>ERZ1034992.228-NODE-228-length-35256-cov-21.770404_pt1 | contig 35256 bp, 36 predicted proteins | sample MGYA00520695_ERZ1034992 | MGnify/ENA primary metagenome ERZ1034992 (study PRJEB33766, sample SAMN09781778) | gut metagenome | biome: gut microbiome | host: Homo sapiens | place: Madagascar | study: EMG produced TPA metagenomics assembly of the PRJNA485056 data...
ATTTAATATATTCAGGTAATAACTCTTTAACTCTTTGAGGGTTTCTGTCTTTATAATAATCCAATACCATTTAATATATTAATTGGGAGTCAGTTAATGAATTACTATCTTTAAAATCTTTTAAAGACAAATTAAAGTTGCGTCTTTTTGTTTAATTTAACCTTCCTAGTCCGGCAGCAAATATCAATTATTGCCGAACTAGGAATAAGAAATATATAATAATGATATCAATTCGGCAGTATTGTATAATTACTGCCGAACTAGGAAAATGGAGGTATCGCTTTGAATAATTTAAATTGTTTAGGTGGATTAAAAGATAAAAGTAGTTTTACTAGGCAAGATTTGTTGCAATCTTTTCATGATAGTGGCTATTTGATAAGTGATGCTTCTTTTAATAAGAAAATTATGTCAATGTTGAAAAAAGGCGAGATTGTTCGTTGTGGTAGAAATCTATATTGTTTGCCACAGAATGAGAAACATGTATATACTCATGAATATTCTGAATTAGCTAATGAATTAGTAAAGATAATGAAGAAGCATTATCCATTGTTAGATTTTTGTATATTTGAGAAGTATCAATTAAATCAATTTGTAAATCATCTAATAGCTAAGAATACAATATTTATGTCCGTTGAAGCAGAGGCTATGGATTTTGTTTTTATGACATTGAGAGAATATTATCCGGGTAAGGTGTTAGTTAATCCGACTTCTGATATTTTCCACCGTTATTGGTGTGAGAATATGATAGTTATTACAAAATTAATTACTGAAGCTCCAAAAGGATTGAGTGAGAAATGGCATACAAGGCTAGAAAAACTTTTGGTTGATGTGGTATCTGAACGCTTGTTGGTAGAGACTATAGGTGGAAGTGAATATCCATATATTTTTGGCGAAGCGTTTATGTATTTTGTGATAGATGAGAAATGTTTGTTTAGGTATGCAAGACGTAGAGGTTGTGAACAAAAAGTAAGGAACTTAGTCGAAAATAATCTCTTTGAATAAGAAAGGCCTTAATATTTAATAACTTCATAATATTTGTTAGCTAAAAAGAAAAGGCCACATATAGTGACCTTGATCTAATTAGTTAGTATAGTTATCGAAATAACCTTGAATCCAAACAATAGGTGTACCCTTATCACCAGAACCTGATGTTAAGTCACATAGTGAACCAATCAAGTCTGTTAATTGACGAGGAGTAGTACCTTGAGATGCCATGTTACCTACAAGATTACCATCTTTATGTTTAATTCTTTCAGAAATAGCTTCTTTTAATGCTTCACCACTTAAGTCCTTGAAATCATTATCAGCTAAGTACTTTAACTTCAATTCATTAGGTGTACCGATTAAACCATCAGTGAATGCAGGTGATACAACAGGGTCTGCAAGTTCCCAAATCTTACCTTGAGGATCCTTGAAAGCACCATCACCATATACCATTACTTCAACATGCTTACCAGTTCTGTCTAATAATTGTTTTTGAATGTCTAATACTAGATCCTTGCATTCATTAGGGAATAACTTGATAGTATCTTCAGTAGATTTGTTAGAACCTAATAGACCATATTTTGTGTTATAACCACTGCCATCAACTGATTCAGTTAGAATATCATCTAGCCCATAAACCACTTTAGCACCATTAGCTTTTAAGATACGTTTAGTACGTGCTCTTGTGTGGATATCGCATGTTAATACTTTATCTGTATAATCAAGAATTGCTTTTGCTTGGTTGGCGAAGATAACTTCTACTTCACAACCTTCAGCTTTAATTAAAGAAGAATAGTAGTCAACATAGTCAACACCTGTGAATTCATGCTTGTTTTCACCAAATAGTTCACGGTATTTTTCAAGACTTAATACATCACTATATGGGTTAACACCTTTTTCATCGATTAAGTCTAAAGAGATTAATTGATTACCTACTTCATCACTAGGATAGCTTAACATTAATACAATTTTCTTAGCACCTCTAGCGATACCTTTTAAACAAATAGAGAAACGATTTCTAGATGTGATTGGGAAAATAACACCAATAGTATCTTTACCAAATTTGTTTTCAACATCTTTAGCGATAGCGTCAATACTTGCATAGTTGCCTTGTGATCTAGCTACTACTGATTCAGTAACTGAAATAACATCACGATCTCTAATTTCGATATTTTCGCTTTCAGCTGCTTCGATGATGCTGTCAACAACAATTTTAGCTAAATCATCACCTTCTCTGATGATTGGGCATCTTACTCCTCTAGAAACTGTACCAATTTTTCTTTCCATAATAAAACTTCTCTTTCTTAAATTATTTATAAAATTGCTTTGTTGTAAGATATTTCTTACAACTTATTATAGCAACGAATTTTCTTGACTTACAATAATTTTTACATGTTTTTCAATATTCAAATGATAGTATTTTCAAAAAGGCATAAAAAAAGACAAGGACTTATCCTTGCCTTAAATAAATTACATTAATGAACGATATAATGCTTCGATATCTTCAACTGTGCATTCTCTTGGGTTACCAGGACGGCAAGCATCGTTGAATGCATCGATTGATAATTGGTGAAGGTCTTCTTCCTTAACAACACCCTTTAATGAGCATTCGATACCTACATCACTAGCTAATTGCTTAACAGCGTCGATAGCAGCCTTACGGTATTCTTCTTGGCTCATTTCATCAACACCCTTAACACCCATAGCACGAGCGATTTCACGGTATTTTTCACCACTTACACAAGCATTGAATTCCATAGAAGTTGGAAGTAATGTAGCACAAGCCTTACCATGTGGCATATCGTAGTAAGCACTTAATGTGTGAGCCATAGCATGGTCAACACCAAGACCTACGTTAGAGAAGCCCATACCAGCGATGTATTGGCCAAGTGCCATACCTTCTCTACCATCTTTTTCATTATTTACTGCAGCTCTTAAGTTCTTAGCGATTAATTCAATAGCCTTGATATGGAACATATCAGATAATTCCCAAGCACCAGCAGTTGTATAACCTTCGATTGCATGAGTCAAAGCGTCCATACCTGTTGCAGCAGTTAGGCCCTTAGGCATTGATGACATCATTTCTGGGTCAACAACAGCTACTACTGGGATATCGTGAACGTCAACACAAACGAACTTTCTCTTCTTTTCAACATCAGTGATTACATAGTTGATTGTAACTTCAGCAGCAGTACCAGCAGTTGTTGGAACAGCGATAATAGGAACACAAGGGTTCTTAGTTGGAGCTACGCCTTCAAGAGATCTTACATCTTCAAATTCAGGGTTAGTAATGATGATACCAATTGCCTTTGAAGTATCCATTGAAGAACCACCACCGATTGCGATAATGCAGTCAGCACCACATTCTTTAAAAGTCTTAACACCCTCTTTAACGTTTTCAATAGTTGGATTTGGTTTGATGTTTGAATATAAGTGATATTCAATACCAGCCTTTTCTAATAAATCAGTTACTTTAGCAGTAACACCAAACTTTACAAGATCAGGGTCAGATGCAACGAAGGCTTTCTTGAAGCCACGAGCCTTGAATTCATCAGGAATTACGCTAATGCATCCAGCACCATGATAAGATGTTTCATTTAAAACGAATCTATTCATATAATTATCCTCCAAGAATAATTATATAATAACTTAGATGGAAAAGAACTTATCTCAAGCACCTGTTAGAAAAAAGTTGTCATCTTTTCAGACGATAACTTTGGGTTTTGCGGCAATTATATTATTGGGCGCCCTTTTATTAATGTTGCCTATATCTAGTAAAAGTGGACAAGTAACACCTTTTAGTAAGACTTTGTTTACTGCCACATCAGCTACTTGTGTTACTGGTTTAGTTGTTTTGGATACTGGTAGTTATTGGTCAATGTTTGGTCAATTTATTATCCTAGTTCTTATTCAAATAGGGGGCTTAGGTGTAATTACTATTGCGGTAGCTTTGGCAATGTTGTCTGGTAAGAAGATATCGCTTATGCAAAGAAGTACTTTACAAGATTCAATTGCGGCCTTTAATGTGGGCGGTATTGTTCGTTTAACTAGATTTATTTTTAAAGGTACTTTTATTATTGAACTTATTGGTGCCTTATGTATGATGCCTATTTTTATTTCTGATTATGGAATTAAGGGCATTTGGTTAGCATGTTTCCATTCAATATCAGCTTTCTGTAATGCAGGTTTTGATATTTTTGGTACTATCAATAATAAATTTATTTCTTTAGTTAATTATGTAAGCAATCCAATTATTAATATTGTGATTATATCGTTAATCATTATTGGTGGTATTGGTTTTTTGACTTGGGAAGATATTTGTAAACATAAGTTGGAATTTCAAAAGTATCGTCTTCAGACTAAGCTTATTTTAATTACAACTTTAATATTGATACTAGTTCCTGCAATATTTTTCTTCTATATTGATTTTAATGATTTAAGTGGTTCTAGTAGAATATTAGCTTCGTTATTTCAGTCAGTTACTTTAAGAACAGCTGGTTTTAATACAGTTGATTTAACTAAGATGTCTGAAGCTAGTAAGATGCTGATGATTATGTTGATGCTGATTGGTGGTTGTCCTGGTTCTACAGCTGGCGGTATGAAGACAACAACTATTGCGGTTATTTTCTTGAATACTATTTCTACTTTCTTGAGAAAAGAGGATACCGAGGCTTTTGATAGAAGAATTGAGAATACTATTGTGAAGAATGCTTGTACGGTGGCTACTTTCTATATCTTCATCTTCTTCTTTGGTGGTATCGCGATAAGTGTTATTGAAGGTTTGCCGATTATTGATTGTATGTTTGAGACGGCAAGTGCTGTGGGTACTGTTGGGTTATCTCTTGGTTTAACACCATCGCTTTGTGGTGCTTCACATATTATTTTGATTATTTTGATGTATCTTGGTAGAGTAGGTGGTCTTACTTTAATATATGCAGCTTTTAAAACAAGATGCAGTATCGATGGCAGATATCCACTTGAGAAGGTAACTGTAGGATAAGGAGTTATTATGAAAAATATTTTACTTATAGGTTTGGGTCGTTTTGGTAAGCATGTTGCGATGCAACTTAATGAATTGGGCCATGAGGTTATGGCTGTTGATAGTAATGAAGAGAGAGTAAATAAAGTATTAGATTATGTTACTAATGCTCAAATTGGTGATAGCACTAATTCTTATTTCTTGAATTCATTAGGCATTTCTAATTTTGATGTTTGTATCGTAGCTATTGGTAGTAATTTCCAAAATTCCTTAGAGACTACTTCTTTATTAAAGGAATTAGGGGCTAAGAAGGTTATTTCAAGAGCCGAGAGGGATGTTCAGGCGAAGTTCTTGTTAAGAAATGGCGCTGATGATATTGTATATCCTGAAAAACAAATAGCTAGATGGACTGCGATTAGATATACTGCAGATCATGTCTTGGATTATGTTGAGGTAGACAAAGATAATGCCTTGTTTGAAGTGGAAGTACCTCCTAAATGGATTGGTAAGACTATTAGGGAATTGGATGTTCGTAATAGTTTTAATATAAATATTATTGGTGTTAAGAAGAATAATAAGATGGATGTTAATGTGTCTCCTGACTTATCTTTAAGCAATGATGTTAGTTTAATGGTAATTGGTGATTACGATTCTATTAAGAAGTGTTTCCATATTTAATAATATTTATAAGGACACCTAGAGTTTCTCAAAGGTGTCTTTTACATATACAATAATGTTGTAAGTAAGTCTTTTCTGAAGGAAATTATAAATTGTTTAAAATTTATATTATGAATGATTGTAAGGCTAAATTACCGAATGGAATTGAAGTAGGCATGAGCATTGAAAAGAGCAAAGAAATCGATAAAACTTTAAGTTATGATGATTTTGATGAAGTCTATCTATCATCTAACGGATATTGTTTGAAAAGCAACCATAAAACTAATAACGTACTATCTATACAGGTATTTGTTAAAAAAATTGATGATGAAGATTTCTTCTTGTGCAATCGGCAGATTAAATACTAGTGATATTTTGTTATTAGTTAAAAAATATAAGTGAAAATTAACTTATGGAGGAAAATGAATGAATGCATTAAAAGGTTTCTCGTCATCTGTCTCTGAACAATTAAAGTATTATGTTTACAGATTAATAGACCCTAGAAATGGGAATACATTTTATGTTGGTAAAGGAAAAGGTGATAGGGTGTTTGCACATGTAGCTGATGCACTTAAAGACTACAACGGAGAAAACTATATTGATAAAGATGATGATGATGTTTCTTTAAAAGTTAAAACAATTAGGGAAATAAAATTATCTGGCTTAGATGTTATACATGTTATACACCGTTACGGTCTAACGGCTAAGGAAGCTTTTGAAGTTGAAGCAGCATTAATTGATTGTTATTTGGGTATGGGATTGACAAATATTCAATCTGGCCACGGTTCTGATCGAGGTGTCAATAGTGCTGAAGCACTTGAAAGAAATCTGTCATTAAAAGAATATGTTGATGACGATAATTTAAAATACTGCATAATTAAAATAAGAAAATCTTATATAGAAGAAAATAATGGTGATGTTTATGAAACTGTAAGAAAATATTGGAAAGTAAACTTAAATAGGATAAGCAAAATTCCATATGTTTTCGCCTCTTGTGATGGGGTGGTTCTAAAAGTATATGAAGTTGACAAGTGGTATAAATCATCGGCTATTCCTGATAGATGCATGTTTGATGGGAAAGAAACAACAGACAAAACTTTAATCGACCGTTTTGTAAATAAACGTATTCCACAAAATTATGCTAAAAAGGGTATGGCATCGCCTGTGCTTTATCATGATAAAGACAGGATACTTACTAAATCTTTGGATGATTGAAATTGTATTTATATCGATAAAAACTTAAATGAAAAATACTGAATATTAATGGCTTAAATAGTATTTATTGCAAGATAAGTAAATATGTATACGTACCATTTTTGGTGCATACTATATATTAATATTTAGTTGCATGAAAATGAATTTATGATATAGCAAGTCCATTATTCGTCGATCCAAGAGACGTTAAACTTCTTGGCACTGAAAAGGAAGAGACATTGAACTCCGAAGTAAGATAAGGATAACGATAGGTATCTCTATTCCATCGTTTATTAGAACTAATGATATTTGATAAATATAATCAATCAAATATTGTTTATCTAGTTACAAATCTTTTTTGAATAATATCCTTAACAATAAAAACTATTTACATGCACCAAAAATGGTACATGTATTTTTTTAATATGTAGTTGTAGGAGGAAAAGATTATGTCTGATGAGGAAATTTTAATTAAATACTTTGGTGGAAAGCCACAATGGAATGGTAAAAAACTATACAAAATTGGCGAATTAAGAGTCGAATATTATGGAGACAAATTGTATAAAGTTGGAGGCGGAAAAATTGAATACTACAACAATAAGTTATACAAAGTAAATGGTGAGAAAGTTTCCTGGTATGGTGACAAAGTATATAAAATAGGGGATAGAAGATTTTAATATTATTAGCAAATTATTTATAAATGACTTACTTGTATAATATGTTTATAAGGAAGTTAAGTTAATATTATGAATAATTTTGAACCAAAGAAGCTAGCACTAATTCGTATATTAGATATATTGAAGTTTTATAGTGATGTCAACCATCCGCTTACTCAAGAAGAGATTATTGATTATCTTGAGTCAGATTATGGAATAGTTATTGAAAGAAAAGCTGTTGGCAGAAATATATCCTTATTAAAGGAAGCTGGCATTGATATAGAATCGGATAAAAGAGGTACTTATTTTAATGGCCAATTGCTTAGTGATTCAGAGTTACATTTGATTATAGATTCAATACTCGCTAGTAAACATATATCACAAGAACAGTCAAAGAGTTTAATAGATAGAGTGGCTTCTTTATCTAATAAATATTTTAATAAGCACATTAAAAATACTTATTCATTGAATCAAAGGGGAAAGGTTCACAACGAACTGTTATTTCACAACATTGAAGTGATTGATGATGCAATTGAAAAACAAAAGAAGATTAAATATACATACAATAAATATGCTTTAGATAAAAAGCTTCATAAGTCAGCGGATCATGTTGTGAGTCCTTACCAAATGTTATTGCATAATCAAAGATATTATTTAATGTGTCATGATGAAAAATGGAAACATATCGCATATCACAGAGTTGATAAGATAACCAATATTGAAATTACTGATGAATCATTGAATGATATAAGAACAATTAGTGGTTATGAAAATGGAATTGATTATAAGGAAATTGCTACTCAAATGCCTTATTTTTATTCGACTGAAAAACCTGAAATAATAGAATTTTACTGTGATGAAGGGATTGTAGATCAAATCGTTGACTGGTTTGGCGATGATGTGATTTTTGAAGAAGAGAACAATAAGATTAAAGTAACAATAGAAGCTAATCAATCATCAATTATTTATTGGCTCTTACAATATATTCAATATATTGAAGTAATTGGACCTAAAAAGGTTAAGGACAAGATATTAGAAATATTAGAAACTAGCTATCAAAGAAATAGATGATGGGATAATATATGTCAAAATATACAGAATTGGTTGCTGACAAAAACAGATTTTTAGATTGCTTAATAGATAAACTACAGACATCAAAATCGAGAAGGAAAAGAAATGAGTATACCACATATAAAAAATGCATTTGAAAATGTCAAACATGCATGCGAGAGAAATTTAAAAATGCAGTATCCAGGTGGAATCCCGGAGATGGTGAAAGAAAGATATGAGGAAGAGCTGAAATATCTGAAAAAATCGGAATACCAGGATGATTTTGAAATATTTCGGAGATTACGTGAAGAGGGGGAGCGTACCTCGCAATATATAATGCTGAGAGGAACCATAGGAGGCTCATTTTTGCTTTACCTTTTGGACAACAGCCGTCCGAACCCAATGCCGGCACATTATTATTGTAGAAAATGCGGTCATATGGAAATCGTGAATACGGGGTTATTCGGAATAGATTTACCTGAAATAGAGTGTCCAGTTTGTGGAAAAAAGGTTACAGGCGATGGTTTTGGAATACGTATAGAAGCTGTATGGGGAACAGCGGGGAAAAAAGATATTTACTTTGAATATGAAATTAGTAGTGAATTTTTGCCATTTGCAAAAAGAGCGTTGGAAAGGCTCTACCCGGACAGCGAAGTAGTGACTTATGGACATGAAGATATTCGTGACGGGAATTATAGAGTAATATGTAGAAGAAATAGAGTAATATGTAGAAGAAATAGAGAGGCGGAAGTGAAACCGTATGGATTCGCAATTTTACCTAAAGCTAGGACGATGAAAGATTATCCGGAATTTGTAACTTATCTTGAAGACGGAGAACCGTGTCTGAGTGGAGTGAGATGTCTTTTAGAAGAGAGTGGTGTAAAGGTAGTGGAGTTGTCACCGCTTCTTTGGATAGAACATCTGATGGAATTGCAGAGAAGAAGTGGTTTATATGCATGTGAAGTGGGAATTCCTGAGCTTAGGGGTATGACATGCTATGATTTTATGAATTCAAGAGAATTATTTACGAACGAGAATGATCTGTTTACCCAGGAAGTACCGCAAAATTATAGGGCTATGGTTAATTGTTATGCGGCAGCGTATAATAGCTATAAATGTTTAGACATGTCGAAAGACGAATGGATCTGGGAGTTGGGAGAAGTTTTAGAAAGTCTAGATTTTCAGGAATATCCGTGTTATACCCAGGATGATTTTTTTGAGCAGTTGATGAACTGTGGCATAGAGAGAGGAGAGGCTTATCGATTTTCAGAGATTATTCGGAAAGGCATAGCAGAGAATAATAAAGATTTTGAGGCACTGACTATACCGGAAGGCTTAAAAAATGTTGCGAAAATGTATTGGTATGTTTCGCCGAAGGCACATGTGGTGGAGAGATTGTTGATTGTGGCCAGACTGACTTATTATATGAAGTGGAATAGCCGGGTGTATAGCGTGGTAGTTTGAAAAAAGAAATCTGGTGTTAAAGTAAGATTGGAATAGAAAGGGATAAAGTATAATCAAAATTCTAATATATGGAATGATGGATTATACTTCATTTTTAAGAATAATGAAATAGAAGAACAGTAATTACGCACAAAACTTCTGTTGAGATACACCTGTTTTTTTAAATATACATAAGTAATCATCATCTTTAAAATTTAAATATTATTCTTTTTATTGTTTGATGTAGCACGATATGCATTATTCTCTACATATGCCATCATACGGTTATACAGTACTACATAAAAAAGCAAGGCAAGGATACTACCTATTGCACCTAAAAGTGCATAAGAGTTGTTCAGTGCTACCCATAACATAATGCCAATCCATAAAACAATGCATAGGACGATAGTTGTGATATGTTCACGTAACCATTTTTTCTTGAAGAATGCTATCCTTTCTTTCAGAGTAAAAATACTATTGTTTAGTGCTGTAACAAGATTGTTGTCAGCAGCTTTCTTGAAGTCTTCTTCTAAAAAACGTTCTCCACTTATAAGTTCATTGATGCTTACATCGAATTCCTTTGAAAGCAGTGACAGTATTTCAATATCTGGCATATAATTACCGTTTTCCCAACGAGAAATGGTTTTGTTTGTTACACCAAGCTTTTCTCCAAGTTGCTCTTGCGTCAAATCTTTTTCTTTCCGTAGAGTAGCGATAAACTTTCCTGTCTTTATTTGATCCATTTTTATAACCTCTAAAGAAAGTATAACGCGTTTTCCAAATAAGAATCTTCCCCACAAACAGCGAAAAGTGTTTTTTGTACAAAAAAAAAGACTGCTCATAATGAATGAACAGCCTTTAGATTAACTATTTCTTAGAAGCTTTAGGAGCTTTCTTAGCTTCAGCTTCAGCCTTCTTTAGATCATCTTGAGTCTTATAAGAACCCTTGTATGATTCAGCTAAGATAGTTTGGATATCCTTAATCATAGGAACTCTTGGGTTAGCTGGAGAACATTGGTCTTCATATGCTAAGTAAGAGATCTTTTCCATGTTTTCGTTCCATACTTCTTCACCACAATCAGTTTGAGCCTTGAATGACATATCGATACCAAGTTCAACTGCTAGCTTGTAACATGCATCAGCATAAGCGATAACACCTTCTTCAACAGTATCAAACTTTAAGCCGATAGCTCTAGCAAGTTCTGCATACTTTTCATCAGCCTTGTAGTAGTTGTACTTAGGCCATACACCTGGTTTTGTAGGACGAGTACCATTGTATCTGATTACATATGGAAGTAGGATTGCGTTAGCTCTTCCGTGAGGTACATGGTATTCACCACCAATCTTATGAGCGATAGAGTGGTTTAGACCTAGGAATGAGTTAGCGAATGCCATACCTGCAAGACAGCTTGCGTTGTGCATCTTTTCTCTAGCTTCAGGATCTTGCTTACCATTTCTATAAGCTCTTGGTAAATATTCGAATACAATCTTGATAGCTTGTAAACATAAACCATCAGTGAAGTCGTTAGCTAATGTACTTACATATGCCTCAGTTGCGTGAGTTAATACGTCCATACCTGTATCAGCAGTAACCTTAGCAGGTAGAGACATTGTAAGTGATGGGTCAACGATTGCTACTGTAGGTGTTAAAGAGTAGTCAGTTAATGGATACTTCTTATGTTCAACCTTATCAGTGATAACAGCGAATGGTGTTACTTCTGAACCAGTACCTGATGTTGTTGGGATACATACTAACTTAGACTTTCTACCAAGTTCAGGATACTTGAAGGCACGCTTTCTGATATCCATGAATTTTTGTTTAAGGTCATTGAAGTCTACATCTGGTTGTTCATAGAATAACCACATACCCTTTGCAGCATCCATACAGCTACCACCACCTAGAGCGATGATTGTGTCTGGTCTGAATGCATCCATTAAAGATAGACCCTTCTTAACTGTTTGGATAGATGGATCTGGTTCAACGTCACAGAATAATTGAATTTGAACGTTGTTTCTTCTCTTTTCTAATTGTTGAGTAATCTTTGATAGATAGCCCAAGTCAACCATTGATCTATCTGTAACGATGAATACTCTATCAACATCACGCATGTCTTTTAGATATTCAATAGAATTTCTTTCAAAGTAAATCTTTGAAGGTACCTTGAACCATTGCATATTATTTCTTCTCCTTGCGACTTTCTTGATATTTAATAGATTGATTGAACTTACGTTACCACTTACTGAGTTATGTCCATAAGAACCACAACCTAGAGTAAGAGATGGGATCATGCTATTATAAATGTTACCAATACCACCAAGTGAAGATGGAGAGTTTACACAGATTCTACATGCTTCTAGTCTTTCACCATACTTAACAGCTAAATCATCATTCATTGTATGAATTACAGCTGTATGACCAAGACCGTTGAATTCAACCATAGCTTCAGCCTTGTTGAAACCATCTTCGATTGATTCAGCCTTTAGCATAGCCAATACTGGTGATAACTTTTCACGAGTTAGAGGTTCGTTTGGTCCTACTTCTTTACATTCACAAATTAAGATTGAAGTGTCTTCAGGAACTTCAAATCCAGCTCTTTTTGCGATTGATGCAGCAGACTTACCTACTACCCATGGATCTAATTTAGCGTTATTAACTTCTTTTGAGTAGCCCTTAACACCAAATAGAGATAATTCTAATAATTCTTTTTCTTTTGCGCTACAGAAGTGAACACGATAGTTGTTGAACATTGCCTTAGCGTCATCATAGATTTCTTTATCAACGATTACAGCTTGTTCAGAAGCACAAATCATACCGTTATCGAATGTCTTTGACATTACAACGTCGTTGATTGCTTGTCTTAAGTTAGCTGTTGTTTCAATGTATGCTGGAACGTTACCGGCACCAACACCTAATGCTGGTTTACCACAAGAGTAAGCAGCTCTAACCATTGCGTTACCACCTGTTGCTAGGATTGTAGCTACATCTGGGTGGTTCATAAGAGCACCTGTTGCTTCCATGCTTGGGTGTTCAATCCATTGGATACAGTTTTCTGGAGCACCAGCCTTAACTGCAGCTTCGTATACTACCTTAGCAGCAGCAACTGAACATTTTTGAGCATTTGGGTGGAAACCAAATACGATTGGGTTTCTTGTCTTTAAACAGATTAATGACTTGAAGATTGCAGTACTTGTTGGGTTTGTAACTGGTGTAACACCACATACAACACCCACAGGGCTTGCGATATATGACATACCTTCTACTTCATCTTCTTTGATTACACCAACAGTCTTTTGGTGACGCATATTGTTTACGATATATTCACATGCGAATAGGTTCTTTGTAGCCTTATCTTCAAATACACCTCTTCCTGTTTCTTCAATCGCTAATTTTGCTAGATTACCGTGTTGGTCTAATGCAGCAACACTTGCTTTCGCAACGATATAGTCGATTTTTTCTTGGTCTAAAGCTTCGAAGTCAACTAGTGCTTTTTTGGCTTTTTCAACCAATGAATTAATTTCTTGTTGAACGTTGTTTTCCATTTCTTTACCTCGCTTGAGACAATTTTCACAAAAATGACTTTTAATGTCAATATTAAATGTTAACTTTTTAACAAGTAAGCGTTTACATTTTTTTGAGGCTATATAAATGATAGAATAACGAGGTGAAAAACACTTTAAAAGATTATTTTTCGATTATTATTTGGTCAGCTATATTTGCGCTAAGTTGTAACCTTTTTATTGTTCCCTTTAACTTGTATGGAGGGGGCATAATTGGTTTAGCTCAGGTTATTCGTACCTTGTTTGTTAATATGACGGGTATTGAATCAAATATTGATTTAACTGGTATTACTAACTTACTCATTAATATTCCTTTATTGTTGATAGCTTTAAAGAAGTTAAATAAGGAATTTGTCTATAAGACTATCGTATCGGTAATTGTTCAAACATTAGCTTTTTCAGTGATGTTTGAAAGTTCTCCAATTAGCGATAGATTAGTAAGTATTATAGTTGGCGGTACCATTTGTGGTTTTGCGGTAGCTAGAATATTAGTGTGTAAGGCAAGTGGCGGTGGTAATGATATTATCGGCATGTTGTTGACACTAAAGAATCCAATGATTAGTGTTGGTAAGTATTGTTTATATTTCAATTGTGCTTTATATACACTTTGTGCATGTTTATTTAATTTTGAGGTTGCGGTATACTCTATTATCCAAGCCTTTGTTTATTCTTTGATGGTGGACAAGGGGCATCTTGAAAATATTGATGTGGCATTAATGATCTTTACTAAGAATGATAAGGTTAAGAGGATGATTATGGAAGATAATAGAAGAGGTGTTACAACTTGGACTGGTAAGGGAGCTTATACTAATAAGGAAACAGAAGTGTTAGTTTCAGTTGTTTCTAAGTATGAGGTGCCTTTGTTGAAGAAGAAGATAAGAATGATTGATAAGGATGCGTTTATAATTGTTTCAAATGTCGAAGATGTATCCGGTGGATATGAGAAAAGGCTTGTATAATAGGTGTAGTATGACAAAGGATGAATTTTTAAAAATATTGGCTGAAAAAGGATTAGAGCTAAGTGATAGGCAGATGGAACAGTTTTGTACTTATGCTGCTTTTTTAAAAGAATATAATGAGAAAATAAATTTAACAGCCATTTGCGAGTTTGAGGAAGTTTTAGATAAGCACTTCTATGATTCTTTATTATTAAGTTTTGATGTAAAGATGGAAGGTACTCTTGTTGATGTTGGTACTGGTGCTGGTTTCCCTGGTGTGGTTTTAAAGATTGCTTATCCAAGTTTGAGGGTTATTTTGATTGAACCATTGATGAAAAGATGTGTGTTCTTAAATGAATTAATAAATAAATTAGGACTTGAGGGTATTGAGGTAATTAACACCAGAGGTGAGGATTATTCTTTGATACATCGAGAAGAATATGATTATGTAACAGCTAGGGCGGTTACTAATTTGAATGCACTGATTGAGGTGTGTGGCGCTATGGTTAAAAAGAATGGCTATTTTATTGCCCTAAGGGGTTCAAATGGCCAAAGTGAGATTGATGGTGCTAATAATGCGATTAAGCAGATGAATTTTGAGTGTGAGCGTATTATTGAACATACCTTAAATGATGGTTCTTTAAGAGTGATTGGTTATTTAAAGAAGGTGGGAGCTACACCTAAAAAATTGCCTAGAAAATATAGTATAATTAAGCAGAGACCTTTATGAGTGAAGTAGTAGAAATTGATATTAGTAAGATAGTTCCAAATAGAAGCCAGCCTAGACTTGCTTTTTATGATGATACAGTTAAATCATTGGCCTTGAGTATTAAGGAAAATGGTTTATTGCAACCTATTAGTGTTAGAGAAATGGATAATGGCCAGTATGAATTGATTGCGGGTGAGCGTAGATTTAGAGCTTGTCAATATAATGGTGATACGAAGATTAGGGCTATTATTTATGATATGTCTGATGAGAAGAGTGCTACTTTGTCTTTGATTGAGAATATTCAAAGAGAGAGTTTGAACGCAGTTGAACAAGCTATGGCGATGGCGCGTATTATGAAGGATGAGGATATCACTCAAAATGAATTAGCTGAGCGTCTTGGTTATAAACAATCAACTGTTGCCAATAAGTTGCGTTTATTGAAGTTGCCTGATTATGTTAAGGAAGCAGTTAGTCATGGTCAAATCTCTGAGCGTCATGCTAGGGCTTTGTTGAAGATTCCAAGCGAGCGTCTTGAGGAAGTTTTTAATACGATTGTTACAAGAGATTATAATGTAGCTAAAACTGAAGAGTATATTAAGGAATTACTTGAAACAAATAAGCATTCGCTTGGTATTTCTGGTAATGTTCAAATCGGTATTAATACTGTTAATAAGGCTTATGAGATGGTTAAGAAATCAGGTATTGATGCTGATTATCAGATGACTGAATATGGTGATAATGTTAAGATAGTCATCAGGTTTAAAAAGTAGGGGAGATATTATGGCGAAAATAATTGCGATTGCGAATCAAAAAGGTGGCGTTGGTAAGACGACTACTTCTATAAATTTAGCGGCAGGACTTGCTTATTTGTCTAAGAAGGTTTTAATGATTGACTTTGATCCACAGGGTAATGCCACTCAGGGTGTGGGTCATGATGTGGCGATTGAGGATTTAACAGTTTATGATGCTTTACTTGGTGGTAGCGATGTTAAGGATTGTATTAAGTCTTTAAAGAAACCGCCTCTTGATATCTTGCCTGCTAATATTTCTTTGGCTGGCGCTGATTTAGAGATTGCGAAGATTGAGGAAAACCGTGAACAAATCTTAAAGAATACACTAGAGGGTGTTAAGGATGTTTATGACTATATCATCATCGATTGTCCGCCTTCTTTGGGTTTACTTAATACTAATGCACTTACTGCTGCTGATTCAGTTATTATTCCAGTACAGTGTGAATATTATGCTTTGGAGGGTGTCACCCAGCTTCTACAAACTATTAGGCTTGTACAAAAGCTATTTAATCCTAGTTTAAAGATTGAGGGTGTGTTACTAACAATGTATGATGCGCGTACTAATTTGAGTAGCGAAGTAAGTAGTGAGGTTAGAAAGCATTTTAAGGAAAAGGCTTATCGTACATATATTCCAAGAAATATTAAATTATCAGAGGCTCCAAGTATGGGCAAGTCAATCTATGATTATGATATGGCTTGTGAGGGCGCTAGAGCTTATGTTGCGTTGACTAAAGAAGTTATTGATAGTAATGAGGTAAGATGAAATGGCTAAGAAATTAGGCAAGGGTTTAGGAGAAATATTTGGTGATAATATCGATTCTGTTTTAGATGAGATTTCCAAGGGTGCAAGTGATGTTAAGGGTGATAAGCTTTTAATCAGTGTTAGTGAGATTAGACCTAATCCTTATCAGCCTCGTAAGCTTTTTGATGAGGAAGCCTTAAAGGATTTAAGTGCTTCTATTAAGGAAAAGGGTGTCTTTACCCCCATTCTTGTTCGTAAGTCATTAAAGGGTTATGAGTTAATTGCCGGTGAGCGTCGTTTGAAGGCTTCTAAGATGGCTGGTTTAAAGGAAATTCCGGCTATGGTTGTGGATTTTGATGATGCAAATATGATGGAGGTTTCTTTACTTGAGAATGTTCAAAGAGAGAATTTAACTCCAATTGAAGAGGCTGAGGCCTATGACAATATCATTAAAAGATTAAATTACACACAGGATGAATTGTCTAAGAAGGTTGGTAAGTCTCGTGCTTATATTACAAATAGTTTAAGAATTTTGAAGTTACCAACAAGGGTGAGAGCTTATGTTAATGATGGCAAGTTGTCTTTAGGTCATGCGAAAGCTTTGTTAGCTTTTGAGGATGAAGATAAGATTAATGAGGTTGCCGATAGAGTCATTAAAGATGATCTTACTGTAAGAGATGTTGAAAAGTTGGCTAAAGATAAGCCAACTGTTAAGAAAAAGAAGGAAGTAGTGGTTGATCCTTATATGGAGAGTGTTCGTAAGAATCTTGAGAATAAGTTTCAAACAGGTGTTGAGTTAGATGGTAAAAAAATCGTCCTTCATTATAATGATGTTGATGATTTAAATAGAATCTTAGAAATAATGGATTGTTTAGAAAAGGATTAAGGATTATGAGCGAGAAACAAGAAGACAAGATTGTATTAACTTTGAATAATGAAGTTAATGAAGAAGAAGTTGAAGAGACTAAGGTGGAAAAGAAGGGGCTCGAACCTGTTAGTGAAGAAGAGGTTTTGGCGGCTAGAGTTAATGATGATGGTTTAAGTGAAGAGGAGAAACAACAAGTAGCTGATTTCTCTAAGCAAATCGATATTACTCAAGCTAATGCAGTATTACAATATGGCGCAAGTGCTCAAACTAAGGTGGCAGATTTCTCTGAACAAACTTTAAAGAATGTACGTACTAAGGATTTGGATTCTATTGGTGATACTTTAGAAGATTTGGTTAAGGAACTTAAGGGTTTTAATGCCAATGAAAAGGATGAGGGTTTCTTTGGTAAGTTGTTCAAAAAGCCTGCTGATGCACTTACTAATATGAAGATTAAGTATGATAGTGCTTCAGCAAATGTTGATAAGATTGTTAAGATTTTAGAGGATCATCAAGTTACTTTATTAAAGGACATTTCTTTATTAGATCAACTTTATGAAAAGAACTTAACTAATCAAAAAGAATTGACTATGTATATTTTGGCTGGTTATCAAAGACTTGATGATATTAAGAAGCATGAATTAAAAGACGCTATTGAGAAGGCTCAAAAGACAGGTGATCCTGAGGATGCTCAAAAGGCTAATGATTTGTCTAATGCGGTTAATCGTTTTGAGAAGAAGCTTCATGATTTAGAGTTAACTAGGGTTGTGGCGATTCAAACTGGTCCTCAGATTCGTTTGGTTCAAAATAATGATACTTTAATGGTTGAGAAGATTCAGTCAACTTTGGTTAATACTATTCCTTTGTGGAAGTCTCAAATGTTAATTGCACTTGGTATTTCTCATTCTAAGGAGGCTGCTAAGGCTCAAAATGAAGTTACTGAGATGACTAATAGAATGCTTAAGGAGAATGCTGAGAATCTTAAGATGGCTACTGTTGAGACTGCTAAGGAATCTGAAAGAGGCATCGTGGATATCGAGACTCTTACTGAGACTAATAAGAAGCTTATTGAGACTCTTGAGGAGGTTCAAAAGATTCAGGTTGAGGGTAGAGAAAGAAGAGCTGCTGCTCAAGTTGAACTTAGAAAGATTGAGACTGAATTGTCTAATAAGTTAAGTGATGTAAAGGATCTAATGAACTAATGAAGTGGATGGTTGGCTCTGATATTCATGGTAGTGAATTCTTCGCAGAGAAGTTAGTTAAGGCTTATAAGAAAGAAGGAGCTACCAAGTTATTACTATTGGGTGATATTCTTTATCATGGTCCTCGTAATGATTTACCTTTAGGATATAGTCCAAAGGGTGTTATTAGGCTTTTAAATCCCTTAAAGAGAGATATTGTCTGTGTTAGGGGGAACTGTGAGGCTGAGGTTGATCAGATGGTTCTTGAGTTTCCAGTTTTAACTGATCATGTAATCTTAGAGAATGAAAATTTAACTATTTATATGTGCCATGGTCATCATGAGAATAATGAGAATCCACCACTTATGAATAAGAAATATGTCTTGTTGTGTGGGCATACTCATATTCCTAAGTTGGATGTGCATGAGGGTTATGTTTATATTAATCCCGGTTCTGTCTCACTTCCAAAGGAAGATACATGGCATGGTTATATGATTATTGAGGATAATAAGTTTATTTGGAAGAATCTTGATGGTGAAGTCATCAGGGAATATGACTATGTTTGAGCAATTTATTTCTAATAAGATAGTAATTGTAGCACTTATTTCTTGGTTTACCGCACAAGGTTTGAAGGTAATTACTCATGCTTGTGTGTATAAGAAATTAGATTTCAAGCGTTTGTTTGGAGATGGTGGCATGCCTAGTTGCCATTCAGCGGTTGTTTCATCTTGTGCTACTGCGATTGGGATTATTGAGGGTTTTAATTCTTCTGTCTTTGCCTTAGCGTTGATAATTGCGATAATTGTCATGCATGATGCATCTGGTGTAAGGTTTGAAACTGGTAAGCAGAATAAAATTATCAAGGACATTTCACAGTTCATTGAGGGTTTGAATAATATTAAATTTGATGATGAATCTTTGAAGGAATTTGTGGGGCATACACATTTACAAGTTGTGATGGGTTGCCTACTTGGTATTATTGTTTCTGTTATTGTATGTAACATATTGTTTGTTTAAGCTCACATATGTGGGCTTTTCTTTTAGTTTTCCACAATTGTTGATAAGTGGTGGGAAAAATATGGGAGGTTTATGGTAAGGAATTCCATAGTTAAAAAGCGATAATGGAAACATGGATGAATTAGTATTGGTAAATAGGGTAAGAGAAAATTGTGATGATGCAGCTTTTAATGAAGTGCTTAATGGCCATATCAAGATGATTGAGTCGATTGTGCTTAATTGTGTTAATGAAATTGGTGATTTTAGGTTAAATAAGGATGATCTAAAACAAGAGGCTATTATTGGCTTATATGATGCGTGTAAGTGTTATAAGGAAGATATGAATACGAAGTTTTCCACTTTTGCGTATACATGTATTAAAAGAAGGGTTCATGCTTATTATCGTAAGTGTACTCATTTGTATTGTGTGGAGTGTGTGTCTTTGGATAATTCTGTGGTTAAGGATAGTGGTCTTATTTATGGTATTCAAAAAGAACAAGAGTCTATTAAAGATAAGATGGAAGTTCTTAATAAGTTGATGACTCAATTGACTTATGAAGATAGGATGATTGTGGATATGCGTATTAATAATTATTCTTATAAGGAGATTTCAGATTATTTGAATATTAAAGAGAAGCGCATTGATAATAGGCTAATGCGCATTAAAGATAAACTATCTAGGTCAGATTTGGTTAATAAAGCGAAAATGTATAATTAAATAAAGATGGCAATTTAACTTGCCATCTTTATCGATTTTTATAAGTTAGAATAAGCCTTAGCAATCTGAGCACCAACTTTAGCATTGTTGTAGACAAGAGCGATGTTGGCTTCTAAGCTCTTGCCACCACTTTCTTCTACAATTTTAGCTAGCAAGAATGGTGTTACATCTTTTCCAATAATGTGTTTTTCATTAGCTTCATTGATTGCTTTGTCGATTAAACTATCAATATACTTTTTGTCCATAGATGATTCTTCAGGAATAGGGTTAGTGATTAATACACCGCCACTTAATTCTAGTTCATCTTTAGTTTTAATCATCTCAGCGATTTCAACAGGTGTATCTAAACGAAGGTTTAATTTGTACTCACTTTCTCTTGTAAAGAATTGAGGTAGATAGTCTGTTTGATATCCAACTACAGGAACACCTTTAGTTTCTAGATATTCTAGAGTGCGTGGTAAATCTAAAATTGATTTAGCGCCTGCGCAAATAACGTTGACATTTGTTCTACCTAGTTCGTCAAGGTCGGCAGATACGTCTAGTGTTTCTTCATATCCTCTATGAACACCACCAATTCCTCCTGTTACGAAGAACTTGATGCCTGCCATGTTGGCACAAATCATAGTTGATGCGACTGTTGTAGCGCCGATTTGTTTAGTTGAAATAACTTTTGCAAGGTCACGGCGTGATACCTTGGCAACGTTTTTACTTGTTGCTAAAAGATTTAAATCTTCGTCAGTTAAGCCTATTTTGATGCGTCCGTTGATGATTGCGATAGTAGCTGGTACAGCGCCGTTTTCTCTAATTATTTCTTCACATCTTTTAGCCATTTCAACGTTTTGTGGATAAGGCATGCCGTGAGAAATAATTGTTGATTCTAGTGCAACTACTGGTAAATTTTGTTCTAAAGCATGTTTTACTTCTTCTTTAATATCTAAGTACATTAAATTAATCCTCTATAATCTTTTTAGTTAATTCGTTCCAATATGGAGCCATTTGAGAAGGGTGAAGTACACCGAATTCAGTAATGATGCCTTTGATGTCACTAGCTGGAGTGATGTCAAAGAATTGGTTGATAACTTTTACCTTGTCGAAGTCTTTGAAATCTTCTGTGCATACTAGTTCAAATGGTGTTCTTCTTTCAAGCATAATGTTATAGCCATATTGAGTTCTTAAGTCTAATTTGTATAGTTCACTAGCAAAGTATACTGGGACTTTACAAGATTTTGCCAAGCAAGCGATTTGTGCACTGCCCATTTTGTTGGCAACAGAACCATCGGTTGCTAGTGTGTCAGCTCCCATGATAATTAAATCAGCCTGTGGCATGAATTCATATACAGAAGCATCAGAAATGAATGTAACATCTACTCCAATTTCAGTTAAGACGTTAACAGCGTTTCTTGATTCTCTTAATGGTCTTGATTCTGTACAAATTAATTTGAAGTTTTTGCCAGCATTTCTTGCCGCTTTAAAGATGCCCATTAGTGTAGAGCTGTAACTGTGCATTAAGACGGTGTCACCTTCTTTGATTAGGTTTGCACCATATTCAGCGACTTTTTCTACCGCAACAAATGATTGTTCGATAATTCTATCGCATACTTTAATAATCTCTTCTTTTAAAGTGTTTAAATCTTTAGTTTCATCTAATAGAGAGAATACGATGTCACAGCTGTTGTGAATTGTTGCCATAGTTGGTTTTAGATCTAACATTTGCTTAGCAACATCTTCAAAACGCGATTTTAATGCGTTGAAGTCATTTAGTTCTTCTTGTTGTACGGCTAATTTGAATGCCCATGCAGCTGATCTGCCAAAGGGGCTGCCTCCCTTGACGTTCATGTTTCTTATTTCTTCGATAACATGGTCTGCGCTTTTAAAGTCGATATCTTTTACTCTTGTTGACATGTTTTATGCCTCCTTTTCGTCAATGCCCATAATGTAAGTTAATACAAATGTTACAAGTCCACCTACTAAGCAACCTAGCATTAAGCCACCAAAGCCTGCGCCTAGATATACTGGGAAAGTGTAGATGCTTAGGGCAACAGCTGCTACAGTACCAGCGCCTGCTGCACCCGTGATAGCACCACCTACTGCACCACCGATACATACAGCGATGAATGGCTTTTTATATTTTAGGTTAACACCATACATTACTGGTTCGATAACGTTTCCAGAGAAGAATGATGTTAAGCTTAGGGTTAGAGCGTTCTTTTTAATTTTCTTATCTTTAGCCTTTAGAGCTACTGCTAAGCCTGCTGTAATTTGACAAATTAGAGATGGAGCGTGTGTCATGATGATTGTGTCACGTCCATACATTGCGATGTTTGGTGCACTAACAAGTCCAAGGATTGCGATGTGCATACCAAAGATAATAAGGATTTGCCAGATACCACCAATGATTGCACCTGCAAGGATTGGACTTAGCTCATATGTAGAGCGGAATAGGTTAGCGAATAATTCACCACCCCATACACCGATAGGTCCAATAACTACGATTAATAATGGAATAGTAATTAGGGCACTTAAGAATGGCACGAAGATACTTCTTAGTGCGTTTGGTAATACTTTTCTAAGTAGTTTTTCTAGTTTAGCAATTAAGAATGCAGTAAAGATTGCTGGTAATACTGAACTTCCATAGTATACGTTTGTTACTGGTAGTCCTAAGAAGTTTACGTTTTCAAAATTAGCGAATACGTTAGAGAAATTTGGATATACAAGTAGGCCTACTACCATTAATGTAATGGAGATGTTAGCTCCAAAGTATTTGGCAGCTGACCATCCGATGAAGATTGGGAAGAATCCATATAGCACATCACCAGCAACGCTTAATAATTGAATAGTTGTGTTTGTTTCAGGAACACCAGCTAATACTGCTAGCTTTGCAAGTGCAGTAATAAAACCGGCTGCTAACATTGCAGGGATAATAGGACTAACAATACCTGATAGTAATGAAATTAATTTTTCTACTGGTTTTACTTTCTTAGGTGTTGTATCAGTATCTAGGTTTTCTTCGATTAGTTGTTCGTTAATCTTAACACCGTCTCCAAGTAGTTTGCATGTTTCTTCGAAAACCTCATCAACAATACCGCCTAATACGATTTGGTATTGTCCTCCAATAACTACAACTCGCATTACGTCGTCGATTTTTTCAAGTTCGGTAGTGTTTACTTTTGTGTTGTCTTTTAAGCCGAATCTTAAGCGAGTCATACAGTGTGATACATCTTTAACGTTGTCTTTGCCTCCAACGTTAGAAATGATCGTTTCTGCTAATTTTCTGTAATCTTTCATAAATGTCTCCTTTCAACAGAAAAATTATTTGATAGTCGCATGTTTAAGCATGGGCGATATGTGAAGGGCTAAGTATGTTACTTCATTATCGTTGATGTCATACTTTAGGTCATTTTTGATGAAGCCAGCAATCTTTTCTGCGTATTTCCATTCTTTTGGATATTTTTGTCTTAGATTGTCTGACATTTGCAACATAATGTCATTTTCTTCACTCTTTTCTTCACCTGCTAAGCGACCAAATAAACATTTCAAGTGAATAACTAATCTACCGTATTGGTAAGAATTTTTATTCAAACTATTTTGAGTTAGTTTATCGATATATTCAATCGTTGCATCCAAGTCTCTCATTATTCTTTTTTGTTGTGTTAAACTTAGATTCGACATAGCATTAATATAGTGGAAAGCTATATAAGATGCTTCGTGTTGATCAAAGTTAACACCCAAGTATTTATTAATAATGTTGATAGAGTTCATTGCGGCAATAAATTCGCTTGGGTGGAATAGTTTAATCTCGTTTAATAGAGGGTTTTCTATTCTTTCGTTTTCTTTTATTGTCTTGTATGAAAAGTAAATATGATCAACAAGAGCTAGATAAATAGCATTTTTGAATTTGGTGTTTAAGTCTTTTTCGGCTTCTATTATAACTTCTTCGACTATTTCAAAGATATTGTAAGGAATTTGGTCAAATATAGTTTCAACGTATTGTTGATTAGTATTTGAGACAAAGACTCTTTCGATTAATTCATCATCTATAGTTGTGCCAGGGGTTCTATTACACTTAACACCAATGGCTTTGCCCATGATGATTACTTCGTGTTTATTAGAGTCACTGGCTACAATAGCGTTGTTGTTGATGGTTTTTATATACTTGTATTTCAATTTGATACCTCTTCTATTTCTAGTATACAATCTCCATCGTAGACATATTCTTTGTCATTTCGATAATCGTTTTTAATTATTAAGTTGTTCAACATAAAGACATATACTTCAGCTTCAATACCTAGTCTTTTAAATTCTAGTAAGTCTAGTTCAGCTAATAAGTCTCCATGGTTTATTTGATCACCAACTTTGAGGTTACTTTCAATTACTCCAGATTTTAGTCCGTTTGTGTTAATTCCAATGTGGATTAAGATTTCTTCACCGTTTTTTCCTTTAATACAGTAGGCGTGGTTTGTGGGGAAGATACTTTCGATGGTTCCGCTTATTGGCGCATATACTTTGCTGTCGCGCATTTTGATATAGAAGCCGTCTCCTAAGGTTTTTTGGCTAAAGATTTCGTCTTTAGAAGTTTTTAGGCCCATTAAATAGCCTTCAGAGGGTGAAAGTATTTTCTTGTTGTTTTTGTTTTTTAAAAAATTGAACATATTATTCTCCAAAATAGAAAAAAGACCACATCAAAAAAATAGATGCGGCCTAGTATCAACTTGTTTAGTCAATGAACTAACCATTTATAGCCTTATACTAACAAATCCACTTTTCCTTTTCAATGGTTTTTAAGCATTATTTATGGCTATAATAGATGAGATTGGAGAAAAGTATGGTAGAGATATTAAAGGCGATATTATTTGGAATAATTGAGGGTGTCACAGAGTGGCTTCCTATTTCAAGTACTGGACATATGATTTTACTTAATGAATTTATTACTTTAGATGTTAGTAAAGAGTTTTATTCAATGTTTGAGGTGGTAATTCAATTAGGTGCTATTTTAGCGGTTGTTGTTTTATATTGGAATTCTATTTGGCCATTTGGTCTAAAGTTAAAGGAACCTGTTAAGGAAACTGGTTTATTGAAGTATTTTGATAAGCCAAAGTGGGTTATGTGGATTAAGGTTCTTGTAGCTTGTGTTCCTGCTGCGATTGTTGGATTAGCATTTAATGATTTATTTGAAGAATTGTTCTATAACTATGTTTGTGTTGCGATTGCATTAATTGTATTTGGCGTTGCGTTTATCATTATTGAAACAAGAAATCATGGTAAATCTGCCAAGATTAATTCAATTGCTGAATTAGATTATAAGACTGTAATTATTATTGGTTTATTCCAATTAATTGCGGCTATTTTCCCTGGAACTAGTAGAAGTGGTGCGACTATTGTAGGTGCTTTATTAATTGGTGTTAGTAGAGTGGTAGCTGCTGAATTTACTTTCTATTTGGCGGTTCCTGTAATGTTTGGTGCAAGTTTATTGAAGTTAGTTAAGTTTGGTTTTGCGTTTACTACCTTAGAATTCTTTATTTTAATGGTTGGTATGATTGTAGCTTTTATTACTTCAATGTTTGTGATTAGTTTCTTGATGTCTTATATTAAGAAACATGACTTTAAGGTATTTGGTTATTACCGTATAGTTTTAGGTATTTTAGTTTTAGCTTATTATTTCCTATTTGCGATTAAATAAGTATAATGTAAATAAGAGGTAAAATTCGTGAAAATTGCTAGTAAAGAAGAATTCGATGTTATCTCAAGAAGCGGCAACGTAGTTGTTGATTTTTATGCTGACTGGTGCGGGCCTTGTAAGTTATTGGGTCCAGTTCTTGAGAAGATCAGCAAGAGTTATCCTGATATTACTTTCATTAAGGTGAATGTAGACGATAATGAACAGCTTGCTGTTGATTTTGGTATTATGTCTATTCCGGCTGTTTTTATGCTGAAGGATGGTAAGCCGGTTAATAAGTTTGTTGGTTCTTTACCTGAATCAAGGATTGTTAATATTTTAGAGGAAACTTTTAAGTAGATTGTTTGTTTTTGACAATCTACTTTTTTATTTTGTGGGGAGATTATGACATTATCAGATATTGTTAAGTTATTGGGTGGTGTTGCACTGTTCTTGTTTGGTATGACCCTAATGGGTGATAGCCTTAAGAAGGTTGCAGGTACCAAACTAGAAGTTTTTTTATACAAGTTAACAGGAAGTCCTTTAAAGGGTATTCTTTTGGGTACTGGGGTTACGGCTATTATTCAATCATCTAGTGCTACAAGTGCGATGGTTGTTGGTTTTGTAAACTCTGGTATGATGAAGCTTAATCAGGCTATCAGTATTATTATGGGTGCTATTATTGGTACAAGTATTACAGGTTGGGTTATTTCTTTATCTTATATTGGTACTGGTAATAGCGGTATGTTGGAATTGTTTTCAACAAGTACTTTGGCTTCTTTAATTGGAGTTATTGGTATTTTGTTGATTATGGTTTCTAAGAAACGTAAACAAAAGAATATTGGTGAGATTTTATTAGGTTTTACTATTTTGATGGTGGGAATGGAACAAATGTCTGGGGCTGTTAGTGGTCTTAGAAGTGAACCTACTTTCTTAAATTTATTTACATCATTCTCAAATCCTGCCTTGGGTATTGGCTTTGGTATGTTGTTTACAGCTTTAATTCAAAGTGCTAGTGCTGCTGTTGGTATTATTCAAGCTTTATCAAGTACTGGTGTTATTACTGTTGATATGACCGTTCCAATTCTTATTGGTATTGCGATTGGTGCATCATTACCGGTAATTATTTCATCTATTGGTGCTAACGTTGATGCTAAAAAGGCTGCTTATTCTTATTTGGTTATTGATGTTGTCGGCGGTTTGTTGTTTGCGGCAATTTTTTATGCTTTGAATTTCATTTTCCATTTTAATTTCTTGGATGATATTGTGAATCCTGTTTCTATCGCCTTTATTAATACGATGATAAGGGTTGTGATGATTGGGATGTTGTCACCTTTTATTAAGACTGTTGAGAAGCTTGTGAGTCTTGTGGTTAAGGATAATAATGATGAGGAACAAAGTGATACTAACTTGTTGGAAGAAAGATTCTTGCAGTATCCACCTTTGGCGTGTGAAAACGTTACCCAGGTAATTAATACAATGGCTGGTAAGGTCTTGGATATTACTTTTAGTGCCATTAGCTTATTGGATAATTTCGACGAGAAGAAGTTTGCTAAGGTAGAGAAGAAGGAAGTTAGGTTAGATGAGTATGAGGATAAGATTAATATTTATTTAACTAAGATGGCTTCTAAGTCTTTGAATGGTTATCAATCTAGACTTGTTGGTCGTTATTTACATAGTGTTGGTGATTTGGAAAGAATTTCTGACCATGCCTTGAATATTGCTCAATTAGCTCAGGCTATTTCTGAGGATAAGGTTGTTTTCTCTAGTGATAGCAAGAAGGAATTGGATTTATTATTAGAGGCAATTAAGAAGGTTTCTACAATGTGTATGGATAGTTTTATTACTAGTGATATTGAACAATCATATGCGGTTGAACCTTTAGAACAAGTGGTTGATAAGATTGTTGATAAGATGAGGGAGAATCATATTGAGCGTCTTCAAAATGGTGAGTGTAATGTTCAAAGTGGTTATATCTTCGATGACTTGTTGAATAACTTTGAAAGAGTTTCGGATCATTGTTCAAATATTGCGTTGGCAACCATTGGTTCCTATGATAAGAATTTCGATACTCATACATTTGAGATTGATATTAGAAAAGAAGATCATTTCTTGGATCTATATCGTCAATATCTTGATGAATTAAATTATTATGATGTCTTAAGTAAGTAGTCCTAGTGGCTACTTATTTTAATATAATTAATTTAGGTAATTGATATGGGTGTTAAGATAAGTAAAACAGAACAATTAATATATGATTCTTTTTATAAGCTTAGAAAGAATAATCCAATTAATAAGATTAAAGTTACTGATGTTTGTGATGGTGCAAATATTAATAGATCTACTTTCTATGAATATTTTGATGATGTCTATGATTTAACATCTAAGCTAGAAAGACTAATGATAATAGATTCTTTTAAAGATTTTGATAAACAAGAAATAATCTATTGTAAGCCTTATGAGTTTTTGGTTGATTTTAATAATTGTCTAAATAAATATATTAATGAATTAACACTTCTTGGTAAGGGTAGAGAAAGAGATCTTATGTTTAATATTGAGGATGAGATAGATAATTTATTTGAAAGTGATAACGATAAGAAAAATCTTATTTCATTTATTATAGGTGGCTCTATTCATGTGCTTGAGAAGAACAAATTATTTGATAAGGACTATGATTATGAAAATGTTAATAAACAATTAGAAGAATTGTCTAAGTCTATTCTTTCTTTACATAATAAGGATTAAATCCAACACATTCTCAAAAGTGTTGGTTGTTTAACTCTGCATTTTTTTTACAATTAAAGTATAAGGAGGCTAGCTATAATGAATAGAATGTTCACGGTAATGCTGATTCTGCTTATTTGTTTAACTGGTTGTGGTGACAAGGGTAGTGATGTAACCACCAATACAAACGATAATAAGGATAGTGATGTAACCACCAATACAAATGATAATGTTGATTCTGAATATGGTTTGTTTGATAATGTTCAAGGCATTGAAGTAATAGTTAATGGCTTAGATTATACAATTAATCCATATAGCTTAATTATTAATGAAGATTATCTAGATGAATTTATTAACGATGTTCGTGCTATTGAAAATGCTAGTGAACAGGAATTCGTCTCAGAAAAGTTTGATAAAAATGATAGATTATTTAACGGTATCTCATCATCGCCTGAAGATGAAGATAATTTAGGTATCACCTGTGTTACTTTAGTGATTAAATACAAGGACAATAGAAGTAATGCCAAGGTCTATGAGTTTACAGATGGTTATGAGGATATCTTTAAAGATGGTGATGGCATCAAGATTAAATATAATCATGAAGTATCTTTCTATTTCAATGAGGATAATATCATCATAAATAAGGTTAAGGATATGGTTGAGGATACTTTGTATTATGTGCAAGTTTATGATGCTGATGGCAATTATTTATATACTGAGTTTCTAAATCCATATAATGTAAAGACTGATGAGTATACAATTGAGGGTTCTTATGTCAATAGAGCTTTCTTGATGCCATATCTTGAGGATTATATTAGTAATAATGATTTTGTTTTATATGAAGATGGTGAAAAGATTGATAAGTTGCCTGATGATGGTTTAGAACATGATATCTATATAGAGGATGAAAATGGTAATCTGTTTCAATATGGATATGATAGAAGAGATCCTATGAAGTGCATTAAAGAAGATAATAAATATTATTGTAGCTATTAATAATCCAACATATTCTTAAAAGTGTTGGTTGTTTAATTCCGTATTTCTTTTTTATAATGAAAGTACATATAAGGAGGGTGTATGTATGATTATATTTAGATTAGTTTTGGTAGCTCTTTTAGGTTTTGTGTTGTTTAATTTGTATAGGGTATTAACACATAAGCCGAAGGTAAAAGGTCTTGTTGTTGAGTGCCTTCTTATAATATTGGCATTAATACCAATATATATGTACGAAATTGTTTATATTGATAAGGCATGTTTAACAGGCAATCCTTTAGATTTTGTGCTTATCTTGCTGGTGGGTATATCTTGTGTAATTACTATAATTGTTACTTTACAAAAAGGAGACTAGTTATGAACAAAAAGAAAACAATTTTAATGTTAGTGCTATTTAGCTTATTGTTGCTAAGTCTTGCTTATCAATCACATATTTGGTTTGATGGCGGTGAGAATGCGGTAGATATAATTGTTAAGGTGGGGCTTTTCCAATTTGTGTTAGTAGTAATTGGATTTATTGCTTCTATTAATTCTTTGATTGTTAAACATTATGAAAACAAGTAGTCCGTAAAGGGCTATTTGTTTTATAATGCTCGTATGTTTAATATTGTTTACTATGGGCTACTATTTCTTTATGAAGAAATATTATATAAGTTAGTATTACAATTACCATTAAATGTTTCGGTGGTCTTCTTTTCTTTGACTATTGGTTTGTTTGTTGGCTATTTATCTCAATTTGTTCCAAAGAGAATTAATTACTTTATCTTTAATATCATCAATCTATTATTATGTATCTATTATGGTACTGCTTTAATTGTTAAGAAGGTGTTTGGTATTACCATAGTTCCTTCTACTTTTACTATGTATAAGCAGGTTACTAGTGGTGCTTTTAAAACATTATTCTTTGATGTGATTACTAGTAATATCTTGATTATCATCTTAATTTTGTTACCTTTTATTGTAGGTTTATTCTTAAATAGATACTTGTCTAATAAACCTAAGTTTACTTATATCTTAGTTGTGATTATTCCATTTATATTGTTTTTGTTTGGTTGTGATTTAAAATCATTCTATTCAAATAAAGCTGATGTGGATAAGTTAGGTGTATGTTCTAGTATCTTTATGAATGGGGATTTGGGGCTGGAAACTACGGGCTCGAAGCTTGGACTCGAATCTGGGCTCGAATCTTCTGGGCTCGAATCTGCAGGTGAAAAAGACGATGAAGTAACATACACTCCTCAAATAAGTAACATCGACTTTGATAGTATAGAAAGTGATAATCAGGCTATCAATGATTTGAATAATTACTTTAAGAATCAAGCACCAACCTATACTAATGAATATACAGGTATGTTTGAGGGTAAGAATCTAATTTATATAATGGCAGAGTCTTTTGATGGTTATTTTGTAGATAAAGAATTGACTCCTACTTTATATAAGATGATTCATGATGGTTTTTATTTTAAGAATTATTACACACCTACTAATTTGTCTACTATTGGTGGTGAGTTTTCTTTACTAACTGGTTTGTTGCCTGATTTGGCTGTATTAAATAACCAGTGGAATGGTAACTACAACAACAATGGTCATCATAATTATTATCCTTATGGTTTAGGTAATTTGTTTAAGAACTTAGGCTATGATGTTTATGCATATCATGATTATTTTTATAATTTTCAAAATAGAGACTATTATCTAAAGGATCTTGGTTTTGATAATTATAAGGCTTGTGGAAATGGCATGGAAACAAGAATGGATTGTAGTATTTTTCCTGCTAGTGATGATGAGATGATTAATGGCAGCATTGATGACTATATTAATTCAGATAAGTTTATGGTTTACTACGTAACTGTTTCAGGCCATGCGAAATGGGGTTTTGGTTATAATGCGATGGCTGAAAAGAATAAGGATTTAGTTAGTGACCTTGAATATAGCGAAACGGTTAGAGCTTATATTTCTGCTAACTTAGAACTAGAGAAGGCTATGACTACTTTGTTAGATAAGTTAAGTGCTGCTGGTAAGCTAGAGGATACAGTAATTGTTATGGCTAGTGATCATCATCCTTATTTTATGGAAGATGAACAAATGGAAGAGTTGGCTGGTAAGGAATTAGATAAGTATAGTTTATATAAGAATGATTTGATTATTTATAATCCTAGTGTTGAAGATGTTACCGTGAATAAGATATGTAATACTATTGATGTATTGCCTACTGTATTAAATTTGTTTGGGATTGAATATGATTCTAGGTTAATTGTTGGTAAGGATATCTTGTCTGATAGTGATGGCGTAGCTATTTTTGCGGATTATTCTTGGTTGGCTGATAATGACGATGATTATAGTAATGTTGTAAGTAATAAGTATTTAGTTTCTAAGAATATTATGGTTTACGATTATTATCGTTATCTTTTTGATGGTGCACCAAACAAGACTTGAACTTGCACGGGTTACCCCACACGCCCCTCAAGCGTGCGCGTCTACCATTTCCACCACTGGTGCATAGCAATATTTTAGCATAATAGCTTGCACAAGCTTGACAATGCGCATAAAATAGTGGGGTATGGAATTTAGGAAGATTATTAACGTGGCAGTTATTGCCCATGTAGATGCAGGTAAATCAACTTTGGTTGATGCGTTTTTAGCACAATCACATGTTTTCTCAGATCACGATGAAGTGGTTGAACAGGTAATGGATTCTAATGATTTGGAAAGAGAAAGAGGAATTACAATTTATTCTAAGAACTGTTCAGTTAATTATAAGGACTATAAGATTAACATCGTAGATACTCCAGGACATGCTGATTTCTCAAGTGAAGTTGAAAGAATTATTAAGACAGTAGATACTGTTATCTTGTTAGTAGACTCAAGTGAGGGTCCAATGCCTCAAACTCGTTTCGTATTGAAGAAGTCATTAGAGGCTAATTTAAGACCTATTCTATTAATTAATAAGATTGATAAAAAGGATCAAAGAGCAATTCAAGTTATTGATGAAGTTTATGACTTATTCTTAGATTTGAAAGCTACTGATGATCAATTAGATTTCCCTATCCTTTATGGTATTGCCAAAGAGGGTATTGTTAGATATGAGATGGATGATACAAACAATGATATCGAACCATTATTTGAAACAATTGTTAAGCATGTACAGCCTTATCCAAATGTTATGGATAAGCCACTTAGAATGCAAGTTAGTGCCCTAGCTTATGATGACTATATCGGTAGAATTGGTATCGGTAGAGTTTATGATGGTGTTATTAAGGCTAATGAAATGGTCACTGTTTGTGATTGTGATATTAAGAAGGAGAATCGTAAGATTGCAAATCTTTATAACTATCAAGGTTTAAAAAGAACTGCAATTACTGAGGCTCAATGTGGTGATATCGTATTAATTAGTGGTATTGATAATATTGAAATTGGTGATACTATTTGCCAATTAGGCGATGTTGACCCAATGCCTCAAATTGATATTGAAGAGCCTACTATGTCTATGAACTTTATGGTTAACTCTTCTCCTTTCCAAGGTAAGTCTGGTAAGTTTGTTACTTCTAGAAATATTCGTGAAAGACTTGAAAGAGAACTAGAGGTAAATGTTGGTCTTAAGGTTGAAGAGACTGATTCTACAGATACATTTAAGGTTTCAGGTAGAGGTGAACTTCACTTGTCTATTCTTTTAGAGAATATGAGAAGAGAGGGTTATGAAGTTGCGGTATCTAGACCAGAGGTTATTTTTAGAACTATTAATGGTCAACTTTGCGAACCAATTGAAGAAGTAGTTTGTTCAGTACCTAATGATTATAGTGGTACTGTTATCAATTCATTGAATCTAAGAAAGGGTGAAATGGTTGATATTGAAGACGAAGGTTCTTATACAAAGATTATTTATCATGCTCCTACAAGAGGTTTGATGGGCTTTAGATCTGAGTTCATTAACTCTACTAAAGGTGAGGGTGTTCTTGTTAGAAAGTTCATTGAATATAAGCCTTATAAGGGTGAAATTCCTGAGAGAACAAATGGTGCTATGATTTCTTGTGCTACTGGTAAGACAATGACTTATTCATTGTGGAACTTACAAGAAAGAGGCCAATTGTTTGTTGGTGCTGCCGAAGAAGTATATGAGGGTCAAATCGTTGGTGTTTCTAGTAAGATGCAAGATATGGAAGTTAATCCTACTGTAAATAAGAAGATGACTGCTGTTAGATCTACTGGTAATGATGAGGCTATGAAGCTTGTTCCTCATAAGCAATTCTCACTAGAAGAAGCTCTTGAGTTTATCAATGATGATGAATTAGTAGAAATTACACCTGATGCGATTCGTATTCGTAAGAAGTATTTGACTAACTTAGATAGAAGACGTCATTTGCGTGAGGTTAATAAAGGTTAATGAGAAGTGCGTTTGCACTTCTTTTTGTTTGCATGCTAAAATAATAAAAAATCTAATGGTAGATAGTTAGACAAATAATTCGAATAAGGAGGGTGCTTATATGAAGAAGTTTTTGTGTATCTTTTTACTTTTAACGCTATTTGCGTGCGCTGATTCTATGGATTATTCATACAAGTTTAAGGACTTAACAATCAATATTCCTGTCGATGTTGTGTTAGAAAGCAAGGTAATAACTGGTGATTATACTGATTTAAGAGGGGATGATTATGTGATTACTATGCAGAAACTGCATAATAAAAATAACTTATCTTTCTATGATTTGAGAAAACAGTATGAAAATACAGCAATTTTTGAAAGTGGATGTGCTTTGATTACTAACGATAATAAACATGCGGTATATAAGTATGGTGATTGTGGTTTAGCTTGTATCTATATGGGAAATGATAATTCTTATTATTCTTTGATTGCCCAAGGTGAAAAAGAAGCTCTTAAGACTAACTATAATTGGATTCTTAAGGCGTTTAAGAACGTTAAGGTATAGACGGTGATTATGCAATTTCACCGTTTTTTAATGCCTGTTACTTGATATAACTTGTGCTTTTTTGAACAAAAAAGTATTTTTAACCATTGTAAAAAAATTACAAAAAAGTATTATGCTTGTTTTTATTTTTGTTTCGCCTTATAATTCTTCGTTGTGCAAGTTTGTATTTGAACTATTCTGCACAAAGTGAATGTACTGAAGTAAGTGATAAGCGATGCAGTTGTTTGCTTCTGGAGGATTATTATGAGAGTGAATTACTTGTTTAAAAAACTATTAGTCACATCATTGATATTATTTATTTCACTTACGCAGACTATTTATGTCAAGGCTGATGATGGTTTTGATGATGATAATAATCAAACAACAAATACTACAGTGAAGACACCTTCTTCTAATGATACAGAAGTTCCTAATACTAATAATGAAGTTAATAATGAAGAAACAAGTGTTACATATAATGTAGAAGACTATTATTATGTAGATGATGTAAATCTATATATATA
>ERZ1034992.229-NODE-229-length-35187-cov-166.286889_pt1 | contig 35187 bp, 41 predicted proteins | sample MGYA00520695_ERZ1034992 | MGnify/ENA primary metagenome ERZ1034992 (study PRJEB33766, sample SAMN09781778) | gut metagenome | biome: gut microbiome | host: Homo sapiens | place: Madagascar | study: EMG produced TPA metagenomics assembly of the PRJNA485056 data...
GAGCACCTCAAAAACACCATCATACACTAAATCAGTAAGTTGGCAGCATCACCAGTTTCGCAAACATTTTTCGCTTAACACGACCGGTCTTTTTTCTGGCGCTCTGCTGCTGGCGTGGCGCATAGGGTGTGCCATCCGGGGCTTTCTGTGCCATCACCCGACGCTGCTGACTCTGCCGCAGACGTTTCGCCAGTTCGGCGCTCAGTCGCCGACGCCCTGACGGTGACAGCGACTCAGTCAGTCCGGTCAGCCGGTCTTCAAAACGCTTAAACTCATTCATCCCACTTGCTCACCAGTTCGCCATTGATATAAAGCTCCATCGGGCGGGTGGCCGGCTCCGGCGGCGTGGGTTCCGGGATATTCTTCACATGCAGCGCGCCGTCCACCTCACTGACCAGCGTGCGCTCGGTCAGCATCAGGCTGATGCTGATATCAAAGCTGCTGTCATTGTTGATGTCTGCATAAAACGTGAAACCTTTTTTCTGACCTTCGTCGGTGGTCATGATGTCGGGCTGATTTTCCCGCAGCCACGCCAGCACCGGCACGATGAGCAGGTCAAAATCACCGGTAAAGTCGGTCACAATCACATTGAGCGTGTAACGCTTTTCGAATGACAACGACGTCGCCAGCGTGGAGGCAATACTCCCGTTATCCACGAATATCCGCAACATCTCGGGACTGGTTTTCAGCACCGTGACGGCATCAGTCAGCGCCCTGCGCAGGCTGTCGGGTTTGAGCATCGTTTTCGTCCTGACAGTGTTTAATCATTTTTACCTGGCTGGCACAGCGTGCCAGCGCGTTCTCAAGCTGCCGGATATCGGCACTTAAATCACCGTTCGTCTGCGGGTCACTGCCCGGCATCGGGCAAAGGCTCACTTTCGGGCAGGCGTTGTGGACAATCACTGGCGTCGGTGCAGGCGGGGCGCTGGTGCAACCGGCGCACAGCATCAGGCAGGTCAGCGCCGTACCAGCGGCGAAAATCTTCGTTTTCATTAAGTAACCTCGTGATGGTTTTCTCGCGCTGTGCTTCACGCTTCGCGGCGTTCTCCAGTTCCTGACGCAGTGCCACCTGCGCCAGCTCGTTTTTGTCTGCCCTGGTGAGGGCAACATGAAGCTGATTTTTCAGCATGGTGATGGTCGTCTGCTGTTCACTGGCGACGTTGTTCACCCTGTCCAGCGAGGCGCGCAGGCTGGCGTTTTCATGCTTCGCCAGAAACAGCCCCGCCACCGCCAGCGATAACAACACAACCATCACAATCATCAGCTTTGACATGGTTCCCGCCCCTCAAGACGTTGACGGCAGGCCGTACGTATCAGCCGGAAGAACACCGACGCCACGAGATAAATCAGCGCGGTAAAAATCCACCCGGCAGCGACCAGCGAGATAAATGTCGCCACCATCACCACCAGAGCCGCCGCCCGTCTGCACCACGGCACTGGCTGCAAAAACAGCGACATGACAATCTTCACGGCCAGCGACTCCGGCGGCAGCTCCCGCCCGTAGCGTTCCAGCACATACTCAGTGGCATAAACGCCGACACCACCGGCAACCACACAGATAACCGTCGCCAGAATCGCCCAGGCAGCGACAAAACTGACGGCCACGCTCTGCGGGTAAATCAGGGACAGTGCCAGCATCAGCGCCAGCGACACGTTCAGCATCAGTGAAAGGGATAATTTCTTCATGGTGTTTACTCCGTTTAAGCCGGTACGCCGCCAGCGGTACGCCAGACGGTGACCAGTTTTTCCAGTGAATGCTCACGCTGACCGTAACCGGCACCCGGCAGGGACGCCCAGATATTGCGACAGCGTGAAATGGCGCGCTCAATACGTCCCGCCCGGATGTCATCCAGTGCACCGCGTTCGCGGATCAACTGAATGGCGAGTCTGTCCTGTGACAACGGACTGAAATCCGGCAGGGCAAGCTGTTTGCGGTAATGCGGCCAGAACAGGTAAAGCTGCTGATAGCGACCGGAGGCCGTTGATTTTTCACCGCGACGGTTAAACACCTTCGCCGGTCGGCCATGTGCGAACGGGTGGTCACTGTAGTCGGTGAAAATTTCCGGCTTTCCGTCCAGTCCGGTGACTATCACGTCATAGCCCCGGTTTTTCGTCAGCGGATGATTCGCCGTCCCTTCGGACACGGCCAGCATGTCGAGAAAGGCGGCGATATTCTGATGCGTGTTAATTACCGGCATTACTGTTTCCCCCTGCCCTTAAAGCGGCGCTGAATGGCAATCTCAATCACCTGATAACCGGCGATACCCAGCATGGAGCCGATGCCGCACACCGCAGGCAGTGACAGGTCAGGGAACTGCACCAGAACAACACCGGCAACCATCGAGACAAAACCACCGAGCAACATGCGCCCGATAAACAGACGCGGGGTAATGGGTTCACCACCGGCAAGCACCTTGCCGACAACAATCAGCACCCCAATCATGAAAAGCGACAGGACGCTTTTTTCTTCTGCTGTCATGTGTTACTCCCACAGATTGACAGTTTCAGCCACGGGCGCGGTCTGAACGTCGGGCAGTTCGACGGCGGTGCCGTGCGGCAGCACCGCACCCAGTTCAGCCAGTCCCGGATTTGCGGCGAGCACGGCCTCGACCACGCCCTCAGTGCGCCCGTAATACCGGACACAAATGGCGTCGAGCGTGTCGCCCTGTAGCGCAAAGGTCTTCATCAGATTTGACTCACGATGCAGCGTGGCTTGTCCTGGATACGCGCCACCGCCCAGCGCATATCCCGCCACAGTTCATCAATGGTGCTGTCAATGCTGTCGGCCTTCTTGTCGCCTTTCGCACTGGCATCCACACCGCGATAACGTTCATAAAGCGACGCGGTCGCCATCGCACACACGGCGCGCTCGTAATAAAAAACTTTGATGCTTTCACCGTCGATGTCGTCCGCCGGGACGTCCACCAGACGCGTAAAACCGGCAGCAATTTTCTGTTCGCGGTACTCGTACAGCTCCGCATTCGTTTCAGCCATGCCTGACTTGATGGCCTCTCGCAGACGGGCGGGGGCGACGGTCTGCTCAAGGCGCATACGTTCCCGGACGCGCTTCGGGTCGATATCGGGAAAAAAGAACGTGTTTTTAATCACCGGCTCGTCGCCTGCCGGTTGCGGGATGACCACCGTACCCTCACCGGACACGGGAGCCTCCTTTCGCGGAATAATCAGCGTCATCATGACTACCTCTGAAAAGTCGGGCGGTGGACGCCGGTGCAGTGTCAGGTGATTCACCCTCACTGACCGGCGTGCCGCCCTGGCGCGGGGCGCATTCGGTTGTTAACTGGCTTTCTTTTTCGGGCGTCCACGTTTTGCCGGTGTCGCACTCCGGGTCTTACGCGGGGCGCGGGTGGCCGCTTTTGGCTGTGGCTCCGGCTTCGGTTTCAGTTCCCGCTCCAGTCGTTCAATCTCTTTTTTGACGCCTGCCTGACAGTCGAGCTGTGTCGCACGTTGCAGGTGCGCCAGCGCCCCTGCGGCATCACCAGCGTCACGCAGAAACAGACCGGTGATTTTGTGCAGCTTTGCGCGCACTTCATCAGGCATGTCAGCCGTGGCGGTCAGTTCAAGGGTGTCCGTCAGCAGGCGGGTATCCACAGACTCACCGGCAGCGTGAGCGCGCATGGCCGCAAGCGCCACCTCCTCGGTGAACATGTACGGCGGGGTGCGGCGGTGTTTACCCGGCATGGTCAGACCGTACTTCAGGGCATAACGGGCAATCTCCAGCGCACCGGCAATATCGCCGGTATCCAGACGCCACAGCATGACCGTCATCAGAATGTCATCCTGTGCACCTTTGCCCTGCTCCAGCACGCCGTTCACCCACGGCAACCAGAACGGCAGCAGTTCGCGTTTTTTCGCGGCCTTCAGCTCTTTTGAATAAATCGCTTTCAGTGTGCGCTGGTCTGCGGCCAGCTTGACCAGCATCTGCTCATAGACAGTTGCATGTCGCAGCGGGGCGGCTTCCCGCTGCGCGGTCATCGCTGCCGAGACCCGCATCATGTGGCGCTGTGCGGGACTCGTCATCGGTTACGCTCCCGGCTCTGCGGTCGCTTTAGCCGGTGTGGAGAAATCACCGACCTTAATTTTTTCCACCAGACAACCGGCGGCGTAGTCCTCCACCACGTAATCAATGTTCATTGACTCGTAGTTCTCCACGCGGTCGAGTTTCGGGTTTTCCTCAATCACGCGGCGATGGCTGTCATCCATGTAGTAGATGGACAGGTTTTCCAGCTTCGTGATGAGCATCGCATCCGCCGGGAAGTACGGGACGCGTACCGCTGGCAGGTTGCCGATGCGTTTCTGGCTGATGATGACGTCAGCGGCCAGCATTTCGCTGTTGTCCTGCTCATTGTTAACGATGGGGAAATACTTGTCCGCCAGTAACTGACGTCCCACTATCACCACAAGGTCAGGGTCTTCCTGATACCACGGTTCGATCAGGTTGTTGGTCGCATCCATCACCAGTGCATCAAGGCTGGCATAATCACCGCCCTTACCCACGCGGATGACCTCAGAGGTCGTGTGACCTTCCTCGTCAGTGACCTTGCTCATCACGCGCGCCGGTGCTTCATTGCGGTATTTCTGCAGCCAGCCGACCGCCACATCCTGCAACATCGGATTGCTGCTGCGGTCAGAGGTTTCGGCACGCTTCACGCCGTTAAAACCGGCCATGATGAAATCAAGGGACTGGCGTTTGATAATGGCGTTACGGACACGGAGCTGGAAATCCTGATAACGCGCCCACAGGTCAAGCGTTTTGTAGCGGATATAAAAATCGAAGTTAATCTGGTCGCATTCGTACTTGTTTGACGCCAGCTTCGAGAAGTCCTTCGGCTGACGCTCGGTGCCACCGGCGGTGTCGGTGGTGCTGGCGATGGAGCCGGTGACACCGATGCCAATTTTTTCCCCTTTCATTTCGCTGACCGGCACAATGTTGATGCGGGTCAGAAAGTCAGAGGACTCCTGCATGGTGTTCATCAGGGTCTGGGTGACCGACGGTTCAACGGTGAATTTTTTCGACACATCACCGGCGTCGATGCCGTTCAGTTCGGCAACACGGGACAGGTAGGCATTAAATTTAAAGCGGGTTTCCTGGCGCATAGTTTTTCCTGAAATTAAGGGTTAATCGTGAAGGTTTTCCCGGATGACTGATGCCGGTCAGCAGTTCGTCATCAGGGCGTCACCGCCACCGCCGGTGGCCTTGCTGCGGCGCTGCTGGGTCAGACTTTCGGTGTGGTCGAGACTGTTTTTCAGGCGGGTGAATGCCTGGCTGGTTTCATCCGCCCTGTCAGTCACCTCCTGCTTAAGTGCGGAAAAGGCGGTTTCCATCTCCGCGAGGCGCTGCTCAGTGGCGCTCAGTTTTTCCTGCACATGTTCAGCAACAGCGGTCACCGCTTCATGCACGTCATTCAGACGGGCATCATCGCTGGCCTGTTTGCGGCCAAAAATGGACTTCACCTTTTCGGTCAGGGCGGTGAACACGGTTTCAGGCAGGTCTTCAAATTCCAGCTCAACAGGCGTTGCCACTGAAATCAGGTTTTCAGGGCTTAATTTGAAGCGGTTCAGAGGGTTGTGTTTTGCCGTGCGGCAGAATTCCAGGTATTCCGTGCCGAGGCTTGCCGGGTCATCGGTGACGGCCAGCCCCACCAGATAACATTTGCCGGTGTTGGCAAAGTTCGGCTGAATTTCCATTGAGGTGTAGACCTTCTGCGCGGCCTTGTTCATCGCGATAAGGTCATCGGTCGGGGTGATTTTCGCAAACAGCGCCCATTTGCCTTTCAGCGCCGAATCATCGTCAATCTTTTCGGCCTTCAGTTCGGCCACATCGCCATAACGTTTAAAAATGCCGTCAGGCAGGATGCCGCGCAGATGTTCCAGGTTAATGCGGCAACCATAGACACGCGGGTCAAAGGTTTCGGCCATTTCCTGAATATCCTGCGCACTGATGACACGCCCGTCACAGGTGTCACCCTCAACGCCGATACGAAAGAATTTTGAGACTTTTTTTGCCATTGTCAGGAGTCCTGAATAGTGATTAGAGGAGTCACATGTCGGCATCAGTTTCCCGACGATGCGCATCCTCCGCCATCAGTCCCGGATGGCTTATCACTGACACAACAGCACCTTAGCGAATCGCAGGGCGCGACTCAGTAGCCTTGCCGTGTATTCATCACGGCGAGGTATTCATGACCATCACCACAGACACCACTCTTTTACACGACCCGCGTCGTCAGGCGGCGCTGCTGTACTGGCAGGGGTTTTCCGTGCCGCAGATTGCCGCCATGTTGCAGATGAAACGCCCGACGGTGCAGAGCTGGAAACAGCGCGACGGCTGGGACAGCGTTGCCCCCATCAGCCGTGTCGAAATGAGTCTGGAAGCGCGACTGACCCAGCTCATCATCAAACCGCAGAAAACCGGTGGTGACTTCAAGGAAATTGACCTGCTCGGACGCCAGATTGAACGACTGGCACGGATAAACCGCTACAGTCAGACCGGCAACGAGGCAGACCTTAATCCGAACGTCGCTAACCGCAACAAAGGCGGGCGTCGCAAACCGAAAAAGAATTTTTTCAGTGACGAGGCCATCGAAAAGCTGGAGCAGATTTTCTTTGAGCAGTCTTTCGACTATCAGTTGCACTGGTATCGCGCCGGGCTTGAGCACCGCATCCGCGATATCCTGAAATCCCGCCAGATTGGCGCAACGTTTTATTTTTCCCGCGAGGCGCTGCTGCGCGCCCTGAAAACCGGCCATAACCAGATTTTTCTGTCGGCCAGTAAAACGCAGGCGTATGTATTCCGTGAATACATCATCGCCTTTGCCCGTCTGGTTGACGTTGACCTGACCGGTGACCCGATTGTCCTGGGCAATAACGGCGCAAAACTGATTTTTCTCGGCACAAACTCCAACACCGCGCAGAGCCATAACGGCGACCTGTACGTCGATGAGATTTTCTGGATCCCGAATTTTCAGGTACTGCGTAAGGTGGCATCAGGTATGGCCTCACAGAGTCACCTGCGCTCGACCTATTTCTCCACCCCGTCCACGCTGGCGCACGACGCCTACCCGTTCTGGTCAGGTGAACTGTTCAACCGGGGACGCGCCAGCGCCGCCGAACGTGTGGAAATCGACGTCAGTCATAACGCCCTTGCCGGTGGGCTTCTCTGTGCGGACGGCCAGTGGCGGCAGATTGTCACCATTGAGGATGCCCTGAAAGGCGGCTGCACGCTGTTCGACATTGAGCAGCTCAAACGCGAAAACAGCGCCGACGATTTTAAAAACCTGTTCATGTGTGAATTTGTTGACGACAAGGCATCGGTGTTCCCGTTCGAGGAGCTGCAACGCTGCATGGTCGACACGCTGGAAGAATGGGAAGACTATGCGCCGTTTGCCGCCAATCCGTTCGGCTCCCGCCCGGTATGGATTGGTTACGACCCGTCACACCGTGGCGACAGCGCCGGATGCGTGGTACTGGCACCGCCGGTGGTGGCCGGTGGCAAATTCAGAATACTTGAGCGTCACCAGTGGAAAGGCATGGACTTTGCCACCCAAGCTGAATCCATCCGCAAACTCACCGAAAAATACAACGTCGAATACATCGGTATTGATGCCACCGGCCTCGGTGTCGGCGTGTTCCAGCTCGTGCGCTCGTTCTATCCCGCCGCGCGTGATATCCGCTACACGCCGGAAATGAAAACCGCAATGGTGCTCAAGGCAAAAGACGTTATCCGCCGTGGCTGTCTGGAATATGACGTCAGCGCCACCGACATCACCAGCTCGTTTATGGCTATCCGCAAGACCATGACCAGCAGCGGACGCAGCGCCACCTATGAAGCCAGCCGCAGCGAGGAAGCCAGCCACGCCGACCTCGCCTGGGCGACCATGCACGCCCTGTTAAATGAGCCACTCACCGCCGGTATCAGCACCCCGCTGACATCCACCATTCTGGAGTTTTACTGATGAGCAAGAAAAAAGGGAAAACACCGCAACCTGCGGCAAAAAAAATGACTGCCAGCGCCCCGAAAATGGAGGCATTCACCTTTGGCGAGCCGGTGCCGGTACTCGACCGCCGTGACATTCTGGATTACGTCGAATGCATCAGTAACGGCAGATGGTATGAGCCGCCGGTCAGCTTTACCGGGCTGGCAAAAAGTCTGCGTGCTGCCGTGCATCACAGCTCACCGATTTACGTCAAACGCAATATTCTGGCCTCGACATTTATCCCGCATCCGTGGCTTTCCCAGCAGGATTTCAGCCGCTTTGTGCTGGATTTTCTGGTGTTCGGCAATGCGTTTCTGGAAAAGCGTTACAGCACCACCGGTAAGGTCATCAGACTGGAAACCTCACCGGCAAAATATACCCGCCGTGGGGTGGAAGAGGATGTTTACTGGTGGGTGCCGTCCTTCAACGAACCGACAGCCTTCGCGCCCGGCTCCGTATTTCACCTGCTGGAGCCGGATATCAATCAGGAGCTGTACGGCCTGCCGGAATATCTCAGCGCCCTTAACTCTGCCTGGCTGAATGAGTCGGCCACGCTGTTCCGCCGCAAGTATTACGAAAACGGCGCACATGCCGGATACATCATGTACGTCACCGACGCCGTGCAGGATCGCAACGATATCGAAATGCTCCGCGAAAACATGGTGAAGTCGAAAGGCCGCAACAACTTTAAAAATCTGTTTCTCTACGCCCCGCAGGGAAAAGCCGACGGCATTAAAATTATCCCGCTCAGTGAAGTGGCGACGAAAGACGATTTTTTTAATATCAAAAAAGCCAGCGCCGCAGACCTGCTGGACGCGCACCGCATCCCCTTTCAGTTGATGGGCGGCAAGCCGGAGAACGTCGGGTCGCTGGGTGATATTGAGAAAGTGGCAAAGGTCTTTGTCCGCAATGAGCTTATCCCGTTACAGGACAGGATCCGCGAGATAAACGGCTGGCTCGGTCAGGAGGTCATCCGATTTAAAAACTACTCACTGGACACTGACAACGGCTGAACATCGCCGCCTGCGGGCGGCTTTTTTACACCCCGTCATCACGCCCTCACACGCTCACCACCGCACAAAACACCCCGCAGACACACTAACGCCTCAACGGGCAAACTAAGCGCCGTCACGACGCGCTGAGACGCTGAAAAAATAAAATCAGCACCACCGCCAGCGCGCAGTGCTTTCCCCGCCTCGCCCGCCCGCTTCATGGGGCGGTTTTAATGCAGTTGCATCAGGAAATCAGAGCTCTACCAACACTAGCACGCCCCCACATGCTTTGAAATAAAAGCGAATGCAAACTCATGCACCAGTTAGATGCATTAGCACAAAGCTGAAAATCATAAAATAAGCGGCATAATCCCCCTCATGCTACCAAGAAACTCTCAAGATGTTGTGCTAAACATCGATGATCTGTACCTTGTTTTATGGTAAACATATCTATAAGTAATCACACAGATGGAACTAAAATAACTATGGCAAACGATATCATCGAAGCTTTTCCTGCAAAACGTTTCTTTGTAGAAATGTTAACCAGGGATATCGAACTCCAAGATGCTATTCTTGACTTATTAGACAACTGTCTTGATGGCGCTCTTCGTTCCATTTCATCATCGAATGAAGAAATAAACGAAGAAAATAAATACCACGGTTTTTACTCAAAAATAAATTTTAATGAAGATGGTTTTACAATTGAAGATAATTGTGGCGGAATTTCGGGAAGCTTAGCAACAAGCTATGCTTTCCGAATGGGAAGACCAAATGAAAGAGACATAGATAATATCCCAACCATTGGTGTTTATGGGATAGGTATGAAGCGAGCTATTTTTAAGTTGGGCACTTCATCGCAAGTATTAAGTAAAACAAAAGACGAGGAATTTAAAGTTACAATTTCTCCAGAATGGTTATCCAATGATAAAAACTGGAAACTAGATCTCGAACGTGGTAATGTCGATTTAAAAACAACGGGCGTAAAAATTATAGTTAACGATCTCAGAGACGATGTAAAAAACCATTTCAAAGTTGATCGTGATTTTCAACAAAAATTAATCAATTCTGTTTCAAACCATTATAGCCTAATTCTTAATAAAGGTTTCAAGGTCTATATTAATGATATAGAAGTCAAGCCAAATCTGACATCATTAATTATCGATACCGAAGCTCTTGTGTCAGCGAAAAAAGGTGGTATCACGCCTTATTTTTACAGAGGTGAAACTAATGGAGTTTCAATAAAGATCGCAGTTGGATTCTATAGAGATTTTGTGACAGAAGATGAGGAAAATTCATTCCTTACTGGACGTAACACTTCCGAGAAAGCCGGATGGACTATTATCTGCAATGATCGTGTTGTTGTTCATGCGGACAAGACACGTCTTACCGGATGGGGTGAAGCAGGAGTTCCACAATATCACACACAATTTGTTGGAATTGCAGGCGTAGCTATTTTTACATCTAATGAAGCTGAAAAATTACCTATTACTACTACCAAGAGAGGCATTGATGGTAATTCTGATATCTATTTGGCTACTAAAGATTTCATGCGTGAAGGCTTGAAAATATTTACAGATTTTACTAACAGATGGAAAAGTAACTCTCCAGAACGCCAGCAAATGTTTAGTTCCACATCTAAAACAATTCCTCTTACAAACGACAAACTAGATAGCATAGTACCTGAAGATAAATGGTCTCGGGTGCATAGATCCATTGGTGGGAATAGTTTCAAACCAACATTGCCAATACCTAAAGAAACAGACCCTTTAAAGCAAATAAAATTTAGTAGAAGATTGAGTGAGATAAAAACTGTTGCCACTTTCATTTTCGATGATGATTCTGTTCCTCCGACAGAAATTGGTAATTATTGCTTTGAAGATTTTTTAGAGAGGGCAAAAAAATGAGTACTGGGGGAAGTATTCCTTATCATCTTCGACAACACAAAGCTGTCGAAAGAAATCTATTCATTGAGTTGCTCAGAAAACTCAACAACTATGTAAACATATCCGATTATGTTTATATCGGGTTTGGTGGCCCTTTTCTAGAAGACTTCAAACAACTGCATAATGCTTTAAAAATCAATAACATGATCTCTCTAGAGGTAGATGCTAACGTTCATAAACGACAAAAATTTAACAAACCTATATCATGTATTGATTTAGGAGAAGAACCTTTAAGTAGCAGTGAATTTATTACTCAAAGCGACTTCGCTGCACCTTCTCTAATTTGGCTTGACTATGCCATACCAAGCCAAATATATGAGCAAATGAATGACATTGCTCAATTGGTAAGTAAGTTAAAGCCAAAAGATATATTTAAAATAACTTTAAATGCAACTCCTGAAACTTTAGGAAGAGATTTTCAAGAAAGAGACCCTAGGCGTTTTCGATTAAAAAAAATACAATCTTTACTTACTCAAGATTATTGCCCAGTGAATCTAACTGTTGATGATGTCACTTTTAAAAGGTACCCACACCTTTTAATAAAAGCAGCTCAACGTGCCATAAGTATTGGATTAACAGGTAGACCAGATATAATGATCCATCCTTTATGTAATTTTATTTACAAAGATGGTCAGCAAATGCTTACCTTTACTGCCATTGTTCTCGAAAACAGTGATATGCAATTAGATAGCTTCCTTCAAAATTCTCGAATTAATTTTTGGCCCTTTTATTCTGGAGACTGGGGCACCGTCAAAAACATTAGTGTTCCCACGATGTCTTTACGTGAGAGAATCTTTATTGAGGAACGACTTCCTACAAAAGACCATGAAGAAATTACCAACGACCTCGGCTTTTACATTGGAGATGATGAAGCCGAGGCTAATAGTAACCTTAAAAACTTTATTGAGTATTACAAAGTAATTCCGTGGTATTCGAAAGTTCTTCTTTAGAAAACTGACATAATTTATATAACGGTAATAGCATAGCTTCAGCTACTAATGGGCTAACGCTATTACCGATTTGCCTGAAACTATGCCACTTAGTAGGGTGAAACCTAAACCAATCAGGAAAACCTTGTAATCGAGCAGCCTCACGTGGAGTAATAACTCTAGCCTGCGTTGGATGGATCGGCCTAACTGCTTGATAACTGCCCTTATCGCTGCCAGTTCCAGCCCTTAGCGTCGGACAGAAACCATTTGGATTTAACCTCTGAGATCGTGAAATTTTATCAGTTTCGCCAAAAGAGAGTTTTTTATATCTATTAATAACCTCATCTGTATGTATTGTTCCCAAGAAACCGGAGACCAACCCTTTTTTTAATTTTTCTAAAGATTCCGGATCACCAACATTATTCGGAACATTACTCCAAAGTCTATCAAAAAAATATCCTTGCCTATCCATCTTAACTTCACGCCAGCCTTGTTCCTCTTGCTGCCATTCTTTTCTTATAACACGAGGAATACCGTATAAAGCATCTTTAACTAAGGTTTGCTCAATATCTTGCACAGGAAAGAAATCAGATTCTTTTAAACAATTAGCTAATTCCTTTTTGAATCCGATAAAAAAAATCCTAGTTCTAGTTGTAGGAGCTCCATAATTAGACGCATTCACTTTTATTGGGCTCAATATTACATATCGGTCTTTTACTAATGAGAATGCTTTTTCTCTAACTGCATCATATTTTTCATTCATTATCCCAGGAACATTCTCTGCCAAGAAACAAACAGGTGATAACTCGCTCACCAACCTAAAAAAATGAATATACAATTCATTTCTGACGTCATTAGCCATCCCTTTACCAATTGTACTAAATCCCTGACAAGGTGGTCCACCGATGACACAATCAATATTACTAACATTACAAGCTGTTAGAATATCATGAGCAGAAAGTTTGCTAACATCTTTATGTAAATGTGTTGAATTTGGGAAATTAAGAGCATGGGAAAATATTGCATGCTTATCCAACTCAACGGCACCAACCAAGTTAAAGCCTGCCCGTGATGCTCCCAAGCTTAAACCACCTACCCCTGAGTATAAATCAACCACATTCATGTTCAGTTAACCATATATGTATATTTAGACAACAATATTTAATTCTACCATTACTTGAGCTCTTTGCTGAAGTACTCATTACTAAAACCCTGCCACTCATCGACATTACTTGCCACATACTTATATTTTTTATCATCGAATATCACCATCGCACCACGCGCCAGCGCCTCAAGCTCCCATCGCTGTGGCCTGATACCGTTCTGAGCAAGGTCAACGCGGATACGGGTAATTTGCATTCGTTCCGACCGGGTCAGTCTGGCCGATGGCGCTATTTCATGCGGTTTTAACGGGCTTCCGTTTCTTTGCTGACGGTTTGGTCTTCTCAGGCCGTGTTTTAATGCGCCCCTGAGCGCCCTCACGACCTCCGGTTCATTCCATTCAATAACACCGTCATCAACCAGATTAAGCACTGCTGCGGCGTGCTCAGAAGGTGTGGGAGCCGGTAACGAAGTATCACCACCGGTGAGCTTTCCACAGTTATTGACAGGACTCCGAGGCGCGGCGATGCCGCTTTTTAAAGTCAAAGGCTCAACGACCGGCACTTTCGGAACAATGCGCCAGTCCGTCGTTCTGGTGATATGAATATGACGCGCGCCGAGATGCGGCGCGTAAATGCCGACCACTCTCTCGACTTCTTCCTCGTACTCGTTAACGTCATCCGACGGGCTACGGGCGACCCTGACAGTCTGGCAATCGCGCGGGACATTTGCCCCGCCCTGCGCGCTGATATACAACGCAAAATCACCACTGTCTGCAGCGGCGCGTGCAGCCTCGACGCGCTCGTCAAACTCATCAGCAATGCTGACGCCGCGAGGCAATTTGCGTAGTTCACGGTAAGCCCCCATTGTCGGCAGACCAACCGTTTTAAATTGCGGAATGCGCCACGTTGACGCCCATGCGGTAACAGCCGCAGCTGTGTCTTTCAGCGGTCTACCGGTATCATTATCGAGCTGACCATCCAGTGCATAGCCGTCGATGTTTTTTGAGATGTATTTCGCGATATATCCCGCAGCACCGCCCCGGTTAAGGTGTTTTGCCTGAAAACGGTTTCGCGCAGCTCCTCTTTCGTCGCCATCCTCTTTGAGCGCGTAGCGACGCATGATTTCAATAATCTGGTTACGCTGGCGTGGATTACAAAAAAGCATCATATGCCAGTGCGGCGTTCCGTCGTGGTGTGGTTCAACAACACGCAAACCGTAGGCCTGTAAATCATTATCCTTGAATGCCGTGCGCATCAGGCTCCAGATACGGCAGAGATAACGCTGCGCATCCTTTGGATTAAATGCCTCATCGTTCCAGCCGTGATTTAGCTGGACGGTTTTACTTTCGCCTTTTCTGACCTGACGTGTCGGGTGATACTTTGACGGCGCGGTCAGCGTGATAAACATCCCTACATCACCCTCTGCGGCGGCGTAACGCTCAATACCGGCGATGGTGTTCATCAGCTCCATCCGGCGAATTTCTGGATTAGAAATACTGCCCATCACCTTACTGATAAGGTCGATGCGCTCGCCGGTTTCCTTGTTTTCAAGGTCACACGATTTAAGAAATTCCAGATTTGCCTGGCGGCGCGCACGCACATCACGAATGGCATGTTTACTGGCATAAGGAGAACGGTCTTTATTGACCTCCCCGACAGCAATCAGTAACGCCTCATGCCAGCGCATACGCTGGCCTTTAAGCTGATGAGTCCACCACTCATCGTTAAACAGGCGGGCAATGGCAGAATATGCCTGCCTCGTGGTCATCTGCCCTTTACGGTATTTTTTCCAGTAAAGCGGGGAAATATTGAAAGCACGTGCAGCGCCAGCAACATGACCATACAGATGTGCCTGCGCCTCATCCGTAAACAGCGATTCTTTTTCGCCATGCGCATCCACCCAGGCATCGCAGAGTTCCTCATACATCATGAAAAGCTGCGATGAGATACGGGCAGCAAACTTTTTCAGCTCCTTGTCATTCATTCCCGGCAGGCGCGCATAGTGGTCACGCTCTGCCAGAAACAGCAACGACGCGTCGGTGTTCATTTCATGGCGCTGATTCACACGCTCAATGCGCGGCCATAAACGACGCTGAAAAGTGGATGTGAGGAAATAAAACCCGTGCACCGGGCTTTTATTGCGCCGGATGTAGTCATAGCGTGAAGTAAACAGCGAGCGCAAAAAGTAAGGCAGGCGGTTAATCGTGGATAAAACACCTTGCACCTGACGCATCTCGTCACGTGTAAGGGGTCTTTCGCGCCCGACAGCCTCGCGTGGCGCGTTCCATGCATAAGCACCGGTAAACGCCTTACCGGTGCCTGCGGCAAATGCTGACGGAGGGACAAAACGCCCGGAGGCTTTAACGGCCATGTGAGCCAAAAGCCTCTGAACAACGCTTGCTGAGTTGCTCAACCTGCGCGTTTAAATCAGCAAAAGATTTTGCGCTTCCGGTCAGAATATCGTGATGCATCATGCCGGAAACGAGCTGGCTTAATTTCGGGTAATAACCAACCACCGCCAGCCATTCCTGGCCGGCGTTTTTACCGCTTTCCGCTCTCTTTTTCTCGTGGAGAATAAACTGAAAGCTGTCACTGGTAACGACATAACGTTCGCCAATTTCGATACGAATACTCATGCCATTCTCCGGTAATGCTTGTTTTTTGCTTCAAAGACTGACTGGCAGGAAACACAACGCGTGGCTGACGGATAAGCCGCACGACGGGCAGCAGGTATTGGCGCATCACACTCTTCGCAAACCAGCGCAGAAGCACAGCAATGTTTTACCCTTGCCGCGTTAATCTGGCGCTCCAGTAATTCAGCCTGTTGTTCCTGAATGAAATCTACGTTGTCCGGCATTACCAGTTCCTTTTGTCGTTCAGTTTCTTAAATTCATCAGCGCAATAGCTGGCGAGTTCTGTCGTTAATTTTGTCAGTTCATCCACTGAGGAAATTTGCTTGTGAAATACAGCGCGTTTCACAAGTAAATTGATCACATCAGACAGGAGGTTTAATTCGCTCTGATAAATCGCGATAACAGATTCAGTTATGTCGCGCTTTTCTTTATCAAGACCAAGTTGAATAAGAGACAAATCGCCATTTTCCATAACGGCGATTTTTAAGGCGTTATTCAGTAATACAATTGAACGAGAACAGGACATCAAAGCACCTCCCCACGAGACAATCCGATATTGTGAAATTTTTCCGACTCCTGACTGAGCAGCTCGACTATCTCCACGCGGGATAACTCCGCCTTTGTGATGTGGCGAATCATGGCGTCAAGATGAGAAGAAAAGCGCGTCGCTGCGTCGGCCTGTGCTTCGGTTCTGGCCTGTTGCAGCAGTAATGCGTATTTACCGCACTGATTTTCAGAAACTGTATGCATGACTTTCTCCAGGCAAAAAGAAGCCCCGCACAATTAAGTGCGTTAAAAACTCTGGTTAATTACTTAATGCAGATATTGCTCTGGTTTTACCGACGTCAGAATTGTCGGTGCATACTCAAACAGGCTGAATAATTCACGTAATGCACGGAATAAAGCATCACGCCAGTAACATGATTCATCATTAATTCGCCAGTATGGCTGGTTGAATTCTTTTTCAGTCAATCCGGCATGCATAAATAAAGTACGACGCTGACTGACTGTTAAAAAACTAATATATGCATATTCACTTGCGCCAACCTGACGGCGTTTTGAGAATGCCCCACGCAATTCATCAATTGCACATACCAGTCGTTCACGTTCGACGTCGTTCATTTCTTCAAAACGCATCGTTGCGTGACGCTGTTTTAACTGCGCATGGAAGCAAACCGTTAGCCGTTCGCGCTCCATCATCTGATTATAATAATCACATGTCTCCTGCCAGCGAGGGACGGCAAGATGCTTACCAATTATCCGGCGCATAGTTACTGGTTGTTTTTCAACGAGATTGAGCGTCATCACTGTCATTTCCATACCCTCCGGCTTTTCAGAAAGGTCAGAGCCTTTTTTAACGGACTCTGTTTTTTGGTGCGGATAATGATTCCCTTATGCCCCTTACCGTGGGTGATGGTGAAGTCAATCGCCCTGGGGCTTTCGTTACGCAATAACTGAGCAATACAACGAGGCTCATTCATACGGTTCTCCTTAACGTGGTTCACCGAGACCTAACCACATCAACCAGCCGTCACGAATCTCTTTAGGACGGCTTTCATAAGCCAGTTTTAGTCCGTTATTCCATGCCGGAAGGTATACCCAATATTCACCAGCACGCCCCGATACTGACTGAGGGTCAGTAATCTCAATAACTGGTAATTTCCCTTTCTCAATCATGCCCCTTACAGCTCTTGGAGTTTTACCAATGAGTTTTGCAAACTCCTGATAAGGCACGGCATCAGTCACGCTTACAAGCTGTCTATTCATCTGCTACGATTCTCCCTTAGTGCTTCTAATGGCTCCTAATGGCTAATTATTGCCTAAAAGGATAACTCCAGAAGCACAACATTTCACACTATCAGCAAGAAATTACGCAATCGGAGTAATTATGTCAATAGACGTTTCGGAGAAGTTGAAGCTAATCCGTGAATCTGAAAGGTTAAACCGTAAAGAATTCAGTGAATTAACTGGTGTAGCCTACAGCTCACTTTCGAGCTATGAGAGCCGGTCAAAAAACGCTGGAGTTGAAGCCATAATGAAGGTCTTACAACATCCCAGATTTACTAAATATACTTTGTGGTTCATGACTGATCAGGTAGCTCCAGAAGCCGGGCAAATTGCGCCCGCTCTCGCACACTTTGGGCAAAACGAAACAACGTCGCCCCACTCCGGTCAAAAGACTGGTTAACAATTTATCGTGAATATATTCATCACAAGTGCCTACTATTGGTGGCTAAATTTCAGCCACCACGAAAAAAGCGATTAGTAGTAGCAAAAAAAGTACCACTCGGAGGGTTTTCTGATGGCAATCAAAAAACTCGATGATGGTCGATATGAAGTGGACATCCGCCCTACTGGACGTAACGGAAAACGCATCCGTAGGAAGTTTGATAAGAAAAGCGAAGCTGTCGCTTTCGAAAAATACACGTTGTACAACCACCACAATAAAGAATGGCTATCAAAACCAACAGACAAACGACGTCTGTCGGAACTGACACAGATCTGGTGGGATTTAAAGGGTAAACACGAAGAGCATGGGAAATCTAATCTTGGAAAAATTGAAATCTTCACAAAAATAACGAATGACCCATGCGCATTTCAAATCACGAAATCCCTTATCAGCCAGTACTGCGCCACCCGAAGAAGTCAGGGTATTAAACCTTCGAGTATCAATCGTGATTTAACATGTATTAGCGGCATGTTTACAGCCCTGATTGAAGCGGAGTTATTCTTTGGTGAGCACCCTATCAGAGGGACAAAGAGGCTTAAGGAGGAAAAACCAGAAACAGGCTATCTCACACAGGAAGAAATTGCCTTACTGCTTGCAGCACTTGACGGCGACAATAAAAAGATTGCGATTCTTTGCCTGAGTACAGGAGCACGTTGGGGAGAAGCAGCTCGTTTGAAAGCAGAAAATATCATCCATAACCGCGTCACGTTTGTTAAAACGAAAACAAACAAACCACGCACCGTCCCGATCTCAGAGGCTGTTGCCAAAATGATCGCGGATAACAAACGAGGTTTTTTATTCCCTGATGCTGATTACCCTCGCTTCAGACGAACAATGAAAGCAATAAAACCGGATTTGCCAACGGGGCAAGCCACACATGCACTAAGGCACAGCTTTGCCACTCATTTCATGATTAATGGAGGAAGTATTATCACGCTACAACGGATACTAGGTCACACGCGGATTGAGCAAACTATGGTTTACGCTCATTTTGCGCCAGAGTACCTTCAGGACGCCATTTCTCTTAATCCGCTAAGAGGTGGTACTGAAGCCGAGAGTGTCCACACAGTGTCCACAGTAGAGTAACGTTTAAGGGCTTTCAGTGGTAATTTATGCCGCTCAAACCCGCATTGTACCGTTGAAAGCCCCTACTGGTGACACCCTAAATCTCCCTTACACGGGCTTATTTTTTATGCATAAGCCGTCGTATCCTGGTAACCATCTTCCATTGACCACATCGATAGAATCCTCCTTCATAGCACGATGCCTTTCACTTATCGGCATCGTGCTCCCACAGGTTCCGGCTACGCACAGCCAGAACGCGCATATTTGACGCTTACCAAAAAATATTCTCACTCTCCACATTTGAATGTCAGACGAGCGACGCCATGTAATCCTGCACCTTCTGTCTTCAGGTCAACTATCTGCATTTTTTTTCCCTGAGTAACACAGAAATGAGCTGCATCATTTTTTACTATATTTTCTGCACCAGAAATTCTGCCCCTGGCTAAAGAAGCTTCGGCTTCGGTGTAGTATTGGTTATCGAGTTTACGCTGAATATTACTTTTATATGCAAGGCCAAATTTACCGATACTTGTCTCATCATTATGCACAGCACAACCAGACATAAGAAAAACACTAATTAATGATATAGCAGCTATCTTTTTCATCTTACCTTCCCCCATTAAATACCAACGACACGCTCTGGTGTTTAAATATAATAATGGCATGATTATTATATTTGAATAGGATTATAATAAATGTTCTGTACAACATTTCCTACATAAGTAGGAATTACAGACACGGATGCCCTTCCGGGTAACCCCATGGGGGGGTTAATATATTTTTAATAGTATATTGAAGATGCCACTGTTTAGTTGAATATTAGGTATATGCTCTTTTTTGAAATTTATCGGTGGCTGCCGTTAGTATTCGCTGTCCCCATTGCAAGCTCCTGGTGGTAACCACTGAATCTTCCATACTTGAACTGACTTTTTATCCTCCGACTTTCATCCTGTTCTGACTCCACCTTTTCTTTTCTGCTCTACACTATCTACAGACCAATCATAAAGGCACATACGATCATGGCAGAATTTCCCGCCAGCTTACTGATTCTTAATGGCAAAAGTACTGACAATCTACCCCTGCGCGAAGCAATTATGCTGTTGCGTGAGGAAGGAATGACGATCCATGTGCGGGTCACCTGGGAGAAAGGCGATGCCGCACGATATGTAGAGGAGGCCCGGAAGTTGGGCGTCGCAACGGTGATTGCCGGTGGTGGCGATGGCACCATTAATGAAGTTTCTACGGCGTTGATTCAGTGTGAGGGGGATGACATACCCGCGCTGGGAATTTTGCCATTAGGAACCGCCAATGATTTTGCCACCAGTGTAGGGATTCCTGAGGCACTGGATAAGGCGCTGAAACTGGCAATTGCCGGTAACGCCATTGCGATAGATATAGCGCAGGTCAACAAACAAACCTGTTTTATTAATATGGCGACAGGCGGATTTGGGACGCGTATTACCACAGAAACGCCGGAAAAATTAAAAGCCGCGCTGGGTGGCGTCTCTTACATCATTCATGGCTTAATGCGCATGGATACTCTGCAACCGGACCGTTGTGAAATCCGCGGTGAAAACTTTCACTGGCAAGGTGACGCCCTGGTCATTGGTATTGGTAACGGGCGTCAGGCCGGTGGCGGTCAGCAATTGTGCCCGAACGCGTTAATTAACGATGGCTTGCTGCAACTGCACATTTTTACCGGCGATGAAATTCTTCCGGCTCTCGTATCAACCTTAAAATCTGACGAAGATAACCCGAATATTATCGAAGGCGCTTCGTCGTGGTTTGATATACAAGCCCCACACGAAATCACTTTTAATCTTGATGGCGAACCGTTGAGTGGGCAAAACTTCCATATTGAAATACTTCCGGCGGCGTTGCGTTGTCGATTACCACCAGATTGTCCATTATTGCGTTAATCAAACTATTCTCTGTTGAACCAGGGAGAATCCGTAATGCCGGATGCGGTGTAAACACCTTATCCGGCATACAGAACAATACTACACCGTAATTAATTTTACCCGTGTCTTCTGCAATGCCAGTTTATCCACCTCAGACACAGCATCATCGGTAATAATAATGTCAATTTTTTCGATTGGCAGTACCTGATTAAAACCGCGACGATTAAATTTCGATGAATCGAGAACGGCAATCACTTTATTTGCGGCTGTGACCATCGCCCCGCTAATCGAATAGCCTTCATTAAAGGTCGTAATACCATTAACCGCATCAATACCATCAGCACCGACAAACATTAAATCGGCATTAATATCCTGCAATGAACGCTCAGCAATGGAGCCATGCATCGAGCGCGTTTTATGGCGGACCGTGCCACCGCAGACGACCAGAGTAATGTCTTTATTTTCGGAAAGGGCAAATGCTGCCGGGAGACTGTTGGTAATCACCGTGATATTTTTGGCGGTCATTAATCCTTCGGCGATAAGCATTGTCGTACTTCCGCTGTCGAGAATAACGGTCATCCCTTCGTGGATCATTTTGACTGCCGCCTGCGCTATTCTGTTTTTTGGCGCGCTGGCGAGCTGAAATCGCTCTTTAAACCCGACTTCCTGGGTCTCGGTTTCACTATTACCGGACATTATTTTCGCCGCACCGCCATGAAAGCGCGTAACCACGCCTTTTTGTTCGAGAAAGCGCAAATCGGCACGGATTGTCGCTTCCGAGGCAGCAAATACTCCCGCCAGATCCTGAACAAGCACGGTTCCCTGTTCATTCACTAATTGGATGATCTTATTCCTTCGCTCGAATGAATTCATCGTCATTTACCCATATTCAATTGTGGCTAGTGTAAACGAAGGGGGACCATTGGTGAATGATCTGTTTTGCACAATACCGGGCCAGCATCACGCTGGCCCGCGGTTTCAGGGAATGAGCAACACTTTGCCCGGCATAGCATTACGAGCGATGTCACGCACCGCCTGGGCGAAGCTTTCAAAGCTTCCACGGTGAGCGATTAATGGCTCCAGGCTTAACTTACGTTCTGTCAGCAACCGGCTCGCCGTTTCCCACTCCTGCCCCGGCCAAGGGCTGGAGTAGTTCATCCAACTGCCAATCACCGTCAGCTCTTTACGCAATATTTTGCCAAACGTTGCCGATGTTAAATGCAGATCCTGATGCAACGTGCCCACCAGCGCCAGTTGGGCATGAGGACCGGCAATCTCTACCGCCAGTTCGACGGTTTGCGGGACGCCAGCCGTCTCGAGGATAAGCTGATTAAAGCGCAGCTCGCGTAAAACGCCCTGTATTTGCGGCGCGCTCATTTCACGGCTGTTAAATGTTTGCATCGCACCGAAAGATTTTGCCAGTGCCAGTTTTTCTGAGCTAATGTCGATAGCCGTCACACTCTTTGCTCCCAGCGCGACAGCGCACTGAATTGCCAGCAGGCCAATGGTTCCGGCACCAATAATAATAACGTTTTTATTCTCACATCCTTGCGCTAAATGGAACGCATGCAGGCCAACGGTAATCGGTTCAATAAAAGCGCCATCCTCAATAGGCATATCCGCAGGTAGTGCAAAGACATTGTTTCGCTTAACGACAATATATTCGGCAAATCCACCATCACGCCGTGAGCCAATAAAATCATATTTTGCGCACTGGGAATAAAACCCTTTCAGACACTCTGGACAAGTAAAACAGGGTAATAACGGCACACAGGCAACCGCATCGCCGGGATGTAAATCATCAATACCGGATCCCACCGCATCAATATAGCCGCTAAATTCATGGCCTAACGTTATTGGATAATAATGTGCACCATTTTTAAATATCCTAGGTAAATCGGAACCACATAAGCCCGAGCTGGCAATTTTTACCCGCACCTCATCCTGATGTTTAATTTCAGGAATGACGCTTTCTGCTACGCGCACGATACCATCAGTATCATTCACCACTGATTTCATAAAAACTCCTGATTGTTAAGGGGGATAACCTCCCCCTCAGGTAAAAATTATTCTGCGAGAACGGCTTTCTCTTGTTTAATAAAACCACGCGCTCTACGCCAGGTCATGAAAATACCGGTCAGATAAATTGCGCCGATAATAATGAAACCGGGAATATTTTGCGGGGAGAAAACCTGAATCAGTAACCAGGTAATGGGAGAACCGCCCTGATCCATTGAAGCCACCATACCCCCGGCTTTTAACGCGCCCGCATTAGCCGCCAGTTGGGTGTGCAAACCAATAGTTTGCGTCGCGATCCACAGGGTGATGCTCATAATGATGACACCCGAGATTAAGGTGCGGAACAGATTTCCACGATGCACCGCGACCGCCATCGCCACAAAGAAGCCGATGGTGGCAAGGTCGCCAAACGGCAGCACCTGATTACCCGGCACACAAACAGCAATTAAAATGGTGAGCGGGATAAAAATCAGGCTTGCCGATACCACCGCCGTATGCCCCAGCAGTAATGCGGGATCCAGGCCAATCAGGAACTCCTGACCGCCGAACTTCGCCTGTAAACGACTACGGGCCTGCTTAGCGATGGGCGTTAAACCATCCATGATGGGTTTAATCACCCGTGGCATCAGCAGCATAACCGCCGCCGTTTTTACCGCCAGCTGCAATACACCTTTGACATCGTAACCCGCGAGGATGCCGATAATCAGCCCCATCACAAAACCCACGGTGACAGGCTCGCCAAACGGACCAAATTTGCGCTGAATATCGTCGGCACTAAATTTAATTCGGTTAACGCCTGGGATTTTCTCGATGATAGCATCCACCAGCACCGCAATTGGCCCCATATACGCCGACGTACCGTGCGGGATGGCAATGCCTTCCAGCTCAAAGAAATTTCGGGTATCGCGGGCAAACCAGTCGCCGAGCTTATAAACAAACGCCGCGTGAATTACCACACCCGCCATCCCTATCATCCATGAACCGGTTGCCAGATGCAGCAACGCGCCGGTGAAGGTCATATGCCAGATATTCCAGATATCAACATTTACCACCCGCGTCATACGGGTCAGTAACATCGCCACGTTAACCAGAATCGCAATCGGAATCGCCACCAGCGCAATTTGCGACGCCCAGGTCATGGGTGAAGAGCCCGGCCAGCCGACATCGACCACATGCAGATTCAGGTCGAAATTTTCCGCCATCGCTTTCGCCGCCGGACCAATGGAATCCAGCATTAAGCCAATCACAAGGCCAATGCCAACAAAGCCAATCCCGATATGCAGACCCGCTTTAAAGCAATCGCCTGCCTTCATGCCTAATATTTTAGAAAAAATAATGATGACAATCGGCAGCATCACCGTAGGGCCGAGGTCGAGAATATAACGCATGACTTCTGAAAACATAGGTCACCCCTGTAAGATAGTCAGAATTTTATTTTGTAATGCTTCGATACCGACACCAGAAACAAAAGGCATGCCGTGAACTAACGGAATATCGCCAAAACTACGATCCACTTTGGCCGTGGTGCATATCAAATGCACGCCATCCATATAGGTTTCTATTTCATTAACCCGACACTGGATTAATTCAACAGGAATATTATGACTCTGACACAACTCTTTAATTTCTTCCGCCGCCATCGTGGAGGTCGCAACCGCGCCTCCGCAAGCGACAATAATCTTGCGTTTCATAAACAGTCCTTTTTATTGTTACAGAGGGATTTATTCGTCTGAATCTAAAACATACTTTGTGAAGTATTCCTTTAACTGAGTTTCAGGAAGAGTAATTAGTGTCTCGACGATATCGGGCTGTTGTAACTTGCCAAATAAACAGCGTAAAAGTTTCAATTGCTGCTGCGGATTTTCCACAATCAACGCAATAACCAACGATACCGCCACGTCGTTATCATCATCCGCTTGCTGAAAATGAACTTTATTTGTTGGCCTTAACAGATAAATGGCTGACGACTTAGCATGAATCGCCTCACAATGCGGTATTGCAATGGCGTGCTGCTCAAGCATTATCCCGGTAGGGAATTCTGCTTCTCTGGCAATTAATGCCTGTGGCCAGGTATCATGAACCACACCTTTCGCGAGCATCTCATTACCGATATGGGCTAAAACTTCGCTACGATCGACAAAAGAAATTCCGCTACGAACAAACAGGTTAGTCATATACCGTCCTTATTCCGCACAGCCGTAGCGATAGGCGCGCAAAACATCATAAATTTTATCCATAATCAACTGATGCGGTATTGCTGATAATTCCCCGGACTGAATGCGTTCAAATTGTTTAGGAAGATACTGACTAATCATGCCCAGAGGGATTTCCATGCCTTCCAGATTCACCATCATCGTTTCGACGCTATTTTTAATCCGACTATGCGGCCAGTAATAACGAATACGATCCGACAGGCTGTAACGAATATCCAGTAATGAATCGTGAAAACCCGGGCGATAATATTTCTTCCAGTACTGCGGTTCGTCGAGCATTACTTCTTCAATTACCACCAGGCAACCGCTGCGATTTTCGGGGGCGATAAGTTCCTGCTCAATTTGTGCCAGCGCAAATACCGCCTCACGTAAAGCAAAGGTTAATGCGGGACCGACTTTCAATATTGCAAAGTGATCGCGGACTAATTCCCGATAGGCCGCCTGAGTCTGGTAATCGGTGGAATGCGCTTCATAAACCATTTTGGTTTTTTCTATCCATTGCGCCAGCGCCTGAGCTTCTTGCGCCTGATAATGAATAATATTGCTATGGTCAAATTCCACACCAGGCTGCACCACGATGGCAATCACGCGTGTTAACGCCTCTGCCAGACCACGGGCAATAAAGGCCTTTTGATGCGTGCGTAAAGTATTGGCGGCATCTTCAACCTGGGTGATGTGTACTGACTGAATGGCGCTGGCCTCACCACCCGGAACCGGAACTTCGGTGCCAATGACATAGCTCAGTTGCTCACGCTGGCAATCTGTCGCCACACTTTCCGCCGCCAGACAAAGCACAGCAGCTCGTTCAGCAACCGTTTCTGGGGCTAACGGTATAGGATCCCCCGCGCAGGACATTGACGCATCAAGATGAATTTTACTGAAGCCGGCACGAACATATGCCTTTACCAGCTCGACGGATTTTTCCATCGCCGCATCAGCATTTTCTTGCTGCCAGCAGTTTGGCCCCAGATGGTCGCCGCCGAGAATAATGCGCTCGCGCGCAAATCCCACTTTATCGGCAATCGCAAACACAAATTCGCGAAAGTCTGCCGGTGTCATTCCGGTATAACCGCCAAATTGATTGACCTGGTTTGACGTTGCTTCAATCAGCACTTTGCGCGTGCTGTTGCGATCAAATGCCAGCGCCGCTTCGATAACCAACGGATGGGCAGAACAGACTGAGCATATGCCGATATGTTCACCAGCTTTATGCCGGGCAATTAACGTTTTCATGTTTTTTCCTTGTTAAATGGCAGGTGCGTTATGCCCTGCCCTCGCAGCCACAATCGGCAATCACTTTGCTCACCACATCGCGCATTGCGGATTTAGCCGACTGCAAATAATCCCGGGGATCGGTCGCTTCGGGGTGCTCGGTCAGGTAATTTTTTAACGCCTGCGAGAAGGCATTTTTCAGCTCCGTTGCAACGTTGATTTTGCATATCCCCAGTTTGATGGTTTGCTGAATATCCTTAGTCGATAATCCTGACGCACCATGCAGCACCAGCGGTAAGTTCACCCACTGGCGAATGTTCTCCAGTCGAGAAAAATCAAGCGCCGGTGCGCTGGCATACATACCGTGAGCCGTGCCGATGGCGACCGCCAGGGAATCAATCCCGGTTGCCTCGGCAAATTCACGCGCCTGAACGGGGTTGGTGTACAACGCATCGGCTTCATTGACTTGCACATCATCTTCCTGGCCGCCAAGTTGCCCCAGCTCCGCTTCGACGCTGACATCAAAGCGATGGCAAAAATCCACCACCTCTTTGACCCGTGAAATATTTTGCGCAAAAGGCAAATGCGAGGCGTCAATCATGACTGAGCGCACGCCAGAACGAACCTTCTGAGCGATATCGTCAAATTTCGTGTGATGGTCGAGATGAATTGCCAGTGGATGGTGATATTGCTTCGCCATCGCGCTGACCAGCGCCAACAGATTTTCTGTACCGGCATGAGTAAATGTGCCGGGCGTTCCGGCGATGATGACCGGCGCATGCATGCTGGCAGCAGTTTCCACCACCACTTGCATCGTTTCGAGATTGTGAATATTGAATGCCGGAACCGCATAACCGCCGCGCTGCGCGTTGTTCAGCATCTGCTTTGTCGATACCACGTACATTTTCACATCCTGTCGTTTGTTTTCGATTTCAAAATACAATGAAATAATTTGTTTTCAAATGTCGAGATAACGATCACAAAAACGACAATTCGAAAATTAATCAGAATGACAGGCAAAAAAACGGCCTCCCGATAGGGAAGCCGTAGCAAAGTGCGCGTGTTTTTATGCCGGATGCGACGTAAACGCCTTTTCCGTCATACGGGGTAGTGCTGTTCGTATAAGGCGTATCAGGCGATAGTAATTTTGCTATCGAGATAAACGTCCTGCACGGCGTTAATCAGTTTCACGCCGTCAGCCATCGATTTCTTGAACGCCTTACGTCCAAGAATCAGCCCCATTCCGCCAGCGCGTTTGTTGATAACCGCAGTACGCACTGCATCGCTGAGGTCAGTTTCACCGCCCGCAGCACCGCCGGAGTTTATCAACCCAGCCCGGCCCATATAGCAGTTAGCTAACTGATAACGCACCAGATCAATCGGGTTTTCGCTGGTCAATTTGCTGTAAACACGATCGTCGGTATAACCGTAATTAATCGCTTTATAGCCGCCGTTATTTTCCGCCATTTTTTGTTTGACGATATCTGCACCTATGGTTGCCGCCAGATGGTTCGCCTGACCAGTCAGGTCGGCGGAAACATGGTAATCAACGCCATCTTTCTTAAAGGCGGAGTTACGCAAATAGGCCCACAGCACTGTCACCATGCCCAGCTCGTGCGCACGTTCAAAAGCCGCAGAAATTTCTTCAATCTGGCGACGTGACTCTTCCGAGCCAAAATAGATAGTCGCCCCAACCGCCACCGCGCCCATATTGAACGCCTGCTCCACGCTGGCATACAGCGTTTGATCGTAGGTATTCGGGTAACTTAGCGTCTCGTTGTGATTAAGTTTGACGAGGAATGGAATGCGATGCGCGTAACGCCGCGATACCGATGCCAGCACGCCGTAAGTTGACGCCACGCAGTTACAGCCCGCTTCGATCGCCAGTTCAACAATGTTTTTCGGGTCAAAGTAGAGCGGGTTAGCGGCAAATGAAGCTCCGGCAGAGTGCTCAACGCCCTGGTCAACCGGCAGAATAGAAAGATATCCTGTGCCAGCCAGACGCCCGGTGTTGTACAACGTCTGCATATTACGTAACACCGCTGGCGGGCGATTATTGTCAATCATCACGCGGTCTACGTAGTCATGTCCGGGGAGATAAAGCTGGTCAGAAGGAATAGTCATACAACGGTGCTGTAAAAGGTTGTCGGCGTCTTTGCCAAGCAACTGCGCAATATCTGTCATTACTATGCTCCCGTAAATTCCGATTGGATATCGGCTATGGATTGTCCTGGCCCGCCTTTTGCGGGCAATCATAATCCTGGTCGTTACGGGCGAGTTTTTCCATCTTTTGGATGTTTTTTCAGCGTTTTCTGTTGGCTCGATTCATCAGAAAAAATGTTACAGCGGTCAAGTTTTCACCGCAAAGGTATTTAAAAGGTATTATTAAGTGGTATTGTCATCGCGTACCTTACATTACCTGTCATGAAGGAATTAAAAGATGAAAACAACAGCAAAGCTGTCGTTCATGATGTTTGTTGAATGGTTTATCTGGGGCGCGTGGTTTGTGCCATTGTGGTTGTGGTTAAGTAAAAGCGGTTTTAGTGCCGGAGAAATTGGCTGGTCGTATGCCTGTACCGCCATTGCGGCGATCCTGTCGCCAATTCTGGTTGGCTCCATCACTGACCGCTTTTTCTCGGCGCAGAAAGTGCTGGCGGTATTGATGTTCGCAGGCGCGCTGCTGATGTATTTCGCTGCGCAACAGACCACTTTTGCCGGGTTCTTCCCGTTACTGCTGGCCTACTCGCTAACCTATATGCCGACCATTGCGCTGACTAACAGTATCGCTTTTGCCAACGTGCCGGATGTGGAGCGTGATTTCCCGCGCATTCGTGTGATGGGCACTATCGGCTGGATTGCCTCTGGTCTGGCATGTGGATTCTTGCCGCAAATGCTGGGTTATGCCGATATCTCACCGACGAACATCCCGCTGCTGATTACCGCCGGAAGTTCTGCTCTGCTTGGTGTGTTTGCGTTTTTCCTGCCCGACACGCCACCAAAAAGCACCGGCAAAATGGATATTAAAGTCATGCTCGGCCTGGATGCGCTGATCCTGCTGCGCGATAAGAACTTCCTCGTCTTTTTCTTCTGTTCATTCCTGTTTGCGATGCCACTGGCGTTCTATTACATCTTTGCCAACGGTTATCTGACCGAAGTTGGCATGAAAAACGCCACTGGCTGGATGACGCTCGGCCAGTTCTCTGAAATCTTCTTTATGCTGGCATTACCGTTTTTTACCAAACGCTTTGGTATCAAAAAGGTGTTATTACTTGGTCTGGTCACCGCTGCGATCCGCTATGGCTTCTTTATTTACGGTAGTGCGGATGAATATTTCACCTACGCGTTACTGTTCCTCGGTATTTTGCTTCACGGCGTAAGTTACGATTTTTACTACGTTACCGCTTACATCTATGTCGATAAAAAAGCCCCCGTGCATATGCGTACCGCCGCGCAGGGGCTGATCACGCTCTGCTGCCAGGGCTTCGGCAGTTTGCTCGGCTATCGTCTTGGCGGTGTGATGATGGAAAAGATGTTCGCTTATCAGGAACCGGTAAACGGACTGACTTTCAACTGGGCCGGGATGTGGACTTTCGGCGCGGTGATGATTGCCATTATCGCCGTGCTGTTCATGATTTTTTTCCACGAATCCGACAACGAAATTACGGCTATCAAGGTCGATGATCGCGATATTGCGTTGACACAAGGGGAAGTTAAATGAAAACAGAACGTATTCTCGGTGCTCTTTATGGGCAGGCGTTAGGGGATGCGATGGGGATGCCCTCCGAGCTTTGGCCGCGCAGTCGCGTCAAAGCACACTTTGGCTGGATTGACCGTTTTCTGCCTGGGCCAAAGGAGAATAACGCAGCCTGTTATTTTAACCGCGCCGAATTCACCGACGATACCTCGATGGCGCTGTGTCTGGCGGATGCGTTACTGGAACGTGAAGGCAAGATCGATCCGGATCTGATTGGGCGTAATATTCTCGACTGGGCGCTGCGTTTCGACGCCTTTAACAAAAACGTACTAGGTCCGACCTCGAAGATTGCGCTTAACGCCATTCGCGACGGTAAACCCGTTGCTGAACTGGAAAATAACGGCGTGACCAACGGCGCAGCGATGCGCGTCTCGCCATTAGGTTGTTTGCTTCCGGCGCGCGATATTGACTCTTTTATTGATGATGTGGCGCTGGCCTCCAGCCCGACACATAAATCCGATCTGGCGGTTGCGGGGGCGGTAGTCATCGCATGGGCGATTTCTCGTGCCATTGACGGAGAAAGCTGGTCAGCGATTGTTGATTCACTGCCTTCAATTGCGCGACATGCTCAACAAAAACGCATCACTACCTTCAGCGCCTCACTGGCAGCACGTCTGGAGATTGCGCTGAAAATTGTGCGCAATGCCGATGGCACCGAATCCGCCAGCGAACAGCTTTACCAGGTCGTTGGCGCAGGTACCAGCACTATTGAGTCCGTTCCGTGCGCCATTGCGCTGGTTGAACTGGCACAAACCGCCCCGAACCGTTGCGCCGTCCTGTGCGCTAACCTTGGCGGCGACACAGACACCATCGGTGCTATGGCGACGGCAATTTGCGGCGCGTTGCATGGCGTTAACGCTATCGATCCTGCGTTAAAGGCGGAACTGGATGCAGTAAATCAGCTTGATTTCAACCGCTATGCCACGGCGCTGGCGAAGTATCGCCAACAACGGGAGGCGATATGAGCGGCGCTCGATTACACACGCTGCTGCCTGAATTAGCCACGCGTCAGCCGGTGATGGTCGTCGGCGCGGCGGTCATTGATGTGATCGCCGACGCTTATGCCCTCCCCTGGCGTGGGTGCGATATCGAACTGAAACAGCAGAGCGTTAACGTTGGCGGCTGTGCACTGAATATTGCCGTGGCATTAAAGCGCCTCGGCATCGAAGCGGGTAATGCCTTGCCGCTCGGTCAGGGGGTGTGGGCGGAGATTATTCGCAACCGGATGGCAAAAGAGGACTTAATCAGCCTGATCGATAACGCCGAAGGTGATAACGGCTGGTGTCTGGCGCTGGTTGAGCCGGATGGCGAACGCACTTTTATGTCATTCAGCGGTGTGGAAAATCAGTGGAATCGCCAGTGGCTGGCGCGATTAACCGTTGCGCCTGGCAGCCTGCTCTATTTTTCCGGTTATCAACTGGCCTCGCCCTGCGGCGAATTGTTAGTGGAATGGCTGGAAAAGCTGCAAGACGTGACGCCGTTTATCGATTTTGGCCCACGTATTGGCGATATCCCGGATGTATTACTGGCGCGGATCATGGCCTGTCGACCTTTAGTGTCACTCAATCGTCAGGAGGCTGAGATTGCCGCCGAACGTTTTGCTCTATCCGCAGAGATAACAACACTAGGCAAGCAATGGCAGGAGAAATTTGCCGCGCCGTTGATCATTCGTCTCGATAAAGAGGGCGCATGGTATTTCAGCAACGACGCTTCTGGCTGCATTCCGGCATTTCCAACGCAAGTTGTAGACACCATTGGGGCGGGCGACAGTCATGCCGGCGGCGTACTTGCCGGGCTGGCCTCTGGTCTGCCACTGGCGGATGCCGTATTACTGGGCAATGCAGTGGCGTCGTGGGTTGTCGGGCATCGGGGCGGTGATTGTGCGCCAACGCGCGAGGAACTACTCCTCGCACACAAAAACGTATAGATCGCTGCGACAGTGGCTGATGCTGTACTCAATAGGCCGTTGCTGTTGGTCAAGCGCCACTTGCTTGATCACCAGCACCGGTATTTTGCTATCTAACTGAATATGTGACTGAAACTCGGCATCCGGCATCCGGGCGCTAACGCGGGAACGCGTACGTTGTGGGTAAATGTGCTGGCTGCGGAAGTAGTCATAAAGAGAAATTCCGATGGCATCAACATCATGAATTAAATGCGCCGGAACCCACGATTCCTCAATCGATACCGCCTCTTCATCGACATAGCGAATACGCTTAAGCAAAAAGACATCACTTCCCGCTTCGACCGCCAGCTGTTGCGCGACTTCTTCGGGACATTTCACGACACGCTTGTTAACCCATAGCGTATCGGGCTTTTTCCCGCGCAATACCACCTGCTGAGAAAACCCCCGCGCTTCTTTCAGCGAGTATTCGAAGATGTTGTTGATCTGCGTGCCGTAACCACGCGAACGCGTCACCACGCCCTCTTCTTCCAGCGCCTGCATCGCCTTGCGCACCGTAATGCGCGAAACGCCGGTTAACTGACTTAAATCACGCTCACCGGGCAAAATATTGCCATGCTCCAGCACCCCGCTGCGCACGGCATTTTTTACCGTTTCGGCAAACTTAATATAAAGCGGCGTGTTATCCGCCGCTAAAATACGTTCGTTCAGTTGGGCAATCAGCTGGGTATGCGCTTGTTCCATTTGTCTTTTTCCTGCCGGGGAGTCTGGTGGGAGTATATCACTGCTTCTTATTTAAGGCGTTTCTTTAATCCCATCAACGAATCCCTGCAACTCCTCCACCGTGCCATTAAATACATTAAAATCCACCGGACCATTGATGCCATCTACCTGTCCACGGTCGGAATGCTGCCAGAAGCGCCAGGCCATGCCGTCATTGTCCGGACGACGTTGATAATAGTGAGCCACCCACCACGGATATTCATTGAAATAGCCCGCCAGATTCGTGTGATAAAAAACGGCTCCTGAGTAAATAATCGGCTTTTTCCCCGTACTTTTTTCGACCATTTTTAGCCACTGACTTACCCGCTTGCGTAATTCTTTTGCCGATAATTTTCCCCGTTCTTCTACGTCCAGCACGGCAGGGAAATCGCCTTGTGAGAAATCCACCGTTTGCAGAAATAATCTCGCCTGAACTGAAGCGGATACCGACGGGGAAAAATAATGATACGCCCCGCGCAGCAGGCCATTTTCGCGGCTTAGTTGCCAGTTACGCGAAAAATAGGGGTCCACCAGCTTTTCGCCTTCCGTCGCCTTAATAAAGGCAAATTGTAAGCGAATACCGTTATCGCGCATTTTTGCCACCCGCTGCCAGTCGATTCGCTCCTGCCAGCGTGAAACATCAATACCATGAATGGTGTAACTGGCAGGAATGCGAATAGCAAAAGATTTGACCGGGCGATAACCGTAGAAGTGGATGTAGTCTTTAATCTGAATTGCTGTCGAATAGAAAAAATTCACCGTCTGACGCGGATAAATTGCAACGATGGAAATTAGCCCAAGAGCGCATAATAAAGCGGTGAATTTTTTTCGACTGGTGATTCTCAGCTGCATTGGTTTCATCCCTGAATGTCAGCGCCAAAGGCTGACAATCACCAAAGCAGCTATAGTACGGTGCTCACCACCAGGCGTGGAAGTGGTGAACCGGACCAATACCGTGACCAACTTCCAGCGTGTCGGCCTGGGCTAACGCCGATGAAAGCCAGCTTTTTGCCTCCTGTACGGTGTCAGCCCAGTTTGTATGGCGCGGGCGCAGTGCAGCCAACGCCGCAGAGAGCGTACAACCAGTGCCGTGAGTGTTTTTGGTCATAATGCGCGGTGCGGTAAACCGTTGTTCCCCCTCACGAGTAAACAGCCAGTCCGGGCTTTGCTCATCATCCAGATGACCACCTTTCATTAGCACTGCGCCACAGCCCATCGCCAACAGCGATCGCCCTTGTTCCAGCATTTCCTGTTCGGTGCGCGCGTGTGGCGCGTCGAGCAAGGCGGCTGCTTCGGGCAAGTTTGGCGTTATTAATGAAACATGTGGCAATAATCGACTGCGCAGCGTAGCAACCGCCGAAGGTGAAAGCAGCGGGTCGCCGCTTTTTGCCAGCATAACGGTGTCGAGTACCACGTTTTGGATCTGATAACGTTGCAACCGTTCTGCCACCGCTTCAACAATATCGGTTTCCGCCAACATACCGATTTTAGTGGTGTCGATTCGCACATCACTGAACACCGAATCGAGCTGGGCGGCGACAAAATCAGGCTCAATGCGATACACCGACTGTACGCCACGGGTATTTTGCGCCACCAGTGCAGTAATAACTGAGCAACCATAAGCGCCAAGTGCCGAGAAGGTTTTAAGATCGGCCTGAATCCCCGCACCACCACTCGGATCAGTACCGGCAATCGTCAGAGCGTTAATTCGTTTCATGCCTGCACCTCCTGCGTCAATTGCCAGAGCGCATCAAGGAAATGTGGAACAAAACTGCCTGGCCCCTCGCTTCTGGCAACTGCGCGTTCTCCGGCTTGTTTCATCCAGTGACAGGCAGATGCGATATTTTCCAGCGTATCGCCTGGTAGCGCACAACAGGCAGCGACAACCGCCGATAATGCACAGCCAGTTCCTACCACTTTGGTCATTAGCGGATCGCCACCGTGAATGCCAACGATACGATGTCCATCGGTAACATAATCCACCTCGCCAGTGACCACGACGATTGCGCCAGTTTCCCGTGCCAGTGTTTGTGCAGCAGGTATCGCGTTAGCTGCGGCATCAGTGGTATCCACTCCCCGTCCGCCATTAGCAACGCCAGCTAATGCCATGATTTCCGAAGCATTACCACGTATGGCGGTTGGCTTATGAGACAGAAGTTCCAGACAAAAACGGCGGCGATAATCGAGTGCACCCACCGCTACTGGATCAAGCGTCCAGGGTGTTTGAGAGCGTTTTGCCTGTTCAACGGCGGCACGCATCGCCTGTGCGCGTGGCTGCGTCAGCGTGCCAACGTTAATCAGCAACGCACTGGCGATTGCCGCAAACTGACTGGCCTCTTCGGTTTCGATGACCATCGCTGGCGATGCACCGAGCGCCAGTAAGGTATTGGCAGTAAAGGTTTGCACCACATCATTGGTCATACAGTGCACAAGGGGGGAATGTTTGTGAAAAAGATGTAACGCGTGCGCAGATTGCGCGGAACTCAGCAGGTCGACTTGCATAGTTTGCTCCTGCCATAACGTGAAGAAGCAAT
>ERZ1034992.231-NODE-231-length-35044-cov-5.157107_pt1 | contig 35044 bp, 29 predicted proteins | sample MGYA00520695_ERZ1034992 | MGnify/ENA primary metagenome ERZ1034992 (study PRJEB33766, sample SAMN09781778) | gut metagenome | biome: gut microbiome | host: Homo sapiens | place: Madagascar | study: EMG produced TPA metagenomics assembly of the PRJNA485056 data set...
AAAGCTCTTGCCGGCGAAATCCGGGACGGGCATGTTCAGATAGAGTCCAATTTCTACGAATGAGCAATTCAAATATGAAATAAAAACAGGAGTTGCGGACATGGAACATCAAGACAGGGAGGTCAGAAAATGAGCACAGAGGAAGAATTCAAAATCAGGAAAAACAGCAGAGAGGGGAATCATGCCATGAAAAAACAACAGTCATTGTCATCCATTTCATATTTTATATTTCATATTTCATATTTGAAGCGTAAATCGTTCCGATTTACGCTGATAGAACTCCTTGTGGTGATAGCGATCATTGCAATTCTGGCGGGAATGCTGCTGCCGGCGCTGAATTCTGCACGGGAAAAAGCAAAAATGATTTCCTGCATGAATAATCTCAAACAGCATGGAACCGTTCATGCGCTGTATCTTTCCACATATGATGACGTGTTCCCCGTTTTCAAATTCGGCGGAGTCGGCGAAGTCGTCAATCAGAATCCGGAAAACAACGGGTGTACCGGTATTTTTCTGATGCCTTCGCTGTTCCTGCCGCAGACTTTCACTTTTTACATAAACTGGAAAATTTCCCCGGTCCAGATCTGCCCTTCCGGAAAAATCGTAACAACTTCTTCCGGAAAAGCTCTGGGCAGGGACTACAATCCCAGCTACCGTTTCCAATGCGCCGATTCTCCCATCAGACAGAGTCGTCTGAAACGCTCGAAAATCATTCTTGCCGAAGGTATCCGGCTGGAATCCTATTTCCGCGACTGGGTGTCCAGCAAAGGATTTCCGGACAAAGTTCTGGGCAATCACCGGAACTCCGCCAATGCTCTCTGGACCGATGGTCATGCGGAGAGTTACCGCCCGTATGAAATGTCCCGGCTGGATTCGGGCGTCTACAAAATGGATTGAACACAATAAATAGAAAAACAGGAGCTGCATAATGAAAAAAATGCTGTCATTACTGGCTGGTGCGCTGCTGTTCAGCACCGTTTCCGGAGCCGAAAATCCGCAATGCTGGATGCGGGTGAAACTGCTGGAATCCGTTCCGGCAGTGGATGGAACCCTTCAAAGCATGGTCATTGCGCCGCGTCCGCATATCTTTCTCCGGAAAGCCGCATGGGGCGCCGACGGCGGAATCAAAGAGTTTCCGGTTCAGTTTCACAGTGTCATCGACTGGGATGCACTGGCGTCTGTTCCGGAAGTGAAGACCGGGACATACAGTCCCTGGATTGACATCACCAAACAGGTATACAGTCCCTACCGTCCGGACAGCCGCTGGTTTGCCAAGTCCCATACGTTCGGCACTTCCATGATTCACATTGCATTCTTCAGCCGTCAGAACGACAAACGCAAGGACAGACGTCCGATATTCAAGCGGAATGAAGCCGGAAATCTGGAAAAAATCACCGTGCAGGTCGAATTTGCCGCAGAGCCGAAAGATTCCGCAGTGGTGCGCACGATCCGCGAAACGGAAACCGGCAGTGTCATTTCCATATTCGCAGAACCGGAAGCAAAAACGCCGGAAGAACAGTTCGCCACCGTGACTGAACGCACTGACCGGATGCTGACCGGACTGAAAGCCCTCGGACTGAAACAGGAAGCCCTGCCGCAGAAAATTCTGACTTCCGGACGGGAATATCCCGGACATTTCTATCCGCTGTTCAGCCGGGAAGCCATTGAAAAATTGAATGAACTCTACCGTTTTCTTGGAATCCGTTCGATTCAATACAGCACAGTGGAGAAACCGGCGTCATTCCTGCAATATGCCTGGAAAACCAGCGATCCGGTGTTCACCGAGGGAACCCGTCCGGAATGGGTTGCCAATGGTCCGGCGGATTCCGGACTGAAGGAAAAAAGCCGTAATGCCGGACGCCGTATTCCGTCTTCCGGCGGCAAAGCGCATCTGATCAAATTCGGAGATGAAACCACAGTTCTGCCGGAAAAATTCCTGAAACAGCCGGAAGTCCGCGCGATGTTCACGGCTTTTCTGAAAGAACGGCAGATTGACCCGAAGACGCTGGGGGCGGAATCGCTGGAGAAAGCCGAGCCGTTCACATCTATGGAGAAGGCTGTAACGCCGGAACTCCGCAGAAGATATTATTACACGGCGCTGTTCCGTTCGGAAGCGATGCTGAACTGGTATCGGGATATGATTGCCGGCATTCGGGGCGGAACGCCGGACCATCTGATTGCCACCGGTGAAATCTGCTGGGAAAGTTCCCGCACATTCCCGGAAATTTTCCGAGCCTTTGAACTTGGAGTGTTCGACACTGCGTCCCACGAACTTTCCACCATGCTGTGGGTCATGCCGCACGGCGCGCTCTACCGTCTGATCGCCCAGCGCAGCGCCGCCCGCCGGGGGAAGACCGTTCCAGGCATACTGTACGGCAGTGAACGCGGACGTCAGCCGGATATAGTGGAACTGGATTCCACCTCGGCATTGATCCACGGAATGCGTCATATCTACTGGTATGGCTCTTCGCCGTTCCAGCCGGAAGGCATGAAGGAACTGCGTTATTATGCCGCGCTTCAGAAAACCAATCACCGGATTGCCCGGATGGAAGATCTGATCATTGACGGACACAGTTCCTTTGAGAAGCCGTCCGCTGCGCTGGTCAAATCCTATGCCGCGGAACTCTGGCAGCGCAATGCGCAGGATTCCCGTTTCCTGGAATTTGAACTGGCGGCGGCAGGTCTGGCGTGGAATCAGGTCGCCTTTGATATCGTTTCGGATGAACAGGCGATCCGGCATTGCGCGGAGTACAAGGTGATTTATCTGGCTTCGGATGTCGTTCCGGAAGCGGTTCGCCGCCGTCTGCTGGAATGGGTCAATGCCGGAGGAATTCTGGTGCTGACCGGGGATGCAGCCGCCACACGCAATGAATTCAATGAAGCCCTGCCGTTTGCCGAAGCCGCCGGAATGACGGAGCAGAACGGATTGCAGGTGAAAAATATCGGCAAAGGGAAAATCTGCCGGATCAGCGGAACGCCGGGGAAAAATCTGCGGAACAGTTTTGAGCCGCTGGACCGTGCAGTTCCGCATCAGCAGGTTTTCCACAGAATCAGCGCGGAGGCGGCGGAACGTTATCTCGCGCCGCTGTCTCTGCTTCCGGAAGGCATTGATTCCGTCCGTCCCGCGGCCTGTTCCCGGAAGGGAATCGATGCCGGTTTCTATGAAGCGCGTGATCTGTCCCGTGCGGCAGTTCTGCTGGCGGATTATACGGAAAAAACAGTCAAACAGGTTACGCTCCGGCTGGCTCTGCACGGCACTTATTCTTCGGCATCCGATGAAAACGGCAGGAAATATCCGGCGGTCAAAGAGAACGGACGGACGATTCTGAAGGATATCCCCGTTGGCGCAAGCACTCTGCTGATTCTGGAGAAATGACCATGAAACGAGTATTCCTTCCATTGTTCATGCTGTTGTGCGGAGTTCTTTCCGCCGACAGCCCGAAGGTGTTCTTCCGTCTGAAACTGGACCAGGTCATGCCGGAGGGGCATCCGGTGCGTGCCGCGGTTTCCATTTTTCCGGATTTCCGTTTCTTTCCGTGGATGACTTTCGGAAAATTCGGGGTGGGGAAAGAATCCGGAAAAATCCCGTTCAGCACGGAATTTGCCGCCCAGATTCCCTGGAATGACATAACCGCGCGGGATATGTTCCGTGCCGGCGAACTGTCGCCGTGGATTGACATCACGGACGAACTGGCGGTCGCCAAAGGGGAAACTCCCCGGCGGACGCCATTCCGGAAAACTCTCTGCATTGCTTTTGAGGATCCGCAGCTGCCGCTGCCCGGTCCGGGTAATGCACCGCGTCCGAATCCCATCCGCCGCGGAGGCAAGACCGACCGGGGAAATGTCCGGGGTGTGCGGGCCTGTCTGGAATTTGCTTCCGCGCCGGCGGAAAATGCAGTAGTGAAAAAGTTGCAGATTGCCTCGGATTCCAGCGTGATTTCCGTTGTTCTGGACGGTACGCTGGATGAGAAAAAGAAGCTGCGGCGGCTTTCTGAATTCACCCGCATCCGCAGTCTGGAAGAAGATTTGCGCGAAGAACTGGATTATCTTTGCCGGAATATTCCCGTTCCTGCGGAAACTTTGAAAAAATGCACTTCCGCCAGCTGGGTGCATCATGGATATCATTTCAATCTGTATGATTCCGGACTGGAAAAAATCCGGATGGCATCCCTGCGGCGGATGGGATTCAATTACATCAACTGGTACATCACGCCGCCGGAAAACCGTAAACCGGATGGACTTAGTTTCCAGTTCATCGAATTTCCTACCGGACCGGAATGGCTGCTGAAATCGCCGTACCATCCTGTGCCGGACGAGGAAGCTATCCGGCAGATCCGGACGATTCTGGACCGCTGGTTTACGGAGTACGGGATTGACCGGACGCGCGAAGTCCTTTGCCGGGTCGGTGATGAAATCAAGCTGATTCCGGAAGATCTGCTGTATGCCGAGAAGGAATGTCCGGAACGTTTCCGCGCTTTTCTGCGGGAAAAGGGGGAAGCGGTCCAGGGAACGGAAAAACCTGTACGGCGGAAAGACATACGGAATGCGGCAGACGCCCGGCTGTATTATTTCAGCTGCATGTTCCGGCATCGCGAGACACTGGAATTCTGGAAAAAATACATGTCGCTGATGCGCCGTGCCTTCGGGACGACCCCGGTCCGTTTCGGCATGGAAAGCTGCGGAATTTCGTATGACGTCTGGCCGGATTATCAGGAAATGAGCGCGGTGCCGCTGATGGATTATTTCATCCATGAATTCACCTGCAAAATGTGGATCCCGCCGCATTACATGGATCTGAAAGCGGCACGTTTCGCGTCCGCCGCCAAGTACGGGAAAGAGGAAGCCGGGGCGCTGATGGCGCCGAACCGGGTGGCAACGGAAGCCGGAAACGAACTGGTCGGAACGCAGGCGTTGTCGCGCGGATTCCGTCATGCGTTCTTTTATATGAGTTTTTCCGAAGACAACAGCACACGGAATGACCGGGAACGTCCTGTTGCCAGATTCAACCGGCGGTTTGCCGCACTGGAAAATCTGCTGCTGACTGCGGAATCGTCCATGAACACAGGCAGCATTGCACTTGGGGTTTCGGAAGCGTCGGAAGTCTGGCGCAGCAATGACGACTGGCGTTCCACACTGACGTTCAATCTGTCGCGCGGGGTGCAGACGGAACGGCATTTCCTGGCATCGGCACTGGCGCGCACCCAGCTGCCGTTCGATTATCTGACCGAACCGCTGATGGAAAAATATCTTTTGCGGTACACCGTTCTGATTCTGCCCGATCCGAATTTGAGCCGTTCTGCCCGGAAATGCGTGGCGGAATGGGTTCGGAACGGCGGACGGCTCCTCACGGTTGCCGGCAGTGCCGCACAGGATGAATTCAATCAGCCGCACCGTCTGCAAACCGATCTGAATGCAGGATTGTCAGATAAAGTAAAGATTTCGCGCGGAATGAGTTACGGCGAATACAACCCGGTTCTTTTCCGTAAATCCGCGTGCGGACGTCTGACATCCGTTTCCGGAAAACCGCTGGATTGTTTCATCGCCCGTGAAGAATTGCTGGCTGAAAACGGAGACCGGGTTCTGGCTTCGTGGGAAAACGGCGCGGCCGCCGCGGTCGAACGCAAGATCGGCAAAGGAACCTGGATTCATCTCGGATTCCTGCCCGGAGCAGCCGCCGCCCGGAGCAGCAGTGCAGTTTTTCTGGAATCCATGAAACATTACTGGCAGCCGGAACTCCAAGCCGATCAGTACAGTCTGGCGCCGGAACTGATGGCGTTCTGCACATCGCTGTTTCCGGAGGAAATGAATGCCCGGCGGATTTATGCGGACCGCATCGGAATCGAAACCGCTTTGCTGGAAAACGGGAAAAACGGCGCGGTTATCCTGTCGGACTGGCAGTCCAGTGCTTCGCAAACGGTCCGGGTGTTCCTTCCGCGCGGCGTCTGGCAGTCCTGCCACACGGAAGACGGCCGGGAAATCCCGCTGCGGACAGACTCGCAGGGAATTCAATATTTTGATACGGAACTGACTGTTTCCCAAGTCCTGTTCCTGAACCGGAAGAATCATAAATGAAACCTGATTTGAAATTATTTCCTGTTCCGAAAAAAGCGAAAATCACTGAATTCTGCGGCGGAACAGACCGTATGATTGAAGAAATCGTTGACCGCAGTCTGCCGGCGGAAGGCTACCGGCTGATAATCGGCAGCGAGGGTGTCCGGCTTGCCGGCGGATCGGAAACAGGATTGTTTTACGGACGCGGCACACTGGACAAGCTCCGCCGTCTTTATCCGGAAGGATTGCCCTGTCTTGAAATTGAAGACGCGCCGGATTTTCCGGTTCGCGGTTTTCTCCTTGCCGGAGGCGGTAATCCGGAAACCATGAAGAAGCTGATTCTTCAGCTTGCCCGCGCTGGAATCAATGAACTGCAGCTCAAAATCCGGGACAATTTTCTGTTGTCCGGACATGAGGAAATCTGCCGTAAAACGGGGGTGGTCTGGACACCTCAGATTCTGCGTGAACTGGATTCCCTGTGCCGGGAGAATCACATCCGACTGGTTCCGTTCATCAATTCCTGCGGACACTTTGAAGTTTTTCTGGAAGAGGGAAAATACCGGAAACTTGCGCTGTATCCGCATGGCGGGTTCACTTTCCCGTGGGGCGATGTTCCGGACAGCGGAACCATGCTGGCGATGAATGATGAATCCTTTGATTTCCTGACTGGAATCTATGAACAGATTCTGCCGTGTTTCAGCGCGGACACCGTCAACATCGGCTGCGACGAGACCTGGGAACTGGGTGATCGTTTTGCGGAATACTGCCGTTTCATCAACCGGATCGCCGAATGGCTCCGCCGCCGCGGGAAAAAATGTCAGATCTGGGGCGATATCCTGCTGCAATGCCCGGAAACCGTCCGGCTGCTGGACCCGGAAATCTCCATTCTGGTCTGGGGATATAATGACGGCTATCCTTTCGAAAGGAATCTGCGCGTATTCACAGAGCAGGGACGAACTGCGCTGGCATGTCCGGGAACCAGCAGTTATCTTTCCGTCTGCGGCAGAAGCGGCACGGCAAGACACAACATCGAAAGTGCGGCGGAAGCTGCACGTGCGGTTTCCGCGCCGGGAATACTTAATACGGACTGGCAGTTCCTGGTGCGTCCGTGGTGTCTGATGTACGGACCTCTGGCACATGGTGCAGGAGCGGGCTGGAATCTGGATGCGGCAGTGCAGGCGGACTCCATGGCGGCAGAGGCGAACCTGCTGTTCTACGACGGAAACGAACCGGAACTCTGCCGCTGGGTGGAACGCTTCGGTCATCTTTCGGATATTCTCGGAACGGAAATTGTGGTGGAAGACCGCAGTACGCTGTACTGTCTGTTTGAACATCGTTTCAATCCGGAAACGATTCGCGCGTACGGCATCACCGAAGAAAAACTCCGGATGTTTGACCGGGAACTCGGCGAATTGCGGAATGCTCTGGAAAAACTCCGGACCGCAACGCCGGAAGGCGCAGACGCCGTGACGGAACTGCGTCATGCGCTGGATCTTGCCGATATGGGCGGCAGAATGGCGTGGCGTCTGCTGGGCTTCGCAAAAAACGGCACGGCGGAATTGAAGGCAAAGATTCTTTCCGATGAAGCGGCTCTCTGGAACTGTTATCATCCCTCCGCCGGACTGGAAAACGCCTTGAAATCACTGAACAGAATGATGGAGTGCTGAATTATGTTTGAACTGTTGACTGAAAACAATATTTCTTTTCCGGACGGATTTCTGTGGGGAACGGGAACTGCCGGACATCAGATCGAAGGAAACAATATTCATTCCCAGCGCTGGAATGAAGAACTGGCAGACCGGGAACGCTACCCGGAAGTTTCCGGTGAAGCCTGCGGCAGCTGGGAACGTTTCGGACGTGACGCCCAAATGGCGGCGGAATGCGGCTCGCAAGTCTACCGCTTTTCCGTGGAATGGGCGCGCATTGAACCGGAGGAAGGTCAGTTCAATGCCGCCGCGCTGAACCGTTATCTGGAATTGATGCGCGACCTGCAGAAACGCGGCATCCGCCGGATGGTTACTCTGCATCATTTCACGCATCCCGCCTGGTTTGAGGCAAAAGGCGGATTCGGCAGACGTGAAAACACTGTCTGTTTTCTGCGTTATCTGGAATATCTGGTGCCGCGGATTGCAGAACTGACGGACGGCTGGGTGGTGTTCAATGAATTCAACGGCGATCTGATTCCGGCAGAAAACAAAGCGAATTTCCTGTATGCCCAGGCGGACGCCGCCCGGCTGATCCGGAGTTATTCCAAAGCTCCGATCGGGATTGCCCATGCCTACACGCCGTTCGTGCCGGAAGAACCGGATGACGAATTCGACCGGATGGAATGTGAACGGCGCGACTGGGCTGCCAACCGTTTTTTCTTTCACGCCATCCGAACAGGCGAAGTGGTGATTCCCGAACGGGAAGCGGAACAGATTGACGGGTTGAAGGATTCCTGCGATTTCTGGGGAATCAATTATTATACGCGTCATTATGTTTCGGCACGTCATCCCGGTGCTTTCCTGCCGCGTCCGGCGTGCGACCGCGTCAAAATGATCCGGAGTGATTTTTATCTGGAAGAATGCTGTCCGGAATATCTGCTGCGCGGTCTGCTGACTCTGCGGGACAAACCGGTCTGGATTACGGAAAACGGCTGTGCCTGCAATGATGACCGGCTGCGGATTCTGTATCTGGCGCGTCATTTTTCCGCCGTGGCGGAAGCCATCCGGCGCGGTGTGGATGTCCGCGGCTTTCTGGTATGGACGCTGATGGATAATTATGAATGGGGATCGTATGAACCCCGGTTCGGGCTGTATTCAATCGACCGGACAACTTTTGAGGCAAAGCCGAAACCGTCGGCGTCCTTTTTCCGCGAAACTGCGGAACGGAACGGCATAAATGCCGAAATGGTGCTGAAATATGTGCCGGAACTGAAGGATTTCAAGATTTATACCTGATACAGAAGCAATCAGTATCTGTATGTGAACGGACAGCGGATCAGGTCTGCTGTCCGTTCTGTATTCTGCATAAAAAGACAAACCGCCGAAGAGCCGGAAACATGAGATGTTCCGGTGGTATTCGACGGTTTCAGAAGATTATGATGTTCAGCGGGACAGAATGCTGAAAATCTTTTCCTTGTCGGGAGACGCAGCCAGGATTTCCGCCATGGTCTCTTTGTCTTTGAGCGTTACTGAAATGCTGCCGAGAATCTTCAGATAGGCTTCCTGATCCTTTTCATCAGCGGCGAGGAAAACAATCAGCCGAACCGGTTCATTGTCCAGGGTGCGGTAATCGGTGATGGGTTTCTGGCACAGACCGATGATCACCAGCGGGGCGGGGAAACCCGCGACGCGGATGTGGGGCAGGGCAAGACCGTTGCCGATACCGGTAGTCATCATTTTTTCACGTTTCCAGATTGCTTCCCGGAGCTGGGTGTCATCCAGCGTGCAGCGGGTGGTGGCGTAAGTGATGATTTCTTCAAGAACACTTTTTTTGGTTTCGCCTTCCAGCAGAAGGATCGAATCGGGCTGCAGATATTTGACGAATTCAGATTTCACGTTTTATCTCCTCTTCATATTTTGATTCAGCCGATAACATTTCGATTAATCTATCACTTTGAACTGCATTTTTCAAGAATAAATTCAGAAAACCTTCATTTTTTTTGCAAAAATAAAAAAATCAGTTTTTTTTGAAAAACGGGCTTGCATTTTCAGAAAAACGGAATACATTCTGCGGTATCGAAAGGATTTTTAAGAAAGTTATGAAGCACATCGAAACATACCGCGCCTGGCGTTGGCAATACTGGCTGTAAGGTCCGTATTGAGGTTTCTCAGTGCAATCATTGCTGAATTAAATAAAAAATTGGAACTTGAATACGGATCATGCCGAAAAAAGGTGTGATCCGTTTTTTTTTGACAGAATTTTGAAATGAACATGATTTACAACAACGGCTGCTGGTGGTGCTGGCGTGGAATTCCCGAAGGTGTTCCGCCCGGTTTCACCTGCCGTTGAATCATGGCAGACCGATTTTTCAAACGGACCGCGGACCCTTCGGGGGCTCACGGTCCGTTTTTTTTTGAATGAACACGAAATTGAAAACAATAATCAAAAACAGGAGAATAAAAAATGTATCAACCGGATTTTGAAGAATTCAAACGGCTCGCAGGAGAAGGCGGCAAATATGTGCCGGTGTTCCGGGAATTTCTGGCGGACATGGAAACGCCGGTATCGGCACTGACGGCTTTTGCCGACGATGAAAATGTTTTTCTGCTGGAAAGTGTGGAAGGCGGAGAACGGATCGGGCGTTATTCCTTTATCGGAGTCAACCCCTATGCCGTGTTTACGGCAGAGGACGGCAAGGCATTTCTGACCCGGAGAGACGGAACCCGGACGGAACTGCCGAGTCCGGAGGGCAAACCGTTTTTTGCCTTGCGCGAACTGATGAAAGCCCATGTTACGGCACGGCCGGAAGGTCTGCCGCCGCTTTCCGGAGGAGCGATCGGCTGCATGAATTATGAGATTGCCGGAGAATTTGAAAAGCTGCCGCCGCCGAAAGGCAAAACCGGTTCGCCGGATGCCACTTTCCTGATGACGGATGAGATGATTGTGTTTGACAATCTGCGTCACACGGTCATGATCATCGTGGAAGTCAAACCCTGTGCCGATCCCGCGAAGGATTATGCGGATGCGCAGAAACGGATCATGGAGCTGCACGCCAAAGTGACTTCGCGCAAATCTCATCCGCTTTCGGAAGAGCCGGTGGAAGTCAGACTGGAACCGGTCATTTCCAAACAGCAGTACTGCGACATGGTGGAACGCGGACGTGATTACATCCGCAAAGGCGATGTCATTCAAGTGGTGCTGGCACAGAAATTCACCGCGCAGACTCCGGTTGATCCGGTCAATATCTACCGGGCACTGCGTCTGATAAATCCTTCGCCTTACCTGTTTTATCTGAAACACGGCGATCATCTGCTGATCGGTTCTTCTCCGGAAACGATGGTCAAACTGGAAAACGGCACGGCTGCCATCCGTCCGATTGCCGGCACCCGGAAACGCGGCAAAAACCGTCAGGAGGATTCCGCTCTGGCGGATGAAATGCTTTCCGATGAAAAGGAACGCGCCGAACACCTGATGCTGGTTGACCTGGGACGCAACGATCTGGGACGTCTGGCGGAACCCGGCAGTGTTCAGCTGCGGGATTTCATGCAGGTTCAGCGGTATTCACACGTGATGCACCTGGTGTCCAGCATCGAAGCGGTGCTGCGTCCGGAGTATGACGCCTTCGATCTGGCAGCGGCGGCATTCCCGGCGGGAACGCTGTCCGGAGCCCCGAAAATCCGTGCCATGGAAATCATCAACGAACTGGAATCCGAGCCGCGCGGAGCATACGGCGGAGCAGTCGGTTATTTCAGCAATACGGGGAACATGGATCTGGCGATTGTGATCCGGACGCTGGAAATCAACCACGGCACGCTCACTCTGGAAGCCGGAGCCGGCATCGTTGCCGATTCCGTTCCCGAAAAAGAATACGAAGAAACCCTCAACAAAGGCGCGGCGGTCATGCGGGCTCTCCGTCAGCCGGTCATTTAAGTTCGCAGGAGGATGACACCATGTTTCTCATGATTGACAATTACGATTCATTTACTTATAATCTGGTTCAGTATTTTCAGATTCTCGGCGTGGAAATGCAGGTGCGGCGCAATGACAGCATCACGGTTGACGAAGCGCTGCATTCCGGAGCGGAAGCCATTGTGCTGTCCCCCGGACCGGGCCGCCCGGAGAACGCCGGGATTCTGATTGATCTGGTCCGTCAGGCAGGCAATATGCCTCTGCTGGGAGTATGTCTCGGACATCAGGCAATCGGCTATGCCTTCGGGGCAAAAATTGTCCCGGCGCAGCGCCTTATGCACGGAAAAGTTTCCGCGGTAACGCATGACGGACACGGTTTGTTCGAAGGTCTGGAAAATCCGTTCCAGGCAGTGCGCTATCATTCTCTGGCAGTCGATAAAACGACTCTGCCGGAATGTCTGATTCCCACGGCATCCAGTGAAGACGGCGAACTCATGGGAATCCGTCACCGGACCCGGCTGATAGAAGGCATTCAGTATCATCCGGAATCGGTGCTGACCCAGAGCGGCAAACGGCAGCTCCGCAATTTTATCCGTATGGTGAAAAAATACCGCGAAGCTCATGCCGGGGAGTTTGCATCATGCTGACCGCGGAACTGGAAAAAATTCTGAGCGGCAGCGACCTGACCGAAGCGGAAATCGGTTCCGCTCTGAAAAAAATAGCCGCAGGGAATGAGAATCCGGCACAGATCGGCGCGTTGCTGACGGCTTTGCGGATGAAGGGCGAAGCGGAAAGTGAATTGGCAGGTGCCGCGCGTATGCTCCGGCGCAAATGCCGGTTCATCGACCACGGAACCAGAGATGTGATTGACACTTGCGGCACGGGCGGTGACCGTAAAAGCGGCACATCAACATTCAATATTTCCACCGCCGCGGCTTTCATTGCCGCCGGCGCGGGGGTATGCGTTGCCAAACACGGCAACCGTTCGGTTTCCAGCCGCTGCGGTTCCGCCGATGTGCTGGCTGAACTCGGTTTCAATCTGGATGTCGATCCCGAAGTCATGGAAGACTGCATTCAGGAACACGGCATCGGTTTCCTGTTTGCGCCGAAACTTCATCCGGTCATGGGAACCGTCGCCCCGATCCGCAAGGCACTGGGAATCCGGACCATCTTCAATATGCTCGGTCCACTCATCAATCCAGCCGGAGCTTCGGCGCAGCTGCTGGGCGTGTATGACGCAAAGCTGACCGAACTGTTCGCCGGAGTTCTGGCGAAACTCGGAGTCCGCCGCGCTCTGGTGGTTCACGGTCATGACGGTCTGGATGAAATCTCCTGCTGCGCTCCGACCCGTATTTCCGAACTGAAAGACGGCGTCTCCGTAACGTATGACCTTCAACCGGAAATGTACATCGGCAGGAAATACCGTCCGGAAGAAATTGCCGGCGGGGATGCGCAGGAAAATGCCCGTATCATCCGTGCCGTTCTTTCCGGGGAAGACCGTACGGCGCACCGGGCAATCTCCCTGCTCAACGGCGGAGCCGCCATTCTGGTGGCGGGACAGGCGAAAACTCTTGGCGAAGGCATTCGCAAGGCGGAGGAATCCATTGATTCCGGCGCCGCCATGCACAAACTGGAACAGTTGATCCGGAGTTCGAGAAATGACTGAAACACAAAACATACTTCAGCGCATCGCCGAAGCCGGGCGGGCAGATCTGGAAGAACGCAAGCGGAATGTTCCGGAAAGCGTTCTGCTTCAGCAGCTTAAACAGCGTCAGGCGGCAAAATCGCTGTCGGCGTCTCTGAAAAACGGGGATGGTGTGCGCATTATCGCAGAACTGAAAAAAGCCTCGCCGTCCAAAGGCGTGATCCGCGCGGATTTTCCGTATGAAACCATTGCGCGGCAGTATCTGGAAGCGGGATCCGCCGCAATTTCCGTGCTGACGGAACCTCATTATTTTCAGGGCAGTCTGACGTATCTGGAAAAGATGGCGGAACTTGCCGCCGGAACCCCGGTTCCCGTTCTCCGGAAGGATTTCATTTTCGACCGGTATCAGATTCTGGAAGCCAGAGCGGCGGGCGCGGATGCGGTTCTGCTGATTGCGGCTTTGATTGAAGACGACGATGTTTTTGCCGGACTGCTGGGGCTGACACATGAACTCGGCATGGAAGCCCTGTGCGAAGCCCATACGGAAAACGAGGTCAGCCGGCTGATTCGTCTCCATGCCGGAATCATCGGAGTCAACAGCCGGGATCTGAAAACCTTCCATACGGACATTCATCAGACTGCGCATCTGCTGCAAATGATTCCGTCCGGCTGCGCTGCGGTGGCGGAATCGGGAATCCGTCATGCCGAAGATCTGAAAAAACTTTCCGCGGATGCGTACCTGATCGGGGAAACGCTGATGCGGGCAGCAGATCCGGGAATGGAACTGCGCAAACTCCGGGAAGGCAGATGAATATGAAAACACTCATCAAGATTTGCGGAATCACCAATGCGGAAGATGCCCTGTTTGCCGCCCGTGCGGGTGCCGACATTCTGGGATTTATCTTTGCATCGGGGAGTCCGCGCTGTGTTACTGCGGAAACGGTCCGCGGCATTGTGGAACAGCTGCCGGGAAATGTCCGGAAAGCAGGCGTGTTCCGCAATGCGGAAAACCGCGACATTCACCACATCATGGATTTCTGCGGACTGGACATTGTGCAGCTGCACGGAAACGAAACACCGGAAGACGCCCTGGTGCTGTCTCTGGAATATGAAGTCTGGAAAGCCATTCCGTTCACTTCGCCGGAAGCCTTTGCGCTCAGCCAGCAGTTTCGCGATTTCACCCTGCTGGCAGATTCGGACAAGCAGGGCAATGACTGCAACTGGTCGCTGGTTCAGCTGCCGGCACGCCGCCGCCGGGTGTTTCTTGCCGGGGGCATTACCGTTGAAAACGCCGCTCACGCCGTCGAAACGGTCTGTCCTGCCGGATTGGATGTCTGTTCCGGGGTGGAAAAGGAACCCGGTCTCAAAAATCATGAACGCATAACTCAATTAATCAACCGTGTCCGCCTGGCGGACCGAATACAGGAGGAATACCGTGAAAGATACGCATTATGACATTTACGGCGGACAGTATGTCGCTGAAACCCTTATGCCCGCGCTGGAAGAACTGGATTCCGCTTACCGGAAATACAAGGATGACCCGGATTTTCAGGCGGAAAATAAATATTTCCTGAAAGATTACGTCGGACGCGAATCCGCACTTTACTTTGCGGAACGCCTGACCGATTACAGCGGCGGGGCGAAGATTTTCCTGAAACGCGAAGATCTGAATCACACCGGCGCGCACAAAATCAACAATACACTTGGACAGGCTCTGCTTGCCAAACGCATGGGCAAGAAACGGCTGATCGCGGAAACCGGGGCAGGGATGCACGGTGTTGCGACGGCAACCGTCGCCGCCCGGTTCGGGTTTGAATGCGAAGTGTTCATGGGGGAAGCGGATATCCGCCGTCAGCAGCCGAACGTCGAACGCATGGAAATGCTCGGTGCGAAAGTCCGTTCCATCACTTCCGGAACCGGCACGCTCAAAGACGCCATGAACGAGGCTCTGCGCAACTGGGTTGAAACGGTGGCGGATACCTTTTATGTGATCGGTACGGTTGCCGGTCCTGCGCCGTATCCGGAAATGGTCCGGGAGTTTCAGTCGGTGATCGGCAAAGAAACCCGCGCCCAGTTCCTTGCCCGGTTCGGATGTCTGCCCGATGAAGTCATTGCCTGTGTCGGCGGCGGTTCCAATGCCATGGGCATGTTTGCCGGGTTCCTCGGCGATAAAGATGTCAGACTGGTGGGCGTGGAAGCCGCCGGGCTTGGTCTGGAAACCGGCAAACACGCCGCCAGCATCAACGGCGGAAAAGCAGGAGTCCTGCACGGCAGCAAGAGTTACCTGCTTCAGGATGAACACGGTCAGGTTCTCGACGCCTATTCGGTGTCCGCCGGACTGGATTATCCCGGCGTCGGACCGGAACATGCCTATCTGCATGACATCGGCCGTGCCGAATATACCGCCATCAATGACCGGGAAGCGATTGAAGCGTTTGACCTGCTCTGCCGTCTGGAAGGCATTATTCCCGCGATGGAATCTTCCCATGCAGTCGCCCAGGCTGTCAAGAATGCGCCGAAACTCGGCAAAGACCAGTCCATTGTGGTCTGTCTTTCCGGACGCGGCGACAAGGATATGGAAAATATTCGCGACTATAAAAACGGCAATCAGATTCTGAAGTGCAATTGAGGAGATTTTATCATGAATCGTTTTCAGAAAATTTTCGACGGACAGAAAAAAGTATCTGTCGGGTACGTTACGGCGGGATGTCCTTCGGCGGCGTCATCGCTGGAGTTCATGCGCGGCATGATTGAAGGGGGAACGGATATTCTGGAAATCGGCATTCCGTTTTCCGATCCCACGGCGGACGGACCGGTGATTCAGAAATCCTCGCAGACTGCTCTGCGCAATGGATTTGTCACGGAACAGGTTTTTGAATTGACCGCGGCTTTGCGGAAGGATTATCCGGAACTGGGGATCGTGCTGTTTTCCTATTACAATCCGATCTTCTTCCTCGGCAATGAGGAATTTGCCCGCCGGGCTTCCGAAGCCGGCGCGGACGGTGTCCTGATCGTGGATGTGCCGTTCGAAGAACGCGGTGAAATCGAACCCGTGCTGAACCGGTACGGACTGGAACTGATTCCGCTGATTTCTCCGCTGTCCGGTGCGGAACGCATGAAAAAAATCACTGCCGGATGCCGGAGCTTTGTTTATTACATCACGGTCTGCGGCGTAACCGGAACCCGCAGCGCCATGCCGTCCGATCTCAAAGAAAAACTGACGCTGCTGCGCTCGGTCAGTCCAGCGCCGGTGGCGGCGGGATTCGGGATTTCGACGCCGGAAACCGCCCGTTCCGCAGCGGAATTTGCCGACGGCATTGTGATCGGTTCCGCTTTTGTGAAGATTCAGCTGGATGAATCGCTCTCCGATGCGGAAAAACGTTCCCGTGCCAAAGAATTGGCGGAGAAATGCTTCGGGGCTGTCCGCTGAAAAAATATCATTCCGACGGCGGAGATTCATTTTCTGCGCCGCCGGATTCATAAAATCTTTCCTTTTTCCTTTTTTCACAGTTGTTTTTTGCCGGATCGGCTGTATAATATGCGGAAAAAGGAAAATTTTTTTATGCTTATCGCTCTCCTGATTCTGAATGTTCTGCTGCTGGCGGGAATGATTCTGCTGCTGTTGAAATGGAACAACCGTGAACCTATGGATTTTTCTCCTTTAAAAGAAGAACTCAATTCTCTGCGGAACGAACTTCAGCAGCAGGGACGGAAAAACACCGAAGATTTTCAGCTCAGCCGCAAGGAATTGAACGACACCCTGCAGGCGCAGCGGCTGGAAATCAGCCAGCATATTTCCGCACAGTCGGAACAGCTCCGGAAATCATTTGCGGATTTCATGCAGTTCCTGATGGACTTCCGGGACACCGCCCGGAAAAATGAAGAACAGTCTTCCGCAACTCTGACCCAGGCGCTTCAGCAGCACGGCGACCGCAACGACCGCAAATTCGGGGAACTGGTTCATGCTCTGGATGAAAAAATTATGCAGCTGAAAAACTCCGTGCAGGAGGAAAACCGCAATGCCCGCAAAGAACAGCAGGATTTCCAGACCAAATTCCAGCAGGGAATCTCGGTTCAGTTCGAGCAGAACCGCACTATGATTGACACCCGTCTGAAGAATATTCAGGAGGACAACTCCAAGAGACTCGATGAAATGAAAAAAACAGTCGATGAAAAACTGCAGGAATCGATGGACAAGCATTTCAATGAATCCTTCAAACTGATCAGCGAACGTCTGGAACAGGTTCACAAGGGACTGGGCGAAATGCAGAATCTGGCGGCAGGCGTCGGCGACCTCAAAAAAGTGCTGACCAATGTCAAGACGCGCGGCAATCTCGGAGAAATTCAGCTGACCGCCATTCTGGAACAGTACCTTGCCCCCGACCAGTATGTCGCCAACGTTTCCACTGTGCCGAACAGCCGGGAACTGGTTGAATTTGCGGTGAAAATGCCGGGCAAACTGAACGAAAAACCGGTGCTGCTGCCCATCGACAGCAAATTTCCCGTGGAGGATTACAGCCGTCTGCTGGAAAGTTACGAACAGTTCCCGCGCATGTCGCCGGAACTCAAAAAGGCACAGGACCTTTTTGCCCGCACGGTGAAGAAATGTGCGCAGGATATTCATGACAAATACCTGTACCCGCCGCTGACGACAGCCTTCGGCATGATGTTTGTTCCCAGCGAGGGCATTTATGCGGAAATTCTGCGGATTCCCGGACTGTTTGAACAGATTCAGCAGGAATTCAAAATCGCCGTGGTCGGCCCGTCCAATCTGGTGGCGTTCCTGAACGCGCTTCAGCTGGGCTTCAAGACGCTTGCCATAGAAAAACGTTCCAATGAAGTGTGGAATATTCTGGGGGCAGTCAAAACCGAATTCCGGAAATTCGGGGAGGAAATGGATTCGACCCGCAAGAGTTTGCAGTCCGTGGTCAACCATGTGGAAAAAATCGGAACCCGCTCCCGTGCGCTGGAACGTCAGCTGCGGGATGTTCATGAACTCCCGGCGGAAGAAGCGCAGAAACTGCTGGAAGGAACGGAAGAATAACGGAAATTTCTGAAAATATTTTCTGGAAACATGGTTTAAAATCAGGTATAGCAGATGGAGAATCCGCAGCCGGGAGAGACTGGTCTGTCATGCGGCAGACCGTTTTTCTTCCGGCTTTTTTGCGGTATATTGTTTGTCCGAATCGCATGGTTTTCTTTTTTTATGGGCATTTTTAATTAAAAAATCTCAAAAATTGCTGTCTTTTTTCTTGTTTTTTTTCAGAGATGTGTTATAATAAGGAAGATGCAATAATCTGAAAAGTACAGTTTTTTGCATTGAACCAAATCGGATAGGGCGGAAATGATACTGCGGTTTGTATCATTTTCCAGCCGGTTACAAACAATTATACGGAGCAAAAACATGAAAAATCTGACCAGAGGAAAAGGGCAAAGACCCGGAATTCGTTTCAACAGTAATGGAGTTGAGACGCGGAAAAACATTCTGCACACGACCGGAATGCTGTTTTCGGTGCACGGCTATGCCGGTACGTCTTTCCGCGACATCACCAGAGCGTCCAAAATCGGATTGGGATCCCTGGTTTACCACTTCGGAGTAAAAGAGAATCTTTTCTATGCCACGGTCTCCAACTTTTTCCCGACTGAAGCAAGAATGCTTGAAATCGTTGAGCCGCTGACTCATTGCACAGCCGAATCCACGAAGGAAGAAATCAATGAGGCTGTATTCAAAACGGTTTCTTCTTATCTGAAAGACATGCATTGCAACCGCAAGGCGTCGTTCATGGCGAAATTTGTCGCCCGGCTGAAACTGGATGCCACCCCGGAAACCCGTCGTCTGCTGGAAGAACGCACTGTCGCCGCCAGAATGGAAGTGATCAGCTTTGCCAAACGCGTCAACCCGGCGCTAAGCGACGAACAGGCCATGGCGTGGAGACGCTGCCTGGTATCCCAGGTCGATTACACTCTGTTCAATGACAAGGAGGTGCTTGCCGAGTTCAAACTCCGCAGCTTCACTCCTGCCGCCATTGAGACGATCGCCCGCAGCATTGCGGAGATCTCCTATCCTCTGCTCCTGAAATAAAAACGGAGTCGGAAGAACCTGCCCGGACACTTTGTCTGGGCATGAATGTCCTGTTCCCGGCGGATTTCTTCTTCCGGGAACAGGCGGAACTTTTCGAATCATGCTGCTGCAAACGGATTACATCATTCTGCGGAAAATTCCTTTTCAGGAGAGCAGTCTGGTTGTCAGCGGGCTCAGCCCGGATTACGGACGGCTGGATTTCCTGCTGAAAGGGGCGCGCGGTTCGGGTTCCAAAAAATTCCCTTATGCCGGATTGTTCCGGGAGCTTGTCATCGAATTCCGGGAAAACTCTTCGGATTCCGGATTGTTTTATCTGCGTTCCCATGAACCGAAAAACAATTTTGACGCCATCGCCAACCATCCGGAACTTTATATCAAATTGTGTGAATACATTCAATTCCTGCTGAAACATACGCGTCCGATGCTGGAATTGCCACTGACGTATGAGGCTTTGGCAACTCTGCTGCGGCGACTGTCCGGAAATAGCGGCAGTGAATTTCAGCTGGCGGCGGCGGAACTGGTTTTTCTGCGGGAGTCGGGACTGGTTCCGGATGTGCCGGACGGTGATTCCGGACGCGGTGCGGCTCTGGAAAAAATCCTGAATTACGCCTTGGACCCGCAATTGCCGGAGCCGGATTTTTCCCCGGAGTATATCTCCCGTCTGATTCAATGGGTGCGTTCCCTGCGGCGGTACGCCGATTCTTTGTAAAAAAAATTCCTTTTCCGCCGAATGATTTTTCTTGCAATCCGGTCAAAATGAAGGTATATTGCTGTATATAAAACAGAAGGAAGGGAATGCTGAAAATGACCGGAAAATTTCTTTTGATCGGATTGACCGCCGCCCTGATGCTGTCTGCGGCAGCCAAAGAAACCGCGGTACAGCCGGCAGCTGTGAAATACACTGATCCGCAGGCTGCCGCGGAACTGGAAGCCCGGAAAAAAGTTCTGGAGGAAAATATCCGCAAAAAACGTCAGGAACTGCTGCGTACCGATCCCAAACTCCGCCGTATGCACGAACAGCTGCTCAAACAGATACGCGCCATTGCCATTGAACTGGATTCCAAAAAGGAAATGCGTTCTCTGAATGACGCCGCCAAAGAAATTGACGCCAAACTGGACAAACTTCGGAAATAACAACCACTGGAGAACATATCCCATGAATTATGCAGAAAAGATCATCGACGGCAAGACGATCGCCGCCGAAGTCAACCGCGAAACGGCGGCGGAAGTTGCAGCCATCACCAAGGATTTCGGAGCCCGTCCCGGACTGGCTGTCGTGCTGGTCGGCGACAATCCCGCCTCGAAAGTATATGTTTCCAGCAAGGTAAAAAGATGCCAGGAGCTGGGCATTTATTCCGAAAAAATTGTATTGCCCGCCGAAACCTCGCAGGATAAACTGCTTCAGGTCATTGAACGTCTGAACAGCAATCCCATGATTCACGGTATTCTGGTTCAGTCGCCGGTACCGAAACAGATCGACGAACAGGCAGTGGTCGATGCCATCTGTCCCGACAAGGATGTGGATTGTTTTCATGCCCGGAATGTGGGACGTCTCTGGCTGGGTGACTTCTCCGGTTTTCTGCCCTGCACCCCGTGGGGCGTCATGCAGCTGCTGGAACGTTCCGGCATCGAGACTGCCGGCAAACATGCGGTCATTCTCGGACGTTCCAACATTGTGGGCAAGCCCATGGCGGCTCTGCTTTCCGCAAAAGGGGCGGATGCCACCGTCACGATCTGCCATTCCCGCACCCCGAATCTGGCGGAAATCACCCGTACCGCCGACTTGATTGTGGCGGCTATCGGCAAACCCGAATTTCTGCGCGGCGATATGGTCAAGGACGGCGTGGTGGTCATTGACGTCGGAATCAACCGCGTGGATGCGCCCGGAACGGAAAAAGGATACCGGCTGGTCGGCGATGTTGCGTTCGATGAAGTCGCGCCGAAAGCCTCGCGCATTACTCCGGTTCCAGGCGGCGTCGGTCCCATGACCATTGCCATGCTGATGAAAAACACCGTGCGTGCCTTTCATACTGCGTTCAAAAACTGAATAACCGCGGTCCGGAAGGAAGAGTTTCATGAATATCCCATGGCTGATTGTGTTTGCCGTTTTCTTTGTCCTGATGATTCTCGTGAAAGCAGTGCTGGCTCTGTTTCTGGTGCCTACTGTGGATGGCAATTCCGGAAACCCTTCTAACCATGACGGCGATGATATTCCAAAAGGAAAAGTCCGTTCTTCCTGTCCCGGCAAAAAATATTCCTGGGCATGGATGCAGACTGCCGGTGCAGTGGATCTTTCGTTTGTGCGTCCGGAAAAAAACAACGGCTATCCGGCAATCCGCGGATGCGTCCGCGGTATGAAGGTTGCCGTGAGCTGCCGCCCGCTGGGAAACGGCAGTTCGACGACGGTCTGCAGGATTTATTTCAAACGCCCGTTCGCGCTCGGGCTTTCCATCTGCACGGATAAGCGGGGCGTGGAATCCGATTCCATGGTGTCTCTGCGGTCTGTTTTAGACACGGTGCAGGAACCGGAATTGTTTGCCTGTATCGGCAATGCGGAGCTGTTCCGGGAATATCTCACACCGGAATGCCGCGCCTTCCTGTCCGCAGGATATAAAGCCTATCCTTTTGTACGGATTACCGATTCCTGTTTTGAAGTGCGTTATCCCGAAATATTCGATGACCCGGATCAGTTTCTGGATCAGTTGAGCGCAGTGTTCAATGCCGCCGGTTTCTTTTCTGCCATGTCGGAAAAAATGGCAAAACCGAAACTTCAGGTGAAAACGGCTGTTCGGAATGCCGCGCCGGTTCAGGTCAATATCCTGTCTGAACCGGAACCGCCGGCGGAAGAACCGAATCCCGCGGTGCAGCCGGAAGAAGAAACACGGTCTGCCGAACCGCCGGCGGAGGAAAAGACTTCTCCTCTGGACAAAGAGACTCTGCTGCCGGAATTATGGCCGTCCAGTTTTCCCGGCGAACGGGAAAGACAGCTTTTCGAACAGTTCAAAGGGCAGACCGTTGAATGGGAAGGAACCTTGAAAACGGCATATGATTATGCTTCCGATTTTGTGTTCGGCAGCGGAGGCGGCGTGAAGGCTTCATTTGAGCTGATGGAATTCAAACCGGCGGGTTCCGCTTTGAGCATCACGGTCAAAGCCGTGGTCAGTCTGCCGCGGGAAGCATCTGCGGTACTGCGGAATTCCAGCGGAAAAACCTTCCGTTTCCGCGGTAAACTGCTGAAATTCGAACCTGTCGCCAGAGAAATCTATCTTTCCGGCGGCGAATTGCTGAATAACTGAAATCACCGGAGAATCAGAAATCATGGTCAAACGACAGGATACTTCGTCCGCCGCGCTGTTCGGGCTGGGACTGGACGGCAAAGACGGACATAAACGGGTCACCAATGGGGACAATTTTTATCTGGTCGGCGGTTCGGAGGAAACTCACGAACGCATGACGGAAACCGCGGTCAAGTTCAATGAAACTTTGTCCCGCCGCGGCAAGAATCTGGAAGATCTGTCCAGAGAAGAATTTACGGATCTGATGCGGGAAGCTTCCGACCGCAGCGGTTCCTGATGTGCGAACCGCCGCCGTTCCTCATCAGAAGGAAAATTCCCGGAAGAAGACGTGCAGCAGCTGCCGTCCGATTTCCACATAAAGAGTGTAAGTCTGTTCCACATAAGCAATTCCGGTTCTGCCGATGCGCGGGGGCAGGGGGGAATCCGGCGTAATGGTTACGCAGTACAGCACATTGACCGGTTTGAATTCCTTGTTCTGCGGATTCGGATAACACGGCACTGTGCCGCCGAGATTCTGCACCAGAGTGGAGTCCCGGAACGTAACCGCCACCGGATTGACCGCCGAGACCGTTCCGCCGATGCCGCGCAGTTCGCCGCGCAGTTTCACCGCAACCTTGTCTCCGATCCGGATCCGGTTGACTTCCCGGTCCATGGCGTAGGCGTACAGGATATTCTTTCCGGAAATGATTTTTCCCAGCACCGTGCCTTTTTCGAGCCAGCGTCCGGGCGACACTTCTTTCAGGGCGGGAATGAAAATGCCGTCGGCGTCGGCGGTCAGGTTCATTTCCGCTTTGCGGCGTTCCATTTCCTGATAGGAGATCCGGTTGATGCGCAGTTTTTCATATACCACGGGACTGAGGGAGATGGTTCTGCTGTCCGAACGCGCCAGATCCAGTTCCGCCTGGCTGGTGCGGATCATGGCAAGGTAACGGCGCATACTGAAATCCAGAAAGATATTGGTGAACGGCAGAATGACTTCGCCTTTGCGCACGGGACGGGATTCTTCCGGCAGGGCAGCGGCGGCGAATCCGGATTCGCGCAGCGTGACGATTCGGCTGTTTTCCGGCGCGATCTCGCAGGGCAGGGCAAACGACCACGGCAGAGGAATGAACAGCAGGGAAAACAGCGCGCAGACCGCCAATGCCGTCAATATGGTTTTCAGAACATTCAGTTTTTTGTGGTACATGAAAATCACCTTCACTTCCATAATCAGCGGCAGCATCAGCATCGTGTAGGCTTCAATCGCCATCAGGATCAACGCCACCGCTTTGGTAAATTGAAAATAAATGATCAGAATGATCGACGTGTAAAGGAACAGTTTGTATATGAAGGAGCCGACTCCGAAACAATAGAGCGTCAGCGGCGAAGCGTCTCCGCTGTCCGGCCAGACCCCCAGTCCGAGGAACAGACGGCGGTTGACCGCTTTCATGTATTCATTGGCGCGCGACATCAGGTTTTCGATGTTCAGCAGGTCGCACAGCAGATAGTACCCGTCGTAACGGATGAACGGGTTGCCGTTCACCAGAATGGTTCCCAGCGCACTGACGGTCATCAGGTAGAACATGGTTGATTTGAGCGGACCCGGCTGTGCATATACCCAGACAATGGCGGCAAGTCCCCCGAAAATCAGTTCGCTGGCAATCCCGGCTCCGTCGCAGGCTGCCCGTTTGATGCGGGACAGCCGCCAGGTGTCGGTCAGGTCCACAAACAGCCGCGGATAAAACACAATGAAACTGATGCCCATGGAACGCACCCGCGCCCCGAAACTTTTTGCCGTGTATCCGTGGGAAAGTTCATGTACCGCCTTGGTGATCAGCATTGCCCAGAAGTAATTGACCAGATTTGCCCAGGAAAGCGAATTGACAAACGTTGCGTAAGCATCATTCCATTGCCGGAGCATCAGCAGATAACCCGCTGCCGCCGCCAGCACCGGCAGCCACAGAGTGTACCGGTTGAACACCGCCCGGATTACCGGCATGGTACGGGAGAAGAAACGGTCCGGGTAAATGGGCGGCAGACGGAAGAACATGTAGAGTCCCATCAGCCGGTTGAACAGGTTCTTTTCCTTGAAGGCGCGGATTCGTGCCAGCCGTGCGTTCATGACTCCGTAATCGGGAATCATCAGTCCGCTCTGATGCATGAACGACAGCAGTTCCGCGATTTCCTGCTGATCGGCGTCAATTCCGGCGTCGTTGACTTTTGCCAGAAATTCCTCCAGCGGATAATTGCGGTCCAGCATCCGGAGAATGCGGCAGGAACGATCCGTCAGCTTGTAATAATGCTCGGACAGCGGATCATAGAGCAGAGGATACGGACCGTGTTCGCCCGGCGGAATGAATTGAATATCCGTCCGGAGCGAGCCGGTCTGCTGCTGCCGCTGTCCGCCGCTGCCGGGCGGAGCCGTATGAGTTGCCGGTTCCGTGCGTTCCATCTTACAGCCCGCGATACCAGAGAACCAGACTGCGGAACAGGTAATAGCCCAGTTTCACTTTTTCACCGGAAACCCGTGCCACACCGCGCATTCCGTAGCGCAGCCCCGGCACGTTTCCCTCCATTTCCGCTTTCAGGTTGTAACTGTAAATATTCTGTTCCGTGAGTTCCGGATAGAAACGCGTGGAAATGATTTTGACCTGAATCGGCAGTTCCGGACGGGTATGCAGAAACAGCAGTATCCGCGGCGTGCCTTCCAGCACCGAGGCGTCTTTTTCGTTGACCATGATTTCCGCAATCATGCCCTGGTCGGACAGGATGTCAAACTGCTTTTCGCCTTGACGCAGAGCGCGTCCCGCCAGCTTGTCGGCACTGCCGTCTGTCAGCGCGACAACGCCGTCCACCTGCGCCTTGACTTCACTGTGCGCCAGATACCATTGGGCTTCGGTGATGGCAATCTGCGCCTGTTCGCGTTTATGCGCCAGAATTTTCAGTCTGCCCAGACGTTCCCGGTCGGTGAACGAGGCCTTGCTTTCCTGTTCATATTCAGCATCGGATTCCTTGAACGACGCCTGCGCCGCCGCCAGCTGGAAACGCATCCGGTCGGTATCATACCGCAGAATCACATCGCCTTTTTTCACTTGATCGCCGTCGTTCACCAGACAGTTTCTGACCACACAGTCGAACCAGGCGTATGAACTGAACACGGATTTCGGACGAATCACAAATTCCGCCGAGACGGTATGTTCGACAGATACCGTGAACAGCGAAATGATGAACACAGCCAGCAGAACCAGGAAAACCCGCATGAAAGTGATTTTCCGGAGCTGTCGCGACCAGCGCGACCAGCCTTTCTGCGGAGCATGACTCCACAGCGCACCGCCGAAGTCTGCCGAGAGCAGGGCGAGAGTCGCCGCCACATGTCCGGGTATGGAGTCCCGGTATTCCAGCACCCAGACGAACGGTTTTTCTCCGGCGTTTCCGGCTTTGCCCGAACGCAGCGGAGCAATCATCAGCCGGCGGCCGTCTCCGGTCAGATATTCCCATGCCTTGCGGCCTTTGGCGGAAAGTCTGCCTGCCGGTTCTTTTTCCGCATTCACTTCAAACGGAGCATCCCCGATTTCGATTTCTCCGCAGAAAGTCCGCAGAGCCTGAGCGTATTCCGTATGCTGATTGACCTCGGTCTGTGCATATTCGGCGATGATCCGCGGAGTACCGCGCAAATCAACCAGCGCAGAACGGTCGTATGCCAGCAGGGCGCGGGAGTTGTTGACAATATGGACTCCGACGGCAGTCAGATCCGCTGCGGCAAAGGCGTCGCGGCCCAGACGCAGAATCGCGGCAAAAGCCCGCAGTCTGGCTTTGAGTTCGTTGTTCTCCTGCTGAAGATTACTTTCCATTGCCGCCTCCGACTTTTACCAGAACGCCGGACATGCCAGCCTTGAAAACATGCTGCCGGTTGTCGATCAGCACTTTGATTTCAAAGGTTTCGCTGCGGTGGTCGGCGCGGGAGGCGATTTCATAGATGCCGCCCGTTACGGTTTTTCCGTTTTCCGTAATGCGGACCGTAACCGGCATTCCGATGGAAACTTTGGTCAGCGAGGCGGAAGGCAGATTCATGACCGCCAGCAGCTGGTTGTCGTCAATGATAGCCAGAACCGGCTGTCCGCTCCGAACCATTTCAAATTCGCGGGTCAGCATTTTTTCCACAGTGCCGTCGAAAGGCGCGCGGATGGAGCAGAACAGCAGATGCAGTGCAGCATCATCGCGGCTGATTTTGGCTGCCTGCTGGCGTTCCAGCGCAACGTTGTAGTCGAATTTTGCGCGGATGACTTCGATTTCGCTTTGCAGGTCGTTCTTGAACAGACGCTCATTGTCCGCCAGTTTCTGTTTAGTGAAGTCGACGTTCAGAGCAGTTTCCCGCACCTGGGATTCCGCCCGGTTGAATTCGTTCCGGTATTTCCGGTCGTCCAAAGTCAGCAGAACATCATTCTTCCTGAAACGTTCGCCCGCCCGGAAATTGTACTGGGCGATCATGCCGTCAATCATGGTGGAAAGGGTTGCTTCCCGGATGGGGAACAGCACGGCTTTCACCGGCAGGGAATTGTAATCCGGATCAGCTCCGGCAACGGCTCCGGCGGTCAGCAGCGAAGCCAGCAGAATGGTCAGTTTACGAATCATGAAAAACACCTCGCATATTTTCGATGACTATATCGCGCAAATCGGGAAAATGCAAGCGGCAAAAAGCCTTGCTTACCGTTTTTCCCCGTTTTTGACTTTGTCCCACAGCCGGTTCATTTCCTCTGCGGAACAATCTTCCACGCGGCGGCCTTCCGCCCGCAGCATATTTTCCATGGCAGAGAAACGCCGTCTGAATTTGGCGGTCGCACGCGCCAGCAGCAGTTCGGCGGAATCTCGTTTGCGGAAACGGGAAAGGTTCGCCGCGGCAAACAGCAGATCCCCCAGTTCCTCGTCAATGTGATCTTCATCGCCGGATTTCATGGCTTCCCGGAGTTCGCCGTATTCTTCACCGATTTTATCGGCAATCTGTTTCTGTTCCGTCCAGTCGAAACCGACTTTCGCCGCTTTCTTCTGCACTTTCTCTGCCTGAAGCAGCGCAGGACAATGGTTTGCCACGCCGTCCAGCACGGATGCATCCGGTTTCGGCGCATGATTTTTTTCCTGCGCCTTGACCCGTTCCCAGAGTCCCGCCACTTCTTCCGCCGACTGCACGGATTCCGTGCCGAACACATGCGGATGACGGAAAATCATTTTTGCCGTAACTGCACACACCACATCGTCGAAGGTGAAAGCCCCGCGTTCTTCCGCGATGACCGAATGCAGGACGATATTCATCAGCACATCGCCCAGTTCCTCTTTGAGGTTTTCATCATCTTCGGCGGCGATCGCATCCAGCAGTTCTCCGCATTCATCCATCATCCCTGCCATCAGCGAATGATGCGTCTGTTTGCGGTCCCACGGACACCCTTCCGGCGACCGCAGTTTCTTCATGACGGCGACCAGTTCATCTATTGATTGAGACATATTGTCATTCCTTGTTTTTTTGCGGTTGTTCCGGCAGCACCGCAGCCGTAACCGCAGCTTTCCCGGAGAACAGTTCTTTCAGACGCCGGTTGAAATCATTCAGCGTCAATGCTTTCAATGCCTTCTGCCGGTTCCAGCTGTATTCCCAGCCGACCCCGGTGAATTCCGCGGAAACCAGTCCTGAAAGCAGATCGCCCGGACACTGCCGCAGGTTGTCCAGCTGGAAGAGCATCATCCGTCTGGCGTTGTCAAAGTCTTCCTGTGAAAAACCGTTTTCCGCCAGACGCTGTATTTCATCCCGGAATATTTTTTCCAGTTTCGGCACTCCTTCCGTGGAGGTGGCTCCGTAATATCCCATGCAGCCGTCGAATTCGAATCCTGGCTGATGCGTGAAGCCGGCATAGTAGACCAGTCCGTTTTCATTGCGGACTGTCTGGAACAGATGGGACGCCATGCTGGAGGCGTCCGCATGAACCAGTCCCAGTACATCCATGTCAGAAGACGATACCCGGATTCCCGGCAATGCGGTCAGCACCACTGCCTGCTGACGCGGCAGAGTTGTTTCCCTGCGGATATCCTGTGTCGGGAAGACCGGTTCCGGCTGAGCTTGCGGCACGAATTGATTCCATTTACAGGAATCTGCCAGCTGCACTGCCAGTTTTTCCGCATCCTGTCGGGTCAGATCTCCCGAAAAACCGAAAACGGCACACGGTGCGGAAAGGCAGATATTCCGATAGAAATCGCGCAGTTCGTCCACCATGATTTCCGGCAGACTTTTCAGCAGAGCGGCAATACCCGTCCCGAACGCATGACCGGCAAACATGGTTTCCCGCATCAGACTGTCCGCCACAGACATTGGCGTCATCTGTCTGGTTTTGAGTGATTCCAGCAGAGCAACCCGTTCCCGTTCAACAATTTCCGTTGGGAACAGCGGTTCCGGCAGCATGGCGCAGAGCAGGCTGACTGCATCGGAAAGCTGTTCCGCCGGACAGTTCAGCGAAATTTTCAGACCGGTATTGCAGGCTTCGATTCCCAGATCAATCGCCCGGCTTTCCAGCATCCGGTTGAAGGTGGTTTCATCATATTGTGCACAGCCGCCCGCCAGAGTTTCCGCCAGCAGACGCGTCAGCCCGTGCCGGTCCGTTTTTTCGTTGAGCAGTCCGCCCGGCAGCAGAATGGACACATTGGCGAGCGGCAGAGCATGATCTTCCAGGCAGATGACTTTCTGTCCGGACGCCAGACGGAACGCCACAGGGATATTCTGCGGAATTTTTGCGGGGACTGCCGCACTGTGTTCTCTGGATTCCGGCGGATACTGTTTCACAATGGAAGCGGCTTCCGGAAGGAAATACTGTTCGCCGACCCGGATCAGATCCTCACGGGTCAGTGCGTCCAGTGCCGGCAGATAACGGTCGGCGGCATCTGGTGATCCGAAACGCAGAACGCTGCGGCCCAGCATTTGCGCAATCCCTTCATTGGTCTGCATTTCGCGCAGATATTCCGCTTTCTGGACAGTACGGAGCCGGTTCAGTTCTTCGTCGGTCGGTCCTTCTTTGATGAACTTGCGGAGAATATCGAAAGTCCCTTCGGCAAGCGGTTTCATCTTGCCGGGTTCCGCAATGGCGACCACTCCGGAGTAGCCGATGGCAGAGACCGCTTCCGAATAAAACAGCAGATCCAGAGCCAGCTGGCGGCGGTTGACCAGTTCCTCATACAGCCGGGAGCTGTCTCCGCTGCCGAGAATGCCGGCAAACGCGCTGACCGGCACATAATCCGCATGAGCTGCGCCCGGCGACTGCCAGCTGGCGGCATAATATGCCTGCGGGGAGGGGAATTCAATCCGGGCGCGCCGCTGGAACAGACAGGGCGGTTCCTGCGGCAGACAGGGTTCATCCATGCGTCCGCGCGCCCAGCCGGCTGTCCGTTCCCGCAGAATATCAAATACTTTTTCGGGTTCAACGTCTCCCACCACCACATAGACTGTGCGTCCGGGGGTGTAGCGCAGGTCATGATACTGGCGCATGATTTCCGGCGTAACGTCCGCCAGCCGTTCGGCATATCCGCCGATCGGGAAACGCACCGGATGCATCCGGAAAGTTTCCTCGCGGACTTTTCCGAACAGATTCTGTACCGGCGAATCCTTGTACATTGCCAGTTCCCGCAGAATCACATCGCGTTCCGAATAGAATTTTTCTTCCGGCAGCAGCGGTTCCCGCACCATGTCGTCGAGCATCGTCAATCCTTCGCGCAGACGTTCCGACGGCAGATTTATGTAGAAATACGTGAATTCAGAGGAAGTTGCCGCGTTGAGGCTTCCGCCGAATGCCGCGATTTGTTCGGACACGGCATTGCCGGGATATTCCCTGGTTCCCTGAAACAGCATGTGTTCCAGAAAATGCGACAGTCCGCAGCCGAGATATTCACCTTCGTGGATGCTGCCCGTGGCAACCCATGTCTGCACAGCTACCGCTTTAATTTCATGACGCGGAAGCACATACACCCGCAGTCCGTTGTCCAGCAGACAGGAATGAATCCGGTCCGCCAATATGGGAAATGAAGTTTTGTTCAAAGCTGTCTCCTGTATAGAAATAAATCAATCCAGAACCGGCGGAGCCGGCGGCTCCGGAAAATCTGCCGCATCTGCAATCCGCTGCCGCAGTTCCGTAATCAGTTCCGGATGACACTGAAAATCCTTGCGGGAATCCTCCGGTCCGGCGGAAAGCAGTCCGGCTCCGATCATGTTGTAGACAATGTTTCCGACGTCTTCCCCTTGTTGGACGCCCCATTGTTCCAGTACTTCCGGTGCCAGAAATCCAAACTGGATGACCGCATAATCCATGGTTCCTTCCACCAATTCCTGACCGGATACATGGCGGGAACCGCGCGGTTTGCGGTCGCGTTCCAGTTTCCGGGCGGTGTACGTTACTGCCGCATTGACAAATTCGTATGCGTCCGCCCGGTACCGGTTGTCATGCCCCATGATCTGTTTGACAGTCTGACTGAATTTTTCATCCATGAATCTGATTCAACCTCCGACATTTTTTCATTCCGTAATATACGGCAGGGATGTCAATATTCAAGAATGATAACGGGAAAACTGCCGGATGTTTTGCGTTTTTGCGCCGCATGTGTCGGGAATGCGGTTGAAATGTTGAAAAAAAACTCTTTTTTATTGAAAAATATCTTTGACTTCTTTGTTTTGTCTGCATTTGAGTGTATGTTACAGAAAAAATAATCAGAGGAGATTTTTTCAGTCATGAGTGAACGCAGAATCGTAAAGATCGGTATGATCGGATTAGGTCCGCGCACGGAAACCCTGCTGGCTTCCATTTTTGTGCTGGCGCAGCGCGGCGAAGTGGAAGTAACTGCGGTCTGTGATCTGCAGACTTCCCGCATCGACAAAATTCACGGTATTTTCGATAAGCATCAGGTGCGGCGCCCCGCCGCATATACCGACTATCATCAGCTCATCGCCGATCCGAATGTGGATGCCGTTCTGGTACCGACTTCCTGGAATTCGCATCTGACGATTGCCGGCGATGCCATGCGCATGGGCAAATATGTCGGCATTGAAGTCGGCGGTGCCGCTTCCACCGAAGAACTCTGGCAGCTCGTTCATGCTTCGGAATCTACCGGGGTATCCTGCATGATGCTGGAAAACTGCTGCTACGGACGGGACGAACTGATGGTACTGAACATGGTCCGGCAGGGTATGTTCGGAGAGCTGATTCATTGTGCCTGCGGTTACGAACATGATCTCAGCGACATGGCGTGCAAGATTGAAGAAAAGCAGGAACGTTCCATTCACAACCTCCGCCGCAACGGGGATCTTTATCCGACTCACGGTCTCGGTCCCATCGCCAAAATTCTGGGCATCAACCGCGGCAACCGCTTCCTCAGCCTGACATCCACTGCTTCCAAAGCCCGCGGTTTCGCGGCATATGCCCGTGAACATGACTGGAAAGGTGCGGGCGGCAACCGGGTTTTCAATGAAGGCGATGTCATTACAACGGTTATCCGGTGCGCCAACGGCGAAACCATCCAGCTCACGCACAGTGTTTCGCTGCCGCGTCCGTATTCCCGCGACGGTCGGGTGCAGGGTACGAAGGGAATCTGGCTGGAAGAAGCCAAAGGCATTTACGTTGAGGGCATCAGTCCTCGTTATAATAAGATTGATGCGGCGGGAAATCCATACCTCGTTCATGAATGGACGCCGGTTCAGGATATGTATGAAAAATATGATCATCCGATCTGGCAGGAATGCCGCGACAATCCGGTCGGCGGACATGGCGGCATGGACTCTCTGGCTCTGCTGGCATTTTTTGATGCAGTTGCCCGGCGTGTGCCCACTCCGATTGACGTATATGACTGCGCTGCCTGGATGAGTGTAACCTGTCTGTCCGAACAGTCCATTGCCATGGGGAGTATGCCGGTAGCGTTTCCGGATTTCACCAACGGGAAATGGATCAGCCGCACACCGGAAGAGCCGAGCCGCTGGTCGTTGAACGAAGTGTACCCGGAATGTTTCTGACCGCTGCGGACATAAGCGGAAAACCGTATTTTCTCTGTATTATGCGGTTTTCCGCTGGTCTGAGTGCGGAGCAAGGCAAAAATTTTGAATAAAAAATAGAATCAGCCCTTGCAATATTCGAAGATACGGGTATATTACATCTCATTGCTTCGGGGCAGTAGCTCAGTTGGCTAGAGCACCACGTTCGCATCGTGGGGGTCGTGGGTTCGAATCCCATCTGCTCCACCAGTATTAAATGCCTGAGCATTAACGATTTACGTTAGTGCTCTTTTCTTTTATATCCTATCTGTTTCAGCCTTAAAGTCTTACCGATAAACAGTTTTGCCACAGAGAATGTAAACTTGCGCTATTCCGGGTGTCAAACCGGGGTTTTCTGTCAAAAATCCTCTCTCTTTCTCTCCGGGTGGAGAACGGCGTCCTTTACCCGATTTGAGCTCAAAATCGCCGTTTTTGACGTAAAAGACGGATTTTAATGATGCGGTTTCGGAGAGAATACAATCACCTTGTCTTATATCAACAAAAAGTAACAAAACCCCGAAATTCCCTAAAATATCTTGTTTTCACCTTACCGAAAATGCATAAACAGTAAAAAAGCCTCCAAGAGTAATTCCCGGAGGCTTTTCGTGTTTTAAGCAGTCTTTCTCCGACTGCCCCAATGCTTATTCCCGTAAGAGACCATCAAATTGAGATCATGGGAAGCATCCCATAATGCCCGGATTTCCGGATGCTTACATTTTTTTAAAGGCGTCTTTAATTCCAGCAGCGCCGAAACGCGTGGCTTGCTTTTCCCGATCCGTTCAGCAAGGAACTCCTGAGTAATTGGCTTTGCCAGCTGAGATCCGTCGCCTTTGCGAAGTTCATTGCAATAATGCCGGTACTGTGTTTCCAGATACTCATGCAGGACCTTCTTTATGGCCCCAACCGTCGTCGCTGTGGCATCACGTGTTTCGGGTTCCGGTTCTTCATCTGGGGCGTCGCTTGCCAGCTGGTGCAGCCATTCCATATCAAGAGCCCATTTGTCGTCTTGAATCATCAGGATCGTGTCCAGTGAAACGATCCGGTTGTCATCATATGGATTATCCGGGCTCTTGGAATAGCGGCTGCTGCCAACGATCAGTAACGGAGTCTTTGTATCCGGCAGCTTGCTATATATGTCCTGCGGATCATCGTTCAGCCGAGGCGTGAAATAAATATCCCGGCTACGTCCTGCAACGGGAACTCCAGACCGGCCCATCTTCCAAAGGCGACCGGGAATAATCATTTCAACATCTGCCCGGCATCGGAACAGCGAATGAAACAGCTCCGCCACCTTTGCTGGCTGAAAAGTGTAGCCGATCAATTCTTCTTCTTTCACTTCTCTGGCTCCACCGGTCAAAGCGCAAAATGCCATATACTTTGTTTTTCCGTCGCGCTCAAACTCCATGACATCTGCCTGGTGCAGTTGTTCGTCACAATCGCAGTCAACCGTTGTATAGCGCTTGGTGGCCCGGAGGATTCCGGCCTTTTTCCACATTTCTGCTTCTCCGACAAGCTCCTTGCTCTGCCATTCCGGATCAGTCAAACACAAACGATCAGTCACCAGTTGAATAGCTCTTACGCACATACGATCCCCCAACTTTTCAGAGTTTCCATGATAACCAGCTGAACGCCGGGATCTTTGCTGTTGATGTTGCAGGAGTTCGGCCTGACTGTTACGGTCTGGCATTGTTTTCTGCCATACTTTTTCGGATCAAGCTGAAGGCGGAGCTTCACACAGGATATTTCCAGAATGGACATCGGAACACGATCCGGGTTCAGCTCTTTGCGCATCTAAGTATAAAGGTCCAGATCGGATTCCTCATAAACGCGGCGGCTGCCTTTGTTACCGGCAATCCCGGCTTCAAGCATAAGCACCTTTGCTTCTCGAACGTCAGACAGCGGATCAACAATGATGTTATCAGGGCCTTTTTTGAATCCGGAAATATCAAATGCCTGCTTCTTCAAATCGGCATCTTGGATAATTGTGTTCCGCATTGTTTCGGCCCAGATCTGGCACAAACGCTCTTTGTGGGCACGAGGCCCGGCAGCCCGAACGGACAGGTGATTTTCCTTCCGATCGTAAACGATGACGATTTCATAGGCGTGTTTGTCGATCCCGCGAGAGAAGTCGTTGCCGCCTTTCCACTGCATTGTATTGCGGGGATAGTCGCTCAGGTAAAGGAAGAAGCACTCCTTATCCAGCGTGGGGCGTTCGAAATACTCAATAAAGCAGTATTTACCCCGGCCTTCCAAATTGTAAATATACCTGCTTATTCCCTGTTCAAGTCGATCAAAGCGCTCATCTTCATACTCTACTTTCCCGGCTCCACCATTATAGGGCATCTCTATTTATTCGAGGATAAATTGAGATGACGCTGGCAAAGGAATGC
>ERZ1034992.233-NODE-233-length-34947-cov-11.297747_pt1 | contig 34947 bp, 48 predicted proteins | sample MGYA00520695_ERZ1034992 | MGnify/ENA primary metagenome ERZ1034992 (study PRJEB33766, sample SAMN09781778) | gut metagenome | biome: gut microbiome | host: Homo sapiens | place: Madagascar | study: EMG produced TPA metagenomics assembly of the PRJNA485056 data...
TTTCCAAGATTTTCATAGCTTCCTGCATCTTTCCGTAATTGCTAAGAAGCTCTGCCTGCTCTTTGGAGAATCCCGCGCCGGAGGTTGCGCCCTGCGGTCTGCCGCCGCCAGAGAATGCGGTATATGCCGCATACATGGCAAGTGTAGCCTGAACGGCAGCGCTGGTCACGCCGCCGAGCTGGGCGACAAGGTTATTGAAATTCGCCTGTGCCGCTACAGCCTGCGCTTGCACGGTGGCTCGTGCATACTCAATGGTAGCGCTGTCTGCGTTTTGAAGCGCCGTGCTGAGTGCCGCTGCCGCACCCGCTTCCCCGCGCAGCGCCGCCTCCGCCTTTGTAATCAGCGCATTACCAGCTGCGGTGGTCGCCGCTGTGGCCTTGGTGATGATATTGTAGCGCTCCTGCTTGGCGTTCGCGTCGTCAAGCGCAGAGCCAAGCAGTTGCATCGCGTCTCCGACATCCTTGCCGGCGTCTCCCATTTTGGCGAGCTCTGCTTCAGCCGCCTCGCTGCCCAAACTGATAAGCTCAAGGGCCTTAACGACGAGGGCACTGTCCTCGCCGCCGAGGCTTTCAACAAGACTGTTAAAGTGCTCGGTCGCGGCATCCCAATCCTCCTTGGCTTGGGTGGTGGCCATCTGCTGCAAGGCACCGTTGGCCTCCAACATTGCCGCCGCCGAATCCTTCAATGCGCCCTTTTCGTCAAACAGGGTGTCGATAAACCTCTTGCCGCTCGCATTGGAAGCGTCTGCGGCGCTGGTTACTTCGTCAATTGCTTCTGCCTGCGCGGCATATTCCGGATAAAGCGCCTGAAGGGTGGAGATGTAGTTCTCTCTGTACTCGGCAGAAAGCGCCTCATTGCTGGAAACGGTTTCGAGCTTTCTGTTGTATTCTTCCGCGCTGGTGATTGCCGTGCGATAGGCTGCCTGCATCCCTTCTAGGGAGCTTTTTGCAGCATCCGCCTCGCGGTAAGTCGTAATGGTTGGCTCAAGTGAAGAAAGCGCGGCGGTTACGCTCTTTGCCGCGTCACTGTTCCAAACGGAAGCGTCGGTTTCTGCCAGCCTTGCAAGTTCGTCGTTAATACCGACGAGCCAGTCGTAATATTGAAGGATGAGTTCTTCGTTTTCACCAACATTTTGAAGGCTTGCAATGCCGAGAAAATCAGAGTTAAAGCTCTCATCCCAGTTCTTGTTCGCATTTATTCCAAGCGCACCAAGTGCTTGAAGGTTAACTGCGCTTTCGTCGACTCGGAAAGTGGTGGTTTCGTTGTATAGCGCCGCTGCGGCCTTCGATTTGGCCTCGCTGGCCTCTTTCAACCCGGTTTCAATATTGCTGCGGATTGCCTCATCAGCATAGCCGGAAAGAGAGTCTTTCGCCCCGTCTGCGGAAAGTCCGACCTCTTTCAGAGCCTCGGCAAGATTTTTCGCAGCCTCTGTTGCAACGTCGCCCTTCCCTTTGGATGCCTCATAAGCGCCGCTGAGTTCGATAATCTTTTCGGCGGTATTGGCGCTCTGCGCGGCGCTTTCTTGGCTCGCTTCCGCAGCCTCTCGAAGCTCCTGCGTAGTTTCTGCCGCTTCCTGCTTCAATTTGGAATACAGCATGATTGCGCCCAGTATAACGGCTACAGCCACGTTAACGGCAATTTTTAATTTCAACTGCGATGCTGCTGCCGTTTCTCCAGCAGCGGCAAGCATCTCCTCGTTCGTTCGGAGGAGCGCAACAGCCTTTTTGAGCGAGTCAATACCGGATGACACCTTGCCGACTACGCCGGACATCATTTTCATTACGGAAACGACAATCAATGTTTTCGCCGCAAGAGAAACAAACCCGTTATCCAGAAGCTTTATCAGCGTTTCCAGCAGGTTGATTCCATCGACAAGGATATCGCTCTCGACCACATGCGAAACAAACTGTGTCCATGTGTTTCTGAGCCGCTTGAGGCTTGCCTCCCAGCTCTTGCTCATGGTTGCAACCTCTTGGTCGGCGCTGCCGGTTGCGGTCTTGACCTGCGCGAGCATCTCCTCGTACATGTCGTAGTTGGAAATGAGGGCGTTTAACTGGTTCGTGCGCAGCTTGCCGCCGAGCGCCATAACGATTTGCATCAGGTCTGCTTCTTCCAGCAGATTGTCCTTCTGCGCCTCGGAAAGCGCCTTAATCGCTTCCATCGGGTCGATAAGCTCCCCAGCGTTGTGCGCCGCAATCAGCGATTCGTCGGCATATTTCGAGATAACGCCCCAAAGGGTGTTCACGCTGTCCGCCGTGACCTTCGTGGTTTCGTCAATTTCCGCGCCGACGTCGCCGAGGATATTCAAAAACAGAGAGCGCAGAGCATAGGAGGCCTTTTCGCCGCTCTCCTGCGTGACCGCCGTGACCGTGCCGAGCGCCGCCATCAGCTCATCAATGGAAACCTTCGCCATCGAAGCCGTGGAGGCGACGTTCGGGAAGCCTGCCGCCATCTTCTCAATCGAGGTGGCGTAATTGTTTTCAATCACGTTGGCCTTGTCGAGGACGGTCGCCAGTTCATCCGCGTTTCCGCCGAATTTGTATGCCGCGTCCGCAGAGAGCAGGAATTTCGACGCAACATCAGCCGTCACGTCACCGACGAGCTGCGTTTTCGTCGCCAGCTCTGCCAGCTCCTCATAGTTGGAGTAACCGGCCTTTGCAAAGGCTGCCGCAGCGGCAAGGTATTCATTTGCCGCCACGCCGTACTTCGACGCGGTGGAATATGCGCGTTCGGAAAGCGTGTCCATCGCCGCATCCGTCGCGTCCGTGACCTTCTGAATGTTGATAATCTGCGTGTCAACATCCTTCATGGTCTCAAATGCGTCCGAAATCCCGCTTCTTACCGCAGAGAGCGCCGCAAATTGGAGATAGGTTGACAACAGCGCACTGAAGCCGAGGCTTGCCCGGTTTGCCGAAGCCTCGCCCTTTGCGACCGCCGTATTCGTCTTTTCCTGCTGAGTTTCAAGGTTTTTCGCCGCAGTGGCCGTCTTTTCCTGCTGGGTGGCCAGCCGCGCCTGCTCTGTCGCAGTCGCCGCGTGCTGCTTTGCGAGGTTTGCCTCCGCCGTCCTTGCCCGGTTTGCCGAAGCCTCGGTCGAAAGCCGTTGCTTTTCCAGCGCATTTTCCGCCTTCGTGACCTGAACCTGCGCCTCAACGAGCTTTGTGCAGGCTTTGATAAGCGCGGTCGTATCCTTGGTCGCCTTGTCCAGTCCGGTGGCGTTGATTTTCAGCGATATTGGCGTATTTTTAAGCGCATTGACCCGGTTTTCCAGCTGCGTCAGCTGCGCATCAGCGACTTGGACTGTTAATTTTACACTTTCCATAGACATACCTACCTATCATTTGGCGTAGGGAACAAAAAAGAGACCCGAAAAACGGTTTTTCTCCGTTTTCCGAGCCTCTTTGCTCCTTGCAGTCACCAGCCTGTGACCGCGCTGCAATATTCTTTTTGTGTGTTACTTTATTCTTCGTGCTTTGTGCCGATTTCCTCGTCGATTTTCTCGGTCAGCCACATTGTTTTGGTCTTTCCCTCAGCCTTCAGTTTCTTCGTGAGTGCCTCCAGCTTATCTCGCGGCATCGGAACGCTGAATTGCCCGATTGCCTCCCGCCGTTTCCGATAGTAATCTGCGCGACTTTTCCGCTCCATACTGCTACCTCCTAGCTTTCTGGAACCAGTATACAGCATTGCTAGCAACTAAGTCAAGAAAGATATCGAAAAAAGTATCAATTAAAATCCGTTTCGCCGCAGCCCGGCCATGAGCGCCTCCGAAAATTCGCCGCTTGCGGCAAAGCGGTGCTCCGCCTCTGCAACAAACGGTCGCGGACCGGCGCCGCCCATTAAAACGCCCTTTTCCACCGCCTCTGTCAGCGGAATCCCTGCCGCACTCTCATCGTCCCCGTCGTGCCATGGCGGATTATCGACGATTTCCAGCTCCAAATCAGCAGGATTGTAGTTCGTCTCCATCACGTTCTCCGTCGTGTCCAGCAAGCCGCCGTCGTCGTACCAGCGGTCGCGAAACGCCGGTTCATACGCGTCATAGACCAATTCCTGCGCGGTGTCCGCAAGCCGCTGCTTCGCCGCCTCCGCAACGTCCGTCTGCATCGCGTCATCGATTGCGGCGTTGAGGCGAGTGCGGAACAGGAGGATGTCCTCGTGTAAGCCCATATTTTCCCCTCCACGCGGTTTTTATGCGCCAGCCCAAAAGGATAGCCCTTTCAGGTTCGCGTACGCCCACGACCCCAAAAACGAGGTCGTGGGCTTTGTTTTGGGGATATCAGGCGGTAACGGTAACGTTTACCGCGAGAGTGAAGGTCGTGCCGCCTTCGGTGTAAGTGCCGGTCAGCTCTCCGTCGCCGGTCGCCGTCGCCGTAGCGGTCAGAACGCCGGAATTGTCCACCGTAACGCCGGTAGGCGCGGTCGTCAGCTCGTAGCTCATGAAGGCAGGATCGGGGGTCATGAGGGAGCCGTCTGCCATCGCCAGCAGGAAGTTGGCCTTCGCCTTGCCGCCCTTGGGAACGGAAACAACGCCGCCGATGAGAACAAGCCCGTCGATGTTGGCAGAAGCGTCGTCCTCGACCCAAACATAGTACGCCACGCTCGAGCCGGTGCCGCCGCAGTCCTCGCAGGAATCGGTAACAACCGCTTCCTCGGGAGTAAGGGCGCGTCCGACAAGGTGGGTGGTGTCGTGCGCGGTCTGGGAGCCGTCAATGCCGCCGTTTGCGCCGCCGAACTTCAGCAGCGGAATGATGACATACAGCCAACCGGCGCGGGTGCCGCTGTTGTTCGCCGCATTAACGTTGCGATAACCGGCAATCTGCGCGGTGAAATACTCGACGCGCGGGTTGAACTGGCTCGGAATTGCCGCCATCTGGGCGCGCGCCGTGCTGATGTAGTAGAACACCTTGTAGCTCTTGCCGCTGACTGCGGTGAAGCCGGAGATGGTGCCGTCCGTCGGGCTGATCTGGTACGCAGCTCCGGTCGTAGCGACGGGAGCGGCTGCGCCGACCTCCTGAACGTAGCACTCGATGGCGGTTCGGGCAATACCGGCGACAGGGGTGCCCTTGGTGATGTCCGCCTTGAGCGCGTTTCCGGTTGCGGTTGCAGTCGTGCAGGTCAGCACCGGAGCGCCGAAGGAAAGCTTCGCGCCGACGTTCGCGGATTTCGCCCACAGGGAGAACGCGTCGGAAGCGAAGTCAACGGAAACGTCGCAGTCGGTCGGGATGATGGTCGCAATGCCGTTGCCGAGACCGGAGCGGATGATGTTTTCGTTGGTGGAGGTGGTCACGTTGGCGGTGGAGAACTTGTCGGAATAGTAGTCCACATTGCCGGTCTTGGGGTCGAGGCACATTGCTTTACAAGTGCCCTGAAGATAAATGCTCTGGTCAGTAAAGGAAGGAAGTCCCATATAATTCAACTCCTTAATCTTGTGATGTGGTCGGAAGCGGCGGCGCAAAACCGCCGCTCTGCGTTTGTACAGCCTGTCCCTTGGTGAATTCGCCCATAGCGATGAGCCCAAGGTCATTGCTCTTGCGGTCAAACCAAGGATTTGGTGTCGGGTTTCCGCCCTTCCACTTTGTCCCCTGTAATTCCGCTGTGGTGTAGATCATGTAGTCCATTGCGCGTTTGATTGCAGCCGCGCGGCGCTCAAACTTCAGGATTGGCCAGCGGTAAATCTCCGCCTCCTCCGTGCTTGACAGGGCGGCAACGGAAGAAACGAAAATTTCGATGCGGGCATCCAGAGCCGGAGCGTTGTTCGACTGCATGTCGCGCTTGGACTGCACAAGGTCGGGGTTTGCCTCGTCCGCTTCGAGCTCCAAGCCGTTTTGCGCGGCAATGATTGCGCGAAGTTTCTGGAACTTGGCAGGTGTGATTTTGGCGTAAGACCCATCCGAAAGCGGAATCCGCAGACATTTGAGCGTTTTCCTGCCGTCAGGGGAGAGCACGATTTGAATCTGCTGCACCCGTTCGTTGATGTCCTTGCCCTGTGCAAGCCTAAAAGCCAGCGCAAGGGACAAAAGCGAACAGAAGAACAAATTGGTCGTCGGCTCTCCGCGTGCTGCAAGCGCGCTGTCTACCTCGTAATACGCCTGCAAAATCGGCATCGACATCAGTCTTACGTCCTTAAATTGCTGCTGCATGAACTCGATTGCCTGCCGCGCCACGGTAAATTCCTCGTATTCTTCCATTGTGATGGGAAAGAGTGTGGCGTTTTCAAAGGGAATCGGCTCATACCTAGCGATTGCTCGCTGAATATTCCATGGAAGTTTGTCCAATCTAACTCTCCTTCCGATGAACCAAAAATAGCTTGTAAAACAACGAAAAAAGGCCCATCGACACAGTCTCCTGTGTCAATGAGCCTCCTTGCTCTCAACAGCCGCCCCTTCGCGGCTGCATTACACTATGTAGTTAAAATTTCTCCGGCAGAAGCCCCAGCTCGTCCAGCAGCCGAAGCAGCTTTTCCCGCCGCTCCGGGTCTTTCAGCGTGTGCCGAATCATATCGGTGATTTCCTCTAACGAATAGCCCTCAAACATCCCCTGTGCCTCCAATCAAGCGCAAGGGTAAAGGGAACGGAAGTGTTCGCGTCCCTTCGGCGTGACGAGTGTCTGAACGCCATTCCAGCCGGAAGCATTGTCGAATGCCTCCTTGACTTGAAGATAGCCGTCGTTCCGTTTTTGGTACGGAAGTAACCGCCCCTTCTTGTCTCGGTACAGGTATCTGTCCCGCAGGAGATTGTCGATAAGCTCCTTCTGCTTCAGCCCAAGCAGCTTCGCGGTGTCGCGGAAATTCATCAGCCCGCCCCGTGCCATGCAGTCGTCAAAATACTCCGCCTTCGGAAGCATGATTTGATTCTGCACCGTCAGGTCGGCAATTCTCGCCTCGCGCTCTGCAAGCGTTCTCTGTGCCATCAGCAGCGCCGAAGCCATCAGCTCCGCCGGTGTCATGCTTTCCTGACCCGCGATATACCCGCCGTTCTTGCGGATAGAGGGGAGAACCTCGGACGTTACCCAGCGTTTGAACTTCTTTGCTGCGGGGAGCTTGGAACTCATGATAAGCGAGTACAACCCGCTTTCGTTAATGATGATAAGTTCTTGTTTCCCGCCGGGGGTGAACGATTCGTTCACCCCTTTGTCATCTTCGTCTACGTGGTCACGAATTGCCTTTTGAGGATTGGAACATCCAAGCGCCGCCGCCACATCCTTTCCGACGAACCACGGCTCACCGTCAATAGCTACAGTACGGATTTCTCCGAATTCTTCATTGCTGAAAATCTGAATTTCGTTATTCATATATTCTCCTTCAAAAACGGTTGACCTTTGAAGAAGCGCATGGTATAATATTTACGCAAGTCCATCAAAGGTCTTGTTGGTGAGGATTTCGGTTTACTTTCTGAGGGTGTGCCGGAATCCTCATTTTTTTACCTCCGAAAATACTTTTTCAATCCCTCTACGAATCACTTCAACCCGCGTTTCGTTGAGCTTTTCGGTACAAACATCCAGCTTTTTCAGCGTGTCTGCATCCATTCTCACAGAAATCTGTGTGGATTTGGGATTGTCAATTTTCGGTCTACCCATCTTCTTGGGCATTTGCTCACCTCACTTTCTGAATCCCATTATATATTTTGGGTTTCAGAAAGTCAAGCATAATCGCAACGGTAGAATACACAAAATTTAGACCTTCAAATTGTGCAGAATAACGAAATAATCGCAACGGAAGCGCGATGAGCGCGAATCGCTGTCACCGGCAAGCCGAGACGGTGCCTTCGCTTTTGCTTTCCATCCAGTCGATGGACAGTTTCACGACGCGGTACAGGTGCGACCCGTCGTCACGATAGGGCTGTGACCCCGCGTCAATGTGCATTCTGCGGTCAAAATTGACCACGCCGACGCCGGTAATGTTCACCCCGTGCAGGGCCGCCAGCAGTGCGCATTCCATTGCGTAAAGCTTGGAATAGGCGGTCGTTTTTGTCGCTGCGTCCATCCCATAGAAGGTGCAAAGCTCAAAAATCAGCCCAATCGAAGCCTGAAAAGGGGAGTAGGGAATCACGCGCCCCACATAGCACTTCATCAGCGTCCTTGCCGTCAGCTCCGCTTGCTGCCAGTATTGCTGTGCAAACAGGCGGTAGCCCTTCGGATGCTTGGCCTTCTGCTCGTCGGTGTTCAAAACCGGCTCGTTCGCGTCAAATAAGATCGACCGCTTTTCCGCGCCGGTCGGGAGCGGCTGTGCCAAGGGATTCGCGCCGTCGTGGTAAAGATATTTCATCAGCCGGACGCGCGGTCTTGCGTTGTCGTCCACGGGAACATAGCCGTGGGCATCCTCCATATCCATCAGATAAGAAAGAATCTGATATGGAATCAGCTCCGCGCCGTCAAAGCTGTTATAGCCCTCGTTTACCTTTTCGTAGGGATAGTAGGGACTGGAAAAATCAGTCATTGGCGTTCCGTCCCTTCGATGCCGAGCGTCCGTCGTAGCCCTTCAGGTCGCTTTCGAGCTTTTTCACGCTCTCGGCCAGCTCCTGCACGCGCTCCGGGGTAACTCCTGCCTTAATAGAAGCCATGATTCTGGTGATGGGGTCGTTCATTGCCGCCAGCATTCCGCTGATCTCCGCGCTGAACTGCCGTCCCAAGGACCAGTAGTCGCCCAGCAGATCGTAGCAGCGGTTTCTTAGCTCGGAATCGCCCTTCGTCCGCTGAATCTGGCTCTCAATGTGCAGTGCCGCCCATTTGTCATACTCCGCGTCGCTCATCAGCCATGGGTCAGCCTCTGCGCTGGCAGCCTCGACCGGAACGCCGAGATAGAGCCGTAGCAAAGCCGCCAGCAGATACCGCTCCTTCATCGCCACGTTTTCCTTGTAAACGTCCGGAAGCGGCACAATGCCGTCTGCGGTGATTTGCAGCTTGTCAAAGCACCGCCCCGCACACTGCTCGATAAACGCCGCCTTTTCCTTGTGCGGCACATAGTCGCGCGCTCCCTTGAGTGCCTGAATGATATCGAACATTTGTTCCATACGTTTTTCCTCCTTTTAAGCTCTGGTATGGTCACGCTCTATTATATCTGGTCGAACCGGGCAATCTCTCGACATTTCTGTGTTCTCCCAGCGGTTTGTAATGCGGCACAGGTATTGATGTGCGCAGTAGGGGAACGGCTTGTTAGCCTCAACTAACAGCTTGCAGTATAGGCTTGCGCTTCCCGGTTTTCTCGTCGCATAGGGACAGGTGTGCTTCATCTTGCGCCGCCTCCTTAAAGCCCAAGCAGAGCAATTCCCGCGCTCGCGCTCCTGCCGTTGCACCTTGCCGTCACAGTCAGCGGAGTAACGCTGCCCGCCCAGCACCGGAGTATCACCGTATTTCCTGCGACCTCGGCGCTGTAGGCGGCGTTATTTGCGCCTGTAAACGCCCATTGCACCGCCGCGTCCGTTTCCACTCCGTTCTCAAAATACGCTGCCCTGAGTGAAACAGGAACGCCGTATGCGTCCATAGAGGCGGGTGGCACGGCATCAAATGCCACAAACGGCTCCTGTGCCTCGCTCACGGTAACGCGGAACACGGTCTTGACCTCCGGATTCTGCGCGAGGGAAACCAGAATTTCCGTCGCTCCCGCAGCCGCCGCTTTGAGATTCCCATCTCGGTCAACCGTCACAATGTCCCGGTCGCAGCTTTCAAACCGGTAGTCGATAGGATGCTCCCGTGTGCTCTCTACGGTCTCGCCGTTTCTCCGCGAGGCGACCGCCAGTTTGGCTGCGCCGCCGACATAGAGCTGCGTCGCGCCGCTCACGTCGAGCGCCCAAGAGAAGGTTTTCCCTCCGGCAACGCGCCGCGCCATATCATCGATGTCGTGATTCGGTTCTCCCACGCGCACCGAGAAGCGCAGCAGCCGCACCGACGAATCGTCCTCCGTGAATTCCGTTTCAAAGTCGCTGAAGCCGCTCACGCTGTAGACTCTCGACCCAAGAATCAGCCGCGTGTTGTCGTTGATCTGCGCCGTGTATTCGTTATACTGGCAAACCACATTGAAATAGCCGGACGGCACAACAACCGCCTGCTGCGAATCCGGCGCGTTGGCGTTGGCGTGTGTCGCCTCCACGCAAATCGGCTCGCGGTGGAGATTGCCGTAGTAGTCCAGAAAATTCCAAGTCGCGTTGCACCGGCGAATGATGCCGCTGGCGCTTACACTGGAAATATTGTCCGGGTTGTACGCCAGCCACCAGCTTCCCTCGACGAAAAATTTCGCCCCTTGCCGGATGTAGTCGTATTCGGGGTTTGCCAGCAAAACCTCTTTGAAATCGTCAAAGGCACGCTGGATGGCGGCAGACGGACGAACCACATTTGCCATCCGCAGCTGTACGGAGATTTCCCGCAGCGGGTCATTCGGGTCAAGCCCTACCGTCTTTGCCGTGAAAAAATCCGAGGCATACTGCGCCCGCTCCTCCACAAAGGCGCGTGTCGCGTCCGAAAAATACGGATGCGCTCGATCCTTGTACTCTGCGGGCTGGTTTCTCGAAGAAAAACCGAGAATGCCGCCACCAGTCAGCAGCCCGTTTTTGATATTGTCCTGCAAACTCATAGCGACATCCCGTCCTTCTTGTTGTTTTTTTACTTGCCCTTGCAGCAGCTCGTCTGGTCGGTGTAGCGCTTATTGATGATCGCCATCCGAATCATGTCCTCGGTCAAATTCAGGTTGCCGTTCTCGTCGCCGCGCAGCACGTTTGCGTCCACCAGCTCCTGAATATCCGGCTGTGCCCATTCGGGCATATCCTCGACGTGTTGGTAACGTACCATATTTTCCTCCTCCATTTTCTCCGCGACATCCGCGCGGAATTTGTCCATTGTGTAGCCTGTGTTGAGCGCGTCCCACAGATGCTCCGGGTCGCCGTGGTTGCTGCCGAGACCTCTTGCGTGGCACTCCTTGTGCGATAGAATCACGCCGTCCTCCAGCGGATTCCAGCCGTTTTCTGCGCAGAGCTGCGCAAACAGCTCTACCGCCACACCATAGGTCGCCTTGACAAACGCGGTCGCCTTGGCGTAGTCGTTGATGTGCAGCTTGTAGCCGTTCTTCGCGTCGTACCAGATGCAATCCGGCTCCGTCATTTCAACGCCGATATGCGTGTTGTTTGCGCTGCCGCCGACGTGCCATGCTCGGTAGTTCCACGGCATCGTCTGTACCACCAGTCCGTCCGCCTGCAAAACGGCATGGACGGATGCCTCTGCGTTGGAGCGGTTGAAGTTGTTGGCAATCAGCTGCGCCGACGGCTGCGGGCATCCGATGCTGTGCAGGGCGGCACCCTTCGCGCCGTACTTTTGAAAATCGGTATACCGGTAATCCTGCTGGAACTCATTGGCATAGTAGCTCGGATTCTTGGTGATAAATTGCTGGACGATCTTCATTGCGTCAGCCTCCCAATTTCTTGTTGTACTGCGCCGTGGAGATGCCCAAAATCACGCCCAAGAACGTGTCAACGGCGGTGATTGTGCCAACCACCTGCTCGGCATAGGGGAAGCCCCAAATTCCCGCCAGCGCGAAATACAGCGTTCCCAGCGCAGGCAGGAAGATCATGGCAATGTACTTCAGAATTTTGTACAGCTTATCGTTCATCATGTTTTTTCTCATCCTTTCCGGCTCTCGCCTTTTATCGTTCCGCAGCCGCCATTGCGGTGCTGCATAGCGTACATTTTGTGACCGCAGTTCCAAAGCCCGGCAGGCATTTACCGCACACCCACCGTCCACCGGCCTTGTAGATCACCTTCGTCGGCGCAACGACCCGTCCGCAGGCCGCGCAGTGAATCTCATGCTTTTCCTCATCGTAGATCAGCGCCGCAAACTCATACTCCCGCGTCATGGCCGCGTCCCTCCGTTTCCTCCGGCTCATACGGCAGGGCATTCACCGTGTCCATCAGCTGCTTTGCGTCTCCGTTGCCGCCAAGCCCGCCGTGATACAGCTCATGCCAGTGCCGCAGCCTTCTTCTCTGCTCAAACGTTGCGTACCCGAGCGCGATCAGCTCCTTGCCGCGCTCCTCGATCACATACAGCATCAGATACCGCAGCGCCTTGGTCACGTTGTCGCTTCTGTCCTCCTGCGCGTCCTTTCGGCTGTCCTTATGCTTGCGCCAATACAGCACATACGCCCCGATCGCCGTCAGCCCCGCGCCGAGGATTGTTCCTCCGGCAGCAATCAGTGCCGTGGTAATTGCTTCACTCATTGGCTACTGCCTCCCGTTATCCCTGAAAGTTTGGATTCTTTCTAAGAGAAAGCGCAAGCGTAAAGGAGCTATCTTCCCCTGTCGCATTTAGAAAGCAAACGTAAGTGAACATATCTGGAAAATTAACACCGTCAACCTGCGCATAGCTTGCTGAAATACTTAAAATGTCAAACAGGATTCCTTCATCTGCACCAGATACATCCACCAATGCGTCCGGACCAACACCAATAACAAAAATTGTTTGGTTTTGAACACTGATTGAAACGGAAGGCGTTTCAGAATTAAGTGTAACAGCATCGGCTCCATAATAACATGCTACAGACCAGCCCTCAATATCGCTCACGCCCTGTCCATCGACGGTTATATTTATTGTGCGCATATCCGCAGAGCCGCCCGTCGCCACGTCAACTGTTACATTCGCCTTTTCCATCACGTCATACGGCGCATCCGGCGTAATTTCGGTCGTGCCGTTCGAGGTAATGGTCACATCCTTCGAGGGCTGGACGGCGAGGTTTGCGGGTTGCTTTACGCCGTTGGCTGTGAGCCATGTGAGGAGGTCGCCGGTGGGTGGCGTGTCGAAAACTAACTTGCGGTAGGCTTCCGTATACCACGAACTAGTGACCAAAACCGCTCCCGGCACTGGCATGGCCTGCGCAACCTTAGTAGTTCCGTAAAAAAGTCCACCGTTGCCAGCAGATATGCTGGTAAAACTTTTTCCGTTTGAATTAAAATTTACGGCGAATTGCATAGCGAGTGGAAATTCGGTAGCTTTATTCAGCACCCACGTTTCGCTGGTGGAGCCGCCGCCGCTTTCCAGCGTGCCGGTAATCTGCGCCCCGCTTGCGTCATGGGCGGTGACGCCCTTTTTGAGCGTCGCCGCCGTGACGGTATCAGCGGTCAAATCAAGAATCGTCTGGTTGTTGACAATAACTTTATTCGCTGCCATTTCTGCTTTCCTTTCTGTTCCGAGTAGCGGTTTAGCCGATGGTGACGGTCTGACCTCCCTGCGCGTTGTCAACGCGAGCCACGGGGATTGCGTTGACTGTGACCTGCGACAGACAGTTGTATCCCTCATCGGGAAGAACCTCCTGCGCCGCAAACGTCGGGGTGATGGTTTTGGCCTGCGGCTTCATGTCCTCAGAGCCGCTCATCGCACCTTCGACACCGAGGATGGTCACGCCCTCGCGGATGTTCGCGGCAATGATCTTCGCCTGCTCGGTCGGGTCGATCTGTGCCTTGCCGGAGCCGTCGTGGTAGCCCATGGGGATGGTAACCGGCGTGTCGGCCTTGGTGATGTTCAGGGTCTTTGCGCCGTTGTTGGGCATCGTGCCGGTGATTTTCTGTCCGGACACATAAGCGGTCTTACCGAGCAGGATTTCCGCTGCACCGGCAGTAGCATCGCTGGTGTCTGCGTCAAAGGTGCTGGTGCCGGTGATAATAGCGCCGGATTTGTCGTGGGCGGTGTAGCCCTTGAGTAACTTGTCAGCGACTACGGTATCGGCAGTTAAGTCGATGAGCGTGGTACCGTTGGCAAGCACGACCTTGTTTGCGTACTGGTTAGCCATTTGTGATTCCTCCAATAAAAATAGTTTGCCCTCCGCTAGGATTGCTCGTCCTAGAAAGGCCGATGGGATTTACCGTAACGTCCTGCGCCATGAGCTTTCCATCTGTCGGCAGAGCGGTAGGGTCGTCAAAGATGGGCGATACCTCGTAGGGGCCTTCGTAAATCGTGCCGCCGCCCGAGATCAGCCCAATTTTCCCGTCCACCACGCCCAGAACCTTCCCGTTGTCCTCCTCGGTAACGGTCGGGAGCTGATTTTCTGCATAGAGTTTTTCATCTTCCCCAATTCTTACGGGGACGGTATCTTGTTCGGTCGCGGGGTCAGCCTTTACGCCGCCCAGTTTGTCGCTCGTTGCCGGAGGAAGCACATAACTCGACGGCAGCCCACCGCCAAGCGTCTGGATTTCCACCGCGATTTGCTCCGGCTTTGGTTCGATTTGCGCCGGAATCGGCTGTGCGTCTGCCGTTTCGGGCGTGGCCAACTGCGTCTCGCCGAATGGCGTTCGGAAGATCGTGCCGTCAACGAAGATGCATTGCCGTTTCGAGGAAAACGTCTCTCCGCTGGCCATTTGAATCTGCGCCTGATAGTAGGTTTCGCCCTGCGGCAGCGCGTAGCTCTGCGCCTGTGTCACTGGGAAAAGCCAGTACCCGCCGCTGTAGCGGAGCCGTCCGCCCGGCCAGCTTGCCGTCAGGTTGCCCAGCCCCAGCCGAACGCTGGCAACGTTTTCGTTTGTGATGGTTGTTTTCCCGCTTTTTACAAGGAACGGGATGGAATAAGCCGAGCCCTTCAGAAAAACCTCTGCCATTTCAGCACCTCCTAAATCAGTGTGACGCGCGGGGGCGCTTTCGGCATCGTGGCGACGTATGCACAGTTTTGCTCATACTTCCGAAGCTCGTCCTCGAAGATTGCCCTGCTTTCACTGCGGCTTTTGGATGATTTATCCGTGTAGTTCGCCTCGTTCACGGTTTCAAAGCTTGCGTCGTGGATTTTCGGTGTTCTGTTCAGCCAGTCTCGGTCAAAATGCTCGTCCCACACCACCGCCACGGCCAGCGCCAGCAGCCGCTTTTGCGTCAAGGTCAGGTCTTGGAACTGCCCGTCCGTGTAAAAGTCGATGCTGTAGACCACGCCGCTTGCGTCCTGCGGCGGGAACGTGATTTTCCCGCTCTCCGCGTCATAGGTCGCGTTCGGATAGGCAATCGCGCCGGTTCCGTCCGGCAGGAGCATCGACACGCTCATCAGCTCAAAGCCTACCAATCCGGTAGATATTTCAACCTTCTCGCCGGTGGTGTCGTTTTCCGATACTCTCCATTCCATCGAGGCGTATTCCGGCTCCACCAATCCGCTTTGCATGTGCTGTAGCAGCTCCGGAGGACGGCAGAGCAAAGGAAGCGCCATTGTGACATAGGCGGATTTCGCTCGATAGAACTCTGCCGCATTGGTCGCAAGCTGCTTTCTCCACCGAATATCGTTGATAACCGTGAGCGCTGCGGTGAGAATGTCGCTCCAACTTGTCGTCACGTTGGTCACTTCCTTTGAAATAGTCTTATTTTTATGGTGGAATCGCGTAGCGTTGCTTACTTCTTCACGAGTTCCTTCGCAAAGTCCTCAATGACCGGCTGCAAAAGGCCGCCCTCAACAATGTGGGTCGTCAGCGCATTTACTGCCTTCACGCGGTCGAGAGAGAGCCGGTTGTCCTTGTCCACCCGCGCCTGTGTGATTCTGCGGCACACAAACCGCTTGTGTTCGTCGCAAAGATGGGAAACGATGTCACACAACTGCGCGGTGTCATAGTCCAGCATGTGGTCAAATACGCGCTCAGACAGCACCTCGCCGTCCTTGTAGTCGCAGTTCCAGCGAATTCTCTCGTCCTTCGTCAGCCCATCCACCACCAGAATATGGCGCTTATCGATGAGGAGCCGTGCCAGCGGCGACATGAACTTGCCGCCAAACTCCTTCTTCGGGATTTCCAGATACGAATTCGGTCGCATCGCGCCGTAGCCCGGAAGCTCCAACTGGTTCTCCTTCGATACCTCTGCGATAAACAGCACAGTAACAACGCTGTCGCCGGCCGTCTGCGCGGGGAGCGGTGCGGGAGCATAATTCGCGATAGCCTGTTGGACTGCCGCCGCAATCATGGCGTCCAGCTCGGCCTTTGTGTAGGTCTTTTCTGCTGCGGGAGCCGCCGTTTCAGCGGTTTCCTTCGGCGCAGCCGTGGTTTTCTTCGTGTAGGTTCGCTTTGTTGCCTCTGCCATAGGTTTTTACCTCCTCAACTATGGTGAAAATTCGGTTTTTTAAGTGCCGCTCGACGGAGTCGAACCGTCGTGCCTTTCTGTACTTGCCGAAAGGAGACCATCCCAGAGCGGCGGATAGGGGAGGGCGGGAAACCGCCCTCCGAAAAAGGCTTGGATTAGATAACGTTCTGGATAACGGCGACCTTGGAGGCAAACACCGGCTTGAAATCCATGAGCGTGCTCATGTTGATGCTGATCTCGAAGTCCGCAGTCTCGGACGGGGTGTACTCCATCGCGACCGGCCAGCCCTCGGCAATCGCGCCGTAGATGGGAGCCATCGCGTCGCCGACACGTGCGGTAATGAACAGATGCTTGTCGAGATCGATCATCGTGCCGGTGGTGTTCACCGTGCCGGGAACCATGGCAGGCATGATCTCGAACAGCGGCACGCGGCCAACCATGCTTACGAAGCCGTTGCGCATCCATTCCTCGCCGAGCTGATAGGTCAGCGCAGCGTCAGAGGCGGTGCCGGAGGGCAGCACCTTCTGGAGGCTTGCGTAGTTGCCGAACGCCATCAGCTGCTCGCGGCGAACGCCGTTGGCAACCGCAGCGGCAGTGGTCGCGGACGCCCAGTTGGCGGAGGTGTAGGAGTCGAAGGTCAGGTAGGAGGGAACGTAGATGGTGTTAGTCGCCGCGTTCAGCAGCGCCTTGGTGTAAAGCGCGGTGATCTTGCTCCACAGGCCACGGATAATGGCGGTGTAGTACCAGCCGGCATCCATGCCGTTGTCCGAAGCGACGAGCTGGAACCACTTGATGGTGCCGTTGCAGACGTACATCTTCGGGTTGAGGGTGATGGTATCGCCGTACAGGTAGTTCTTGGTGGTGCTGTGGCCGGAGCCGGGAGCGCTGTCCTCCCACAGGAACGCCTCGTTGGACTGCACGTTGATTTCAACCGTGCGGCCAACCGGAGCGCTGCGCAGATTCAGCATCTGGCCGCCAAGGTCGGAAATGACGCTGTACAGAAGGGGAGATACGACCTCTGCGTCAATGTAGGACATCGTGCGCAGGAAAATCGGGTCTTTCCAGAGGTTCATGTCGCTCTTGACCGCTTCCACGTTCTCCGGAGCGGGCTTGCCGACCGCCGCGTAGGCCTTGGTCGCACAGAACAGGAGCTTCTTCTCCATGTGCTTGCGGGCCGCAACGTCGTAGCTGCCGCCAAACTGCGCAAGGCGGGAAACAAAGCCCTTCGGGTCGAGCTGCTTGCCGAGATATTCGGTAGCGCACAGACGGCCGGAGGCAATCAGCTCATCGCGGCTGATTTTGTTCGCGCCGGTGCCGATGGTCTCGTCGTTGTTGCTGTGATAGATAAAAACATTGGTGTCAAGGCTGTTGAGCTTCAACATATTACTTCACTCTCCTTTTCTCTCAGGACTTGGCTGCCGCCGCGCGGCAAACCTCGCAGACATAGCCGTCAAATCCGGCGTAGCGAGCGCCCTTCGTGAAAGGCTTGCTGCGGAGGATTTTCAGGTACACGCCGCTGCCGTCTGCGGGTGCGGTCTTGGAGGCCACGAGCAGACCGTTGACGATGGTCGCATACAGGTAGGTGCTGTCCGTGGGAGCGGTCGAGAAGTCGCCAACGCCCCACGTGTACTGCTCGCCGACAATCAGCTCGGTAAAGTCGCCGCGCTCGCCTGCGGGAAGCTCAAGGCCGAGGGTGTTCGCACCGGCATAGTAGGTATTGCCGCCGATGGTGCCCTGCTGTGCGTTGTAGGAATTAAAGGCATAAATGCCGGTGTGGTCGCCTAGACGGTCGCCGGAGGTGCCGGCCGCCGCCGCGATAAAACGCCACGTGTTGCCGTTGAGAATGTCAGCGCCGTTCGCGCCCTTGCCCTCGTAGCCCTCGTTCGCAGCCAGCTCGGAGCGGGTGCAGAGGAAGCCGGCCGGGCAGATGTCGGGAACGAAGGAAGTTCCGGTGCCGCTGCCGAAATAACCGGGGACATTCTGGATGTTGTTTCTCGTGATGTTGCTCACGGAAACCTCAAATGCGGTTTTAGCGATAGAAGCCATAGTAGATTCACCCTTTCATTATTTCATGAGGTTGTTGTAGATGTTTTCGATTTCCGAGCCGGAATTCGTGCCGTCCTTACCGGCAACCTCGAACGCGTAGGTTTTCTTCTGCGCGTTTCTGGTCTGCTCGGCGTTGCGCTTGTCGATCTCCATCTGCTGGCGCATGGCGCGCTCGCAAACGGCATCCTCGGCAGCGCGGTCGCCGCACCATTCGCCGTCCTCGTTGCAGATTTCGTTGAAGCCGCCTGCCTCGGCGCGCTCCAGCACGGGCTTGATGACCTCAACGCTGATGCGGTCGATTTCGGCGCGGTTTTCGTTCAGCTTTCCGAGGAACGCTTCGGCAGCGGCCTTTGCGGCGGCCTTGCGGCGCTTGTCCTCGGCCTCCTGCATCGCCTTGACGCTGTTGTTGGCGGCGGCGAGGTCAGCCGTCAGCTTCTCATTCTGCTCGCGCAGGACGCGGTTCTCGGCGGTCATGGGCGAAAGCGCCCGTTCGATTGCGTCAAAGGCATCTACGCGAACACCGCAGGAGAATTCCGCGCTCACGGAGTCTCTGTGGAAGCCCTCGGGGACAATGGTGTCCTCCATGCCCGACATCGTGTAAACAATGGGAGCGCCGTCCTTGTCAATCATGCAGACATGAATGCCATTGTCGTCGCTGCCCGCTGCCAAAACGGTGTGCTCGGCAAAGCGGCTCTGAAGCTCCTTGAGCTGGTTCTTACTGAAAAGATTCAAGGTTTTCACTCCTTTTCGATCTTGATGTTGATTGTTAGGCTTGCTGTTTGCTTGTGGCTTGCCGTTGTAGGATGCAGCCCGGACCTTTAGCTCATTGAACTGCTTCATTTCCTGCAAGGCGGCTATGTGAGCGCCTGCGACTGCCGGAGTAACATGGTCGCCTAAAATGGTTGTGCCGAGGATTTTGTATTCCTCCTCTACCTCGACGTCGCCCTCCATGTGGGCTTTCGTCACCAAGGTTTCGATGGAGATGCTCATGCTGCGCCCCTGTCGCGCGTCACGCTCAATCTTTTCCACCAGCTCCTTGGCGTACCATTTCCACAGGCGGCCTCTGCCGACAATCCATGTATGTCCGTCCCTCTGCTCAAGCCGTACATCGGCTTGGTCATCGGAAAGAGCGCCAACAATACGTTCTGCGGTCGCGCCGGTAAACGACGGCGCTTCCTCTCCCGTTCGCGGGTCGGTTTCCATGCGGAAATTGTGTCCGTCGCCGATGCCCTTGCCGCCATTGGTATAGGCAATCAGGATCGGCGTTCCCGCAAACAGTGCTCTGTGCTGTTCCAGATTGATGTATTTCCAGTTGTTCCGGTTGACAAGATCGTTCAAAAGCCAGATTTCCACGTGGAAATTGAACGCGTCGTCTGTCGAAAGGAATCGAAATTCGCCGCAAAAGCTCCGGTAGCGGTCGCCTCCGGCCGGTTTCTTAAAGGGCATTACGCATCCGCCTCCGTTTCTTCCTCGTCCAGCAGGTGCAGCACCCAATTGTCAAACGAGCTGGCGCTCTCGGCTTCCTCGTACATCTTCCATGCGAACAGAAACCGCTCGTGCCGCTGACTGTTGGCGATTTGCAGATTTTCAAACTGCCGCGCAATCGCCCAAGCGTTCTGCTCGTCGCAGAGGCGAATCAGCGTTTTGAGTTTCCGCTCGATCTCCTCAAACACCCGCATTGCCATTTCAAAGCAGGTGCCGATTTCGCCACCGTCAGACAAGCCGACGCCCGGGAATTCCGGTGTCGCGCCGTAGTCCTGAATCACGTGCCGCTGGTGCAGAATGTCTCCGATCACGTCAAACTGCGTCGGGAACCAGTGTGCCGTCCGGTGGAACATCTCCGAAAGATGGACCAGCCCGCCCTCAATGAGCAGCAGCTCCTTCATCTGGTCGAACCACCGTGTGCCGGTTTCGTAGGCCTCGGTAGCCTCCCGCGCCGGTTGCCGCAGAAATTGCCATCGCGCCTCGTAATCTCTTAAAGCCATGTGATAATCACTTCCTTGGTTGAATAATCTGTGAAAGCAACAAAAAAGAGACCCATTAACACAGTCTCCTGTGTCAATGAGCCTCTTTGCTCTTCACAGCCGCCCCTTCGCGGCTGCATTACACTATGTAGTTTATGAATTCCTCGGCAAAAGCCCCAGCTCTTCCAAAAGGTCGAGCAGCTTTTCCCGCCGTTCGGGGTCTTTCAGTGCCTCCCGAATCATGTCGGCAACTTCCTTGCCTGTGTAGCCCTCAAGCATACCCGGCACCTCCAATCAAGCGCAAGGGTAAAGGGAACGGAAGTGTTCGCGTCCCTTCGGCGTGACGAGTGTCTGAACGCCATTCCAGCCGGAAGCATTGTCGAATGCCTCCTTGACTTGAAGATAGCCGTCGTTCCGTTTTTGGTACGGAAGTAACCGCCCCTTCTTGTCTCGGTACAGGTATCTGTCCCGCAGGAGATTGTCGATAAGCTCCTTCTGCTTCAGCCCAAGCAGCTTCGCGGTGTCGCGGAAATTCATCAGCCCGCCCCGTGCCATGCAGTCGTCAAAATACTCCGCCTTCGGAAGCATGATTTGATTCTGCACCGTCAGGTCGGCAATTCTCGCCTCGCGCTCTGCCAGCGTTCTCTGCGCCATCAGCAGCGCCGAAGCCATCAGTTCCGCCGGGGTCATGCTCTCTTGCCCCGCGATATACCCGCCGTTCTTACGGATAGAGGGGAGAACCTCGGATGTGACCCAGCGCTTGAACTTCTTTGCCGCCGGAAGCTTGGAACTCATGATAAGCGAGTATAACCCGCTTTCGTTAATGAGCCAGCCGCCGCGCTGTCCCAAACTCGATAACGAATCGTTATTGAGTTTATCCTCATCGTCTACATGGTCAGCAAGCGCTTTGCTGGGATTTGTGTACCCTAGAATTTCGACTACATCCTTACCAACAAACCATGGTTCGCCGTCGATAGCCAAAGTGCGGATTTCTCCAAATTCTTCATTGCTGAAAATCTGAATTTCGTTATTCATAATAGCTCCTTTTCAAAACAATGTTTGACAAGGACGCCGCTCCGATGTATAATGATTTCGGATAGGGTTCCCTGTCCTGCTGTGATAGGGTGTTGGTTTGTTGTGAGAGGCAGCCAACACTCTATTTTATTTCGTCTGCCAACTTCTTAATCCCTCGGCGAATCGCTTCTGCTCTGTCTACGTTCTTTTTCTCGCAGTACAGATGCAGGGTTTCGGCGGATTCCTTGTCCAATCGGACGGTAATGCGCTCTTGCTTCGGGTTTTCTGTTGGTCTGCCGGTTCTTGGCGACAATGTACCTCACCTCCAACTTTTGTCTGCCATAAGTCTATTATAACTTACGTCCGCCAAAAGTCAAGGATAATTGAAACAGCAGAATGTACGAAATTCAGGAGCTGATTTTGTGCAAGGTGACGAATTGATGGGAATAATCGCAAGAATAACGTTGTTCAGTATGGGGGAGTCGGTCAGAGTGGACACCCTGCGCAGCATCTGTTAAAATCCACTTTGATTCGCTCCGGCTTTGGAATGTGCAAATCTGAGCAAAATGCTCCAAATTTGGGTTGACATTTCGTTGAAGAACGGATATAATAACAATGCATCAAGGTTACCTTGTTGTGCTTTATCAAACCTATGGGCGAGGGCTTCCACCTTTCGGGAGAATCCGGACTCATAGGTTTTATTTTTTGAAAGGAGCAGCTATGAACCAGAAAGAGATAAGAAAAACTGCTGTTTTGGTAGACGGTGGCTATTACCGCAAACGTGCGTCGGCCTTATGGGGAACCAAAAGCGCGGAAGAACGAGCAAACGAACTGTTCCGCTATTGCCTTTTGCATATCTCTGAACCAGACGAACCGAGAGACCTTTACCGAATTTTCTACTACGACTGCCCCGGAATGACACGGCAGATAGTCCACCCATTAACCGGAAACGTAATTGATTTCTCAAGGGGCGCTGGGACGCGTTGGACGCGTGAATTCTTTGAAAAACTGGCCTCGAAGCGGAAACTGGCGATTCGCCGTGGCGAGTTGGCCGAAAATCAGGCGGAATTCATACTGAAGCCCTCTGTTGTATCTGACCTTATTAGCGGTAGGCGCGCGGTATCTGACCTGACCGAGTGGGATTTTCGCTTAGATGTAAAGCAAAAGGGTGTCGATATGCGGATAGGCCTAGATGCTGCTTCAATTGCTGCGGGAAAACTTGCGAATCAAATCGTGCTGATTGCAGGAGACAGCGATTTCCTTCCCGTCGCCAAAATTGCCCGTAGGAGCGGTATCGATTTTATTTTAGACCCAATGAAGCAGGTTCCGAAAGTGAATCTGCTTGAGCATGTCGATGGAATTGAAACTTACGTAGATAAGATGTACCAGAGCGGACAAGCATAAAAGCGGCATCCATGCTATGGCGATTCGTTACCGAGTTTACCATCTACCCCGTTTTTTGGAACATGGGTACGGTGGGAAACTCGGTAGCGTTTTGCTATTGAGTCTTTCCACGTTCCACGGACAACGGTGAACAAATCATTCTCTGTCAGTGGAGTAGCAATTCGCGACACCCTTTGAAAATCCTTTGCAAGCCGCCTATTTGTGAGACCCCGGACGGCAGGGGACGGTCAAAAGCCGGGGCATGACGGACTCGAACCGCCATCGGATGCAGCTCCATCTACCGGCGCAGCCTATCTCTTTGTAGACTGCGTTTTTGAACTAATGCCCCGTATGTCGCCGGATTTTCACCGGCACGGATTGTTTCATCCCGGACGCTCGGCCGTCTCGCAGCTCTCAAAAGCGCCATCCGTCGTGGAGCGTTAACAGAAAGGAGGCCAATGCAACGAAATGCAAGCCGCCGCGCACCGGAATTGAACCGGTCATTGAGGGTCATTCAGCCCTCCCAGCCACCAAGGGCGCGGCATATCGGCGGGAAGCCCGCCGTTTTTCACTGTCTCTTGTCGGAATAACCCATCATTGCGCCGGGCTTTTTCGCGGAATGCCCGCGCTTCAGGACGCTCACCTTGTCCGCGACGATGCGGTAGCCGTCCGGGGTGTTCTGAATCCTTACGTCAAAGCCCTTTTTCAGAGCGTCGTTGATGATTTTGATGTCCTCGGTCGTTACCATAGCATCACCCGTCCAAATCGCTTTCCTGCGCCTCAGAGCCGCTTTCCAGCGCCGCGTCAATGTCCTTTGTCGGTCTGCCGCCCTCGTTGTCCGGGTCTTTCGGAGCCTTCGGCGGCAAGCCGCTTTCGCCCTGCGTTGCCGTGTAGCTCGTGATGGGCGGGATTCTCAGGTCAAGCACGCCGCTCTCATTGATGAAGTGCGACACGCTCATATCGTCCCACAGGCTCATCCCACGCAGCGCAAGGTACTTGAGTGTTTCGGAGAGCATTCCGATCTGCAAGCCCTTTCGTGCGTTTTCAAGGTCTGCCTTGTCCGAAACGAAGCCGCCGAACATGGAAAACCGCCATTCGTACCGAAGGCCCATTCTGCGGTAAACGGATTCCATCATCCGTTCCATCTGGCGGTAGATGCAGAAGCAGACCGCCTCCTCCAGCTTCGCGCTGATCTCCACCGCACCGGCTCTCGGGTCGCTGTTAATGGGGATAAGACCGCTCATGCCGGATTTCATCACGGCGTAGGCGTAGTTTTTCGAGGTCATGTCGCTTGAGCCGGTCGCCTCCGGCAGCGTTTCCAAATGGAGCTTTTCCATCGGCGCGGGGAAGAACGCAATGCCGCCCGCATTTGCCGCCGCAATCATCTGGTTCCACAGCTCCACGTAGTAGGCGCGTCCGGTCGGAGACAGCTTAATGGGGTCGCTGGTTTCCGTCTTGCGCTCTGCGTAGTACGGCATCTCGCCGAACGCAATCGACACAAGCGGATTCTGCATCACGGCAAGCGCCACATCCTCGATTTGGGCGATCTGGTCGAAACTGATGAACAGCCCCGTGCTCATCGGCGCAACCGCTCTCGTCGTGTCGTCGATCTCAAATACCCAAACGTCCTCAACGGGGAGCGTGACGTAATACGCCCACTGGCCGTTTTGGTTGTATATCTGCGGGTTGCCCGCTGCGTTCGCCTTTAATTTGTCCGGCTGGATGCAGAAGGCTCTGCCGTCTGCGCTCTGCACCGTGTTTTTTGAGGCATAGACGAACTTTTTCCCCAAGCCGTCCGGTTTGCCTGTCGTGCTGAAGGGGTCGAGAACGCTGTCAAAATCGTCCAGATACGGCGCAAGCAAATCGCCGAACTGCCGCCAGTCAGACCCCGGCTGCAACAGGTACATCATGTTGAACATGACCGTGTATTTGCTCTCGGAGTTAAAGCCGACAATTTTAATCCAGTCCGAAGGAAGCTGCTGTGCAAACGCGAAATTCACACGGTTGTGCGGCTTGTCCAGCGAATAGCGCGGATAATAGGCGACCTTGCCCATCTGCCACGCCTGCCCGACGATTTGGTGCGCCAGCGCGTCCGGCTGAAAGCGCCGGTTGAACTTGTCCAGCAGCACGCCCTCGCGCCGCAGCATATCGGATTTCGCGTCCTCCTTCGTGAGGCTCGCGGGGTAGTGATAATAGTGGTAGGTGTTGACCCCTTGATAGGTCATGCGGATTTTCCGGAAGGGGAATGCGCCCCATTCCAAGCCCGCCGCCGTTTCGCGAAGCGCCTGCTCGTTATCCTCCGGTGCCTTGAGCATTTCCACAATCTGTGGCTTGGTAACGTCGGCAGGGAAGGAGGAGATATGCTTGACGCGGCTGTTGTTGATAAAGGGATTCGTTGACATCGAAGCCCGTGTCCACGCGCTCCAAAATCCGTCGCTCGGCACGTCGCCGTATTCGGAGGCTAGCTGCCGCAGCGCTCCGAAATACTGGTCGTAGGTGGCATACGACGACGCACTATTCGCTCTTGATTTCTTCTGCTGTTGCTGCATCGTCCTTTGTCATCTCGCTTTCCTTGATGCGGATTCTCTCAGCCTCAAGCTCCTGCCGCAGCGCGTCGCTGAACGCCTTGCCCTTGGCCAAAAGCTGTTGCTGATTCTCCATCAAATATTCCTGCCGTAGGCTCTCAATGGCCCCGTTTAACCACTGCTTCGCCAGCGACGGCAGCGCCGTCAGATTTTTCACGGGAAACCCGTCCTTCGGCTTCTTCTTGGTGTATAGCAGGCAGTACGTCGCCGTAATCAGATAATATTTCTCGTTTTCGCCGATGTCCTCCGGCCTCACGACGTAAAGCCCATATTTGTCCGTGCTTTTCATCATGTGTATTTCCTTCCTGCAAACCGTCCCACCGTGCGGACACCGCCGCTGGATGCGTAGAAGCTGGAACCCTTCTGATATTCCGCGTCCCACGCCGACTTCTGATAGGTCTTGAGCAGATATTTCGTTTCCAGTCTCTGCGCCACGCGCAGGGCATATTTCAGTGCGGACCAGTCGTCGCGCTGGATATGGGACGAGATTCGCTTCTCTGCCATCCCTGCGCCGGAAGGAACCTTCCTCAGGTTCTGCATCTGCCCAATCAGGACGTTTGTTTCCTTGTACGGGGCGTAGATCAGATGGTCTAACTCGTCGTCCTTAATGCGGTGATAGGTCTTATAGGCATCTAAGCCCTCGCCCCAGTTCGAGGTCAAAAGCTGTACGTTGCGGTTTTCAAACTGCACCTCTGCATAGCGCAGCATTTCGCTGTCGGGGTCAGTCACGCCGACGCCGCCCGCCTTCACGGGGAACACGACCGGAATCGCACCGTCGCGCTCCAATTCTGGGCAGAAGGAATGGTCGTGGCTGCACAAGGGAGGCAGCCCGTCCTCCAAGTCGCCCATCAGCGACTGCAACACAGCCGTACCGTACTGCCATGCGTCGATGGCAATGTAGGTCTCGCTGCCCTCAAAGCAGTAGCGGTTCCAAATGGTTTTCAGCCGTGCTGCCTGCGCCCTCGGCTCCTCCGGCTCCCAACCGGCCAGCCAGACGACCTGCTTCAGATACCGGTCTCGTTTAAGCCAATTGGTTTGCTTCGTCAGTTTGATTACGGCGCAGGCGCATTTTGCGTTGATTGCGCCGTCTGCATAAGAAACGTCATAGCCGATGATGTATTTCACATCCTCCGGCTTGACCTTGTTGGCGTGGTCCTTGCAGCAGTGGTGCTCCTCCATCAGCAGCATACACCGCGATTCCGTCAGAACGCTGTCGCGAACGACCGGGTTCTTGTCGCTGCCGGTGTAAAGACTCTCCATCTCTCGCGCCCATTCGTCGGGGCTAAGCTCGCTCTTGAGCGTCTCCGCCCACATCACGGGGCGCATCTGCATCAGCAGGATTACCTCATAGGAAACGTCCATTACAAAGGCGCTTTCGCCTCTGGCCATCATCCGAATGTGGCGGCACCGTGTTTCATAGGCGTGGTTCTGCCGCCGCGATGCGGAGGTAATGGAGTGCTGCTTAAATCTGACATAGGTCGGGTCGCGCTTGCCCTTCACGCGGTACTCAATACGAACTGCGGGCAGCACGACGCGCTTATAATCTTCAATGTCAAACGGGGGTGCCTCCTCCTGCGCATATTCCTCGGCCACGACCTTACACAGGTTTGCGCCGCGAAATGCGTCAATGGAAAAGCTGCTTCCGTATCCCGTCGTGATCTTAAAGCGGTCGCCGCCCTTGACCTCGACGTTATAGTGTCCGGCCAGCGCCGGATAGTTTTCCTGAATGGTTTCCCATGTGTCTGCGCCGATCTTTGCGGTCTGCCGCAGAGACGGCCCGAAATATGCCGTTGTAATGCCCGGCCACAACAGACCCTCGCAGGCCTCTTCCAGAATGGAACAGAACGATTTGGTCGCGCCACGGCAGGCGGTGATGTCGCAGTATTGATACCGTGCCTTGGCTCGCATGAATACACGCTGTAACAGCGCCAGCTCATAGTCTGCTTCGTCGCTGCGAGAAAGGTCACAAAGCATATCCGGAAACCAGCGCCAAAAGGAGATCAGAAAGCCCCATCCGTCGCCGAGACCATCATACTGTGCCGCCTCATACTCCTGCGACCGCACCCAACCGGCACCCGCCGTCCAGACGGTTCCCTTGCGCGGCATGGCTTATTCTCCCAGAGTGCTGTCCGCGCCCTTGCGCTTTCGCTCTCTCGTCAAGCCTAAGTAGCGGTAGGCATCCTCTTCCATGTCGTTCGGAATTCCCGCAAACTCGCTTCTCTGTGCAAAAAGGCCGAACTGTGCCGGAAGCTCCTGCATTTCCGCTTGGTCGTTGTTCTTCCGGATTGTGTTGATAATCGAAAGCAGCGCCTTTTCCGCCGCGTCCATCGTATAAGGGTAGCGGTGGCTCGTCATCCACTTCGCGCAGATTTCAACAGCCTGATCATAGGTCAGCTCCACGCCCACGCCGTATTTCTTCCGCAAAGCGTCTACAATGCCGTCCACCTTCGCGTTTTCCACCGGCTTTGCGTCCTTTTTGCGGAGGTTTTCTGCCGCAAGCTGGTCTTGAATCGTCTTGTTGAGCTTCGCCGCCATATCGACGGATTCCTTCGTCCCCTGCGCAATGCAGCGGTCAGCCAGAAGCCGCTCCTTGCAGCAGGTGCGGATCGTGTCCTCCTGCTGAGCATCCATCCCCCCGGCGCCCATCAGTCGGGCGGAGTAGGTTTTCCAAAGCTCGTCGAGCCGCTGGTAGTCCTGCTTGCTGTACGGTCGATTCGGGTCGCCGCTGCCCCAAACGCGCTCCCAGCGCTCCTCGTCGTTCATCCCGAGGTAAAGCACGGTGTTGACGTTCGTCTCACCGTCGATGAACCATTCCTTCGACCGTTCGCCCTTCAGCGCGTGGCAGTAAGCCTCCCAGCTTTCGGGGGAGGGAAGCGCCGGGTCATACGGCACGTCGTTGACCGCGCAAAAGCAAAAACAGGCAAGGTCAGCGCCAAGCAGCTCCTTCAGACTGCGAAAACGGGACTCTGCCGCCTCTGCCTCAACGATTCTTGCCTGCACATTCCTCACCTGCCAATTCCTTCATGTACTTCCGCTGTCATATTATCCTTTGAGCCACGACGGAGGCTGTCCGTCGTGGCCGTCGGGAAAGGAAGAAGATAGAAAGGAAATAGCAAAACAGCGGAGCGTGACAGATAATGCTCCATCACGCCCCGATTATACCACATCGTTTTTTAGTTTCTCTCGGAAAAATTGCAGAGAGCTATTGCCGGTCTCCCTGCAAAAGCCCCAGACGTTCTAAGAGCTTCAGTAGCTCCTGCCGCCGCTCCGGGTCTTTCAGCGCCCTGCGCACCATCTCGGCGAGTTCCTGTTCCGTGCAGCCCTCAAACATAACGCACGCCTCCTGTCAAACGCCGAGGCGCATCATGCGGAACACGTCGCGGCACTTTACGGTAATGAGGGTCTGTGTGCCGCTCCATTTGTTGCTCTCTCCGAGTACCTCTTTCACCTCGAACAGCCCGTCGTTCTTCGCTTCGCAGGGCATCAGCACGCCCTTCTTGTTGCGGAACAGGTAGTGGTGCTTGACCAGCGCCTCCGTGAACCTGCGCGGCGGCACACCCAGCAGTTTGGCGGTTTCATAAATGCCGGTCAGCGCGTTTCTGTCGCACAATTCCTCGTAATACTCAACTTTAGGAGCAGCGATCGTCATCGCGACCTCCAGCTCCGAGTTCTTCGCTTCCAGCGCTTTCCGCTTATCCGATTCCTCCTTGAGCGCCATCGCAATTTTCAGCAGCGAATCAGGATTGCAGAACGCCTCCTGCAACGTCTCCTGCGTCATGTACGCCCCGTGTTTACGGATGGAGGGGATAACTTCATCGGCGATGAACGCCTGAAACTTCTCTGCCGCCTCGTTCTTTGCTTTCATAGCCAGTCGGTAGAACACGTTTTCGGGGATGTAGTCTCCCGTGGTACACTTCTGTACCACGCCAAAAGAGGAAAGATAACTGCGCACTCTCGTCCAGTTTACGACCTCGTTGCCGCTGTCTGCCCTTTTTGTGAACCCAAGCCCTCTGGCGACAGCCTCCAAATTCAGATACGCCGTCCCGTCCTTTTCATAACAGTCAATTCCACTAACATTGATAACTTGAATTTGATTATTCATAATTCCTCCTTGATTTTTCCCCGGAGGAATGATAGAATAGATTTACCAATTCCTTCGGGTTTTGTGTTTTGGGATTCCGGTGGTGACTTCCTACGGTCGCCGGAATCCTTTTTATTTTTCTTGGGAGAGAAGCAGATGAACACCGCGCCGGATTGCTTCTGTTCTTGTGATGTCGTGTTTTTGACAGTATTGCAGCAGCTTCGCGTTCAGCTCTTTGTCAAATCTCACTTTCACGTCCACATCCTTCGGGTTCTCCGACTTCGGCCTCCCGGCCTTCGGAGCCATAATTTCACCTCGCATTTCTGTGTTCCGATAATTCAATTATATTTGCGGAACTCAAAAATGTCAAGAAAAACCGTTCTGGCACAATGCACGAAATCGCAACATCACAATTGTGCAGTTCGACCAAAAAGTGTAGGAATATCGAAACAGCACAATCGTTGCTTTGCTTGGTGTACGGCGGTTTGCTGTACACCTTTTTCTGTCAAATCACTTGAAATACGGGCAGACAGACCCCTCCGGAACGTCGATGCAGCGGCACGTATCGTTCACGTAGTTGTCGCAGACCCGTTCATCCGCACAGCGGACATCGCAGTTGCCGAATCGGCAGATGGCGCACGTTTCCTGACAGCAGATCATATCGCGCTTTTCTGCCGCCTCCGGTGCCGTCGCGCTGTCCGCTTCGCCAAAGTCGCGGCGGTAGGCCTCCATCGCGTCCTTCAGGTGGAGTTTCATCTTGTTTTTCCAGCACTTCGGCGTGTAAGTCGGGTGGCGATTGAACACCCACCACAGTGTCTTGATGTTCTGAATTGCCATGTACCGCGCAATTTCGCGCCGCGTCTCGTCCGGAAGGGAGTTGATGCTCTTTCCCTCATCGATAACGTCCTGAACCTGTCCGTCGAGCGTTTTAACTCTTACCATTTGTTTCTCCTCCTCGATTTTTCTTTATTTTTTCAATGCGCCCGGAGAGCCGTGCAACCTTCTCCCTGCGGTAACCTTGAGACAATCCCACACAGTCGAAAATTAGCTTCATCTGGTCGAGCATGATTTCCACGTCCGCGATTTCTTCTGCGATATTATGAGTCAATTCGACGGAATTTCCATTCCGCAGCCACTTGCAAAGCTCCTTTTGCAACTCCGCCATTTCCTCGAACACCATCGTAACCTGTGCCGCCTCGCCGAATTCTTCGATGGCATCCTTAAAAACATCGTGCTGCGCGTCGCGCACTGCGCTCTGTTTCAGAGCCGCTACCGCCATGTCCAGCGCCTCGCAGTATTCGTCCAGCGTAAAATTCACGCCGTCCCTGCACCGCAGAAGTTCAATCGCGCGACCTGTTGTCATTTTGTTTTCCATCAGTCAGCCTCCCATGGTATACGATGCTTCCCTCGCTTACCCTCTGTATCAGGTGCCCCAACCTGAATCACACTCCCTGTGCTTACGTTCACTGCGTCCAGCCATATCCCGGTATTTCGCTCCTCAATGAATACCAGTTTCCCTACCACAAACCCGTCCGGCACTTCAATTTCCAGTTTCATTTTTCTCGTCCTCCTTTATTGCCCCATGGTGCGTGTTCAGCATCCTCTGCACAACATGCAGCACACCGATCTCGTCGGCAAGCAGAACCAGTCCGAAATTGATCCCCGCCGCCGTACCCTCGTCTAGTAGTTCATTGTTCGTATGCATGAGCGCCGCAATGGTGGACGATATGTCGAGCACGCGGCTCCGTGTTAATATCTTCATTCGTCATACTCCTTTTGTACCTTCGGCTTTTCGCCGGTTATAAATTCCGAAAAGGGCAAATCCTCGATAAAGTCGCAAAAGCGCCGCCATTCCGGTAATCTGTGATCTTTTCTCTGCTGATAAATGGTCTTGAGCTGCCGGTAATTCGTTGTCATCCGCGCCGTCAGCCGGAATCCGACCGGGAGGTTGTACAGCAGCTTGAGGTAATTCTCCGGCGTCGGCTCCTTCCTGTACGCCCTTTGGAGCGCCTTGCACGCCGCGATGATTTCCGGCTGCACATACCCGATGCACTGTGCGGAAATGTCAAACTTCGCCGCCTTATGCATGGTAGACTGGCTCGAAACGAAGTCGAAGAAATGATACCGCTCCGCCTCTACCCACGCCTTTATCGTAAACGTCAGGTCGAGTTGTACGATGATGCCCGTCAGAAACTGGTCATGCCCCGTCCCTGTCCTGCACTGCGCCAGCGCAAGCGTCCCCTTGGAAATGTCGCTTGGACACCCGCTGACATCCACCGCCATCGGATACCGGCTCGCCGCCACGCTACGCTCAAGCCCGAATACCTCCACGTTCTTGATGATTTTTGTATAAGTTTTCATAGCTTATCCACTCGTTTCTTTTGATGCACGACGCTACTTGCCATAGCGGACCTCCTTCAAAAACGGATAGCGCTCCTTGAACGGACACAGGTTGTCCTTCCCGAAGATTTCCGCAAGGCGGCGGTCAAGCACCTCCTGCCAATAGTCCTGCTCCGGATTGGCGTAAAACGCCGCATTGAAGGTCTTTTCCAGCTCATGTATCGCGTCGAACACCTTGCGGAGACGGCTGGCGCCCATCGCCGATTTCCCCATGATCTCCGGGTCGTTCAGGACGATGGAAAGATAATCCGCCGTCCGCTGCGTCCCAAAGTCAATCCCAACGTCGAGAAATCCCTGCCGCTCTTCCTTGAGCCGCTGCTGATAGTTTCCCTTTGCCATTATGCTTTTCCCTCCTTCGCTTCCAGCGCCGCATTGAGCCGCACAATCACGCCCGCCGCATCGTCCAGCAGCTCGTCCATGCAAGCCTCCCCGTGCAGCAAATACTTGCACTGGCGGCAATGGTCGAGCTTGCAGTTATAAATTGCGGCAAGCACCTGCTTCGCCGTCAGCTCTCTGCCCTGCTTAAGCGCCTCTGTCATTCTCTCCACCTCCTACCATGCGACCCACAGGCACTCGATGGGAATATCCTCTGCCTGCTCATAGATGCAGTCGCGCAGGCTTTCCAGCGCCCGCTTCGCGCTTGCGATGCTGCCCCAGCCGTTACTCGGCTCCATCGGCTTGTATTTCTGGCGGTTTACAGAAAGCTCGTGGATTCCTTGCTCGATTTTCCCAATCACCTCGGCGCAGTTGTAATACTCGCCTTGGTCGTAGTCCCAACCGGTACATGCTCGGAACATCTCGCCGAGGTTGTAGGTAGGCTGGTCATACTCCGGTGTCGCAATGACCGCAAACCGGTCGCAGCCCTGAACCTTCACGGCAATTCTCAAATCATAGCTCATTTGCGGCCCTCCTGCGGCGGTTCCGGATACGGCATCCAATGGGCGACGAAGTAGCCGCCATCAGAATCCTCCAACGGAATCAGCGCATTAACGCTGAAGCGAGACTCGTCCGTCGCCCCCACGTGCCAGATTTTTTGGTCTACATCGAACAGAGCAGGAGCCGAAAAGACGTGCGTTTCAGCATCGGCAAAATTGCTGCCATATGTCCATATGACAGACACAATGCAGTGTACCCAATCGCTGTCACGGCGCCCATCTTCACCCTTCATCGGTAGCCGCTCCGTCACCGGAATCCACCTCGGCACCTTCGCTTCCAGCCCTGCAATTCGTGCCGCCTGCTGCTCGATCAGCTCAGCAGCGCGAAGCATCAATAATTCGTCACATCGGCGCTCGCCCAGTTGATCGAGCAGCCATTTGCCGGGGCAGTGTCCGCAGCCCATTTTTTTGCCGCAAATCCGTAGTCCCCGCGCAATCTCATCTTTTGTCATGTTGATTCCTCCTCGCTTTCGGCTTCCTCTGTCTGCTCCGCAAAGAACGGCGCATAGAACCAATGGGTGACAGAAGCGGTCGTCTCGTCCCCGCCGAGGTCGAATTTTCCGTCGGCGTACTTCGCAACAATGAACGTGCCGTCATCCAGCCGCGCAAAGAGGAACCTGTCCTCCTCCGGGAGGAATTCAGTCACGGGAAGCCACCGGCTTCGGAACTCCCCGCGCAATACCCGGCCCTTAAACTCGTCGAACAAGGCGCAATTCTTCCGCAGCGCCTCTTCCAACCTCGCTACCTGCTCCTTCAACTCGTTAATCTGCTGCTCTTTCGTCTTTCTTGCCATGCTTTAACCTTCTCCTTTCGTTGTCGGGAACGCGAACGACGTCCGCCACGTTTCCCCCTTTGCCTGTATTTGAAAAAATCGCCCCTGCGGATGAATGTAAACGACCTCGCCCCGGTGCATCTCAGAGCCGTCATACACCGTCACGGTCTCTCCAAGCGCGATCCTTCCGTACACCTTGTACTCCGGCACAGACCATGTTCCGCCATTGGCCGGCACCTTGACCTCGAAATTTGCCGTCCCCTTCATCGCTTTGTCAAGCAGATACTTCGGCACCCTTTTCCGCCTCCTCTCTTTGCCATTTGCAGCCCTGACACTCTGCGCCGCTCTTTCCGCACGCCGCACACAGGTCGTCCCAGCAGGAAAGAAACACCGACCGCAGAGCTACCCGGAACGGAGAAGATGCCCGCGAGGCCATGAGCTGCCGCGCCAACACCTGCGGCGTATAAGCCTCCTCCGCGTCTACCTCACAATGCTCATCCACATACCGCGCGACCTTCTTCCACTCCTCCTCTGGAACCGGTCCGCCGCTCTCGATATACCGCATCGTCCACGCCCCGACCCCTATCACAAAGGCCGCCGACTCTAAAGACAAGCCGTTACGCTCCCGCCACTGCCTTACCGTGGTCCCGCTCTCTTGCTCTACCCTCGGCTGCGGATGCCGACCGCCACGCCCAAATTCTCCCCGCGACCGCAAAATCGCATTGTCCAGCTCGTCCGACCGGCGTATCTCCTCCGCCGTCAGCTCCTCACACAAACAATCCGGATATTTACACCGCGTGCAGTCATGATCGCATATCACCATCCACCTTCACCGCCTCTCCGCTCGTTTCTATTTCCAGCATATCACACCTAAACGTGTAATTATTTTCCCCCCTGCACATGCCGTTATTTTCGTGCAGAATCGATTTTTAGCTCCAAATGGCTGAAACTACCCGCCCGCCACCCGATAAGCGCGTACGCCCCGCAAATAATCCGCCTCAGCCCCACATCCACTTCACAATGCCACCGCCAATTCGTCGGAAAATAACAAAACCGCCCTAAGCCAGCTCAGCTAGCCTAGGACGGTCCTTTTTTCCTCGATATGAAAAAAGTGTATACTTTTCGCAAAAATCCCTCTGAATCTCTCCCAAAAACCACAGCCCGACCTCATGGTTAGAGCAACAAGTGGGTGCTTATAATTCGCCGCGATGCGTTTGCATTGGTTGCTGGGTTTTGGAACAGGGGGGTGGTTTTGCTCTTTGGCGCCTCTATTCCCGTGGTCTAAGCCCTGTTTTGGAACAAGGGGGTGGGGGGAAGAGCTATTGCCCTTGGTAGCAGAAAAAGCCGCTTTTCAACTGTAAACCCACCCCCAGCCGCTCAGAATCAGCCGGGGAAATGGTCGCTAGTGCCGCTGATGTTTCGATTATAGCTAATAATCACAACGCCAGCAGAGCCGGACAGCCGCGCGGCGCTTCTGCGTTTATGCAAATTGACGAACGCAAAGCCGGGAACGGCTGGACGCGCTCCGGTACAGCTTCGCGGCGGCGCTTTGCTCTTTTTCGTCCTTTGTTGCAGTTTCTTAGTTGCTGCAATAAAACACCTCCCACCCTTGTATATCCCCATTGAGTTAGTTGCAATTAACTATAGTTTGGTGCAGTATATATTATTATATAATTGCCTGCATTGCAGAGAACGCGCAACGCGGGACGCGCGGACGCGGGTAGAATGGCGCGGGGGCGGGGGCGTTGCTTGCATGACGGG
>ERZ1034992.234-NODE-234-length-34923-cov-68.598457_pt1 | contig 34923 bp, 49 predicted proteins | sample MGYA00520695_ERZ1034992 | MGnify/ENA primary metagenome ERZ1034992 (study PRJEB33766, sample SAMN09781778) | gut metagenome | biome: gut microbiome | host: Homo sapiens | place: Madagascar | study: EMG produced TPA metagenomics assembly of the PRJNA485056 data...
AGAGCCCAACGAGGCCATGAGAACGGCGAAAGCCGTTTCTTGTGGTCTCGTTTTTTGTTTTGTCAGCAAAGCCAGACCAGGCTTTGAAAATACAAAAATCCGGCCAGACCAGGCCGGGGAAAGAGGCCAATATGGACGAAACCATGAACCAGATCCCCGAACAGGAGCCCGAGACCACGGACGCCTTTTTGGACGATTGGGACGGCGGCGGAGAGATGACGGCAGACCAGCCGGAGGAGACCGCAGAGCCGATGGAGACTGGCGAGGAACCGCCTGTCGAGGACCCCAGTGAGAGTGCAGAGACGCCGGAAGAGGGCACCGAGCCCCCCGCAGACGCGGAACAGGCAGCCCAGGCGCAGCAGCCCGAGGAAGAGACCGTGGACGCACGGCCCCAGACATGGGAGCTGCGGCACATGGGCGAGGTGCGGCAGGCCAACGAAGCGGAAATGGTGGCACTGGCCCAGAAGGGCCTGGACTATGACCGCATCCGCAGCCAGTATGACGAGTTTAAGCCTGTGATGGAGATGGTCAACCGCTTTGCGAACCAGCAGGGGTTGAACACCAAGGACTACATTTCCATGCTCCGGGCGCAGGCAAAGCAGGCCGAGGGCCTGAGTGAAGCGGACGCACGGCGCTCCGTGGAGCTTGAGGACCGGGAGGCCGTTGTTGCCGCCGCAGAAGCAGAGCGGCAGGCCCAGCAGGACGCCATGGCGCAGGCAAAGCAGGCCGAGGCCGAGGCAGCAAGCCGCCGACAGGCGGACATTCAGGAATTTCAACAGACATTCCCCGAGGCAGCAAAGGACCCCAACAGCATCCCGCCCCAAGTCTGGGCGGACGTGCGGAACGGCTCTTCTCTGGTAGCCGCCTACGCCCGGTACGCCGTGCAGCAGGCGCGGCAGGATGCGGCAGACGCCAAGCGGGAGACCGCCTCCGTACAGCAGAACCAGCGGAATGCGGAGCGCTCCACCGGCAGCATGAGAAGCGCCGGGGACAACTCCAAGACGCGGGACGATTTCGGAGACGCCTTTGACAGTGCCATGTAACGGCTCTTTTGCCTATGGGGGAACCGGACGAAAGAGAGGTTTTTACCTATGGCTATCAACTACGCAATTAAGTACGCAACCAAGATCGCGGAGCGCTTCAAGAAAGCCTCCATCACCGCCGATGACTGCGGCAACAGCTATTCCTGGCTGAATCCCAACAGCCGCACCATCCGCATCGGCAGCGTGAACACCGTTCCTGAGACCCAGTACACCCGCAGCGGCTCCAACCGCTTCGGCGAGGTCCATGACGTGGGCGACACCCTTCAGGAGATGACCTGCGAGCAGCAGCCCGCCTTTTCCTTCACCATTGATGCGCTGGACCAGACCGATCAGGCCATCCAGAAGTCCGCGGGCAGCGCTCTGCGCCGTCAGCTGGACGAGGTGACCATCCCCGGAATGGACAAGCACCGCATCAAGAAGTGGATCATGGGCGCGAACATCGCCGTTAAGGAGACCACCGCCCCCACCAAGGCCACCATCGGCGGCCTCATCATCGATCTGAACGCGAAGATGACCGACGCGCTGGTGCCTCTGGAGGGCCGCACCCTCTACATCGCCACCGAGTACTACAAGCTGCTCAAGCAGATGCCCGATTACATCGGCGTGGACGCTCTGGGCAAGGAGGCTCTGGCAAAGGGCGTTGTGGGCGAGTTCGACGGCTGCCGGGTGAAGCCCATCCCCACCAGCTACATGCCCGCCGGTGTGTACTTCTTCATCAAGCACAAGGGCTGCACCGTGGACCCTGTGAAGCTTCAGAAGTACAACATCCTGACCGAGGTGCAGGGCTATTCCGGCCCTGTGGTGCAGGGCGTGACCTACTATGACAGCTTCGTACTGGGTGCCAAGGGCGACGGTGTTGCCGTTTGCGGCAATGCTGCCATTCTGTCGGCTCCTGTGATGTCTATTACCGGCCACGCCGTCAGCATCACCGCCGTGTCCGGCGTGGTGTTCAAGTACACCACCGACGGCACCAATCCCCGGTATTCCACTACCGCCGAGGTCTACACCGCCGCTGTGACCCTGACCGCCGGTCAGACCATGCGGGCTGTGGGCACCAAGGACGGCTGCGTGGGCATCGAGGGCACCAAGGATTACGAGTGATCTCATGGGAGGGGGCTTCGGCCCCTTCCCCCATATATGGACGGAGCGGGTGCATGAACCCGGCCCGTCCGCCAGATATAAGGAGCGGTTATGCCTCGATATAAACAGACAGCAGGCGGAACGGTTCAGGTGGATCTGGGAACGCTGAACCCCAAGCAGAAGCAGTTCTGCCAGTCCCGGAGCCGGTACACGGCTTACGGAGGCGCCAGAGGCGGCGGCAAGACACACGTTCTGCTGCGGAAGGCGGCAGGCGGCGCACTCACCTACCCCGGCATCAAGATCCTGATCGTACGCCGGGAATACCCGGAATTGGAGCAGAACATCATTTTGCCCATGCAAAAGCTGATCCCGCCGGAGGTGGGCAGCTACAACGGCAGTATGCGCATGATGTTCTTTTGCAACGGCAGCATCATCAAGTTCGGCCACTACGGGGCCGGAGACGATCAGGAATATCAAGGCCTTGAGTTTGACTGGATCTTCATGGAGGAGGCCACCCAGTTCTCGGAATCCCAATTCCGCACGCTGGGCGCGTGCTTGCGCGGTGCCACGAAGTTCCCCCGGCGGATGTACCTCACCTGCAACCCCGGCGGCATCGGCCACCTGTGGGTAAAGCGGCTGTTCGTGGACCGGGAGTACCGGGAGGGAGAAAAGGCCAAGGATTACACCTTCATCCCCGCCACGGTGGACGATAACCCCCAGCTTTTGGAGGCGTCCCCAGAGTACAAGCAAATGCTGGACCTGCTGCCGGAGGATGTGCGGCGGGCGTGGCGCTACGGCGACTGGAACGCCATGGCAGGCACGTTCTTCCCGGAGTTCCGGCGGGAGACCCACGTGATCGCGCCCTTTGTACGGGTGCCCCGGGAGTGGAAGAAATACCGGGCGTTCGACTACGGCCTTGATATGTTTGCCTGCCTTTGGGTGGCGGTGGACTTTGAGGGGCGGGCTTATGTGTACCGGGAGGTACAGCAAAGCGGCTTGATCGTCAGTGAGGCGGCAAAGCTGGCAAATGCCCTGACCCCGCCGGAGGAACACATTGAGTTCACCATCGCCCCGCCGGATATGTGGAACCGGCAGAAGGACAGCGGTCGGAGCATGGCGGAAATCTTCGCGCAGTATGGGTTAGGACTGCTGAAGGCCAGCAACAACCGCGTTCAGGGCTGGATGGCCGTCAAGGAGCTGCTGAAGCCCATGAAGAGCGACACGGACCGGCCCGGACTGCTGGTGACGGAAAACTGCGTGGGCCTGATCCGCAACCTTCCCTCTATCCAGCATGACGAGAAAAACCCCTCGGACTGCGCCACGGAGCCCCACGAGATCACCCATATCTGCGACGCTGCCCGGTATTTTTGTGTCACCCGCGTGCTGGGCGCCCAGAAAAACGTGGAAAAGATCGTGGACGATTTCGACGAGGGCGAGGACTACGATGACGTGATGACGGGCGGGGAGATGACCGCCGGTTATCTATCCTACGGATAAAGGAGGCCCGGACGATGGCTCAAATCACATCCAGCAACGATATTCAGGTGTTGAAGATCCGCCAGTTTTTGGGCCTGAACGAGAACCCGGACGGCGATACCAAGATCAAGAACGGCGAAATGAGCAAGATGCGGAATTTCCGTGTGACGCGGGAGAAACACTTGCAGCTGCGCCCCGGCACTAAGACGGTATTGAACCTGAAAACGGCATGGGACGCATGGTGCGCGGAAAGCGGCCACACGGCCCCCACAGCGAACCCGGTCTTTTCCGGCGCGTGGGAGGGCGTGGTAGACAGCAAGCAGCGGACCCTTGCCGCCTTCGGCGGGCTGATCTTCTCTCTGAACCCGGCGGCGGCAACGACCAAAGTTGTGGGCCAGTGCACGCAGGACCAGACCTCGTTCTTCGGCTTTTCCAACAAGGTTTACCTGCTGAACGGCCATGAGTACATGAGCTGGGACGGCAAGGAGAACAGCAGCTTTACAGCGGTGGAGGGCTACATCCCCACGGTGATGAACGCCACCACGCCTGCGGGCGGCGGGTTTCTGCTGGAAAATGTGAACCGGCTGACGGGCAAGCGGAAGGTGCTATATTCCCCCGACGGCAAGGAGACGGTTTTCCACATCCCGGAAAAGACGGTGGATGAGATCATCTCCGTGAAGATCGGTGACACGGCGCAGACCTACACCTCCGACCTGACGGCGCGGACCTTCACCATTACCCCCGCCCCCGCCGCCGGAACCAACACACTGGAACTGGTGTACCGCAGCGGCAACGGAGAACGGGCGCAGGTAACGGGGATGCGCTTCTCCGAGCTTTACAACGGCCAGACGGACAGCCGCGTGTTCCTCTACGGAGACGGCACCAACAAGACCATTTACTCCGGCATTGATTCCGCCACCGGAAAGCCTTCGGCGGAATACTTCCCGGATCTGTACGAGGCGGAGGTTGGCGAGGCCAACACGCCCATCACCGGCATGGTGCGTCATTACGCGCGGCTGGTGGTATTCAAGCAGGACGCCACCTACTCCATGAGTTATTCCACGCTGGTAACGGCTACGGACGTCACCACGGCGGCGTTCTATGTGACCCCTGTCAACCGGCAGTTCGGCAACAAGGCCCCGGGGCAGGTGGACATTCTGGAGAACAACCCCCTGACACTGGACGATCAGGCGGTGTACCGGTGGCGGAGCGTATCCACCAGCGGCAACATCACCTTTGACGAGCGGAACGCGGAGCGGATCAGCAACCGGGTAGAGGTGACGCTGCAAGGCTTCGACATGGCAGAGACCCGGACCTTCAACCGGAAATCGGCGCAGGAATACTGGTGGATGTACGGAGACAAGGCGCTGATCCTGAACTACGGCGCGGACGCATGGTATCTGTACACTGGATTGAGCTTCCGGGCCATGGTGGAGGTGGGGCTGGAAACCTACGGCTTCCGGCCAGACGGCGGCGTGGTGCATCTTTCCCGGCAGTACCGGAACGATGATGGCAAGGACATTGACGCCTACGCTGCCACCGGCTCCATGGACTTTGACCGGGACTGGGTGCTGAAATACAGCCCGCTTATTTTCGTGGCGATCCAGCCGGAGAGTAACGCACGGGTGCATGTGACGGTGGAGACCAACCGCCGCAGCGACTACCCGGAGAAGATCGTGTCCTCCGGCCTGACCACCTTTGCCCATGCGGACTTCGCCCACTGGTCTTTCGGAACCAACCGGAAGCCGCAGGTGCGGCGAGTGAAGATGAAGGTGAAGAAGGCCACCTTCTACAAGCTGGTATTCAAGAGCAAATCGGCATCGTCTACCGCAACGGTTCTGGAGACGGACGTGCAGCTCCGCTATACCGGAAATGTGAAATAAAGGGGTGAACCCATGAGCAAACAGACGATGACCCCGGAGCGGGTCGGTAAGGAATACAGCGCGGGCATCAGCTTTAACAGCGGCATTGACCTCTATGACTGTGTGGAGACCAACGAGAATTTTTTCATTGGGAAGCAGTGGGAGGGGGTCCAGAGCAACGGCCTCCCCACCCCCGTATTCAACTTTTTGAAGCGGGTGGTCCTGTTCTCCGTGGCAAATATCTCCACGGACAATTTGAAGCTGTGGGCGCGGGCCATGTCCTCAAGCGGGGAGCGGAACACGCAGACCTTGGAGCTGGTGGCCGACATTCTCAACGATCAGTTCGCGTCCATCTCTGAGCACAACAGCCTCGGCGGGCGTATCCGGGAGTATACCCGCAATGCCGCCGTGGACGGTGACGGCTGTATGTATACCTACTGGGACGATACGGCGGAGACCGGACAGGCCAGCAAGGGTGCCATCCGCACGGAGGTTCTGATGAACACGCAGGTTTTGTTTGGCAACCCCAACAACCGGGACGTGCAGAGCCAGCCCTACATCATTTTGGAACGGCGGATGCTGCTGAGCGAGGCCCGGAAGCGGGCCAAGCGGTACGGCAAGGATCCGGACGAGATCCAGCCGGACAACAAGGACTGCGGCAGCAACTACATGGATTCCATGAGCGGCAGCGGGAACAAGGTGACGGTGCTGCTCCGGCTGTGGAAGGACGACGAGACCGGCACCGTCCACGCATACGAGTGCACCCGGCAGGCGGAGATCCGGGGCGATCTGGACCTCGGTATCAAGCTGTATCCCCTGACGTGGATGAACTGGGACTATGTACAGGACTGCTACCACGGACAGGCCATGATCACCGGCCTGCTGCCCAACCAGATCTTTGTGAACAAGCTGTTCGCCATGTCCATGATCTCCCTCATGACGCTGGCCTATCCGAAGGTGGTATACGATTCCACCAAGGTAGCTAAGTGGACGAACAAGATCGGCGGGGCCATTCCGGTAAACGGCAGCGTGGAGGGCGTGGCGAAGATCATTGACCCCGCCAGCATCTCCCCCCAAATCAGCCAGTTTATTGACATTGCCATCAGCTACACCCAGAAGTTCCTTGGCGCGTCGGACGTGGCGCTGGGCGATACCCGACCGGACAACACCTCCGCTATCATCGCCTTGCAGCGGGCGGCGGCAACGCCTATGGAACTGACGAAACAGAACCTTTTGCAGAGCATTGAGGATCTGGGCCGCATCTACATGGAGTTCATGGGCGAATACTACGGAGAGCGGTATGTGGAGATCTCCAATCCCTACGATAACAGCAAATTGGTGGTTCCCTTTGATTTCTCCATCCTGAAAGAGATCCCCTTCACCATCGGACTGGACGCGGGCGCGGCCTCCTACTGGAGCGAGATCGCCGCCATGCAGACCTTGGACAATCTGCTGATGCAGGGCAAGATCTCCACGGTGGAATATCTGAAACGGCTCCCCGCCGGACAGATCACCGACAAGGAGGCCCTGATTCAAGCCCTCCAGCAGCAGGAAATGGCAATGGCTGGCGGAATGGGCAGTCCGGAATCGGCTGTCCCCACAGAGGGAGAAGAAACCGTTCCCATTCGGGGCGGGGCCGGATACGGCCAGTTGCAGCGGAAAATCAACGAGACCGGCGAAGTGCCGAAAACGGAGGTAGGTGCTTAAATGGAGAAGCGATTGACAGCGGACCTGAACGTGGTATCCAACTCCAATTTGGAAATTCAACTGCTGGACGGCGATCTGAACATCATTCAGAAATTGGATGATGAGCCTAACGACGTGGGCGGTCTGACCAGTGCGGAGCTGAAAGCCAAGTTTGACGAATCCGGCAACATCATCAAGAAGTACATCAACGAGACCCTGATCCCGGCGGTCCTGGCGGATGACGCCACGGAGGAAAGCCGCAAGCAGGCGGAGGCGGCGCGGGTCGCGGCAGAGCAGGGGCGCGTGACCGCCGAGGAAGGCCGGGTATCTGCGGAATCCGGGCGGGTATCTGCTGAACAAGCCAGAGCCAACGCCGAAGCCTCCCGCGTGTCCGCTGAAACCGCCAGAGTACAGGCAGAGACCGCCAGAGCCGACGAGACCGCCGGTATTGTAGCCCGTGCGACCGCACAGGCCAACGCAGCGGCAGGCAGCGCGTCTCAGGCGGCGGGTAGCGAACAGGCAGCCCAAAGCGCGGCGAATACGGCAACCAGCGCGGCAAGCTCCGCCAGCCAGTCGGCAGCGGCGGCATCCGGTTCCGCGTCTCAGGCACAGGCCAGCGCAGCAGCGGCGGCGCAGAGCGCAGCCAGTGTGGACGGGGTCAACAAAACCGCCCAAAGCTGGGCGGTAGGCGGAACCGGGACACGTCCCGGCGAGGACACGGACAACGCCAAATACTGGGCACAGCAGGCGCAGACAGCGGTAGGCGGTGACTTTGCCACCAAAACGGAGGCGCAGGGGTATGTTGATACGCATAATCAGAGCGTTAACGCCCACGCCGATATTCGGGCTGCGGTAGCCGGTTCCGTCCGCTATGACGCGGCGCAGAGCCTATCGGATGCGCAGCAGGAGCAGGCAAGGGGGAATATCAACGCCGCCCCCGGTGGGTTTGGGTGGGGCAACAGTGTTGGGCAATTCATTCTTGACGCTAATGAGGCCATTTTAGGCGGGTTTTATTATTGGGGTCCCGATGCAAAAAACACACCATTCCGTTATGGGGCAATGGTAGTTATTCCAAGGTCCAGCAGCACAAATAAGCCAAATATAACACAAATCGCATCGCAGGACACGGGCGACTTTACCCCCCATGCCCTCATAGCTGTGCGAAAATCAACAGACAGTGGCGATGGAATGTGGGGACCCTGGGAATGGGTAAATCCTCCCATGGAGTTGGGCACTGAATACCGCACTACGGAACGGTATATGAGAAAACCGGTGTATATCATGGCGTTTTCGTTCGGCGCACTGCCAAATGCATCGGATAAAGCGGTGGCGATGCCTGGAACAGACGGCACCTGTAAAATTATTGAGATTCACGGATATGCCTCAAATGAAATGACATTGCCAGGGGTTTCGGGGGTGTCGGAAGCCTTGCAGGTAACATTAACAGGCATCGGGAATACAGCCTATGTCAAAACCGGTGCAGATAGATCGAGCGCAACTGCGACGATTGTGGCTAAATACTTCAAGACCACAGACTGATATGGACTATTGCGTGATATGCGGAGCCATTGTGCCGGAGGGTCGGTGGGTTTGTCCTCAGTGTGAGAGACGGTGGCCTGAGTTTTAACCTGCACGAAACCAAGTCGGACTTTTGACTTGCACGAAAGCAAGTCGGAATCAATTCAAATCCTGCTTAAAACCGGTTGAAGAATCAACCGAAAAAACGAAAGGGGTATACATTATGGAAAAGACGTTTGCTGAAATCATCGGCGAGGGCTTTAAGGCCGGTAAGACCGTGGCGGAGATCAACGAGGACCTGAAAGCCGCCGGTGCCAACTTCCACTTGAATCCCTACGGCGGCGTCGCCAACTGGACGGAGGCGGAGATGAAGGAGGGCTTCATCCCTGCGGGGAAGGAACCCGCCGACGTGCGTCATCTGCATGATTATATGCGGTACGATGTCACGAAGGCAGGCCAGACCGCCCAGGTGGAGACCCCGGAGGGAACCTATTACATCACCTGGGATGAGGACGGCCATCCTGAGAAGGCCGTGCGGGTGTGACCACCGAAGGGAGGGGCACTATGAACGCTTTACACATCAAAAATACGGTGCTGGTGGTGCTGGCTGCGGCTGGCTCTGCCATTGCTCAGGCGCTGGGAGGCTGGGACGTGGCGCTCAAAGTTCTGATCTGCTTCATGGCGCTGGACTATGTCACCGGCTGGCTGGTGGCAGCCGTCTGGCACAAGTCGGCAAAGAGCAAGACCGGGGCGCTGGACTCCAAGGCCAGCTATAAGGGTCTGGTGAAAAAGGGCGTTATGCTGTCGCTGGTGTGGATGGCAGCACTGCTGGACCAAGCCACCGGGAGCGACTTTGCCCGTGACGCAGTTTGTATGTTTTTTATCGCCAACGAGGGACTGTCGATTTTGGAGAATACCGCCATTATGGGGGTCCCCTACCCCGCCTTTATTAAAAACATGCTGGATGCCATTCATCAGGCCAGCGATCAGGGGAAGCAGAACACGGAGGCGCACACATGAGCACGAGGGCGGGCACTGTCCCGCTCTCCGACCTCCAATTTTTGAAGATCTATTTCAACCGGAAGCGTCTCCGCTCCACCACGGCCAACCTGAAAAAGATGCTGGCGGAGGCGGGCGGGGACGCTATCTGCAATGGCTCCATTTTTCTGCGGAACCAGACCCCGGCCTGCCACCTGAAAGCGGACGGCAAGGTCTACAAGGCCCCCAATTACCGGGCGTGGGCCATCAGCTGGAACACCCCGGCGGACTTCGGCGTGAAGGCCGTGCCCAATGGGGACCGGAATTACATGGAGTGCGTCCACCTCATCATCAGCGGGAAGAAGATCAACCCTGTCACCTGCGGAGCGGACATGAAGTACCGTGCACCCCGGACGGCCATCGGCACCAAGAACGGGCGGTTCGCCTACTATGTGAGCAAGGACCGGCGGACACCGGAGCAGCTCCGTGACCTGCTGGCGTCCTTCGGCTGGGACAACGCCATTATGATGGACGGCGGCGGGTCTACCTGCTTCATGGATTCGACAGGCAAGGGCTTCACCGGGGACGGACGGGTGATTCCGTTTTTCCTCATTTGGAAGCTAAAAAGCGGGGACGCATACGAGCCGGAAGGAGAAAAACCTATGGTAGAGATCAACGCCTATTCCAAGGCGAAGGACGGCGGCAAGAAGCTGTCCACCCATTTCAAAGTGAAAGAATTTGCCTGCAAGGACGGCTCCGATGCCGTACTGGTAGCGCCTCGGCTGGTGATGGTGCTCCAGAGCATCCGCAGTCACTTTGGCGTTCCGGTGGTCATTCACAGCGCCTACCGGACGCCGCAGTATAACAAGCAGGCGAACGGCGCGGAGCACAGCCAGCACTGCTACGGCACGGCGGCGGACATTTCCGTCAAGGGGCAGACCCCGGCGGCGGTAGCGGCGTACGCACGACAGCTCATGCCCGACTGGGGCGGCGTGGGCACATACAGCAAAAAAGGCTTTACCCACATCGACGTGAGGGAGGTCAAAGCCGACTGGAACGGATAAGGAGGGCCAAGTATGGCAGTTTCTGAATACGATAAGAAAAACCTATCCCAAAAACAGCAGGACCGCATTGCGGAGGTAACGGCCAAAGCGCAGAGCGGTAAAATGTCATGGGCTGACGCACACAAGGAGGCAGAAAGCATCCGGGGCAATGCCGGATATTCCGGCGGGCGTTATGGCAACGAGTATAACAGCAGCCGCGGCGGTAGTTCTTCCGGCGGCGGGAGCAGCGGTTCCTCTGGCGGCAGTTCTCAGGCCGCCTCTGGCGGGACACCCTACGTAAAAGGACCCGGCTACGGCACCGGCGGTTATACCAAAAACGGTGCTTACGGTGTGCCTGTTTTGGAGCCTACTGATATGGCGGGATACTGGAAAAAAATGACCGGCGGTGCGGATATGAGCAGACGCCCTGATCTTGCGGGCGGCTATGCTATCTCCAACGGCTATACCGTTTACTACGACAAGGACGGTTATGCCACGAAAGCGTCTAAGGGCACCATTGATTACACCCCTCACCAAGATATCAACGCCGGGAACGGCAGTTACGGCAAAAACGGTGCATGGACGGACAACGAAATGCTGTCCGCACTGGACCGCTCCAAGATTCAGGACATCCGCAACCGGCTTCAGCGGGGCGAGATCACCGGCGATCAGGCGAACCAGGCGGCAAACGCCATTCGTGCGGGCTACGGTTACACCATCGACAAGAACGGCTATGTGACGGACAGTGGGGCGCTGTCTGCTGTAAATGACCGCCGGAAGCAACTGGGCCTTTCCACCAGCCCGGAAAGCGCGGAGCTGGATTATTACCGCTATCTCATGGGCACGGACACCTCCCCCTCCGCACAGGCAAGCGGCAAGGTGCAGTCCTTCTGGGACTATCTGTCCGCAAACGGCGGCGCACAGGCAGGCAGTCAGCAGCGGGTGACGGACATTGCGGCAGGCAGCACCCCGGCAAGCAATTTCACGGCACAGACCGGCACGAGCTTTGACATCGGGGACGGCAGCGACTATCTGAAGGAGCTGTACGCCAAGAAGGTGGCGGCAGAGCTGGCGGCGCTGAAATCCGCCTATGAGCAGAACACCGCCACACTGGATGCCAGCCGTGCGCAGATCGCGCCGGTGTATGACATTGCCCGGAACAGCGCGGCCAACCAGAACGCCTTGAGCCGCGGCGCGTTTCAGGAGATGGCGGTGGCAAACGGCCTGAACACCGGCACCACCGGACAGGCGGCGCTGGCACAGGACGTTGTGCTCCAGCAGAACCTCTCCCAGATCGACCGGGAGCAGGCGGAAAAGACGGCGGCCATCGACCTTCAGCGTAGCCAGTTGGACACGGAATACCGGAACGCCATTGCCAAGGCAGAGGCCACGGGAGACGCAGAGCTGGCAAACGCCCTGTATGAGGAATACGTCCGGCAGCAGAACCTCTACGCCAAGTACGGCGCACAGACCGGCGGTTCCGGCTCCGGCAGCTCCGGCGGCAGCACCGTGGTAAAGCCCACCCTGACCGCCAGTCAGGTCCAGTCCGCCCTGAAAAACGGCATCGTGACAGATGACGTGATCTCCGCCTTCGATTACTACTACGGGCAGGGGGCCTACGATTCCCTGTACGGCACCGGCAAGCTGACGGCGGGCAAGTCCTCCGGCAGCGGCAGCACCGGGGGCAAGAAGGGCAGCTATTCCAACGGCTCCCTGACCAACGAGCAGGTGAAGCAGCTCCAGAAGTACTACGGCGTGTCTCAGGACGGCAAGTGGGGCACCAACTCCAAGAAGGCCGCAGGCGGCCTGACGGCTGATCAGGCATGGGCGAAGTATCAGGGCGGCAGCGGCAGCAGCAAGTATGAAAACGTCGGAAATCTCGCTGCATGGGCGTCCGGCCTGAACACGGACCTGAAGAACGGCAACACCGAAAAGGTGGGCCGGTGGCTGGATAACAACTGGTCTAAGCTGACGGCAGAGCAGCAGCGTCGAATCAACGCAGAAGTTTTGAAGCCTTACGGCATTGTTTACAAGGGGTGACAGTATGGGTAAGCTGGTGTATATCAAAACCGGGCAGTCTGTGACCGGCGGGCAGAGCGCTCCGACATCCGGGCGGGGTCTGATGCACTTAGACGGCACACCGGTTGAGCGGAAGAGCGGGACCCAGACTGTCAAGGTCAAGGAGACGAAGGCCGTTACGCCTTCTGCCTCCCCCCGGCCTATGGAGAACGCCAGCACCGGAAACAACCGGCCCAACAGCCGCCTGCTGGCAGACGTGCAGACCGGCGGCACCACGCCCCCCTCTCTGGACAACGGGCGCGTGGGGAAGGTGATCTCCGGTGCGGTGAAGTCCACCGGCTCCGCCTTCACGAACCTTGGCGGTGTGCTTGCAGAGGGGGCCGGATATCTGAACACCCGCATTGCCAACCAGAACGCCGGAGAATCCCTGCAAAACGACCATGACGCGGTGAAGCGGTACGAGAAGATGCTCCGGGATGTGAAGTGGGCCAACGGCAAGGCTATGACGGCGGCGGATGTGAAGCAGGTGCAGGGCTACCTTTCGGCGGCAAAGCGGCGCATCGCGGCCCACGAGGGCTACACCAAGGCGGTGGAGCAGTCCGACAAGGCAGTGGCGGACAAGGCGTATCAGAAGGCGGACCGTCTGTCCCAAAGCTCCGCCGCGGACGTGGCGCAGGCCAAGGAAGGGCTGGGGCCGGTGGGCCAGTTCGCCGTGGATCTGGGCGTTCAGGGCGTGCAGATGGCGGGGGATATCGCGGCCAGCGCCGTGATCCCTGGAGCCGGTCTCGCCCTGATGACGGCCCGTTCCGCCGGAAGCAGCGCACAACAGGCCAGACAGTCCGGGGCCAGCTATAACCAGCAGCTTGCCTACGGGCTTGGCAGCGGCGCTCTGAGCCTTGCCACGGAGAAGATCAGCAACGTGGCAAGCCCCTTCAAGAAGGCGTTCGGCGGCGGTGTTCTGGATAACGCCATCAGCGGCGCGCTGGCCAAGCTGAACAACAGCGCGGCGGGCCGTGTAGCCCTCTCCATGATCTCCGAGGGCGGCGAGGAATTTATCGAGGATATTTTCCAGCCCATCTTGCAGCGGGCCACCTATGACCCCTCTGCCCGGTTCGATCTCAGCGAGGCGCTGTATGATGCGGCGGTGGGCGCTGCCATGGGCGGCATCGGCGCAGGCGTTGACGTTATCCGGCGGCGTGGAAGCGGTCAGGCGGACGCACAGCCCACGCAGGAGGTGCGCCCGGAGGTGCAGGAGGGTACTTATACCCCCACCCCCGCAAACGCCGCAGAGGGCACGCAAAACGCCGCCCCCAATGTGGAGACGGCGGAGAATATTCGGGTTGGTCAGGCGACTACCATCAAGAAGCCTTACAAGGGCGAAGTGCCGACCCAGACCCAGCGGCAGAACACAGCGCCGGTGCAGGTGAGCAGCGAAGCCCTGACCCAAGCGCAGAACAGTATTTCCGGGGCGCGTGGGCTGGAATCTTCCTTCCCAGCGCAGAGCTTCAAGAGTACGCTGAAGAACGTCTACAAGAGTATCTTCAAGCCCGCAAAGGGCGTTGTTGTGGATGGAGCCTCTTTCGGCGGGCAGCCCTACGCGGTGGACATCAATAACAATGTTCCCGGAAAGGTTATCAGTGACCCAAATTTAACAGCCGAAAAACTGTCTGTATTGGGAAACTTGACGGAAATCGTGCAAAATGGGGAGTATGTTGGCAGCGGTGAATATGTTCCCCACGGGGCAAAGACAAAGAAAACGGTTCGTTACGATTACTTTGAAACCCCCGTTGAAATCAATGGAAAACAATATATTGCCTCGTTTGATGTGGAGGTTGAACCAAATGTCAACAACTATCGGACGCATAAGCTAATAAAAATGGACTTGAATGAAGTTTCCGGCCCTGACGTAGGTCCAGCACCTACCGCGACGAAAACTCATTCAAGCCCTGTTGAGGGTACGCGTCCCCTCAATGCTAATGATAGCATAGCACAGGGGGCGGAAAATGTCAAGAACGGCGAAAGCCGGGACATTCTCTCCGAAGTTCTGTTCGGGAAGAAGCGGGCGGACCTGAATACCATGACGGAGGCCCAGCAGGACGCCATTTTCCGGGCCAACGAGGAAGGCACCGTGGGCATGGATGCCACCGGCAAGGTGTTCCAGATCGACCCGGAGCAGCACATTGACCGGCGGCGGATGGAGACGGTGGGCGGCAGAGACGTGAACGCCTTCCAGTTTGACCACCCGGAGCTGCACCACTATTATCAGGAAGCGGCCAACGCCCTGATCGCAGATGCGGACCTCTCCCTCCAGCAGCCCATGAGCCGCCGTTACGAGCGGACCATGGAGGGCAACGCCGTACAGCAGGCGGCGCAGACCTCGCCCCATCTGCGTCAGGCCATGGACGAGACGGGTCTTACCCGTGACAGCATCATTGACGCGGCAAAACGCATTGTAACGGACCACGGGCAGGAGAACGTGGCGGCGGCCAAGCGGGTGGAGCTGATTCTGGACGATATGCTCTCCCACGGCTACACCACCATGACCGGCGAACAGGTGGGACCCAACAGCGGGTATCTCACCGCCAAGCAGAGCATTCTGGGCGCGGGGGAGACACAGGCCAGAGGGCATGGGCTGGATGGGGTGGATGGCTACGATAACCTCGGAAGCGCACGGCAGGGCTTTACAACCCCCGGCATGGAGGGCACGGAGCAAACCAGCCGCCTTGCCGATTCTCTCCCCTATGACCGCTATCAGGAATCCGCTACCGGACTAACCCGGGAGGACTACGCCAAACTCTTCCGCTACGAGAGCCAGACAGAGGGCAAATCCCTCCACTTGGCAGAGGAATTGGTCTACGTCAAGAAGGACGGTCAAAAAACCTTCCTGCGGGATGTGGATGAAGGCGCGTTTCATGAGTTGGTGCGGTCTCTGGATGACGCGACGGCATGGAACGGCCCACAGATGGACGCGGCCCGGATGATTCAGCGCGAATTGCAGGGGAAAGCAGATGGGCTTGAGATCCCGGAAACGGAATACATCGACTTCCTGAAAATCATGCGGGAGCACGAGACCTCCACCGGCCAAGGCGTTCAGGCAAACGCCAAGTGGAGCCGGAAGGACAATAACGGCGGTCAGGCTTCAGAGCTGGACGCATGGGACAATCTGGAGCGCTCCAACCTGTCTGACGCGGAAAAGACTGAGACCTTCCGGCAGATCGTAAAATGGGATACGGACATTGAAGCGGTCAAGTCCGGGGACACCGCCGCCATGAAGGACATTATTCTGGATGTTGCCGAGGCGAGAGGCGTTCTGAACGGCGTAACCGGCAATGAAAGCAAGGCGCTCCGCTCCATTGCGGAAAGTTCTCTGAACGCGCTGACCTTTGACCAGCTCAAGCAGTTCGCCTACGCTTCCACCAGCGCCATGAGTACAGACGCCACATCCGCCAACCTTGGCAGAAAGATCAAGACCATCCAAATTCTGAATATGCTGTCGAACCCAAAGACGGCATCCAAGAACGTCACCGGCAACACATCGTTCTACGCGCTGGACGCGCTTTCCATGAAGGGCGGTGCCCTGCTGGATAGAGCTGTTTCCAAGCTGACGGGGACCCGCTCCATGGCGGCTGACAGCGTATTTAGCAAGGGAACGCGGGAAGCGGCTGTAAAGGCCATGCGGATGAGCATTGCTGAAATCACAATGGACGTGGACATGGGGGGAACGAATACCCGCTACGGGACCGTGAGCCAGCGGACCTTCAAGGCCAACGGCAATTTCGCGGAACGGGTAATTTCGGCTCTGGAGCGGAACCAGGCATACCTTCTGAACGCTACGGATGAATTTTACAAGGGGGCTGCCAGAGCGTCCGAAGCGAATACGCAAAGGCTGATCGACGAGGGCAAGATCAAGACAGCGGATAAGGATTACGCCAAGACACAGGCTGAGCAGCTTGCCAAATATCGCACATTTCAGGATGACAGCAAAATGTCCGTTATCATCCAAGAAATCCATGACCTTTTCAATATGGTAGGCATTGGAGACAGCGGGAAAACCATTAAGGGGAAAACCGTGCACTCCTTTGGCGCAGGCGATATTGTGGCGCCTTTTACACGGGTGGCGGGCAACCTTGTTTCCCGTGGCATTGAATATTCGCCCATAAACGCCATGAAAGGAACTGTGGAGATCGCGGAGGCCGTGGCAAAGGCGGCCAACAACGGCAGCGCGGATGTGGAGCTGCAAGCCAAGGGCGTTTCCAACGCGGCCAGAGGACTGACCGGCACCGCGATCGCGTTCGGCTTTATGAACCTTGTAAAAATGGGCCTCATGCGGAAAGCGGACGATGAGGACGATGAAAAGGTCGCAGCACTGAACCGGGCCGAGGGCATGACCGGGACGCAGCTGAACCTGTCTGCGGCCAAACGCTGGCTGTCTGGCGGCGGGACCGAATGGCAATACGGTGATACGCTGATAGACCTGTCCTCCGTGGAGCCGCTGAATCTGTTAATGGATCTGGGCGCGGAAATGGCAAAGAGCGAGGGGAACCCCGTTGTTTCCACATTCAAGGCGACCGGCAAATCCTTTATGAGCGCGTCGGCAGACCTGCCCGTTGCCCAGTTTATCGGGAATGTGGGGACGGATGTACTGAAGTATAACAATGACCCGATGGAAAGCATTATCAAAGAGGGGGCCAGTACGGTGGCATCGTCCCTGACGCCGAACGTTTTGAGGGCGGTTGCACAGGGGCTGGATGACCGGCCCCGGGCTACCGGCTACGCGGACACCTTTACGGAACGGCTGGCGATGGAGGCGAAAAGCCGCATCCCCGGACTACGGGAAACCCTTCCCGGCTCCGTTGACACGCTGGGCAATGAGCGGATGTATCAGGGCACTACGCCGGAACGCCTGTTTAATTCCATGCTGAACCCCGTTGGAGTGAACCACTACCAGCAGGGCGAGCTGTCTAAGGATCTGGAATCCCTGCGGGAACGCTCTGGGGGGAATACCTCTTTCTACCCCACAAACCGTATTCCGAAGGAGGTCTCTTTCACGGACAAAAACGGAAAGAAACACACCGCCCAAATGGACTATGAGCAGCGCCAAGACTTCCAGAGAACGCGCGGCACTGTGACGAATGGGACCATGATGGCGATGACCGGCACCCGCGCATACCAGAAAGCAAGCGCGGAGCGGCAGGTCGAGCTGATGGCGAAATGCCAGTCTTACGGGTACGAGGTGGCGAAGGGCAGCGTTCTGGGTAAGGATTCTATGGAAAAGTGGGCAGTCAACGCGCAGACCTCCAAGAAGGACGTCGGCCTGTCTACGGTTGAGTTCCTGAACCTGTACACCGATGACCGCTATAAAAGCTATCTTGTCGGCAAGGCATACGAAAAAACGAAAGAGGCCTATCGCGCGGGCGTTTCGGTTGAGGAATATGTCGGGCTGAAGGAGAGCGCAGATACAAACGGCAATGGAACAATCAGCAAGGCGGAGGCCAGCGCCGCCCTTGCCGGACAGGAGCACCGGGCGGACCTGTGGGACATTATCTGCACCACCAACGCCAAGAACCCCTATAAGTAAGAAAACACCCTCGCCGATTGGCGGGGGTGTTTTGTTTGGGGTTTACATCATGGACAGGAGCGATTTCACATGGGCGGTGCGGTCCAGCATCCGCTCATGTTCCCAGTCCCAGACGGCTTTTTCGGCCTCCGAGGGATGGAGACCGGCGTCCTTCGCCTTTTCGATATGGCGGAGGGCCATCTCGTGAAGCCGGTTGGCATGGCCCAGCTCCTGACGGCTGAGGTCGGCGTAGGTGCTGGCGTCCTCCGGGTCTTCCCCGGCGTGCTTGACGGCTTCCCGGGCGTACTTTTCGGCATCGTCCAGCTCCTCCCGGATCTCTTCGGCCAAGTGTCTGATCTCGTGCATACGATCCTCCTAACTCTGCTTGATGAGGGTGTAGAGCTTGTCCACATCCGTTTCATTCAGCGTGACGTTCCCGATCAGGGGGATATTGGTGGTGACGGGGCCTTTTGCGGCTTCGGTTTTCAGGCAGGTGTAGATCTTGTCAAGGTCCACGTTCCCCGCCTCATCAAAGACGCCGAGAGCTTTCATGGCGGGATGCTCCCGGAGGGCGGAAAGGCTGGCGTCCAGATTGCCAAGGGCCATAGCAGCCCCGGCACCAACGGCCCACTTCTGCCAACCGGTGAGCTTGCCGGTAAATTCCTCATCCACATAGCGGGCCGCGCCCTGCTTGATCTGATCCAATGTTACCATAGATACCTCCAATGACGGGAGAGAGGGGCGCTATGCCCCTCTCTTCTTCCCTCTTCGCCTCTTAGCAGCCGCAGCCGCAGGTGGAGACGGGGAGGGGGTTATAGGTGGACTGGGGGGTGGTTCCGGTGCCGGTGGTGATGTCCGCGACCATTTTGGGATAAAAGGTGGCGTTGGTGTAGGTAACAATGGTGTTGTCAGCGCACTTCCGCTCGTCCCGCTCCCTGGAAATGGCCCCGCACAGCTCGTTCTTGCAGCAGTCCACGCGCTCCTGCAACAGCTGGAAGCTGTCCTTGGTAGCCTGGTTGTTGACCGCCTGAGAAGCCAACACACCCTGCACCTCGCCCAGCTTGCCGTCAATGTACTTGTACATCTCCAGCATCTTCTGGTCCTGGTAGGTGTTGGCATCCCGCAAGGCAATGTCGCTGTGGAGCTTGGCGTTCTCCTGCACCATGGACAGCTCGTAGCGGTTCACCGTGTGGTTCTCGCTGCATCCGGCCTCCGCCGCCATACCAGCGGCAAAGGGGATGGCGCGATTGCCCAGCAGCATACCGCCGAGACCGCCCAAGGAGTTCAGAACGCCCAGAGACAGACCGGCAATGCCGGTGCCGAGACCGGCGCCCGCGACGCCCTTGCTTGCAAATTCAGCCATAATGGGTTCCTCCTTTTTCAAAAATACACCCCCTGTTTCCGCGCGCAAAACAAGCGGTGCTCTATGGTTACCGTACCACAGGACACCGCTTGTCATGGTTTAAGAACGTCTTTTGTTTGGGCGGGATATGCCTGCTTTATCCCGGATGGAGCGTAGGCAGGCGTTTACGGAGGAACGGGATAGGTACAGCTCTGCCGCCGCATCCTCGATCGCCCAACCCCGGCGGCAAACCAGATTGAACACGCGCCGCTCCCGGTCGGTGAGGTAGCGGCACTGCTCCATTTTTTGGAGCTGCTGGACGGTGTATCGGTATTTCATATTGGGCCTCCTTTACGAAGTGCCCCTCCCCTTTGATCTACCGATCTATCATGGCTAACAGCTTTTCCAGATCGTAAAAATTCCGTGGGTTCAGTCCGGTTTCCCGCTGGATGAGCCGAAAGCGGTAGCGGATGGAGTTATAGTGCAGGTAAACCGCGTCACCGGTCTCTCTCACGTTCATGTTGTGCGCTGCATAGGCTTTCAGCAGTTTTTTGTCCCGATCCTCCATAGCTTACCTCCTTTTGTCGCGTGGGTGAATTGCTCGGCATACCGCTGCATACAGGATATTCTACCCATCGTTATGCCTCTCTTTTACGGCTTAACATCCACATTGGGCAGCAGCTCCGTGTGGAAATACATCTGGTAATGATACGGGTCTGTGTGGGTGCCCGTGATGTCCTCCATCACGTACAGCGTGTAGGCGTTGAGGTAGATGTAATTTTTCTTGTAGCTGTTCGGGCCGGTCTTGACGGTGACCACCAGCTCGTTGGTGTCGTTGTTGGAAATGCTCAGATAGCCCTCGCACTCCAAGATCACGTTGTCCGTGCGGGCATTGTAGACCGTCACCCGGCGCTCACACTCGAAGTAATCAGCTTGCTTGCTCATGTTGTGGTTGACCTTATCCGCCTCAGAGCAGCCCACCAGCAGGGCCATATCTCCGCTGGAGTTTAAAGTAATAGTAGTCGTCTGGCTTGATTTCTACGTTGATAGTCTCAAACCAATCTAATGACGGCTGCGTATACGAAAACTTAAATGGCGCTTTAACAGACTGTGACATTCCACTCCGCCTCCTCACAAATATCTACAATATGGTCGCACAATGCAGCCGGGATGACAGACCGCTCCACGCTGCCAGCCAGCCCTTGCGTTCCCGTCTTGGCCCCGCGCGGGGCAGAGATATGGCACGGGTCGCCGTTGTGACAAGGCGGTTTAAATCTGGGAGACGGATGATTTGTCCAAATGTCCGTGGGCTTCATTCGGGTGTCCCCGTACTGACAGTATGTGATGGTGTACCGGGGCAACCCCTCCATCCACGTCATTTTGCGCATCCCTCCACGCGGATTCTCAATGAACCAGTAAGTCGGGGTCAATGCTAAGATCAGCCGCAGCACGTGCTGGTCCACTGCATCGCAAAACTTGGCATACTCGCTCACCGGGTCCAAATTTCCTGTCTCGGGGTTTTTCCGCCTGTGGTGGCTGATGGCCGCGATAGAAAATGTGGCGCAGTCCGGGCTTGCCCAGATTACATCAGGCCGCCCAAACTCCCGCAGCACATCCTCCGCAGTCAGCTTCAGGATGTCAGCATATAGGTCGATGTGGTCAAATCGCTTGTCCCACTCTACGGAGTACACCTTGTGGCCCCGGGCCTCGAACGCCTTCCCTATGGAGCGCGTCCCGGCAAATAACTCAAGCACCTTCATCCATTTCCCTCCTCATCCGTCGCAACACCCGCCCGGAACGCCTTGCAGACTTCCTGCGATTCCTCGCAAGCTATCAATACTTTCATGCGTCCTCCACCTCATGACCCCAGAAATTATCCATGCATCTCTGGCAAGTATCGACGTCGAGGCCACAGCCGCCAACCCGATGGTATGTGGTATCCAACAACTTTGCACAGAGAGAAGGCTGTCCTTTATCATTCAGTATCACATTGGGGAACATCTTCAAAAACTCGCTCTGCCTGGTTTTGGCGGGGTGCTCCGCGGCCCACTGTTCAGCGGCTTTCACCATCCCTTCACAATCATTCTTTTTGTATGCAGATATATATTTTTGAACCGTGCTGTCACCCGCTCCTGCACCAAGCATCTGTTTAATTGCCTTTATGAACTTCACAGCATCCATCATTCAGCCTCCTCAATGGTGACCTCCACGCGGGAGGCTCCGGTTGTCTGATACTTCCGCACCGTCAGCAGTGCGATCGCGCTATCATCGTTGTAAACATGTTTGTTCAGCGCGTCCAAAATGGTCTTGGCCACGTTGTCGGCGTCCGGGCGCTTGATGTGGGGCGTCCCGTCCAGCGCAGCGGCCTTTTTCTTCGACGTGCTCTTGGGCACCGTAAAGAACGCCGTGACGGTGGCAGTCAGCGGGATACCCGCCGCAAAGCCCTTTCCGCTCTGACACTTCCAGCAAAGCACCACCTTGTTTTCGTACTCCCGTGTTTTCCCTGGGGTGTGGGCGTGTCCGTCCTTCGTGAACCGTGGGCGGCCCTTGCCTACTGGGACGCCGGGGACCGTAAATTCAACCTTCATCGTTTTTCTTCCTTTCCGGCAACAATGACGCTGACCACGCGGACGCGGCCCAGAGGCTCCAGCAGCATCGCCACCGCCTCCTTCGTGCCCTGCGTGTCCTCGCCATCGTAAATGTCGATCACAAGCCGCATCATCGTGTGTCCCTCCTGAATTTTGGGCAGGTGTGGATCACAAACGAGGACGCTACCCGTGTGCCGCCCTTGCCCTTGCCGCCGACCTTCAGCACCCGGCTTGTTGGGGTGGCGTCCCAGCCTGGGACCGGCTTCAAATGGTCGGACCACTCACAGCCGCAGCCGCCGCAGGCGTTGGCGCACGTCCAGCAAAGCTGCTGCTGATACATAGGCGCGGCGCTGCCCTTGGGGGCCTTCTTCTGCTTCTTCTCCCGCGGGGGATAGCGGCGGATCAGTTCCTCCAGCCGAAAATTACTTGCCATTAAACACCTCGCATATCTGCCAGAGCGCACCAGGCAACATACGTCATCCCCTGCTTTTTCGCTTCGGAGGGGGTGGGAATACCGGCCTCATGCCAGCGCTCACGCTGTTCGCCTGCCTTGGCGTAGAATTTTTCCAGATAGGCGTCGGACGGCTCCGGCATGGGGGTCTCCTCCGCTTTGGGTGTTTCCGGTTTGGGCAGGTAGGGGACCAGTTCGGATGCGTCCGGCGGGAACCGGTTCTCCCGTGCCCGGAGAATGACCGCCTGCTTCGCGTCCTCATAGGCCCACGGCTCCAATACCAGCGTCCACGCCTCTAAATCTGCGGGGGTGCGGGGCTGCTGTCTGGAGCTGGGGTAAAGTGTCTCAATCAGGTTAAACAACCGCTGGGTGTCCTGCTTCTCCATGTTCTTCTCCTGTAAGACTTCCGTAGTAGTCTCTAATTAGCTTCTAATTCCCGTATTAGCCTCTAATTCTTTTCCCCCTGCCAATAGAGAGATAAATATATATAATCTTTTCTTCTTAGGGGGGGTGTGGGGGGGGCATTCTTCTTTTCTCTGCGGCTGCTGTGTGGGTCGGTGATCGTGCTGCGGCTTGCTTGCATCCGCCCGTCATCACTCTTTAGACACACACGGCAACGTTGTTAAAAAGGAAGCTCCCCGTCATCCTGAATTTCTTCAAAGCCTCCGCTGCTGTTCATGGGCGGGGCGGCGGCGGTGCGGGCGTCGATACGCTGAGCGCCCACAGAGGCCCACTCTGCGATGAAGTCGATATAGACCTTGCCCTCGTAGTCCCGGGGTTCTACGCGGCCCACAGCGATGATGGGATCGCCCTTGGATGCGCTGGCAATCACGCGGCCCATGGAGCCGAAGCCCTTGACGGTCATCCAAACGGTGGTCCCGTCGGCCTTGTTATAGGCCGCCACGGAGACGGAGCCGATGATGGTGTTGTTTTTGGAGGTGAAAATCTGGGCGTCCTTGGCGCAGCGGCCACAGATCAGGCCGGTTTTCTGCGGGACGCCCTCCCGGTTGCAGTCCGGTAAGCCGTTCATAAACATCAGGCATCCTCCTTCGGTTCCAGCGCATCCAGCAGGGCGTCAAAGTCCTTGCTGAGTACCTTGCTGGCGCTGTCATAGCCGTGGGCCTTCAAGATGGTTTTTGCCTCCTGCTTCGTCAGGCCGTGGCGGGAACAAGCAGAATAGAAGAATTTGACCTGCGCGGCGGTAATGGGGGCGTTGGGGTCCTTGTTGGTCATGTAGGCGCTGCCGTCCTCGGTGTCGCTCTCGATGTCCTGGGTAAACATATCGGAGACGCAGCCGAGGGACAGAGCAGCGGAGACCAGGGCGCGTTTCTGGGCCATCTTCACGGCGCTGTTGGCACCGTCATAGGGGGACTGGGAGCCGGTGCGTCCCTCCCGGGTGTTGCCGGAGCCGTAGGCGGAGGTGATGACGTACTCTTTTCCGTCATAGATCTTGATGAGGTCGCAGCGGACGAGGAAATAGAAAAAGCCGTGTTCGATATCCTCTAACTTGCTTTCCAGGGTGTAGCGCTGGCAAAGGCCGTAAGCCACAGCCACCTTCTCCGCGCCGGATTTGAAAAGCGTGGGGTTTTTCGTCATGGCGTCGCCGTTCTTTTTTCGGATCATGCCGAAGTCGATACCGCGCTTCAGGACGGCGGGGGCGCCGTCGGGGGCGCAGATGGTGTAATTCCCGGAGCGGGGGACGGGGTCCACCGTCAGGGCGGCGGCGTTGTATTGGTACAGGGCGAGTTCATTCATGTGCGTTTCTTCCTTTCTGTGGCTTTATGGAGGGTGCGGCAGGCATTCACCAGATTTGAATTTGGTTCTACATGGCGGAGCTCGTAAGTGCCGTCCTTTGAGAGTTTCAAGGCATAGAGCGATTGAATTTTCCCGTAACCGCAGCGCGGGTCCCACGAGAAGATCATCTTGTAGGCGGTGAGCTGGGCGGAGAGGGCGGCGTCATGAAGCTGGCCGGTCTTGATGTCCAGAATGGCGGGGGCATTATGGATGATGCCAAAGCGGTCCATCGTTCCGGCCATTTTCATATTCCGGTCCGCGATAGGACATTCGATCAGCTTCCATTCCGGTTTCCAATCTTTGAGAAACCGGCGGTAGGCTTTCAGGTATCCGGCGATCTCCGGGGTTTCTTCCGGTTCCTCGCCGTAGTCGATGAGGGCGCAGGCTTCGTGGACGGCGGTTCCCCGGCGGGCGGCAGCCTCCGCCAGCCATGGCCGGTCTGACTTATAGTCATAGGCGCAGAAGCGGGTGACCTCCGTGACGCTGGGAAGCCTTACGCCGTCAAGGGTGTAGGTGTGGGTGGCCTCGTCAAATGTCAGCATGGGGTCCCTCCGTATACAGGACCGGGATACCGAGGGCGTCGGCAAACAGGTCCATATCGTCATCGAGCTTATCCAGCAGATAGTCCTTGAAGCAGGGCGGGCAGTACAGCTCGCCGTTCGGGAGCTGGAACATCCGGTCGCAGTCATCCTCCGCGGCGGGGTTCATCGGATGGTCACAGTGGGAACAAATGGGATAGGTTTTTCTGGTCATAGTTGGGTCTCCCTCCAGACACGGACCGCGTGGGCGATGTCCGTATATTTTTTCGTGCGGTAGCCGCAGGAATCGCAGAGGACGAAAAACAGGTCCTCTTTTCCGGGGGCTACCATCCGTTTACCGCCGTACATGTGGCACCGGGGGCAGGGCGGTAATTCTGCCATCTGGACGCGGCGTCTGCGCATCAGACCACGCCCAGCATGTGGGCCAGCACCGTGAGCAAAAAGCCGAGGAAGCAGCCGAAGGAGACCCAGGCGGAGAAGTCGGCCCGGTCCCGGCGGCGCTCCTCTCGTGTGCGGTTAGCGCGTTTCATGGCGATTCCTCCCCTCAATGAGATCCACGATCCGCAGGGGCCACGCGGCAACGGTGGCCACGCCGATCAGCATGAAAGTGAAAGTGGTTTTGTCCATAAATCAGACCTCCCCGAAGTGATAGCACTGGCGCAGATTGTTGTTGAATGTGACTAAAAACCAGCGGTGCGGGATGTTGATGTAAGTGACGGTGCCGGTGCGGGTGGGGTGCTCCGCGTCGCCCAGGCAAAGGCGGACATTGCACCGGGCACCAAGCTCCGGCGGCGCGGGCGGCTTGGGATCAGGCTTGAAGCCGCAGAGGTTGAGCTTGCTCATTTTCTGGCACCTCCACAAAGCTGGCGGGCGAAGGTGGCGGCGGAGATGTAGCCGCCCTTCTGCAAAGGGAAATGGCGCTGAATAGTGCGCAGGTCCTTCATGCCGGTGAATTTGCGGATATCCGCCAGATTCAGAAGCTGCCGCCCACCGGTAAAGGCGAGGATTTGTTCCAGATTGTCTCGATATGCGGGATGTTCCATAGTGGCCTCCTTTTTTGGTTTTGTCGTGATTGCGATTGATGGTGCGGTGCGCAGCGAATCTAAGCCGCCGCACTGCCGAGCTTGTCTATTCCATTCCTTTGCGTTTCGGGGATACACAGCGCCGCGCCAATCCATTGCTTTGCAAAACGGTGCTGTTCCATCGCCATTCAAGGCTACACGATGCTCCACCTTTCAATTCCATTGCGTTGCCTTGCGCCTCTGTGCATAGCCTTTGCTACGTATCTCGAGACAGTTCCAGGCCATTCCATTGCTGTTCTAAGCCGTTCGGTGCAGTGCCATTCCATTGCTGAACGATTCGCGGCCCTTCCGTTGCTTCGCGGTGCATCTCTGCGCATCGCCGTTGCGCTGATTCACTTTTCGCTGCTCTTCCGTGGCGATTCACTGCCCTGCTATACCGTTGCTTTGCACCTCGTAGCTCCGCATTGCCATTGCTCAGCATCTCCTACCGATTCGAAGCAGTTCCATTGCTACGCACCTCGTAGCTTCGCGTTGCCGTTGCAGCTCAATACATCTCTATTTCTTTGCAACGCCTCTCGTCTCTAAGCCTTTCCATTGCTTAGCGCCGCGGGACTTCTCCGCTGCGTTACTGGAGCTCCTCCCAGACAAACCGGCCTTTTCCACTGTTCCGCCACTGGCCGATGCCGGAGAACCGGCCATAGTCCAGCCATTCCCGGACGGCCTTTTCATGATCGTCGCAGAGGCAGACCACCCGGAACTCGCAGGTAGCGCCTGCGGGGATCTCCTCGCTCATGGCAAGGGAGACACGCTCACCCTGCGCCGTCTGCGCTCTCAGGGGGCGCTGGCACTCACCAATCGGGCCGTCGAACTCCAGCGGGATCACGCGGGGCTCCGGGAAAATCAGCTTATCGATCTCCTTCTTGTAGGCCTTGATCTTCTCGCTGGCCGTGCCCTTGACCTTGCGGAGGCCGCCGCAGGTATCCTTGAAAAAGCCTTTGATCTGATAGTCATACAGGAACGGGGTGCCGTCCTCCATCCGGGGGAACACCGTCATGGCCTTTTCTGCCACGGCATCAGCGCCCAGCGCGGAGACTTCCTCCTCCACGGTGGCGGCATCGGGGGACTTGGAGCCAATAAACTCCCGGTAGATTTCCGGGTTGGCGGGGGACGTACCAAGGATGGGTTCGGTGAAGGTGAGTTTTACTTTCAGTTCTTTCATGTTGATTCTCCTTTTCGTGATTGCAAGTTGGTGTGAATTGGTGTATGTTTGGGGGTAAGGGGGGGGATATGCGGTGCAGAGGGAATTTGAAGAATACGCCAAGGCGTTGGCGGATGCTTCACGGAAACAGCAGCAGGCCGAGGAAGTGGCCGAGAAGAAAGCCGAAGAAAAGCGCGTAAAGCGTGCGGACTTTCTTTTCGAGCTTTTCAAGGCGCTGGCTGTCGCCGGGGTCACGCTTCTTGTGGAGCATATCGGGGATATTTGGGCGTTCTTGCATAAATAACACCTCAGGGGGGATTGAAATGAAGAATATTGACCAAGAGATTTGGGAGAAGCGGAAAAAACTTGCAGAAATGAAGGAGCAAGTAAATGAGTTAAGGGCAGCACAAATCAAAAACTCTCAAATTTTGAAGAACACTGTTACCATTCCAGAAGCATATGAGATGTACCTAAACGGGGAAGCCACATTTGATGAGTACCAAAAATATGCGGAAAATCGAAGAAACCTTGAACATATGGTCAAAGTTTCTGAGGACTGCTTTCAACCAGATCCGGTTGTAGAAAGACTGGAAGCTGAATTGTCGGAAATGGAAAAAATATACATGAAGCGCTCAAAGATTTTCCTTATCGTGATAACTCTCATAGGAATCGCAGTGTTGAGTATAGTTTTGTACAAGTGACATTCAATGCGCTAAAATCAGCACAATAATGTCGAAAAATATTGCGATCAGAGAGGCAGTTAACGTAATTGCCATGCAAATATCTTTGTGAGACCAATTCTTCATAAATAAACCTCGGGAGGGATTGAGATGGAACCATCGGAAAGAAATAAACGAATTATTGCAATTGCAACGGGGATATTTTGGCTTTCCATTGTGGGGTGGGTGTTGCTGGAAAGCCGCCCAGCCGGGCCACTTGAATTTCATTGGATTCGTAGCGGTACCACAGGCGAACGGCTTCCGTTAATTGCGAACATCCTCCTTTATGGTATCGCATTGGCGTTTTTCTCTATGATCCCGTCAGCTTGGGTATTTTTATTTGCCTTGTGCGTTTTCTTTTTCCTACATAGGAAAGATAAAAAACTTCACCAAAGGCATTACTACCCGCCATATGAAGAAGAGATGCACTATGGGGGAAAACTAACATTTGCTCTCGTTTACATCACAACGGGAGCTTTGCTGCTTCTTCACATTACAAACTTGGTTGAAATCAAGATACCGTGGTTCGATTAAATCTTACTTTCTGGGTATAAAAATATTGTCCATGGGGACGCCGTAAAGATCGCAGAGGGAAAGCAGCTTGTCCGCCGGGGGAAATCGCTTGCCGATCTCCCAATTATAAATCGTGCGGCTGCTGACCCCAATGGATCTTGCGGCGTCTGCCTGCTTCATTCCGCGGTTTACGCGGGCGGCGCGGAGGGTAACTTGAAAGCTCATAGCGTGAACTCCTTTCGTTCGATTTAATCTAACATTATAATACCACCGGCGAAAAGGGATGTCAAGCAAAAAGTTAGGTTAAAACGAAAAATAGTTCTTGCAATTCGATTAAAAATGACTTACAATGGATTTAACAAAAAAAGGGGTGAATCCAATGGGGCAAGAAGAAATCTGTGCAGTTTTCGCACGGAATCTAAATAAATTGATGATCCGGGAGAACTTGAAGCAAAGCGATCTCGTATTAAAATTGAAAGTATCGAAAGCCCAGGTATCAGATTGGTGCGCCGGGAAGAACATTCCCAGATCGAACTATCTGGCTTCGCTGGTAGACCTGTTCGGCTGCCAGCTTTCGGAACTCATGAGCGAAAAACAGCCCGCCCCCACGAATGGGGACGAGCTGGCGGAAGATGATAAGCGGATCATTGAGCTTTTACATCAGCTGACGCCGGAGAATCGGGAACGGATCGTTGAGATAATAAAAGCTCTTGCATCGCAATAAGGACGGCGGCTTGCTTTTCCGGCCGTAAGCTGTGGAAGGTTTCCAGGAACTCAAGGTCTGTCATGGGATGCTCCTTTCTATATTTGAAACCCCGGCCCGCCGAAGCGGGACCGGGGAAAGGGGAGTGGGCCTATGAGAACAATAGACCCATCTGGCGGGGAAGTCCAATTCAAAAGGCGGATTTTCCATGCAAAAAACTTTCAAAAAACTTGCAAGGAGGTAAAACGGTGAACTTTTCGGAAAAAGCACGGGCAATGCGGATGAAAAGCCCGCTGACGCTGCGGGAGATCGGTGAGCAGTGCAACGTATCGGAAAGCATGGTATCACGCTACATTTCCGGCGCGGCGAAACCGCCGGACGATGTGGCCGAAAAGATTCTGGAAGTGCTGCGGAACAGCGAGCAGGACGATGACCGGGGCATTTACGCCGCCCACATCGACGATCTGCGGCGCTTGATCCGCCAGCAGCAGCGGGAGAAGCGAGTTTTGTTCGGGATTCTGCTGTTCTTCATGTTCCTTACGCTGCTGCTCTATCTGGACGCCACGCACGGAGACTGGGGCGCGTTCCGGTACATAAAATAAAAGCCGCCTGAGTGCTGGAACACTCAGACGGCAAACCCACCAATCGCAATCACGACAAAGCCAAAGGAGGATCAGTCACAGTATAGCACGATCCCCCTGGCGATGCAACAGGAGGAAAGGAAAAAATGGCGAAGAAAAGTAAATATGGCGTCCGCAAGGACGGCCTGCACGAGGCAATCCGCACCATCAATGGCAAGCGGGTAGCCTTCCGGGGCAAGACTGATCGAGAAATTGACCGTAAAATCTTAGAGTACAAGCTGGAGGCGGAGAAGGGCCGGAATTTCCCGGCGATCGCGGACGAATGGGAGCGGGAGCACGAGAGCGAGATCTCCGAATCATCCCGGCGGGTATACAGCTACGCGGTGAAGCGTCTCAAAGAGGCGTTTCCGGGGCGGGCGTCGGAGATCGAACCGGTGGACGTGCGGAACTACATCAAACGCTTTGAGGCCCAAGGACGCAGCGCCAACAGCGTTGGTATTGAGCTGGCGGTCTGCCGGATGATCTTTGCCCATGCCGTCATCAAGGGCGATATTCGGCTCAGTCCGGCGGCGGAGGTCAAGAAGAGCCGGGGTCTGCCCTGTAAAAAGCGGGAGGCGCTGACGGAGGAACAGGAGGAGGCCGTGAAAGCGGCGGGGCTGACAAAGGCGGCCCGCTGGTGGCTGTTTGGGTATCTGCTGTTGTACACCGGATGCCGCCGGGGTGAAGCGCTGGCTCTTGCGTATCGTGACATTGACCGGCGGGCCGGTGTGATCCACATCGACAAGAAGATCAGCTACGCCACCGGCAAGCCGGTACTTGAGAATCACTTGAAGTCGGAGAACGGTCTGCGGGACATTCCCCTGCTGCCCCCTCTGGCGGCGGCGTTGCCGAAAAACCGGATCGGGCTGCTGTTTCCCGGTGATGATGGGGGCTATATGCGGCCCCATGAGATCACGAGAGAGTGGCGGCATTACTGCCGGGACGTGGGCCTGAATCAGATCCAGCAGGGCGAAAACGGTGAGACGGTGGAGACGTTCCCCGTCACGCCGCACTGCTTCCGGCATAGCTTCGCAACGATCTGTTATGAGGCGGGGCTTGACCCCAGACAGGCGGCTGGACTGCTGGGCGATACGCCGGAGGTGGTGGAGGCAGTTTACACCCATCTGCGGCAGGACCGGAAACAGACGGCAGCCGAAAAGCTAACGGCGTATTTTGAGGCTGTAAAGTAAAAACACTTTCGTGTGAACTTTTTGGCGAAAAGGCGGCTCCCAACTGTGAAGTTACTGTGAAGTTCGGGTATGATTCCGGTAACATTGTTTGACACTATCAGGCAAAGACTGAAAAAGCCGCAGGCGTTGAAAATAAAGGCTTTGGTGTGATACAGTGTCAATGAGTGGAATTTAGAGAAAATCGTGAAAATTTAAAACTTTTGTAATACTTTTTGAGGAATGACAAGGGATTGTGGCTATACTGTGCATGTGCTGTGAACGTGAAAAAAGACCGGCTCCCGGTGTTCGGGAGCCGGTCTTTTGCACCTGGTCATTTCTGAAAGTTTTTTAAAAAATTTCAAGAAAAAGCGGCCCAATCAGGGCCGCCTTCCTTTTTTGCAACTGCAAAATATTATATTTCAATCCGCGGGGCCTGGATCGAGGCCCTCCGGCTGCGGGCGCCTCCCGCATCCGACATCATTAGTTTACACTGGATTATCGCAGATGTCAAGGCGTTACGCGAGGTAAATTTTTTGACCAATGAGCTTTTCCTCTCGACGGACGTCGATCGGGCAAATATCCTGCACGGAACCGCCAACGGCGAGTTTCAGCCCGTCGAATCTGATCCGCCCGGAAAACAACCCGTTCACAGTGTCGATCTGCTCGGCGGTCGGGGTGAACGGGGGCAAATATGCGTTATCCTGGCACGCACTGGCGGAACGCTCGTAGGTGTGGAGGTATCCGTTGTTGCCCTCGCGGAATGTCCAAGAGCGGAACGCAAGAGAACCGTCCGCGCGGATAGCGATTTCAAGGCGTAGGGGGATACCGAAGAATGGGGAAACGTAGCAGATCAGATCGCCGGGCGTGTACGGGTCCATTCGGCGGTCAAGATCTACGGTGTATTCGTCCGCGTCGAAACAGATGGTGTTACGGTCTTTCAGGATCTTAATTTTCATGGTGGTTACCTCCTGTTGTAACTTGAGTTGATGGTAACATGGGCCGCGCCGGTTGTCAACGCTCCCAGCTGCGTTTCTCGGTGTCCTGCATGGTCTCAATGCCGGGGCGCTGCTTCTTCAGTCCCGCGAACCGGGCAAAGGCTTTCCGGCGCTCCGTGCCGAAATATTTTTCGTCTAAAACTCGCTCCGTGGTGCCGTCCTCATAAGTGCGGACGATCCGCACAAAGTAGATCACCGGCTTGCCCCTGTAACCGGGGTCCCGGATCAGCTCCAGCCGTTCCCGGTAGGCGGCAGTGGCAAGGGCTGCATATCGCTCCGCCAGGGCCGCGCGGTATTCGGTCAGCTGGTCGATCAGCTCGTTACACCGGGCAATCATCCGGGCGGCGCTGTCATCGTTGTTCTTAATGCGGTCGGCGGTCAGGGTGTCGGGCCGGAGCAGATAGGCGGTCAGCCGGATCTCCGCCTCTCGGCTGGGGCTGCCGTAGCGCTGGAAGAGGTCAAGATAGCTCATATATGGGTCCCTTCTGCCCTCGTTTCTCCGGGGCGGGTCATCTATTTATCTTTCGGGGTATAATTCCAAGACTTTTTCGCAAGTGCTAAGATTCTCAATAGTGATATGCATTGCTTTTTCGTTGTTGTTTGCGATGTCATAAGCATAATTCAAAGCGTCATTTTTGCTATCAAAGTCTTTATGTTTTGCAGTCCTAAGATAGTAAATATACACTCGATATGTTTCCATGGTCTTTCCCTTCTGCGCCTTCCTTGCGGCGCGGTATGTTTCGTAGACATCGGCGGCGGGAAATTCCTTCATGCAACAGTTCCACTTTGGACGTGGGGTTTTCCGAAGATAAACGATCTCGCCGTCGTCATGATGCAAGTACCACTTTTCAAGGGTCCCGTCGTGGTTGAGTGTGTATCTTGTGGGGGCTGCGGTCGTGGCCATAGTGTTGTCCTTTCTCCCCGTATGCCCGATAGGACAGGCGCATTTTGTTATCCGGCGTAGGTGAGCTGTTCTTTCAGGCGCTCGATCTCGTGCTGCCAGGCCGGGGCCATGGGGCTGTCGGGGAAACGGTCAAGCGCTTCGTAAAGCTCGTCAAGACGGGTGATGATGGCGTTTTCGCTGGGGATGTTCCATTCCATTTTGTGCTCCTTCTGCCCTCGATACCTCCGGGGCGGGCGGTGTGTCAGATAATGCGGTACGCGGTTCCGGCTGCTGGATTCGTTCTGACGGCTTCGGAAATGATTTCAATTTCTGTTTCGCCCCATCCGCAGCGGCGGAGATCATCGGCCATACGGTCAATGCAAACCGGCCATGCGGCGATCTGGCGTAAATCTTCAAGGACTTCCGCATACTCTACATCATCGGAACACATCCAAATGAGCCTCGCCAACGTTTCAAGGTCGGCCCCCTCGTCAACCAGATAAAACAGTTTTTCATACTGGGCAGATGATCCGCTTGTAAAATAGTGATTGCGGATGCACAAGCTACGGACTTCCTCGCAGGTTAAACGGTTAGAATAAATTTTCATGGTTCATTCTCCTTTCCGGGGGCGGCTCAGCAGGCCGCCCCGATCTGGTCAAAATTGCTGCTTTCCCGGCTGCCATTAAATACCTGACTGCCATACTTCCGGCGGATGTCCGCCATGCTGGTGTTGCCCCGGCGCCATTTGCGCCCCGCTTCCTCATGGTGCCAATACCATTGTTTTTTGTTCTGGCTCCAATGGAAACCCGCTGCTTTCAGCTGTTCTTTATGGGGCTTTGTGTCACCGCTGACCCACACCCAAGACCCGCAAAGCTCAGCGACTATACCTTGCAGCTTCATAAGGAATTCAATCACGGCCCGGAACTCTTCCGGCGTCTCGGTGGTCTGGTGGTACTCGTCCGCGCTGGCGTTGTGCTGCTTCTTCAGCATTTCAAAGAGTGCGTCATGCTCGGCGTTGATCTGCTGCATGGCCTCAGTGCTGCCGCCCATGTCCGGGTGATACTTCATAGCCAAGCGGCGATACTGCTTTTTCAGCTCGTCCAAGGTCTTTACATTCTCGAAATACTTCATCATTTTGTAATCCTCCTAAATTCGTTATACATACTATTGAGAGTATGTCAATTTTTAAGGGGGAATTAGTCCCCGCTTAAAAATTCGTCGATTGCGTCTTTTAGCTTTTGCGAATAACTAATGCCGTGTTCTGCGCATTTGGCTTTATACTTTGCGGCAGTTTCTTTTTCAACGGAAATCGTTAATCGCGTGTAATGGGCTTCGTTCCAGCGTCTTTTGACTTCCGTGCTGGTGGTTGTTTTTCGGGTTGCTATTGACTTCCGCCCCCTTCCGGGTTATACTTAGTAGCAAGGGCGCCGTTCTCCCTGAGTGGTAGTCGGGAAGTCGGCCAACTTGTCAAGTTTGTAGCTTGAAATTGCCGCTTCTCGCTATTGTCGGGGGGCGGTTATTTCTTTATCTGGTTCCCCAGAGAAACAGCCGCAATCACGAGCATAAGTAACGCGATGGTTTCCGTTAGGCTCATGGGCTGTCCTCCTTTCGGAGTTGGCCCCGGTCGCCCTTGCTGATGCTACAATAGCATACTGTCGAGAGTATGTCAAGCCCTTTTTGAAAAAAATTTTTTGCGGGTGTCGAGGCGGCGCTGCTGCGTCATGTATATGATAATACTAAGCAGGCAAAATGAACAATCATTGCCATGACTTTTTGTGCAATTTTGTCATGGACATGATTTGCGGCGATTTTGTATAATGTAGTGCAAGAAAGGCGGTGAAATAATGGAGGAAAGAAAGCCAGATCGGCGGAATATATGGCAGAAAGAAAATCAAGAGCGCATCGTGGTAATGACGAGTAAGACAGAGCCACCAACCAAGGCCCAGATCAGAGCGGCAGCAGCAGCCGCAGGTCAGAGCGTCAACGCCTGGATCATTGAGGCGATACGGGACAAGCTGTAACGAGCGCAGAGCGCAGAGCGTCGAGGGATAACACCCCCGGCGCTTTTCTTTTTGTGCCAGCCCAGCCAAAGAGAGAAAAGCCCCCCTTTCTCCCCCCTCTCTTC
>ERZ1034992.236-NODE-236-length-34818-cov-22.673619_pt1 | contig 34818 bp, 24 predicted proteins | sample MGYA00520695_ERZ1034992 | MGnify/ENA primary metagenome ERZ1034992 (study PRJEB33766, sample SAMN09781778) | gut metagenome | biome: gut microbiome | host: Homo sapiens | place: Madagascar | study: EMG produced TPA metagenomics assembly of the PRJNA485056 data...
CCTCATGTACTGCAGAAATTAACATACCCTCAGAATCAATACCCATCATCTTTCTTGGAGGTAAGTTAACAATCGCAACAGCAGTCTTACCAACTAACTCTTCTGGTTCATAATAATCATGAATACCACTTAAGATAACACGATCTTTTCTTTCACCATCATCCAAAGTGAACTTAAGAAGCTTCTTAGACTTTTCAACAGCCTCACAAGTTAAGATCTTAACAACACGGAAATCTGACTTAGCAAATGTATCAAAATCAACCATTTCAGTGAAAATTGGTTCAATCTTAACATTAGAGAAATCAACCTTTTCACCAACTGCAGTTGTCTTAACAGGAACTACCTTGGCAGCCTTATTGCCATTCAATTGCTTCATTGTCGGGAACAAGATAACATCTCTAATAGACTCAGACTCAGTAAATAACATTACCATTCTATCGATACCATAACCGATACCGCCTGCAGGTGGCATACCATATTCTAGAGCCTCAACGAAATCCATATCGATATCACTAGCTTCATCATCGCCTAATTGCTTAGCCTTTAATTGTTCCTCAAAACGCTTTAATTGATCAATTGGATCATTTAACTCAGTATAAGCATTTGCACACTCATGACCTGAAATGAACAATTCGAAACGATCAACGAAACGAGGATCTTCTTCATTAGCTCTTGTTAATGGAGAAATCTCAATTGGATGACCATATAAGAAAGTAGGTTGAATCAAAGTTTCCTCTACATACTTTTCAAAGAAAGCATTGATAATATGACCTGTTGTAAAGTGATTCTCAACCTCAATACCATGTTCCTTAGCCAAAGCACAAGCTTCCTCAAAAGACATTTGTTGCTTAAAGTCGATACCAGTCTTTTCCTTAATCGCATCAGTCATTGAAACTCTCTTCCAATCACCATCTAAACTGATCTCATGACCTAAATACTTGAAAGTTCTCTTATGACAAACATTATCAGCGATGTACTTATACATGCTCTCAGTAATTTCCATCATACCCTCAAGATTAGAATATGCTTCATATAATTCCATCAAAGTAAACTCAGGATTATGTTGAGGATCCATACCTTCATTTCTAAAAGTTCTACCAATTTCATAAACCTTTTCCATACCACCAACTAGCAATCTCTTTAAATCTAATTCAAGAGCGACTCTTAAATACATATCAATATCTTGAGCATTATGGTGAGTAACAAAAGGTCTAGCACTAGCACCCGTCAACAATGAAGTTAAAACTGGTGTCTCAACCTCCACGAAATCCCTAGAAGCTAAGAAAGATCTGATCGCATTTAATACTTGAGGACGCATGAACGCAACTCTTTTTGAATCCTCATTCATAATCAGGTCTAAGTATCTTCTTCTATATCTTTCTTCAATATCTGTTAAACCATGGAACTTCTCAGGGAAAGGATTAAGTGCCTTAGTCAAATGTGTATACTTTAAAACATAAACTGACAACTCACCTTGAGGATTTTGTTCAGTTGGATTAGTGCGATATACTTTGCCTTCAATACCTACGATATCACCAACATCACTTGCCTTAACTAATTTATAAGGCTCCTCACCTAAATCATTCTTATTAATAACAAGTTGAATCAAACCATAACGATCTTGAACATGCATGAAACACATCTTGCCCATTCTTCTCTTTGACATGATTCTACCAGCGATAGAAACCTCTACCTTCTTCTCTTCTAATTCTTCTTTAGAACATGCACCATAAGTATCCTTGATAATCTTACTGTTTGCAGTTCTTGTGTAGGCATTACCAAATGGATTAATGCCCTTCGCAACTAAATCATCTAACTTTTTTCTTCTTGCCAATTGTTGGTCGTTAAACTTTCTTTCCATCTTTTCTCCTTTTCCAAAATAAAAAAGGTAGCCCAAGGGCGCTAAAATGCGCGGTACCACCTTTGTTTGTATCTTTCATGCTTTTAACGCAAGCCTACGATTTGCTCCAAGTCCTTTTTCACCTGCTGTCCCTAAGGTCTTACACCAACCGACCCCTCTCTTTAAGAAACTACACAAGTTACTCTTCTCTTCAACGCAATTAACACTTGTATTCTAGCATAAAAGATTTAAAAAAACGCTAATAGTTCTATAATAATGGTGAAAGGAAGGTAAAAAGTATGTGTACAGCTGCTTCATTTAAAGGTTTCTTTGGACGTAACCTAGACTTTGACTTCTCATATGGTCAAGAAATCGTTGTCACACCAAGAAACTATTCTTTCTCATTCAAACATGAAGAAAACATTGATAAACACCCTGCCATAATCGGTGCAGGCATTATCCAAGAAGGTTATCCCCTATACTTTGATGCCATTAATGAACATGGTCTAGGTATGGCAGGCTTAAACTTTGTTGGTAATTGTGTTTATAGAGACGTAGACGATACTAAGATAAATATCGCCCAATTCGAACTAATCCCATATGTATTATCTAAATGTAAAACATTAGAAGAAGCTAAGGAATTATTTAAAAACATTAACTTATCTAAAGATTCTATCAACGACAAATATCCACCAACTCAGATGCATTGGTATGTGAGTGATGGCTACAAATCTATTGTTGTTGAATCTGTTAAAGATGGTGTAAAAGTTTATGATGATCCAGTTAATGTCTTAACTAACAACCCACCATTTGAACTACAAATGTTCAACCTAAACAACTATCAACACCTATCATCAGCAGATCCTGTTAATAACTTTGAAGGTGTTGAATTAACAAAATACTCTAGAGGAATGGGAGGACTTGGCCTACCAGGTGACTTATCAAGCATGTCTCGTTTTGTCAAAGTTGCCTTTACTAATCATTTCTCATTATCAGACAATGGCCTAAACCAACTTTTCCACATTCTACATAGTGTTGAACAACAAAATGGTTGTTGCAAAGTTAAAGAAGCTTATGAATATACTATTTTCACATCAGCATGCGACTTGGCTAAGGGTATTTATTACTACACTACCTACAACAACCATCAAATATCTGGTGTTGATATGCACAAAGAAAACTTGGACGCAAGTGAATTAATCACTTATCCAATGTTAGAAGAAGAACACATTAATATGCAAAACTAAGGACTCACATCCTTAGTTTTTCTTAATAATCGGTCCTTTTAATGGATGAGGTACATACAACTCTTCTAAATAAGATACTTCCTCATCGCTCAATTCAACATTTAATGCATTAATCGCATCATCAATATATTTAGTCTTACTAGCACCTATAATAGGTGAAGCAACACCTTTTTTATATAGCCAAGACAAAGCAACCTCACTCATCTTGATATTTCTTTTCTTCGCCACTTCTGCAACTCTATCAACAATCAACTTATCTATCTCTTCTGTTGCTCCATATCTTCTTTTCGCAACATCATCACTGAGACTACGAATACTATCACTATCCCAATTAATTCTGGCTAAATGACCTGCAGCTAAAGGTGAATAAGGAATAAGGGAAACATCTATTTCCTTGCATAAAGGAATCATTTCTCTTTCTTCTTCTCGATAAAGAAGATTATAATGATTCTCCATCACCTCAAACCTTGCATAACCCTTTTCCTTAGCTAAATTTTGATACATCAACATTTGATAAGCAAGGATACTACTAGAACCCAAAGCCCTCACCTTACCTGATTTAACCAAATCATTTAAGGCATCCATCGTTTCTTCAATTGGAACATTATAATCAAAACGATGTATCAAATATAGATCAAGATAATCGGTACCTAATCTCAATAAACTTTGATCAATCTCTCTTTTAATAGCTTCTTTAGATAAACCACCTTCATTGAAAAATACCTTAGAAGCGATAATTACATCTTCTCTTCTAATGCCAAGGTCTTTAATTGCCCTACCCAAATATTCTTCACTAGTACCATTAGAATATTGGTTAGCAGTATCAAAGAAATTAATGCCTTTGTCATATGCATAAGCAACAATTTCCTTAGTATCCTTTAGACCCAGTGACCATTTATACATGCTATCATCACCAAAGCCCATACAGCCTAAACAAATCTTTGATACCTCAATATCAGTTTTACCAAGTTTTATATATTTCATACTAGTTCATATATTCATCTAGATAAGAATCAACATAAGCATTACGCTTAACCTTTGGATTGTCATAAACCTTACCCCTAGCGATAACCATATCAACCTTTCTTAAGTTATTTAAATTATCTAGTGGATTATTCTTACAAACAATCAAATCAGCACACTTGCCCTTCTCAATAGAACCGGTTTCCTTATCAATACCAGCTAGCTTTGCGTTTACAAGTGTTGCGGTATGTAAGGCCTGGGTATTTGTAGCGCCAACATATTTATGGAAATATACAAGTTCTCTATAGAAATCATATTGAGCAATCCAAGGGCAACCCACATCATTACCTAGACCTACTGGAATATTATTCTTAAGACATGTTTTAGCACCTTCGATGAAGCCATTCAATACAAGCTCACCATTATATTTTTCAACATCACTTGTATGAGAAACACTTTGATCAAATAAAGCATATGGAATACCAGGCGATACCGTACAAATCATAAAGGCATTATGTTTCTTAAATAATTCGATGCATTCATCATCCATAACAGAACCATGTTCAATAGAATCCACGCCATTCTCAAAGGCAATTTTTACACCTTCTTGACTTTCAACATGAGCAGATACAATAAAGCCATATTCATGAGCCTTATCGCAACATACTTTAATAATCTCAGGGCTCATTTTCATTTGACCAGGAACACCCTTTTCCTTGGCATCCATAACACCACCTGTAATCATTAATTTGATTAAGTTAACTTTTTCGCCCTTTAACTTTTCTATTTGAGCAATGGCTTCTTCAGGATTGTGACATGCAACAGCCACCGAACCTGCCATATGTCCTCCTGGTACTGAAATAGCTTCATTGCTGGCAATAATTCTTGGTCCATCTATTAAGCCTTTATTGATTTTATCTCTTGTTTTTGTATCTAAGTCTCTTAAGCCTCCAACTGTTCTAATGGTTGTTACACCAGACATTAATTCAATCTTGGCATAATTTTCAACCAACTTTGTAGCTGCAAATCTGCCAATTGGTGTCGCAAAAACTCTCTTTACTAATTTTTCATTGTCTCTTTGTTTCTTTTGTGGCTTACCATTACCAGCTAGATGCACATGCATATTAATTAGACCTGGCATGATGTATTTACCATCTAAATCGATTTCTGAGCACTCTGAAGGACTTTTTCTATTTGTGATGATATCTTCTTCTATTATTCCATTATTTACAAGAATATCGGCCTTGTATGGCTTCATATCCTCGCTACCATCAAGAATGATTCCATTTTTTAATATATATTTGTTCATAACAATAACCTCTTGTTTACATTCTATACCCAAAGGAGATTGAAGATTTTAATATTTTCACCAATTGTATATGGTTATATTAGCAACTTTACATACAGGATTAAGAACCCATGAATGAGTGAAAAGGCAGTGTGTATATAAATGGTGCTTGAAACAGGATAAGAACCTGTTAATCACTATGGTTAAACAGCTGGACGCTCTTAAGAGTTGACTAAGGTGCTATTCGGGCATACCAATAGCAATTTTTCACAGGCTAAAAGGTGATTTTGGTGAATTTTTTTAAATTTTTTTAAAAAAATGTTGCTATTGGTATGAAGCTATGCTAATATAAATAGGCAAACACGAGTGCCCGAATAGCTCAGTCGGTAGAGCGTCCGGCTGTTAACCGGCAGGTCACAGGTTCGAGTCCTGTTTCGGGCGCCATTTGTATTGGTAGGTTGGTGAAGCGGCTTAACACACTGCCCTTTCACGGCAGCATTCACGGGTTCGAATCCCGTACCTATCACCAGATTTGATTCTCTAGCTCAGTTGGTAGAGCATCTGACTCTTAATCAGAGGGTCCAGGGTTCGAATCCCTGGAGAATCACCATTTAGTTCTAAACACTCCATTAAGGAGTGTTTTTTTCATTTAAGTAACAGGGATTCAACCCTAGTCCCTCATTAAGAGTATTTTTATTCAAAGAATAAAAATAGATGCTTAGGTACGGGATTAGAGCCCTAAACCTTAGTAAAATATCAAAAAAATTAACTTTTTTTAAATATTTTTTCAATTTAGGGTAGGAATTTTCAAGTTTCACATCAATAAAGAAGTATAAAGGATGGAAAATACATGTACAGAACTTATATACTTCGTTTAAAGCCAAATAAAACGCAAACAAAATTATTAGACAAAACAATTTCTTGTGTACAGAAATTTGATGATATTTATTTAAATCAAATTAAGAATAAATATACCTGTTCGGGTTTTGAAATCATAAAAGAAGCTAGAAATATTGATTCTAATCTAACATCTGTTGATAATACAATTCTATTTTGCGAACTAGATATTATACAAAAACTTAAAAAAGAGAAAAAATTGGCTAATAGATTTGAATTTAAAACTAATTATTGTAAATATGTTGAATCGATTGAAGATGTAATTTCCAATCATACTCTCTACTTGCCATCTATTGGTCATATTAAATTATTCAATAAACGTGATTATGACCAAGTAGAAAAATTTATTAGCATTACAGTTTATCGAACAATTGATGAAAAATATTTTGCGAATGTCTTATTTAGAAAGAAAAATAGAACAGTAGATAAAAGCCTTGACTTAAACAATTCAATAGGACTGGATTATTCTTCCAACAAATTCTATGTTGACAATAATGGAGAAAGTCCTAAAAAGCCAACGCTTATAAGGGATTATGATAAAGAAATTCTAGCTATGCAAAAGAAATTTACTGAGCTAAGAAATGATAATAAGCCACGTCAAAAGTTATTAACAAGATATTGTAAAACTCAAAGACATGTGGCGAATAAAAGAAATGATTTCTTACATAAAACATCAAAGGAACTTGCTGATAAATATGATTATGTATTTGCGGAAGATATCAATTTCTCAGAGATAGTTACATATAGAAAGCTTGGTAAAGCCACCAATGACAACGCATATCATAATTTTTTAGAAATCTTAAATTACAAGATGGAAGATAGAGGAAAGAAACTGGTTAAAATTGATAAAAATTACCCTTCATCAAGAAAATGCAGTAATTGTGGCTATGTTCGAGAAAAATTAGCACTTGATGAAAGAAGTTGGATATGTCCTGAGTGTGGTGTTGTACTTGATAGAGATGTCAATGCGGCCATAAATATAAGAAATAGAGGTATTGAAATAGCAAGTCAACAAGCCGCTGGACGAGCGGCACGTAGCTACGCGTAAAGTTTGCTTATACAAACACGTCAACGACAAAAGAGTTTCAAACTCAAAAGTAGCTGGATCCATTAATTCGACGGACGGTCGATTTGCACTATGCATAAAGTTAATAAATTTTAACACGTCACGGGCTCGAACAAACATCTCCTCCAATATAAGGAGTTGATATAAATCCCACAATAAAGGCTCTCGTAACGAGAGCCTTTATTAATTTGTTTAGATATTAATCATCACTGTTTTTCATCTTACCAAAGATTTGAAGTAATCTTAAGAATAAGTTAATGAAATCAAGATATAGTTGGAACGCTCCATAAATCATAAGTGCATCATTGATAGAAGCATCCTGTAAACCGACGTTGTATAAGTTTCTTAACTTTTGCATATCATACGCAATCAAGAACAAAAATAAGATAATACCAAGATAATTTACAACCCATTGAACCATTTGGCTTCTAAAGAAAATTACATTCACAATAGAAACAATGATAATAGCCAACAAGCCTGGCACGATAATGCCTGAGAACTTTGATAAATCTACATTTGTGTTATTACCAATTAAAGATAAAACCACAAACATACCACAAGTAACCAAGAAAGTTACCCACACAGAAGTCTCAGTATAGGCATATAGAACCATAGACAAACTGATACCAGTTAATACTGAATATAAGATATAACAAGTCCAAGCTGAAGATTTTGACATCTTTGTAAGTCTAGCCGCAAAGACAATCGCAATCACAAACTCACCAATCATAGCCATTAGAGAAACAGTCGCAAAAGCAGCGCCGTAACGTGTAAGAAGTGCTTCCATAAAGAACTCACTAATCACAAAGCTAATAACAGCCGTAATACCTAAACCAGCACTAACAGTTAAGAACACTTTTCTTAAATATTCACTAAATGTTAGCCCATTATTTGAATAAACATTTGTATATTCGTACATAATTCCTTTACCTCCTCAAAATAAATTCTTTTTAATAATTATAATATCTTTCTTAGAACTTAATACTATTGATAACTGTATTAGCCTCATCTTCACTCACATTCATCAAACCAATTTGAAGATATGTGTTACCATTATGGAAAATACAAATATCAAAAGTTCCACTTTCATCTTCTGTATGAACCTTGTAGCCAGTATTACCATTAACAGTAATCTCACTTAATTCATAATAATTCTTCAAGGCATCAACAGTAGTCGCAAAATCCTCTTCACTCATTTCAGCTCCTAGAACTTGACCAACTAAAGTAAGCTTATTATCTTCATTCTTAAATAATTGCCCTACTTCTGTATAAGTCCAATTCTTTGGTAACTTAATTTCACCATCTACCTCCGCAAAATATGTTGGATAAATAGAACTCAACTTATAAGTATTATCCTTCTTAACATTTGTAAACACTAGAGCTAATAGAATAACAATCGCAACTATGGCAGCTACTACATATACCGTATTCTTCTTAGCAGGAGCCTTTTTATCAACTTCAACCTTATTATCTTCACTTACAGTCTCAACAGTTTCATCAACAGCAGTTGTTTCTTCCTTATTTTCTTCAGCTTCTTTTATATCTTTTTCTTCCATTTAAACCTCATTTCTTATTCTTTAATACAACATCGAATCAAGGCACATATGCCTTGAGATAATATTTTACCATTTAATTAATCATTAATGTATGTTACGATAAATCCATTGAGGGAGTAGCAAGCCCCACACTTGGCTGTATATCAACATTCTGGTTTAAACCTGGTATACATTAAATTGCGAGACTCATGTATATTTTGTTATACATGGGAATTAGTCTTGTGTATAACGCACAAGTTTTTTTATGGAGTAACAAGGGTATGAATTTCTTATTTTTCACAAACGCAATTTTATTAGGAGTAGGCCTAGCCATGGATGCCTTCTCCGTATCACTCGCAAACGGACTAAATGAATCACATATGGGCAAGAAAAGACAATTTCAGATTGCCGGTTGTTTCTCAATCTTTCAAACTATCATGCCACTTATCGGCTGGTTCTGCGTTCATACCCTGGTAGACACCTTCACAGTCTTTCAAAAATTCATTCCTTATATTGCCCTAATTCTTCTATTATTTATCGGTAGCAACATGATTCTAGAAAGTTTAAAGAAGGATGATGAAGAAGATAATAATGAAAATCTATCATTATATGGTCTAATCATCCAAGGTATAGCTACATCAATCGATGCCCTGTCAGTTGGTTTTACTATCGCCAACTTTGCATTTCCTTTAGCCCTAATAGAATCTATAATCATTGGCATCGTTACTTTCTTTATTTGCATGTTTGGATTAATACTTGGCAAAAAGTTTGGATTAAAATTAGCTAATAAAGCTAACATCCTAGGTGGTTCTATTCTTATCTTTATTGGCTTAGAAATCTTTATAAAAAGTCTACTATAATCACTCATAGTAGACTTCAATTCGATCAACCTTATCAACATTATCACTTAAGATATCACCATATAATACGACATAATTGTCGTGTTTTTTGATTCGTTTACCAATCACACAAGCATGGCCATTTTTTTCGATATACTCACCCGAGAAAGCGCTACATGTATCCTTTATACTGTTTAATTCATAATCATTTAAATAAACAGGACCATCAACATCATTTAGATATAAGACTACATTACCAAGCACTGTCTTCTTCTTTAATTCAGTCATCCCATATTCAATTGGTAATATTTCATCAACAGTCTCATCAAAACCAACAACCAATTCTTGGCCATTAAACTTCAAAGAATAGAACTCTTCCTTTTTAGCAGCACAGCCAAATAATAATATTAAAACAAGTAATAATGTTACAATCTTCTTCATAATCAATTACTATGATGAATCTTATTAGCCTCAAAGAAAGCATCATCTGACTTCTTAGGATGGCCAATAGTTCTTCTTAAAAAACCAATCACTGGATGAAACTTTGGATTAATCATACCTGTAAGCTCAATAAACATCCAAGCGATACAACACAATATAAACAACATAATCAAACCAGCAGTTTGATGGAAATACATAATAATAGCATCACAGCCAAATAAGAAACTTACAAGATACAACAACAAAACCGTATTTCTATGAGACAAGCCAATCTTATACATCAAAACATGATGTAAATGCGATCTATCAGCCTCAGAAATCTTTTGACCCTTAAGTTTTCTTCTAATAATTGCCAAAGAAGTATCCGCAAGTGGTACAAACAAAATAATAAGTGGGAACACAAGAGATACGAAAGCAGTTGACTTAAAGCCTAATAAAGACAAACAAGCAATCATATAGCCCATAAACAAAGCACCACAGTCACCGACAAAGATGCTAGCTGGATGGAAATTATAAGGCAAGACACCCGCAATCGAACCAACCATAATAAGCGCAACAATTGCCGCATCAATTCTTCTCATTTGATAAGCGATAAAACCAATTACACACAAAACGATAATAGAAATACCACTAGATAAACCATCTAAACCATCAATTAAATTAATCGCATTAGTAACACCAACAATCCATACAAAAGAAATCAAATAATAAATTGGCCCAATATTAATAGTAATAAAAGGTAAATTAATTTCATTCATCTGAATATTACCAACAATTATGACATAAAGTGCTGCCACAATTTGAAACATCAATTTAACAATTGGTTTAAGATCAAACATATCATCAATCAAACCACCAAGAAAAACAATACAGCCACCCACAAGAATCGCATTAAAAGTACTATCAGGGTGAACAAAAATTGCCATTGTGATGACAAAGGCACAATACATCGCAAGCCCACCTATTCTAACAATCTTGCCATGGTGAACTGTACGCTTATTCTCTATAGCATATGTCTTTGTTGCCAAACCAATCTTCTTTGCGATAGGTGTTAACGCAAAAGATATGATAAACGCAACAAGCACATATGGAAGTGCAACCGACAAAGTATAATACATACTTAGTAAGATTATACCATCTCTTAATTAAAATAATAAATGATAGACATTAAAAACGAGCCTACCAAATATGCCAACGCAAACGCAATCGCAAAATACAAAATCCAACCTTGAGCCACTTTACCTTGTTTAATAAAGCGATTATAGTCAAAAGAACTCATTCCAAATAGCACCATGATAAAACATATTATGTAAATTAAAACTCTTAAATAAAATCTATACATCCAAATCTCCAATCGCTTCAATAGCGCTTGATTTGCCCTTAATCAAAGAACCTCTTTGTTTATCCAAGCCAAATAACCTGTATGCATTCAAACTAGACATCATCAACAATTCATTGAAATTAGCACCAAGCTTATACATTTTCCTAATGCCTTCTTCAATATTACCAATCAAGATAATTCGATCTTTTCGTTTAAGACGATAAACCACACTCAAGATAGTCTCATCAAGAGAAGAATCAAGTTCAACATAACGATCATCATTAAAAGCGCCATTAACCAAACCAAATCTATCGACACTAAAACCTGTCATATTATTAAACAAGTCATAGTAACCATCATATTCAATATGAACTTCATCCATGTATGCCTTACTATTACCTAACATTATCTTTTTATCTGTCTTAATATTATCTAAAGGATCAACAACCACTTGATATTCATCCAATATTCCCAAATCCAAAAACTTAGGAAATACTAACTTCCCTTTTAAATCAACCACACTAACATCATCTAACTCAACATATTGTGGATACACCTCTAGAATATGTTTATCATCAACCAAAAGACTACCGTCTAAAAATTGACGGTAGTCATCGATTATTAAATGTCCATGAATTAAAAGCGTCTTCATTAAGACAAGGCCTCAATTACCTTAGGCAACAACTGTTTCTTTCTAGAAACAAGTTTACTGATTAACTTATCCTCATCATAATCATTAAAGATTAAAGTCATACAATCACTCTTATCACCCGCATACAACAAATAAGAACCAGAGCCATAGTTATCAGTCATCATGCACAACATCAAATCCAAACCAGCAGACTTACAATTATCCGCTAAAGCCCCCTTAATTGACTCTTTAACAGCTGCATATTCCTCTTTATTCTTACAAGTAGCTTGAGCGATACCAACCTTATAACCATTGATATCAAATTCCTTATAATCTTCATGCAAGATATCAATACTCTTTCTATTCAACAAAGAATCACCATGCTTAACGATAGCCTCATATAATTCATCAGTATTAACATCCGCAATATATTCAAGAATATGAGCAGTCTTAATATCAACATCAGTAGTAGTTGGGCTTGTAAAATTCATTGTATCTGCCAAAATAGCACTCAACAACAAACCAGCCATATTTCTAGTAAGTTCAATCTTAGCATCAATATACTTATTTGCAACAATCGTAGCCGTAGCACCAACAACCTGAGTAGTAATATTGATTGGAGTATTTGTCACCAAATCACCCAAACGGTGATGGTCAACAACTTCAATAACCTCACCAAACTCAATATCTTCAATAGATTGCTTAGTCTCATTATGATCCACAAGAATCAATTGCTTCTTATTATAATTATTCAAGTGATATCTACTTATTGAACCAACAACACAGCCGTTTTCATCCAAAATAGGATAAGAACGATATCTTGTCTTAGAAATCTTATTCAAACAAGCATCAACAGTCTCATTATGATTAACAGTAACCACCTTATTAGCCTTAACCATTACACACTCAATAGAAGGCGCCTGATAAATAAGCTTAGAAATCTTCATCGCATCTAAATCAGTCTTAATGACATTGACATTAGCATCCTCAAACAACTTCAAATACTCATCACTCTCAAAAATATCAAAATGACCAATGATAATAATCAAACCAACCTGAGCCTTTAAAGCTTGCTTAACTGCTCTTTCACTTGCGGTAATGACAATATCACCCTCATGTACTTCCTTATCAGAAGTAGGAGCCATTTCTACATTACCACTAACCTTAAAATAATCAGCCCTGTAATAAACAGTACCCTTTAAAGTCTTCATAATATTATCAAAAGTTACTGTCTTCATTACCTTAGCCAAATAACGACTATTCGCAGTCCACAACTCGTTCAAATTACTCAAAGAAACAACACCCTCTAAACGATTATTCTTTGTCACAAAAACAGTCTTAGATGCTGTTTTAATAAGTTTGTTTAAAGCTTCTCTGATTGTAATGTCCTTAGAAACAACTACAGCCTGATCATATTCAATTTCTCTAATTGTGCACTTAGCTGTATATAGATGCAGAGGATCTTCAAATTCGAAGCGCTCTAAAAGATACTCTGTATCACTTCTTACGGGACCAACTCTACCAGCTACCACATTGTAGCCTTGTTTCCTCTTGAACTCCGCATACGCAATACTTGAAACAATTGAGTCAGTATCTGGATTCTTGTGTCCTGTCACATAAATTGGGTTTTTCATTGAATTACTTCTCTAATCTCCTTTTCACTAATAGGCCCTTGTCTTAAGATTTTTATTTCCTCACCACTACAATCAACGATAGTACTAGAACTACTGCCACTAGCATCCCTTTTCACAATACCATCGATTCTACCATCAAGCTTCTTATACACTTCTTCCCACTTTAACTCTGATGGTTCATTAGAGATGTTAGCGCTAGTAACTAAAAGTGGTTTTTCTACTTCCCTTAATAGACTCAACACAAAGTCATCATTAGGAATACGAATTCCAATAGTATCCATACCACTAGTAGCCAAATCGCTGATGCATGGTCTTTTCTTATAAATAATTGTAATAGCTCCCGGCATAAAAGCTTTCATAATCTTGTAAGCATCATCACTTACATATGCCACTCCCTTTATTATATCAACACTTTTGCACATCATAGGCAAAGCTTTTCTTGCTTCCCTATTCTTTGCATCATAAACCTTTTGTATTGCCTTAGGATTATCATAAACACAAGCCAAACCAAAAACAGTATCAGTGCCAAAAGCCACAATCTCACCATTTAAAAGATCATTCTTGATTCTTTCAATTTCATTAGTCTCATATAATTTCATTTTTCTTTCACCAAAAAGCTCAATAAATAAAATAAGGCCATACCAACCCCAACAATTATCCACAACACATAGTTGTTTGTCTTATAACCAATATAAAGACAAATAAGAATAATTGATACGATAGTAAAGCCTAAATTTATAAACCTGCCAATGTCTTTCACTCTTGTATTATACTACTATCCACCTTTAACCATGTTCCCTTATGATAATAAATAAGGAAAATGACATCAGTAACAACCCAAGAGATAGGATAACAATATAATGTTTCAATTACGGTAGTAGAAGGATATAAAATAATCCACAAGACCCTAAAACCACAAATAGTAATCGCCGTAATAATCATCGGCTTCAAAGACTCACCACATGCTCTAATAGCCGATGACATAATCTCAATCAAACAAAAGGTAATCCAATATGGAGCTAAGAACTTAAGAATATCCATGCCAATCCTGATTACCTCAGTATCACTTGTAAACATCTGATACAAGTAATTACCACCAAAATAACAAATAGATGCAATCATAATAGCTGTCACGCAATACATCCAAATGGCAGTCCTGACAGCCTCCTTTAAACGCGTAATCTTACCAGCGCCGTAACACTGGCCGACAATCGTGATAATTGCCACGCTATAAGCACCAGAAATCATCCAAAACAAGGCATCAATCTTACCAAAAGCCGTAAACGCCGCAATAGTATCGGTGCCATAACCATTAACCTGAGCCTGAATAAATAAGTTAGAAATAGAATACAAAATAGATTGAATTCCAGTTGGTAAACCAATAATGATAATATTTCTTAAGAAATCAGCCTCATACTTTAAATTCAAACGATAATGATAACAAGTACCCTTCTTAGCTAAAGCCAAAAGTACCAAAACACAAGAGAATATTTGTGAAGCAATAGTTGCTAGTGCAGCACCATTAACACCTAAGTTAAAAACACATACAAACAAGATGTCACAGACAATATTAATAAAACAAGACGCAACCAAGAAATATAAAGGTCTTCTTGAATCACCTATTGCCCTTAATACACCAGAACCAACATTATAAATCATCGTTGGAACAAGACCCAACAAATAAATTCTCATATAAGAAACAGCCAAAGGTAAAATCTCAGGCGTCACATCCATCCACACTAAAAGTTGCCTGGCACTAACAATTCCGACAATCATCAAGACAAATCCTAGGGTAATACCTAGAAACATACCTGATTCTGTTCCCTTTTTTACTCCTTCCATATCGTTTTTACCATAGCTTTGTGCAATAACAACCGTTGCACCACCTGCCAAACCGCTTATAAAATTAATCAGTAAATTTATTAAAGTACCTGTCGAACCACCAACAGCACCCAGGGCCACCTTACCAACATAATTACCAACCACAATCGCATCGACTGTGTTGTAAAGTTGTTGGAAAAACGTACCCAACATAATCGGGAAAAAGAACAACAATATCTGTTGCCACATTACCCCATTTAAAATATCAATCTCGCCAAATCTCTTACGCATAGCTCACATTGTAATACGAATATTTTCAATTGAAAACACCTAAATTAAATGTAATCGCTTTACTTTAAACTTGCCTTTATCAAGCCCACAAACAATGGATGTGGTTTGTTAGGACGAGACTTGAATTCAGGATGAAATTGAGCTCCTACATAGTAATTATTAGAAGGATATTCAACACACTCTACCAGCCTTCCATCAGGAGAAGTACCCGATAGAATCAAACCATTAGATTCAAATTCTTCACGATATTCATTATTAAATTCATAACGATGTCTATGTCTTTCAACAATCTCATCTTTCTTATAAGTCTTATATAAAACACTATTCTTCTTTATCATGCAAGGATAATTACCCAAACGTAAGGTTCCACCCTTATCAATTTCATCACTTTGATCAGCCATAAAATTAATGATTTGATGCTTACTCTTAGGATCAAACTCTAAACTATTGGCATCTTCATAACCCAAAACATCCCTAGCAAATTCAATACACATCACTTGCATTCCAAGACATATGCCAAGCAAAGGCACATTATTCATACGGGCATATTTACAAGTCTTAATCATCCCTTCAATACCTCTTTTACCAAAACCACCAGGAACAATCAAACCATCAACATCTTTAAAACTATCCTCATCAATCTTTTCTGAATTAATCCACTTAATATTTAACTGAGCACCACATGAATATGAAGCATGTTTTAAAGCCTCTACAACAGATAAATAGGCATCATGTAAAGCCACATACTTTCCAACTAAACCAATAGTCACTTCCTTAGTAGGATGATTTTGTTTATGAACCATCTTCTTCCACTTATCCAAATCAATCGGATATTCTTCACTATCCATACCTAATTCCTTTAATACCACAGAGGATAAATTATTTTTTTCTAAAGCCAAAGGTACTTCATAAATATTAGATAAAGTTAGATTCTCAATAACACAGTCTTCACTTACATTACAAAACATCGATACCTTCTCAATAATATGCTTATCAAGCTTTGTATCACTTCTAAGTACCACAATATTAGGTCTAATTCCCAAGCTTTGAAGTTCCTTACAAGAATGCTGACAAGGCTTGGTCTTAAGTTCATCAGAACCACTTAGATAGATAATGGGAACCACATGAATAAAGATGCAATTCTCGCTTCCAACTTCCACCAAAACCTGTCTTGCAGCTTCTAAAAATGGTGTTGATTCAATATCACCAACCGTACCACCTATTTCACTAATAACGATGTCCGCATCAGTCTTAGAGCCTACCTTATAGATAAAACTCTTTATCTCATTAGTAATATGAGGGATAACCTGAACTGTGCTACCTAAATATTCACCCTTTCTTTCCTTGGCAATAACTGAAGAATAAATCTTACCAGTTGTAATATTAGAATACTTATTTAAGTCCTCATTAATAAAACGCTCATAATGTCCTAAGTCCAAATCAGTTTCAGCACCATCAGCTGTTACATAAACCTCGCCATGTTGTAAAGGTGACATGGTACCTGGATCCACATTAATATAAGGATCCAACTTTTGAGCAGCTACCTTAAAGCCCCTCTCCTTCAACAAACGACCAAGCGAGGCAGCAACTAAGCCCTTGCCTAAACCTGATACAACGCCCCCTGTAACAAATATATATTTACTCATATTCCTTCCCTCCAATAAAAAATGGTGACTAAACCTTGTAATCTAACAAGTAGTCACCATATCACAGAACAAATATGGAATAAATTATAATACTATTTTAAAAACTTGAATCAACAAATTTTAAAAATTTTTAGCCTTCAAATTGTAGTTGATAAAGCTTATAGTAATAACCATGTTTATGTAGTAATTCTTGATGATTGCCACGCTCAATAATCTCGCCATGTTGTAGGACAATAATCTGATCAGCATGTTGAATAGTTGATAATCTATGAGCCACCACCAACATCGTACCAATATTCTTCATCTTCTCCAAAGACGCTTGAATTAAGACTTCAGTCTCTGTATCAATATTAGCCGTTGCCTCATCTAGAATTAGAACCTGAGGCTTGTGGATAACTGTACGTGCAAAAGACAATAATTGACGTTGACCTTGTGATAAGTTCTCACCCTTTTCAATAATCTCTTCATTAATTCCATTAGGAAGTTTATCAATAAAACTATTCGCATTTACATACTTACAAGCTTCTTTGATATCATCATCAGAAAATCTATCATCATGTAAAGTGATATTAGAAGCTATAGAACCTGAAAATAAGAAGACATCTTGTAACATCTGGCCAATAGCTTTTCTAAGACTTGATATTTTAATCTTATTGATGTTGATACCATCGATTAAAATCTCACCTTTTTGTACCTCATAATTACGCACAATAAGTTGTAAGATAGTTGTCTTACCAGCACCCGTAGCACCCACAAAGGCACAAGTAGTCTTAGGTTCTATCTTGAAAGACACATCCTTTAAAATCCAATCTTCACCTTCATAGGCAAACCAAACATTCTTAAATTCGATATGACCCTTAAAATTATCAATTTCTAGAGCATCCTCACTATCTAAGACATCAGGTTTTACATCCAACAAATTAAATATACGTTCTGATGCGGTAAAGGCTTTTTGTAGAGCATTCAATTGATCGGCCAAATCTTGAATTGGATTAAAGAATCTTGATAGAAACAAATAGAAAGCTACAATTTCACCTGCTGTTAAATGAAAGATAACACCTAATGTAAAACTTAACGCCACAGACAAGTTATAAATAGTAGATACTAAAGGTCTAAAGATACCAAAGCCCTTAATAACTCCTCTTGTTTGTTTATAGATTTCATTATTCTTCTCTACAAACTCTTCATCTTTTCTCTCTTCTTGATTAAAGATTTGGGTTAATTTCATACCTGCAATATTCTCAGATAAGAAAGAATTCAAATCACTAATCGCTGCTCTTTCTTTTCTAAAGACACCTGAAATATATTTAGAGAAAACAAACGATACTACAAAGACTAAGATAATAATGCCAACCATTACTAAAGATAATGATGGCGATATAAAAAACATCACCACATAAACGCCAATCAAAGTAGTAATATCCTTCAATATTCTTACAAACACACCAGTAAATAAATCAGACATTGAAGCTGTATATGAAGTAACTCTTGTAACCAAAGAACCAACTGGCATTTGAGCAAATTGATTAAGTGACATATTCTCAATATGCCTGAATATTTCATTACGAAGTCTAAAGATGATTCTTTGACCACAGTTTTGAAGAATCTTTGATTCAATGTATAAGAAAGTTTGGCTTATCACTACTATCACAAAAGCTAAGATAGATATGTTGATAATAAAACTTAAACGCACATTATCACTTACTAATTCATCAGTTAAAGTTGATGTCAAAAGTGGTGATAACATGTCTAAGATAACATTGACCATAACCATCAACAAAGACAAGATAAAAGCCTTCTTCTCTGGTCCAATATATACTAAAGTTCTCTTGATAAGAGTCTTTAGGGGTATCTTTTTATCACCCTTTAATGTTTCTAATTCATCATTCATAATTAAAGCTCACTTTCTAGCTTTTGTAGATAAACCATCTTCTGATAAGTTGGTGAAACCTTTAATAGATTCTCAGGACTATCAAAAGCCTCTAGTTCCCCATCTTTCAATACAAGAATACGATCAGCCTTAGATACAGTAGAAATACGAGAGGCAATAATAATAGTTGTCTTACCAGCTCTTTTTTCTTGAATATTACTTAAAATAGCTTCCTCGGTCTTGACATCAACAGCTGACACCGAATCATCCATAATCATAATTGGTGCATCTTTGGCATATGCTCTAGCGATTGAAATACGTTGTTTCTGGCCACCTGATAAGGTAACCCCTCTTTCACCAGTCATCGTATTATAACCATCTTTAAAGTTAGTAATGTTCTCATGAACATCCGCAAAATTGGCAGCCGATTTAACCTTATCAATACTCATTCGCTTGTTAGAGAAGGCAATATTTTCTTGAACCGTACTTGAGAATAAGAAGTTATCCTGTGGCACATAGGCAATATTATCTCTTAAATTCTTAATATCTAAATCCATGATATCCACACCATCAATCAAGATTTGATTCTTTTCAATATTATATAAACGCAATAATGAATTAACTAAAGTAGTCTTACCAGAGCCAATCTTTCCTACTACACCGATTAGTTCCCCATGATTTATCTTAAAACTAATGTCTTTTAATGATTCATTACTACCATCAGGATAAATAAAACTAAAATGATTAAAAGTAATCTCACCTTTACAATCATCTAAGCTAACAGGATTATCTACATTATGAATCTCTTCTTCTTCGTCTAAGTAATCAAAGACTCTCTTGCTAGAAGATTTAAAACGAGAAAACATTTGTAAGATTTGTCCCATGGCAATCATTGGCCAAATAAGAACATCAACATAGCCAATAAAAGTAACTAACTTACCTGCAGTCAATATAATAGAATGTCCAAATAAAACTACTGGATTACCTGTTACATAATAATAAACACAAGTTCCACCTAGTCCCATCAACAAGGCAACAACGGCTCCAATCAATAATTCAATACATACGTCAAAGCGTACTGACATCATCGCAAAGTCGATGTTCACATCAGAATTCTCTTTGGCAACTTTAGAGAAAGCTTTAAATTCTTGGGCCTCCTTTACAAAGGCTTTAATTACACGAATACCCGTAAAATTCTCTTGAGTGAAATCAAACAACTTATCAAAACTCTTTTGTCTTTCAGTCCACTTATCACTCATGGCCTTTTCAACTTTATTACCCCAAACAATTAAAGCCAACATTGGAATAAGGGTAATCATAGTTAGAAACATATCTAGCCTAATCATCTTATATAGTGCCATTACTCCTAAGAATAAGGCATCGATAATCATAACTGTACCCCAACCAGTAAAATCACCAATAGCTTCAATATCGGTTGTAAAAGATGACATGATACTACCAACTTTATTCTCATGGAAATATCTTTGAGATAGTCTCTCGGTCTTTAGAAACATATCATGTCTGATGTCTCTATCAATCTTGGCCGAAGCAACCAAAATGGTAAAACGCATGATGATTCTACCTATAAACAAAGTAAAGGCTACAATTATTAAACTGTAGACAATCTTTTTAATATCATCGAAAATAACGTTAGTATTTAAACTAACGATATCTACCATATCACCTAAGAATTCCGGAATAAATAGTTGCACATAGTCAACGACAACATTGGCAACAATTCCAATAATAAATAGAATCAAATATCTCTTATAATACTTCTTCATTAATTAAATCCTTAATTACTTCACTACTAATAATTAGACCAACTACACTTGGCACATAGGCAATACTGCCTGGAATAGAGATTCGAGCCCCATCGGTTCGAGCCCGTATAGGCTCTTCAGTTGAATAAACCACCTTAACATCCTTGATATTTCTTTTCTTTAACTCATGCCTCATTACCTTGGCAAGCGGACACATAGATGTCTTAGAAATATCACTGACTTTAAAAGATAGAGGATCTAAATGATTACCAGCGCCCAAGGAACAAATAATAGGTGTTCCACATCTTTTAGCCTCTTCTATCAACATCAATTTGCCTGCTACAGTATCAATGGCATCAACTATATAATCATACAATGAGAAATCAAACTCCCTAGCCGTTTCAGGCAAGTAGAAAGTCTTATGAATATTAACCTTACAATTAGGATTAATATCCAAAACCCTATCCCTCATCACTTCAACCTTATCTTTTCCAATAGTTGAATGTAGGGCAATAATTTGCCTATTTATATTTGTTAAACTGACAGTGTCATTATCAATTAAATCAAGGCTACCAACACCAGTTCTTGCTAAAGCCTCAACAACATAGCCACCAACACCGCCAACACCAAAAACAGCTACACTTTTATTCTTTAAAAGACTAACTTTATCCTCACCTAGTAATAATTCACTTCTAGAAAATTCATTCAGCATACTATATATTCTACACCCAAGATAAGCTATTATAAGGAACTTCTTACAAAGCTCCTGTTTTTATTTTTCAATCAATTCTATCATTCTTATTTTCTTTCTTGAGTATCATCTTCGGTATCATCTTGAGTATCATGAATATCACTTTGAGTATCACCTTGAGGGACATTTTGAGGGACATTTTCTGCCCACATCCTTTCCCAGTGACCACTATAGCCACTTCCTACATACCTTAAATCATCCATTTCTTTTATAATTCTTTCTATTGTCTTTAGGCTAACTCCCGCTTCATCAGCGATTTCCTTTCTTGTGATTCTGTCATTATCTCTCACTTTCTCTTTAATAAACTCTATAAGTGTATTTTTGTCTTGAGCGACACCTTGAGCGACACCTTGAGCGACATCTTGAGCGACATCTTGAGTATCAATTTCTACACACACCCTTTCCCAGTGACCGTTGTTACCACTTCCTACATATGATATATTTGGTATTTTTTTAATTTTACGCTTAACAGTCGCAATACCAAGCCTCAATTCTTTCGCAATATCCGCTGTTGATACTTTTGGATTTGTTTCTATCATTCTTATTATTTTTTCTTGAGTATCATCGTGAGTATCACCGTGAGTATCACCGTGAGTATCATCGTGAGTATCACTTTCCACTCCTACTTTTTGAGTTGCAATCCTTTTTAAAGGAATAATTGTTCTAAATATATCACCCTCTTCAAATAATGGCTGTTGTTTTGAGTACAGTTGAGTGTACTTATAGGTGTTTCTCATACCTGAACCTAGCTCATCTGCAAGTCCAATCTCTCTAAATACTTTTGATATTGAAGGATTTTTAGGAAAAGGTTCAAATTTTTGTATATCTAGTGGACCTATTCCATGAGACAAATTACTGTTTTCTATCACAATCTTTTCATCATCAATAATCATTTTTGATGGAAAACCGCTTGAATAGTCTCTATGTGCTAGTGTATTAGAAACGATTTCTCTAAGAATTCTATCTCTTGCGTTAACATTAACAATTCCATCTAATACAAATAAATCATTTAAATGTTTCTGACCAAAAGAGATCAATCTTTCGTAACTGTCAATCAAATTAGTTGTGATAACGTCTCTATCATCATATCTATCTTTGTTTTCTACTCTAAAAATCGCATCAGTCTTATGCTGTGGCAAAACTGACATAATTGTATTTTCTTTTCCAAACAACAAGATAGCTGCCAAAGTAATCCCTTCTCTTTTTGTATCAGGATCTACTAAAATTAAATTTGCACTTCTTAAAAGTTCTACATTATCCATACTACCCCACGCATGATTTTCGTTTCTAACAACTGCCATTTTTCTAGCCTTTTCTATAACAGCAGAATCCAAGAAACTTATATCAATATTTGGATATACCTTATTAACAAAATAGCTGCTTTGTTTTCTAGCATATAATTTAAAAACCAAATCCGCATGATTGGTGATATTAATATCCCCTTCATAAGATCTATCAAAAATTCTTCCATTATGCCTATAGACTTGTGTTCCTTCAGGTACTCTAATATAGATTACTTTCTTACCATCAATATCGAAAACCTCAGGAACAAGATAAAGAGGAGGATAGATTTTTTGAGGACTATTTATAGAATTTGTAAAATCTTTAATAATCTTATCAACCTTATCTTCGTTTACCCCAACAATTTCCTTTTGATCATTAACTCCTAAAAATATATGACCACCATTCCTATTGCTAAAAGAGCAGACTGTATCAAAAACATCCTTGTTTAAAGCCACTCTAGATTCTTTGAATTCAACATCTATTTTTTCGCCTGTTTTTACTAATTTCCTTATTTCATCGACCGTCATTTTTCGTCCATTTTTGTTCAGGACTTTTAGATTTAATATTTCTTTATCTTCCATTTAAAATTTTCTCCTTATACTTCTTTATTGCCGTAAAAAGAGAAAATTCCTTAATATTTTTAAAAATCATTAGCACACTTCTGCAAATAATGATTTCCATTTAAAAAAACCAGCGATACGTATACCACTGATTTTTACGATTAGATATTATCTATTTCTTTTTAAATACAATATATAGAATTAAACCAACATTACTAATAAAAGCAAGTCCAGCAATAGTTCCAATAGTAATTATGACAGGAGAACTAAGCAAATCACTTTCTAAGACTGCAATAGCACTTACTCCAGTATCCTTTTCACCAAGCCACCAATTCCCATTATCACCAATATAAGGTGTTAAGCCATCTTTACCGACAATTCTTCCAAGATTAATAGATGCGCCATTGGTATAAATAAGAATAAGTTCTCCTTCTTCATTAATATTTGCGCTAGAAATTCCTACTCCATTTTCACCATCCACACCATTACTTCCATCTTTTCCAGAAGCTCCAGTATCACCTTTTTCCCCTCTTATACCGACATCACCGGTTGCTTTTGTACCAAGTGACATCCAAGTATTTCCATTATCATAAGAAATATGCCACAAATTATTATCACCAACTTTAAGCATAGGAGTTATACCATCTTTACCATCAATACCATTGATTCCATCTCTTCCAGAAGCTCCAGTATCACCGGTGGCTCTAACATTAAGAGATGTCCAAGATTGTCCTCTATCATAAGAAACAGACCATATATTGCCATCATCTATTTTTAGCTGTGGCGTGATTCCATTTTCACCTTGATCTCCTTTAACAGAAGCTTGCACACCTGTATCTATATTATCTAACCACCAATTTCCATTTGTACCAACATGTGGAATTAGTCCATCTTTCCCAGAAGCTCCAGTATCTCCTTTATCCCCTTTTGCTCCAGTTGCTTTTACGCCAAGCGAAGTCCAAACGTTCCCATTATCATAAGAGACATGCCACAAATTATTATCACCAATTTTAAGCATAGGCGTTATACCGTCTTTCCCATCAGCACCGTTAGCTCCATCCATTCCAGAAGCGCCAGTATCACCTTTATCTCCTTTTGCTCCAGTCTCACCTGTAGCTTTAACATTTAATGAAGTCCAAGTTGCGCCATCATCATAAGAAACTTCCCATTCGTTAGTTACAGAATTTATTTGAAGTAAAGGCATGTTAGAACTTGAATTTTCAAGAGAAAGTTCCCGCAATGGACTAGCATAATCTGTCTTATAATCACCATTGCATTGTTCATTAAACACAAACAAACGATCACCATTATTTGCATTTACAGTGCTTGGAACAGAAAGAGATAGGGTACCACTTTCGTCATTAACATTCTTTATTCTTCCATAATACTTTACAGCATCACCATTAACTACCATTGCCGAAATAAATTCTTTATTACCTGTTTTTGCAAGATCGTAATCAAATTCAATAATATCTCCTGATTGAGATTTTTTTGTTACTAAAAAGTTACTTCTATCAGCATCCAATACTGTAAGTTTATATTCATTTCTATTGTAATCCAAAACAGAAGTTAAACCAGACCCGGTTTTACCTCCGCTAGCAGGTGATGTAAATAAGACTTTTGAATTATCTAAATACATTGATGGACGAACACCAAATGCCATACCAGCATCAAAAATACTAAAATCATAGCTGCCATCATTCTTAATAATATCTAAATAATCATCAGGATTATCGCTACGCAAAATATAACAATCAGCACCCTTAGTTTGATTTATTGTTCCACCACCCCTTGCGAAAGCAGTATCAACACTTGGCAGAATTGTCCTCTTATTTGAAGACCATGATGAATTTTTTACCTCTTTATCAGAAAGAAGCATAATCTTACCCAAATCTGTACTTTTTAATAAAATCGTATCTAGTTCTTTAGAGCTAAACGCTTTATCAGAGAAGCCTCCTGTTTGACCCTCACTATTTAACCATTTCTTCATTAAAGTATCTTTCCAATAAACACTCACATTGATGCTATTTTCGTTATGATAATAATAAACATCAAGAATCTTATCAGAAAGAAGCCATGCAGTATTATTTTCATTAGATAACACACGCCACTTAACAGGTTCAACATTAAAACCGCCACTTCCATCACTTGATTGTTGATAATTACCAAAATACAAAAAGCTATCTTGATTGTTTTTAAGAGCGCTTAACCCAAGACTTATATTTTTATTAGATTCACCATCAGCAAATATTCCTGTTGGTATAAACAAAAGAAACATGCATAGGGAAAGCAGGATACTAAGCATTTGTTTTCTCATTTCAAGTTCCTCCAGTATTAATGTTTAATTCTTTTAATGATAAGGATTATTCCACTTATGATAGTTACTCCAACAATAGGTACAACAACCCATATGATAGGATTAGTATCTTTATTATCTTCAATGACATTATTATCTTTAATATTATTAGTATTATCATCCTTAAGTCTTTCAATTACAGTATCCTTCTTAGATATCTCATTTAAGCCATCTTTATCACTATAATATCTATTACACTCTTGGCAATACCAATATTCCTTATTACCAACACTTGTACTTGTAGCTTTTGTTTCTTCAATATGTTTTAGATTTAAATGCTTACCTAATTCACCATATTCTTGTCCGCAGATATCGCATATACTATTCTTAGTGCAAGTTGCTTCACCACCCTTATGAAGAGATATAGTCTTACCACAAACATCACACTTATGATTCCTATTTAAATCAACACACTTACTAATTTGACCATTACATACATCACACTTATGATCTTTGTTTTCATCTATGCACTTATAAGTCTCACTACTTCCACAAACATTACATTTACGAGTATGAGTATCAACGCCATCAAAGTTATAACCACCAAATGAATGTCCATTATTAATAGTTATGTTTACTTCACTCTTATTACCACTTTTATCAGTAACGATAATATTATGTTTACCTAAACCTAGCACAAAACTATTATTAGAATCCAAAGTAACATCATTACCATTTACCTTAACACTATTAATATATTTATCGTTAACAGTAACTGTTTTCTTTTCACAATAAGTCTTATTATCTTCTACTCCCTTTATTAAAGGACTAGTATCATCTAATACTAAACCATCAGAAGATATATAAGAAATATTATTACTTGTATCAGTTAACTTAACATATATTACATACTCATTATTTGGATTAATACTAAATGGTCTTGTATATAAACTAAAGGTTTGATTATCTAACTCTGTTATAGATAATAAACTATTACTTAATAGATACTCTATCTTTACTTCTTCATTACTATTATCGTAAGCATTTATACTTACTGTTTGACTATCCTTAAAGAATAATCCAAAGCTAATACTATTTAATAATGTCTTCCAACTATTTGTAGCTACCTTTATCTCACCACTTGGCTTTTCACTGTCTAACCATTTAGCTTTAATAGTCATATCATATGAAGGCATAGTATCAGGTATACTTAAATCCCATCCTACAAAGGTATAACCACTTCTTGTAGGATCTAATGGTTTAACTATAGTGCTTCCATAATCTAATGTGATTGATTCTACATTACTACCACCTGAAGTATCAAACGTGATTGTATATTGTTTTACATTCCACTTAGCATAATAAGTCTTATTGCCTCTATCAGCAGTATCTATATTAGTTACAGGGGAATCACTAAAATCATCGCTTGTATACCAACCACCGAAGGTATATCCTTCTTTAGTCAAATCACTTGCACTTGGAAGTGCAATGCCTTCACTATAGATATAGTTACTAATATTATTGTTGTTTATAACACCGCCATTGACTTTTAAAGTTACACTATATTTTAATGGTTCCCACTTTGCGGTAAGAGTTTCCACATTTGATGAAACAGTATCATTAGGAAGATAAGAATTACCATCACTACCTAACCAATAGAAATATGTATCATTATTACCATCAGGGCGTGTTAACCCTTCATAACTAGGTGCAGTATATGTTCCAGTATTTCTTGCTACTATTTTTATATCATCACCACTACCACCTAATTTACCACCGCCTAAATTAAGAGTAATCGCCTTAAGACCATCATTACCTAATATATTAGGATTTAACACTTCTAGAACAGGACGGTAATGAGCGCCTCCGTAATCATCATCATCACGACCATCAATTTTGTTATCAATATAGCGTACACTCTTTTTTGTTTGAGATACTTCATAAAAAGTATCTTGCCCCCAATATTTCTGAACCCCTGGGAAGTTTAAATTTTCTCTAATATAGCTTGAATTCTTATCTATAATTTGATTCCATTCATTATTACTAGGGTCAGACTCTCTAGAGTTTATACTATTTTCAGTACTGCCAACTGTAGGGGCACGAAGACTATATTCGATACCATTAGCTACATATGAATTGCCAAAAACATATCCTTCGTTATTTAGATCAACCCAGCTAGCACGATAGGTTACTAGATCGCCCGCCATAAACAAACTATGATCATATGTATAACCATATTCGGCATTAGAATCTAAAGTTTCAGAAGCTTGTTTAGAAGAATAAACTACATGATTTGATGCTGGTTTAAGAACATAAGCATCAATAGTACCAGTATAAACAAATGGTACGTAATGTAGCGAACTATCTAGTAAATAACTATTAATAGTACCAGGGATACTTAACCCAGATAAATCAAAATAGTATCTTTCACCTTTTGTAAGTGTAAACTGTTCACTAAATTTCTCTCTTATTTTTAAATCAATATTGACAAAGTTACTTGCATAGTCAGTTTTATAGTCACCATTGCATTGTTCACTAAAAACCTTTAATTTATAATTTCCTGTTGCCATTTCGGATGGAATAGTGATTGTAGCACTACCACTATCACTATTTTGTGCAATGCGTCCATAATAAAGAACGTCATCATTTTCATCAACAATCATTGCGGAAACATATTCATTATCGCCAGTCTTGGCACCAGAATATGTAATAGTTAAACTTTCATTTGCTCTTAGTTTTGTTGTAGAAGCAGAAGCACTAAAGTTACGACTACTGTCTTTTAAAGTTATTCTCCATTCCGGAATATTCGTAACAGTATTTACCGCAAATAACCTATCATCCACATTAGCATCCCACTTACTACGTATGGCAGTAGATGTATATAAAATAGAATCTAAATTTAAGTTAAATGCCGGACGAGAAGCTTTATTTCCTGAAGATTTTGAACCTAAAACAAGATTTCCGTGATTCAAATTAATTGAACTAACAAAACTAGTTGTATGTTCGCCAGCCCAACAAGGAGTACGTAATAACCATTCATTTGCACTTAAACCAGGTGTTAGGAAACTTGTTTTTAATGCTGATCCGTCATAGTTTGCTACATAATCAGCTAGTTCTTGTACTGATAATAAAAACATCTTATCATCTACAGTTAAACTACTCTCGCCCCATGTATACCCTTTAGGGAAAGCAGCAGATATGCCATCATTTTTCGCAATGCCAAGCATTGCACTTTGTTCTAAGACAGAAAAATTATCCGCATTCTTCGCAAAGTCTATACACCAACCCTGAGCATCACTGCCTTGATATACATTATTTTTTGATACCACCCAGTTAAAAGCAAGACCTGATGCCAACAAATACTCAGACAATAAAAACATTCCATTTGTTGTTCCAACATTAGTCTTATTTGCATCTAATACTCTCCATTTAATTGGTGTGTTATTATAAGTTCCAAAATAGATATAACTATTTGGAATATGAATAACTTTGTCTCTAACAGTATTTACTCTAGGACTACTAATACCACTAGTACCAAGTCTAATAGATCTACCACTATAACTTGCTGGCATGATTTGATTAGATGGTTCTTGTACACCATATAAAAATTGTTCTAACACAGTAGCTACTTCTACATAATGAGTAAAATCAATACTTTCTAATTCTTCATCAGATAATTCTGCCTTTATATTATCTATAGCTTCTAATTGTGCTTCTATCTCTTCTACATTATATTCATTAATTGTTGTAGAATCAGGTAATGCATCAATCAAGTCTTGTACATCTTTTGAAGTAATAATAGAAACATTGTTTTCTTCGTTCTCTAAAACAACTGTATTAGATTCTTCATTACTCTCATTTTCTAATGCCACATTATTAGTAGACTCTTCATTGTTATTCTCATTCACTTGATTAATAATTGTTTCATTAGATTCTTCTATAACAGGAACATACATCCTACAGTCTTCTAGGGTTGTTCCTTCTTTACTACAAACAGGACAATCGTTGTTAATAGATTCTTCACTGCATTGTGTTTCACAAATACATTCATCAGTTTCTTCTAATTCATCCTGTGCAAAAACACCCGCCGGTGCAAGGGAAAATAACATGCATAGGGAAAGCAGGATACTAAGCATTTGTTTTCTCATTTCAAGTTCCTCCATATACGGCAAAAATTGATTGCACCGGCGTTTACGCCGTTAATAAACCGCGGCGACTGATTAAATCAGCAAGTAGTGTTTTTGTATTTATCTGCCAACAAAGCTACACTTTGTTTAAGCACCTCTATTTGACTCTTCAAATAATATTCATCTTCAAACAAGGCATAATGCACACTTGCTCGTACAAAGATAAAAATAAGAGGAGTAATAACAGTATAAGGAATACCAATCTTAGGCTCAAGAATCTTTGCATATTCTGTATATCTTTCATTAACACCCTTAAAGAATTCCTTACCATATTCAATATATTTAGGATGAGTATAAACCTGATACATCAGTCTATACTTCTTGCCGTGTTTCTTAGCAGTCCAATAAGGAACCTCTTTCACAAACCTCAAGATATCCTCAGGATCAGTTGGAGCCAATTCCATAAAATCATCCTCAACCTTCTCCATACAATAGGCAGTAGATTTTACAATCAAATCATCAAGATTATCAAAGTATTGATACAAAGTTGCTGAATTAATATCGCAAGCCTTCGCAATCGCCTTAATTCCAACACCATTAAGCCCATTATCACAATAACAAGCGAAACACTTTTCCATTATTTCAACTTTTCTTGCCTCACGAGCCTTTTCATTAACAGTACGCACTTAAAACTCCTTTAATAACTAATCGTTCAATTAATTAATAACACAAAATTAAGAAATATACAATAAAAATGATCAGCAAACTTTACTGACCATTTAAAATATTCATAATAGTAGAAACCAAAGCCTTCACATCAATAGGCTTAGCTATATAAGCGTCCATACCTACTTCCTTAGCCTTCTTTTTATCTTCACTAAACGCATTAGCAGTCATCGCAATAATAGGTGTCCTATTACCAAGTTTTCTTAGTTTTTTAGTAGCTTCATAACCATCCATAATTGGCATCTGAATATCCATCAAGATGACATCATAAGTATTATCACTTGCCTTATCAACAGCCTCTTTGCCATTACTTGCACCATCCACCTTAAAACCAGCTTCCTCCAAAACCGTCTTAGCTATTTCAAAGTTCAATTCATTATCTTCAACCAACAATATGTTCTTATTAGTATCGATAATATTGTTAGAACTAATTGTTTTATTATCAGTTGTTACATCTGTTACCTTAAAACACAAACTGATAGTAAACTTAGAACCCTTACCAGAATCAGACTCAACAGATATACTACCACTCATCATATCTACAATAGACTTACAAATAGACAATCCCAAACCAGTACCCTGTACCCTGCTTACAGTAGAAGTAGCCTCTCTTGAGAACTGTTCAAATATATGTTCTTGGAATTCCTTAGAAATGCCTATACCATTATCCTCAACAACAAAATCATAGTTGGCACAGCCTTCTTTATCACAAGCCTTTTGAACAACACTAACCCTAATATCACCACCACTAGGCGTAAACTTAATCGCATTAGCTACCACATTAAGAAGCACTTGCTTAAGCTTTAAAGGATCCGTTAGTACATTCTCATCCTTTAAATCAACGGTATAAATATTAAAATTCAATTGTTTCTTTTGAACATTAGAAGACACGATATCCCTAATATCATCTAATATACTAGGCAAATAAACATTAGACTCTTCAATCTTCAACTTGCCAGACTCGATTCTACTCATATCCAAAACATCATTAATCAAAGATAATAAATATTCACTAGAAGTAGAAATCTTCTTTAAATAAGAATCCAGCATTTCTTTATCATCCAAATGTGACTGAGCCAAAGAAGTAAAGCCAATTATCGCATTCATTGGTGTTCTAATATCATGAGACATATTAAACAAGAATTCCTGTTTACTACGATTAGCCTTAGCCTCTTGTTTAATAGCCAATTCTAGTTCCCTATTCTTATCCTCTAGCTCCTTCTTATAAGCTTCCTCTTGTCTTTGTCTTTCTAAAACAAACATATTGTTTTGTCTATTTCTAATAAACAAAATAATCCCAATAACCAAGCAATAGAAAACCATAACAATAGAAACATTAGGAACTGTAGTGTTATAAACCTTCGAAGGTTCAACGAAAACATAGACATAAAAATCTCTACCATGACTATACATGCCATAAACACCATGACTATTAATTCTAACTAAAGTATTAGCTTCGTTACATTTTCTAATCTGTTCAACAACATCAGAACTACCCTCTACCAACAAATCAAGATTATTAGAAGCGACAATCTTATCCTTCTGCATAACCACAATAGTTCCATTTTCCTTTTCAGGATAACCATTTAAAACATCCTGAATTGAAAGTCTTGAATTACTCGCAAACTGCTCCAAAACATGACGATAAGCCAAAACAACACCATTGCTAGTCTTATGACAAGCAATATCAACATATGAATTATCATCTAATTGATATCTATTAATATAAGTCTCTGAACTATACTCGACCACATTCTTAAGAGCGTCAGAAACAAAATCCATCACCATTTCATAATCTACATCATCAGTAACATACTGTCTTAAAAGATTACCATCTTCATCTACTTCCACAATACCCGTTAACCAATAATCATCAACAATATCCTCTAAGTACTTACCAGCTTGTAATTCTCTACAAACATTTTCTACCGCAACTGCCTGTCTAACCAAACTCTTCGCAATAGCTGTTTCATTATATTTAACATAATTAGCACTCTGTTCCTTGATGGAATCAACTGTCTCAATTAGCTTACTTTGAGCATTATTTAAATCCAAACTAAAAGAACTAAAATAAGTCATTAGAAACAAAATTAAACCACAACCAATAAGTAAAGTTGCAAGACGTTTATTTCTCATGAGTGTCCTCCAAATAAGAAGACGCATCACCCAAATATTGACTAATTATCTTTTCTAAAATTCCATCTTCCTTCATATCCTTCAAAACACCATTTAATGCTGTATTTATTCCCCTATCATCATACTTAGAAAAAGCTACCCCAATACCTGTAGACAATAGTGTTTCTTCTAAGAATCTAAAATCAGAATTATAGTCTTTCATATATTGCAAAATTGCTGCCTTATGAGCCGCAATCGCATCAACATAACCACAATCTAAGGCTGCATATTGAACACTTCTATCTTCCATACTCAATACTTTTAAAGAATCAGGAAACTTATTATCAACATCCTCAAGAATAATCTCTTCAGGCTTAGTTGTGCTTTGTACTGCAATCATCTTTCCAACTAAATCAGCATAAGAAAAAATACTACTATTATTAGCTACCGCAATAACCTGCTTAGAATACATATATGGTCCAGCCCACTTATAGTCGTCTTCTCTGCCATCCATAGAAAAACAGCCCCAGATACAATCGATATCCCCATTATCCACAAGATTCTTCTTATCTTCCCAATCAATATTGATAAAAGTTGCCTTATACCCAAGCCTTCTAAAAGCCTCAACTGCAATATCCACATCAATACCAGTTGGATTACCATTATTATCAAAATACAAATGAGGCGGATAAGTATCCGAACCAATTAATATCTCAGGCAAATCACCAGTCTCTTCACTATTGGTGCAACCAAACAAACTTAAAACCAATAAAAAAGGAAGCACATAGAACATTAACTTCTTCATGCTTCCAATTATATACTTTTTAACCCTTAATCTTCTCAACGATATGCTTACTAGTTAAACCATAGTAATCTAACACATCTAGAGCCTTACCACTTTGACCGAACTCATCATTTACACCAATTGGATATAAAGGAGTAGCCACAGAAGTTTGAGCCTTAACCTCAGACACCGCAGAGAACAAACCACCAATAATACTATGTTCCTCTAAAGTATAAGCTACCTTATGCTTACTTAATTGTTCAATAATTGTATCCTTATCAATAGGCTTAATAGAACAGATATTAACAACAGTCGCATCTACTTCTTCTGCAGCCTTTAAAGCCTCTTCAACCATTAAACCAGTAGCGAACAAGACGATATCCTTACCAACTCTAACTACATCAGCTTTATTAAAGTCAAAGACTGTATTCTCGTTATATACATCCTCAGCCTTACCTCTTGGCATTCTTACGAAACACGGGCCATCACTATAAGCTACATAATTAATAACAGCTCTAGTTTGATATTGATCACAAGGCACAAACACACGCATATTAGGCAAACAACGCATGATGGCAATATCCTCAATAGCCTGATGGCTAGCACCATCTTCACCTACTGTTAAACCAGCATGAGTTGCACAAACTTTTACATTTAAATTTGGATAACAAATAGAATTTCTAATAACCTCAAAAGGTCTACCGGTCGCAAACACCGCAAAAGAAGACGCAAAGGCAATCTTACCACTAGAAGCCAAACCAGCAGCCATACCCATCATATTACACTCTGCAATACCGGCATTAAAGTGTCTACTTGGATCAACCTTCTTAACCATTGCGGTCTTAGTAGAAGAAGACAAGTCAGCATCTAATACAACTATATTCTTATCCTTTTCAGCAAGCTCCATTAAGCATTGACCATATATATTTCTAGGTTCTTGTGCCATTATTCACTTACCTCCAAATCCTTCTTAGCAATTAAATAATCATCTTCCTTAGGTGCCTTACCATGCCAACCAGCATTATTCTCCATATAAGAAACGCCCTTACCCTTAACAGTATGAGCTACGATAACAGTTGGCT
>ERZ1034992.237-NODE-237-length-34748-cov-21.700804_pt1 | contig 34748 bp, 36 predicted proteins | sample MGYA00520695_ERZ1034992 | MGnify/ENA primary metagenome ERZ1034992 (study PRJEB33766, sample SAMN09781778) | gut metagenome | biome: gut microbiome | host: Homo sapiens | place: Madagascar | study: EMG produced TPA metagenomics assembly of the PRJNA485056 data...
AGGGAGGACATGTAAATGAAAAAGTTATTTACATTACTTCTTGCTCTGCTGCTGTTAGTTGGCTGTGGTGGACAAGGAGATGATACTGGTGATACAGATGCTGATAAGACAGTAACTGTTGTATCTTCTATGGATGTTATTTCTATGGATACTGCGGTGGCAACAGATGGTACATCATTTATTGCCCAAACTATGTGTCTTGCAGGTCTAATGGAACTAGATGCTAATCAAAATCCTATTCCAGATTTAGCTGAAAGCTATACTGTCAGTGATGATGGTCTAGTATATACATTTAAGATTAGGGATGATGCGAACTGGTCAAATGGTGATCCAGTTACAGCACAAGACTTCGTCTATGGTTGGCAAAGAGTTGTTGATCCTGAGATCGCAAGTGAATATAACTGGATTATGGAGACAGCTAATATCGTAAATGGTAACTGTTATGATACAGAAAGTGGTTTAACTAAAGAAGATTTAGGAGTTAAAGCTCTTGATGAAAAGACTCTAGAAGTTACATTAACTAAGCCTACTGGTTTCTTCCTATCTCTTATGACATTCCCACCATTCTTCCCTGCAAACCAAAAGTTTGTTGAGAGCTGTGGTGATCAATACGCATTATCTGTTGAAAACGTATTGAACTGTGGCCCTTATAATTTCACAGGTTGGACTGCTGGTTATTCATTTGAATTCGATTTAAGTGATACTTATTGGGATCATGATAATTATGTAGCTAAAAATGGTGCTGAGAAGGTTGTCTTCCGTATCATCGCCGATACTCAAACATCTCTTCTAGAATATGAAAGTGGTAATCTTCAAACAGTTATCTTATCTGGTGAACAAGTAAATGCCAATAAGGGTCAAGAAGGTTATGTAGATCGTCTACAAGGTTACTTATTCTACTTGTTAGTTAATATCAACAATAGTACTAAGGAAGATTTAAAGAATACTAATATCAGAAAGGCTATGTCTTATGCATTAGATAGAGAAGCTATCGCTACAGCCTTAAATGATGGTTCCGTTGCCGCTGAAGGTATTGTTCCAATTCAATTAGCTGGTAACCCAGAAACTGGTGCTGACTTCCGTGATGATAATGGTAAGTTAGTTGACTACAATGTTGAAGAAGCTAAGAAGTACTATGAAGCTGGTAAGGCTGAATTAGGTCATGATGTAACTATTGAATTACTATATGGTACAGATGAGGGTGATTCAGTAATTAAGGCTGCTGAACAAATTCAATATTACTTAGAACAAGTTGGTTTCACTGTTAACTTAAATGGTAAGCCAAAGAAAGAAAGATTAACTCTACAAAGAGCTTATACATTCGATGTAGCATTGACTCGTTGGGGTCCTGACTATGGTGATCCTCAAACTTATATGGATCTATTTGTAAGTTCAAATACTTCTAATAACCAAGGCGGTTACTCAAGTGCTGCTTATGATGAACATATTGAAAAGGCTGAATCAGGTACTGTAAGTGCTCTTGAAAGATGGAATGAATTCCTAGCTGCTGAAAAGGTATTAGTTCAAGATGATGCTGGTGTAGTTCCTGTATTCCAAGCTGGTGGTGCGATGTTAATTTCTCCAAGCATTTCTGGTATTGAATTCCACTCTGCTGCAGTTGATAACTATCGTCATATTGTTGTTAAGTAATAATTAAAACTTATTGATAATTAGAGCGGTTTCTTAATCGCTCTAATTATTTAAAAGGGGGCAAAATGAAAAAATATGTATTTAAAAGAATAATGATGTCTTTGGCTACATTGTTAGTAATATTACTAGTGCTGTTTGTCTTAATGGACAAAATGCCTGGCTCACCATTTAATGATGAAAAACTAACAGAAGCTCAAAAAGCATTACTATATGCTAAGTATGGCTTGGATCAACCAATTATTGTCAGGTTCTTCCTATATGTTAAGAACATGTTAACCGGTGATTTAGGTGTGTCTTATGCCATCAACAAGAACTTCCCAATTAGTTCCATGATTAAAGATCGTCTTGGTATCTCAATTCTAGTTGGTTTAATGGCTATGATAATTGGAACTATCATTGGTTTAATACTTGGTATCTTATCAGCACTTAATCATAATACATGGATTGATAACTTATGTTCTGCGATATCTGTAATTGGTGTATCAGTTCCATCTTATGTTTGTGCCTTATTGTTGTGTTACTTTATCGCTTATAAGCTAAAGTGGTTTCCAATTCTATATAATCTAAAGACACCTTTTGCGTCTCTTGTATTACCTGCAGTAGCTTTGTCAGTTTCACCAATTGCCAACATTGCAAGATTTACAAGATCTGAAATGATTGATGTTCTTGGTAGTGACTATATCCTACTTATTCAATCAAAGGGTGTTAAGAATTATAAGATGATAATTAAACATGCACTTAGAAATACTTTAATTCCTGTAATTACGGTTATGGGACCAATTCTTGTCAATCTAATGACAGGTTCAAGCGTTATTGAAAAGATCTTCGGTATTCCAGGCATTGGTTCTTTAATGATTTCAGGCATTCAACAAAATGACTATAACGTTACAATCGCTTGTGCCTTTGTCTATTCTGCAATGTATATTGTGATGATGCTTATAGTGGATATCTTATATGGTGTAATTGATCCTAGAATCCGTGTTAGTAAGGAGGGCAAATAATGACTATTTATAATCGTGAATTTAGCGCTGATGATTTCACTTTTGCCCATGAAAAGAATGAGAAGCTAGTTGATACCAACTATAAGGCTACTTCATACGCCAAGGATGTTTGGTGTAACTTCAAGAAGAACAAGGGTGCTCTTGTGGGTGCTATTATTGTCATCATCATTATTGTTTTTGCCTTAGTTGGTCCTGGTATGAATGAACATACTTATAAGTCAATTATCCATGGTCATGAATGTTTGACACCAAGAATTCCAGTGTTAGAGAAGATTGGTATCTTTAATGGTAAATACAAGGGTGTAAGTCAATATACTGGTGATTTAGCTAATGTTTATTACTGGTTTGGTAGTGATACTCAAGGTAGAGATATCTTTACTCGTGTTTGGGAAGGTACTAGAGTTTCATTACTTATTGCCTTTGCGGCTGTTGTGATTGATATCCTTATTGGTATGGTCTATGGTACTGTGTCAGGTTTCCTTGGTGGTAAGGTTGATATGTTTATGCAACGTTTTGCGGAAATTCTTAATGGCGTGCCAACACTTGTTGTCGTTACACTTTTAGGACTTGTCTTACCACAGGGTGTTATTTCTATTATCTTTTCGCTTATGATTACAGGCTGGATTGGTATGGAAAGACTTGCTAGAGCGCAGGTTTTAAAGGTAAAGGAACAGGAATATGTTTTGGCTTCTAGAACGCTTGGTGCTTCTAAATTTTCTTTGATTGTCAATGATATCCTGCCAAATATCTTTGGTCAGGTTATTGTTACTAGTATGTTTTCAATTCCTAATGCGATATTCTTGGAAGCTTATTTGTCTTTCTTAGGACTAGGCGTGCCTGCCCCTTTGGCATCTCTTGGTTCTTTAGTTTCAGATGGATATAAGTCAATGACTACTTATCCTCATATCTTGTTGATTCCAGTTATCGTGTTGGCTTTATTGATGTTGTGTTTTAACTTGTTCGCAGATGGTCTAAGGGATGCCTTTGATCCTAAGATGAATAATAAGTAGGAGGTCTTGTATGTCAGAAAAATTTAAGCGTGATAAAAAAGATCGTGTCTTATCTATTAGAGATTTAAATATTTCTTTTAAGACTAACTATGGAATTGTTAATGCGATAAGAGGTATTCGTTTTGACTTATTCAAGGGTGAAACGGTTGCCATTGTAGGTGAATCTGGTAGTGGTAAGTCAGTTACTATTAAGACTATCATGGGTATTCTAGATTCTAATGGCATGATTGATTCTGGTTCTATTATTTATAACTATACTGATGATAACGGCAATGAACAATCAGTTGATTTAGTTCAGATGTCTCAAAAGGAGATTAGATATAAGTTCTGTGGTAAAAAGATTGCCATGGTTTTCCAAGATCCAATGACATCACTTGATCCTACTATGACTATTGGTAAACAAATAATGGAACCAATGTTGGAGCATCAACACGTTAGTAGAGAAGAAGCTAAAAAAAGGACTATTGAATTGTTGTCTGAGGTAGGCATTGAGAATCCTGAGAAAAGATTTAAGCAGTATCCTCATGAATTATCAGGTGGTATGAGACAAAGAGTTGTTATTGCGATTGCCCTAGCTTGTGATCCTGATATTCTAATATGTGATGAGCCTACAACTGCGCTTGATGTTACTATTCAGGCTAAAATTCTTGAATTAATTAAGAGACTTCAAAATGAAAAGAACATTTCAGTTATTTATATTACCCATGACTTAGGTGTTGTAGCTAAGGTAGCTGATTATGTTGCTGTTATGTATGCTGGTAGAATCGTGGAAAAGGGTTCTATCAATGAAATATTCTATGACCCGCGTCACCCTTATACTTGGGGTTTATTGGCTAGTATGCCTGATATTGATACCAATTCTGATCGTCTTTTCGCAATACCAGGTACCCCACCTAACCTAATGACTAAGATTAAGGGTGATGCGTTTGCCCCTAGAAATCCTTATGCCTTAAAGATTGATTATGAGGAAGAACCACCTATGTTTGATGTGGGTGGACAACACCGTGTTTGTTCATGGTTATGTGATCCTCGTGCTCCTAAGGTTGAGATGCCAGCTGATTTAAAGATTAGAATTGATAAGATGAAGAAGGAGGCTGCCGATTATGCTAGATAATAAGAAAGTGTTACTTGAGGTAGATGGCCTTAAACAATATTTTCCCGTTAGTAAGACCTTTACAACTAAGGCAGTAGACGGTATCAGTTTTAAGATTTATGAGGGTGAGACTTATGGTCTTGTTGGTGAGTCTGGTAGTGGTAAGTCAACAACAGGTAGATCAATTATTCGTTTGTATGATCCAACTGATGGGAAGATTATCTTTGATGGTAAGGATATTTCTGGGAAGATGGATAAGGAAACTGAGAAGTATTTAAGAACAAATATGCAGATGATTTTCCAAGATCCAATGGCTTGTTTAAATCCTCGTAAAAAGGCTTCACAGATTATTGCGGAAGGTCTTGAGATTCATAAGGATTATAAGGATAAGAAGGATTTAGAAGAAAAGGTTTATCGTATTTTGGATAAGGTAGGTCTTTCAAGGGAACAAGCAACACGTTTCCCTCATCAGTTCTCTGGCGGTCAAAGACAAAGACTTGGTATCGCTAGAGCCTTGGTTATGAATCCTAAGCTTGTAATAGCTGATGAATGTATCTCAGCACTTGATGTTTCTATTCAAGCACAGGTTGTTAATATGATGAAGGATTTGCAGGATGAACTAGGTACTACTTATTTGTTCATAGCCCATGATTTGAGTATGGTTAAATATATTTCAGATCGTATTGGTGTTATGCATCTTGGGCATATTGTGGAAACGGGTACTACTGATGAAATATTCTTTAATCCAATTCATCCTTATACTAAATCGTTGTTGAGTGCGATTCCTCATCCTAATCCAATTTTGGAGAAGACTAGGGTTGCCCTTACTTATGATAAGGATAAGGAGGGCGTTGATTATACCCTTGGTACTTATCATCAAATAAGCGATACTCATACAGTACTAGCTACTGATGATGAATATAATAGATGGACTAAGAAGAGCTGATATAAAAAACGACCATTCAAGAATATTCTTGTATGGTCGTTTTTGTATATTATATGCCTACTTTTTTAACTCTTCCCATTCAGGACCAAGCTCTAGACTGCCATCACTGCTTCCTACAAAAGTACTGCCTTTTTTATAAATGTGATCATATTTCACATCTGCCTTATATGTTTGACCGTTAGTATCATGATAGTACTCCACGCCACGGATACCATCTGTAGAATGGTCAATGATATGGTTCATTTGTACAGAATGTGACTGTACTGCAGAATTAACGATGTCACTAGTTTGTGAAAGTGTGGCAGAAATATTTTGAGATGCACGAATGGCGTTTTGTTGACGAGACATGGCACCTTGTAATTGAATCTGCTGTACTCTTTGTATTTCTTCGTTTTGTAACGCAAAGTATACAGGACCATAGTCGAAATTCTTCAAAAAGTTATCAAAGATAGTCTCATAGTCACTGCCTATATTATTTGGATATACCAACATAAGATCATAGTATCTCCCCCAGTCAAAACTTCCCATGCCTCCAATACCATACATGGCTCCCATAAATGAGACACCTTTTCTTAAAACGTCCTGCCAATTAGCATTTTGAGAAGTATTTTGTGTATGAGAAAGTACACTACTGAAGAAACCGTTATACTGTTGTCCATTTGAATGGAAGGAAAAACTGAATTTACCAGGGAAAGTTATACATGGCTTTTTCATTCTCTCTTCAGATGCCTGCTTAAAATACATGGTCATTTTTTCGCCGTCTACAAAGTCCATTGGCTGAAGCTTAATATTTACAGGTGAACTTCTAAACAGTTGAGTGCAAATAGAAGTGATTCTTCTGATGGCATATAAAGGAAGATCCATGAACTTACTGTAATTGGTAAAAGTGATTGGATCAAACTGATATTCTCTGTTAGCTGAACAAGCATTGAATCCAAAATTAAAGGTGGGTTTTGGGTCAGCATCTTTATAGAAGGCAAATGGATAAAATACCATCTGAGCACCACTTTTAGATACAAGTTGTAATCCTTTGCATACAGCTGCAAGACTCGAGATAGAATCGTTGTCGTCAAAGATACTATAAGACCAGCCTTGAGGTACATAAGCTTGAAATATTGGGCCTCTATTTGCATAGTCAATCATTCTTACTTCAGACTGTTTTAGCTGGTACTCTTTACCACATCTAGGGCAGTGGATATGCCCAACGCCTTCTTCTACCTGTATAGGAGTATTACAGTTAGGACATCTTATTTGCATACATTATTCCTCCTTATCATTTGTTTCAGTCTATCATAGAGAATACAAGGCTAACAGTTGACGATTGTTTCAATAATCATAATATAGGAACTATTCAAAAAGAATCAATTGAGACAAATGTCAACTGTTGTACCAAAGACTTTTATTTATAATTAAGGTATACAAAGGTATGACCAATTAATCATGAGGTACATATATGCATGAAAATATAAAGAATACTAAAGTGATCACGTTGATGGTGGCACTGGCACTGTTTAATTTTATCTTTCTGGGAACAGAATATCTTTTTGACAACATGATGTCTTTTGTGACATCCCCTGAATGTGTCATAGCGGCACAAGGATATATCTTAGGTGCCAGTGTTATAGGATTTGTGTTGTATCCATGGCTATCTTTAAAGATTCCTGAAAATATGCATGCCATTGTAGTATTTACAGGCGCACTAGCAGAAATTATATGTATATTTGTTATTTGGCAACACGCTTTTTATGCATTGATCTTGGTTGCAGGATGCCTTGCTTATGTGCTTTTAGGAATCGCAGGAAGTGCTGTGCATTATCGTTTATCACTTGTGGTACAACGTGATTGTCTTGCGAAAACAGTGAGTATTTCGTATGCACTTGGTATCTTGTTTCAATATCTAAATACCCATCTTATGCGAAATTCTATAGCGGAATCAATTATTCTTGCGGTTTCTTCTGCAGCTGTTGCGCTATTGTTGTTGAAGGCGGAACAAGAACAGGCTGAGGAAAAAGAAACTTTAAAGAAGGTAGAGAATCCAAGTCTTGCAGGATTGGCGTTAATAGTTGTGGTGATGTTGATGACATGTATTTTTTCCACATTGGATGCTGAGGTTACACTTGTACATGTATCAGGAAATGGAGACGTGGGAAACTGGCCAAGACTGTTGTTGGTGCTAAGTGCTTTATTTGCCGGTGTATTCTATGATGCCTGTCATCAAAAATATATGAATCTGATTATGTATGGAGTCACAATTTTATCTACTTTATGTATTGTAGTGATGGAAAATGGTGGACCTTTTTACACAGGTTTAGTAGTCTTTTATCTTTCAGCGGGCTTCTTTGTGGTGTACTTTACCAGTAGTTTTATGAAACTGTCTTATCAGATGAATTTGCCTCAATTATGGGCGGGACTTGGAAGAGCTGTGAATAATGTCTGTGCCTTTATCATGTCTTCACTTTCTTTAAAATTGTTACAGTCTAATAACTCTGTTTTTAGAAATGGAATAGTACTGTTGTTGTTTGTGCTTATTTCTGTTGCGTTTCACTTTTATGCAGCATTTTTGAAAATTTCAAAGGAAGAAGACATTGTAGAAGAAGTATCTATCAGTGAAGAAGAACGCCTACAACAATTCTCTAGAGCATTCTTGTTAACTCCAAGAGAAACGGAAGTACTTCATGTATTACTAGTATCTGATGATAATGTACAGGAAATTGCCGAACAGTTGTTGATATCAAGAGCTGCTTTATATCGCCATATTACAAGCATCAATGAAAAGACGAATACAAAGTCAAGAATAGGATTGGTACAGTTTTATTACCAGTTTAAGGGAGGAAGGGCCTATGAAAAAGATTCTTAAATACGTAGGTGTTGTTATGTTGATGATGGTTGGGGTGTTGTGTACTGGCTGTACAAAAGATAATGAGAAAATAAAAGAAGCAAAGGTAACAGATACTTTTACTTTTAAACCTTATCAGATAAGTGAATTGATAGCGTTATCTAGATGTTACTATGAACAGAGAAATGGCTATTTGCCTCCTGAAGTAGAGTGGCAAGAGAATGAGGATGGAACTTTTTTGATTAAGCTCTATGAGCTTGTAAAGGATGATGAAGGTATTGGTCATACTGCAGCTTCTGCTATCTATACGGTAGATGCTTATGGAAAGGGAAAAGAGGAAATTATGTTAGAAGATGTAGAGTTTCCTGAAGTTTCTGTTGCCGATATTGTCTATTATATGGAAGAGCCTATAGAACTGAAATATATCGCTAATACAGAAGCACATAAAGAGTGGAATATAAAGGATCAGACGGTTCTAGAAGAATGTTTCAAAGCTTTGGAAACTATAAATATAAAGGAAAAGAGTGATGTGCGTACTACTGATGCAGAAGAAATATTGGTGTTTAAACTTGCAGATGGTACAGAATGGACGTTAACTTTTGAAAATGGGAATTTCATGAGAAATTCTACGGTTTATATAACAGAAGGCTATGCAAAAGTAAGAAATGTGTTGAAAGAATATCTTAAAGAGGAGGGACTATGGAATTGAAGAAAAGATTTAACATATGGATGTTGGTGTGTATGTTGTTGGTTACTGCACTGACAGGATGTGGCAAGAAAAGTGAAGAAGATGATGTTTTAACGGGTACCTGGACTTTAACAAGTATGAAATATGATGGAAATACCTATACCAAACAAGAAATTGAAGATGCAGGTGCTGGAATAACTTTGGAGTTATTTAAAGATGGCACAGGAACAATGTTGTATGATGGAACAAGTACAAAGTTGACTTGGGATGCAAAAGAAATTCATACCGAAGCTGGTAGGGATACATATGTGTTCAAAGATGGTGTTTTGATTGTTTATGAGGAAACAACAGAGATGTATTTTGAAAAAACACAGGGAACATCTTCAAAGAATGAAAAGGCTGTGGAAGATAACTGGGAAGTTGTAGAATTACCTTCTTCATTAGAACTTGTGCCTTACAGTTGTGTAGATTTTACCATGAATATTCCTCAAGGGTGGGTGGTTGAAGAGGCGCCGACTTATGCAGGCATGTTTCATATTTTAAGGGTTTATGATCCAAATAATCCGATTAATCAGATTGTTATGATGCCTAAGGCAGAACCATTTTTTCCTAGTGATGATGTACGACAAATATTTGGGATGAATAATGCGATATATGGTTTATGTCCAGTGTTGAGTAATGTGTCTACCCAGGGTGTTTTCGAAGTATTCACTCAATATGTGACAGCTCTAGAAGCTAACGAAGTATATAATTCTGTTTCTTTACCGCATATTGAAAATTTTAATGTATTAGAGAGTTTTGCGAGTAATTCAAATTTAAGTTCTGTTTCTGTTTCTTCTGAGGTCTTAAGAGCTACTTTTACCCAAAATGGAGTAGAGGGAGAGGGAATGTTTACGGCGGATGTTGTTCCTTTTGCGTTGGAACTTGGAACCGGTTATTATATGATTTATAACTTGTGTTTTATAACAGCTGCTAAGGATGATTTCCAAAACTTGGCGAACGCTCTTCATAAGTCTTTGGGAAGTTTAGAATATTCAGATGTGTTTGTAAGTTCGGCCATGAATCAAAGTGATCAACAGGTGATAACTTCACAGAATCTAAGCAGAATAGCTAGTGAAACATCTGATATGATTATGTCTAGCTGGGAAAATAGAAATGCTTCCTTTGATATTATGTCTCAGAAACAAAGTGATGCGACAATGGGGTATGAAAGAATTAAAGATACGCAAACAGGTGAAATCATTAAGATTGATAATGGATTCATGGATCGTTATGATGGAACAAGATATACCGCAATTACAGATGCGCAATATGCAGATCCTGTAGATAAAGTGGTTCATATCAAGTGATAAGAAATTGTTGTCGAATACTTCGATATGGGGTATTCGACTTTTAAATTGTAACCATCTTTATGAAAAATGAATTTACAAAGCTATTTTTGTCTATATTGTAAAAAATGTTAGAAAACTTATATAAAAGTATGTAAAAAATGTTGTTAATGTGGTCTAAATATATGTAAAAAATGTTAATATAAAGGTGTAAATATATGTAAAAAATGTTGGAGGCCTTATGTTAAAGAGAAAAATAGATGTATTTTTGCAAGAGTGGAAAAACAGAGAACACAATCCTTTAATTATTAAAGGGGCAAGACAAATAGGTAAGACTACATCAATAATGGAGTTTGCGAAGAAGAATTATGAGAGTGTGATTGAGATTAATTTCGTTTCTAATCCAGAATATATACAAATATTTAAGGGTGGTTTTGATGTTGATTCAATTATTTTGGAATTATCCATTCTTAATCCTAATTTAAAGTTTATTCCTAATAATACATTAATATTCTTTGATGAGGTTCAAGAATATATGGATGCGACAACATCTTTAAAGTTCTTTGCGTTGGATAAAAGATTTGATGTGATATGCTCAGGTTCGAGCCCGATAGTTAACGATGCTAGTATTGGTTTTAAAGAAGACTATACAATGTATTCATTAGACTTTGAAGAGTTTTTATGGGCAAAGGGGTATGAGGATAACATCATTAATACGTTAATGAATAATATCTTGGAATTAAAACCATATTTAGACTTGGTATTAGAAAAGATGAATTCTTTATTCATGGAATATATTCTTACAGGTGGTATGCCAAAGATTGTTTCTACCTATATATCACAAGGTAATTATTCAGGTATTCCCGATAGACAGAAACAATTGTATCAAGATTATTTAGATGATATTAGAAAGTATGTAGAAGGCTTGGATGCAAGTAGAGTAGAAAATATGTATCTACATGTAGCATCCCAACTTGGTAAAGATAATCCAAAGTTCCAGATTACAAAGTTGGGTCATGGAGCTAGGGCTTTTCAATACGAAGGTTGCGCACAGTGGTTGGCGGATGCTGGTGTTGTGAACATCGGCTATTGTTTAAATTCTTTAAGCTTGCCTTTAAAGGGCAATGAGAATCCTAATAATTATCGTGTTTATTTTGCGGATACTTCATTGTTGATAGCTTCTATGGACGAAGAGAGTAGAAAAGATTTATTAGTTTCTAAGAATTTAGGCGTATATAAGGGTGCTTTGTATGAGAATTTTGCGGCTGAGACTTTAATGAAACAAGGTTATGATTTGTTCTTTTTTAGAAGCGAAGATTCTAGAACTGAATTAGATTTTTTAATTAGAATTAAAGATAATATTGTGCCTATCGAGATAAAGGCTAATAAGGGAAGTGCAAGATCACTTAACACAGTGATTGATGATAAAAAAATAGATGAGATAAAGTATGGTATTAAGTTTTCTAATAATAATATTGGAGTGTCTAATAAAGTGCTTACTTTACCATTTTTTACATTATTTATGTTGAAGAAAGTTGTAACATATATGAAAGATACAAAGTTTGAGGAGTTTGTAAGATGTTAAAAATTGCGGTTACTACAAGATTTATTAAACAAGACTTTGGCGGTGGTTACTATTATGTGAATAATGCCAATGTGAGAATGTTTAATGATAATAATGTAATATTAATTCCCGTTACATGTGAAATGGAAAAGGATTTTATTCTTGATACATGTGATGGTTTGTTTGTACCAGGAGGCTGTGATGTAGATCCTAAGAATTATCATGAAGAAATGAATGGTGCTAAGGAATGTTTTGACTTCATTGATGATTTAGATATTTTCTATATTAAAGCTTTTCATGCTGCTAAAAAACCAATTCTTGGAATATGTAGGGGACTACAAATAATTAATGTGGTCTTTGGTGGCACTTTGTATCAGGATGTTGGTGGTCATAGTGATACTAAGCATTTTGTTAATGTGGAAAAAGATAGTTTTATATATGATATATACAAAGAAGATAAGCTAGAGGTAAATAGTTTTCATCATCAAATCATCAAAGACTTGGGTGAAGGGCTAAGAGCGGTTGCTAAGTCGGATGATGGATATATCGAGGCTATTGAGGGTGATAATATTTATGCTGTACAGTGGCATCCTGAAATATATGATGGTGATAGGTTTATAAGATATTTTATTGATAGAATATTCTAAACCCCCTTGGGGCTTATAAAACAATAATAGGATGGGTATAATCTTTTTATGGCTTTTATAGAGATAAAAGATTTAAGTTATGCCTATGATGATAAGCTTGTGTTAAACAAGCTTTCTTTAAGTATTGACAGGCGTGAATATCTTTGTATCTTAGGGAAGAATGGTAGTGGTAAGTCTACTTTGGCTAGATGTTTAAATGGTATTTTAAAGCCAAGTGAAGGAAGTATTAGTGTAGATAATAATTCATTTGATTTAAATAGATATGTAGGCATGGTCTTCCAAAATCCTGATAATCAATTTGTGTCTTCTTTGGTAAGAGAGGATTTAGCTTTTTATCCAGAGAATCTAGATAAAGATAATATTGATGAAAGGATTAAGTCAGCATTAATCGATGTAGACATGGAAGGTTTTGAGGATAGATCAACACATTTCTTGTCTGGTGGTCAGAAACAAAGGATTGCGATAGCTGGTATTTTAACTGCTGATTTGGATACGATTATTTTTGATGAAGTTACAACTATGTTGGATCCCAAGGGTAAAGAGGATGTCTTAAATATTATCGATAGACTACATAAAAAGGGTAAGACTATTATTATGATTACTCATGATATTAATGAGGCTATTAGGGCTGATAGAGTCGTGCTTATAAGTGATGGAAATATCATAAGAGATGGTAGTGCTAGGGATGTTTTGAGCGATGTTGAATTACTTACTACTAATAATATTGAAATTCCAATGTGCGTGAGAATCTATCATGATTTAAAAAATAAAGGGATTGAATTAGAAAAGTGTCCAATTAATGAAGATGAATTGGTGGAGGCCTTATGTCAATTGAATTAAGGAGTGTGTCTTTTACTTATCTTAAGACTATTAAGGCTTTAGAGAATATTAATTTGAAGATTGAAGATGGCGAGTTTGTTGGCATCATTGGTAAGACGGGTAGTGGGAAGTCCACTTTATTGGATATTTTGGCTTCACTTGTTAAACCAACAAGTGGGCAGCTTAACTATGTTGGGTTAAAAAGGGATGATATTGGGGTTATTTTTCAGTTTGTGGAGAAGCAACTGTTTGAGTCTACGGTTGAAAAGGATGTTGGCTTTATCTTAAAGAATAAGGGTATTAAGGATGAAGGTCAAATTAGGGAGATCTTGGAATATTTAGGTTTCGATTACTCCGATATCAAAGATAAATCGCCTTTAGAGTTTTCTATTGGTGAAAAGAGAAAAATTGCGATTGCGGGTGTACTGGTTGGAAAGCCTAAGGTTTTAATACTAGATGAAGCATTCGCAGGTTTAGATAAGGATGGCAAGGATTCTTTGATTAAGATTCTACAAAAGCTTAATAAAGAAGGAACTACTATCATTATGATTTCACATAGTAGTGATGTAATCTGTGAGTATGCTAAAAGGGTGATTATTCTAAAAGATGGTTCTATCTATAAGGATGGTAAGCCTGAGGTGGTGTTTAAAGATTATAATCTTTTACTAAGTGATGGTATTGATGTTTCTTATGTTAGAAGGATAGCTAAGAAATTGAATCTTGATTGCATCAAGTATGCTGATTTAATTGATGAAGTAGAAAAGAGGTATGCTCATGAATAGCTTACCTATTGGTTCTTATTTCAAGGGTGATTCTATCTTTCATAAGTGTGCTGCGTTTACCAAGATTATTACTTTAATTATTATGATGATTGCGGTTATTAATACGCATGGTCTAGAGTCTTATTTAGTGTGGCTAATCATTATAGGTCTTTGTATAAAGGCATCTAAGATTGATATAAAGAGTATTACAGGTTCTTTGACTAAGACATTAAAGTTTTGTGTAGTGGTCTTTCTAATGAACTTCTGTTTCTTTTCACCAGAAAATGCTTACTTTAGTTTCTTTATTTTTAATCCTTCATATTTGGGTTTGGTACAGGGTGTTAATGTGGTTGGCAAGATGTTGTTGTTGATTATGATTACAACTATCTTACTAAGTACAACTAGTCCTTTAGATCTTACAAAGGGTATTTCGATGTTTCTTTATCCTTTACAGTATGTAGGTTTGAATGTTTATGAGATTTCGATGATTCTTTCTATTTCTTTGACTTTTATTCCTACATTATTTGAAGAGGCCGAGATGATAAGGAAGGCTCAAATAGCTAGAGGGGCCAAGCTTGATAGTAAAAATCTTATTACCAGGGCAACTTCAATTGTGCCGTTTGTGGTTCCAGTTTTTATCTCAGCATTTAAAAGAGCCGATGACTTAGCTCTAGCCTTAATTAGTAGGGGCATTGAACTTAAGAAAGATCGAAGAATTAAGTTTGATGTTTCTTTGAAGGCTTGCGATTATTACATTCTGCTTATGAGTGTTTTAATATTATTGTTGTTTATTTTTTTATAAGGGGGAAATTTTATGACAAATACTAAAAAGGCAATAATTTGTGCAATTATGATTGCGATGTGTGTAGTGTTACCTATGGCGTTCCATGCGATTCCTAATGCTGGTTCTATTTATCTACCAATGCATATTCCAGTATTATTATGTGGTTTAGTTACTGGTTGGCCATATGGCTTATTATGTGGTATTGCAGGTCCTGTTATGTCTCATTTGATTACAGCTATGCCAGGTATTGGTTACTTACCTCAAATGGTAATTGAGTTAGCTGCTTATGGTTTGATTACTGGTTTATTTATGAACTTTCTTACAGTTAAGAATGAAACTGCCAAGGTATATACTTCTTTAGTTGGTTCAATGTTACTAGGTAGAGTAGTGAGTGGTATTTCTAAGGCTCTTATTTTTGCGAAAGGTTCTTATTCTGTGACTCTTTGGGTTACTGGTTTATTTGTGACTGGTATGCCTGGTATTATTATTCAAATCGTTTTTATTCCAGTTATTTATTTCGCATTAAAGAAGGCTAAGCTTATTTAATGGATAAGAATAGTATTGAAGCTTTTTTTGATAGGGCAGCTTCTTCTTGGGATGAAGAAATGATTAAGGATGACTTAATCATTAAGACTATTTTGGATAATGCCAAGGTTGAAAAAGGTAATACAGTCTTGGATGTGGCCTGTGGTACGGGTGTGATGATTCCTTATTATTTAGATAGAGGAGCGCATCCTACGGGTATTGATTTATCAAAGAAGATGATTGAGATTGCGAGTGATAAGTTTAAAGATGTTGAATTTATCTGGGGTGATGTGGAAGAATTAGATAATCGCAAGTTTGATCGAATAATTGTTTATAATGCCTTTCCTCATTTCATTGATCCTGAGGCTTTGATTAAGCACTTAGCTACTTTATTAAATAAGGATGGTACTTTAACTATTGCCCATGGAATGAGTAGGGAACGTATTAATCATCATCATGAAGGTGTAGCTAGTTCTATATCAAATGGTTTAATGGAAGCTCGTGAGTTAGCTAAGATAATGTCTAAGTATCTTGATGTCTATGTATCTATTGATGATGATAGGATGTATCAAGTAAGTGGAAAATTAAAATAAGACTACGATTGCGTAGTCTTATTTTAATTCTTTGATATTTCTATTCTTGTATAGTGTCTTCTTTCTTTAGTTCTAAATCTTTGGCATCATCAACTTGTTTTAAGCCTAGATTAATAAAATAGATAACCACAAGCCATGCGATGATTGTAAGTATTATTTGGACAATAGCATATGGTGAAGGTATTGGCATGTCCCAGATACCATGAAGTATTATTGGGATTAAACAAGTAAGAAGGAATCTTTTATCATTTATATGTTTTTTATCAAGTTTGTCAAAGCCTTTGACATACATCAAGGCAGCGCCTTCAATGGCTGCCCAAACCACGTGTCCACCTGGGGCAAGGAAGCCTCTTAATATTATTACTTGTAACATTGAATCGACACCTGATTGTAAGAACCATCTTAGGATGTAGCCAGCTGTTTCAAAGGCCGCAAAGCCTGCGCCAACGGCTGAGCCAATAAGTAGTCCATCTAGGATATAGTTGCTTCTTTTACTTTTGAATAAGAAGAATGCGACTATTGTTGCCTTGGCTACTTCTTCAACTAAGCCTACCATTAGGGCACCGTCAAAGGTAGTGATGTCGTAATTAAAGTTTAATGTGAAGAATAGGATGGCTACTATTAAGCTTAATGCACCACCCCATACAAAGTATTTCATTATCTTATAGAATGGAATGTTTCTAAAGACATTAATCTCAAAGAAGAACATGAGTACCGCAAATGGTATAGCGAAGGCTGCCAGTATTACCATTGCAGGTAAGAAGTTGTAGTTGCCGAAGCTAATAAAGCCAATTCTAACTGGAATGTAGGCAACAATGAAAAATAATAATATTTTAAGATAGACCCAGGCACTGACGTTTCTAGGATCTAGGTCTTTAATCTTTGGTGTTGTTGTATCACCACCACATATAAACAAGGCATCAAGATCTTCTTCAGTGTGTTTGTTAAAAGTATTTTTAAATAAATCTTTAAAAGTTACATAGCTTTTACTTTGAGCTCCTGTTATCTTATCTAGATTCTCTGTAATAATATTCGAATTGGTTTCTTGTTTAAGAGGATAACCGCATTCCTTACAAATTTCATCGTCTTCTTTGACTAGTGCACCACATTCAGGACAGGTTCTAACATCATTCTTATAACCACAATGTGGACAAAATTCTGCCGTACTTGATATTTCATGATTGCATTCTTTACATTTGATTAGTGCCATATTAGTTAGTCTCCTTCAAACTTTCGATTATTAATGTACATACATTGTTGATTTCATCGGTATTTTGATTTTCTTCTTTAGTGGTTATTAAATACATACTGTTGCCAATCAGGAAGGCATATCTATTGTCGATTACATAATGACCATTTGATGTATAACCGAAACAAACACCATAGACATCTTTATCATTTATTTGTCCATTTACTAGGTCGATGACAATGCTAGTATCAGGGTATTCTTTGACTAATAGTTCATAAAGCTCATTTAAGATATCTACAGGATTTGTATAGCCAGTATATTTTTCAATTGAAATGTATGGTATTAGAGCACCACTATCGTCGATATATTGACCTACATAAATGGTTCCGTCAGTATCTATATAGACTTTATAGTTAGTGGGAAATTCAAAGTATTTACCATTTTGATTGAATTCATAATTGCCATTGGCGTTTGGCTGTACATCACCACCAGGCTGTACATCACCACCTTGACTTGGTTTACTATACAGCATATACCCACCAACTAACAAGACAACAATTATGACTAAGTACTTAATACTAAATTTACTCTTAGAATTTTTAGGTTTAGATTTCTTACTACTATTTTGATTAATATTTTTGGTGTAACCACAATGAGGGCAACTACTTGCCATATCGCTCATTTGTTTACCACATTCTGGACATTTGATTAAAGCCATAAACATCCTCCTTTGATTTCTATAGTAATTATTTCATATGAGACATGGTCAGATTATTGTTCTTTCATAAGAGTCAATTGACTATTATGAGATTAGATTTTTTGTATCTTATAATTAAGATAAGGAAAGGTGACTATTATGAAATTTAATCAGCAACTTAGTGAATATATGGAAGTTCTTTCTTGTAGTGCTAAAGATATTTGTGCTATTTCGGGTATTTCACCTGCGTCATTTAGTAGATATAAAAATGGTGGGCATGTTCCAGAGTTTGGTACTAAAACTTTTGAAAACTTATGTAAAGCGATTTTAAAGTTGGCAAAGGATAAGGGAATAGAAATTGGTAATGTGTCTAAGGCTTTTATAGAATGCGAAGATTTTGTGGCTACTGATAAGGAATTATTAAGACAAAATTTTAATACATTAATAAGTGCCTTGGATATTAATTTGAGTCAGTTGTCACAATATATTAACTATGATACTTCAGCTATTTTTAGAATAAGAAATGGTAGTAGAAAACCAGGTGATGTTGATCAGTTTGCCTCTAGTGTAGCTTCTTTTGTTGCCAGGGAAATGGAAACGGCTCTTCAAATAGCTGCTGTAGCGGAATTGATTGGTTGTGATGTTGAGGGAATAGGCGATTTATCAATTCGCTACAATAAGATAAAGACTTGGCTGTTAGAGAGTCAAGGAAAAGAAGTGGGAGATACGATATCGGCTTTCTTATATAAATTAGACGAGTTTGATTTAAATGAATATATCAAAGTTATTAAGTTTGACGAGATTAAGGTACCTACTGTTCCTTTTCAAATCCCTTCATCTAAGACTTATTTTGGTTTAGAAGAAATGATGGAGAGTTAAATAGATTTTATTAAGGCTACTGTTCTTTCTAAATCGATAGAACCGGTGACAATGTACAGCGATATGCCGATTAAGGAGATGGCTAAGGATAAGGAATTTCCTAAGAAATGGATGTTTGGCTTGGCGATGATGCTTAAGAAGGGCTTGCATCTAAATCAGATACATAATGTGGATAGAAATTTTGATGAGATGATGTTGGGGCTAGAGAGTTGGATACCAATGTATATGACAGGTCAAATTTCACCTTACTATTTTAAAAATGTTCAAGGTAATGTTTTCTTACATCTATTAAAGGTATCTGGGGCTGCAGCTTTAAGCGGTCAGGCCATTGCGGGTTATCATAATGATGGAAGTTATTATTTAACTAAGAATAAGAAGGAGCTAGAGTATTATCAAAAGCGTGCTGATGAGATGCTTAAGAATGCTTATCCTTTGATGGAAATTTATCGAAGTAATCGAAGAAACGAACTCAACACTTTCTTATTAAAAGACGTGACAAATACAGGTAAAAGAAGAAGTATCTTATCAACACTACCTTTATATACTATCAGCGATGAATTGTTATATAAGATTCTTGATAGAAATAATATTGAGTATATAGATGAAATCAAAAAATACTTAGAGATTCAAAGGGAAAGAGTTAATCACATTTTAGAGAATGAAATAATTGAGGATGAGGTGCCTTCAATGTTTAGTGAAAATAGTCCTCAAGTACTTGAATTATCAAGGATCTTTTGGGAAGAAGATATTACTTATAATAAAGAGGAATATGAGGAGCATCTAAGTTTATCTAAGGAATTCATGAAAAAACATTCTAACTATAAATTAAAATGTAGCTCAGGACAAACATTTAGAAATCTTCAGATACATATTCATGAGGGTAAGTGGGCTATGGTTTCTAAGGCTAAGGCACCTGCAATTCATTTTGTGATTAAGCATCCAAAATTAAGGAGTGCGATAGAAAACTTTATCCCACCTATAAAAGATTAAGTAAAAGGTGAACACATGTTCACCTTTTACTTACCGAATAAATCGCTGTGAGAACCAGTGCGAGCTAATGTTAAGACCAAAACATCACCATCGATTCTATATATTAGAAGCCAATTCGGAAGAATATGGCATTCTCTATGTCCGATCCAATTACCTGTAAGTGCATGATCTTTATGCTTTTTTTGGAAATGGTTCCCCATTGGATAAACATCTAATAATGTTATCTAATAGGTCAATATCTAAATGTCTTTTAATTTTCTTAAAGCCTCTTCCACATCAGAATAATGTTCAACATTAGGGTCTTTTGCGATTCTTTCCGCCTCTTTTAAAGCTTCTATTGTTTCTTTATTAAAATTATTTTGTTCCATATAAGTACTATATTCTATTAAACTTTACATCATAGTAATGTTTCTTCATCAGATACATTTCTTTATCAGCTTTCTTAGTTAGTTCTTCAATTGTTAAGTTAGGATAATCATCATAGTGGGCATAGCCAAATGAAATGCTTAAATTATCTACCTTGTTGCCAGACCAATTGTCTACTGTATGTTTTAAATCGTTGATAGTAGATTCAACATCATCTTTATTCATATAACCAAAGACAGCGAATTCATCACCACCGATTCTATAGGTGTTGCCCTTGTCTTTAAATGTGCTTGTAATACAAGTGGCTGCACCACAGATTAATTCATCTCCTGCTTCATGGCCTAATGTATCATTGACAACCTTTAAACCATTGATATCGATAAGGAATACCACAAAATCATTTGTTGGTGTATTTTTGTGATTAGCGATATATTCATTGTAGGCAAATCTAGAATAGACACCGGTAAGCGGATCAATAGAGATTTTTACGCTTTGTTCATAAAGCTTATCACGCATCTTGATGCTTTGGATGGTATAGAATTCATATATCCACTCAATGATAATGATTAGTATTCCAAATAATGATATAAAGGCAATTAGTTCTTGGGAAAGTATGGCATTAATATCAACTTTAAGAGCATTATCAAATGGAATATTATGAATGAAAAGATTTCTAAAGATCATTTTTCTTAAATACAAGATACATAAGATTCCTATTAATAAGGCAATAATTTTAGTGATGATCAATGACTTTGACTTTTGTTTAGGCTGCACATTATCACAGATATATTTTAAGTAATTCTTTAGATTGCTTCTATTAAGTACATAATGTGTTAAAGAACATACAAGCCCTGCTAAGATATAAGATAACCAATCACTAAATACTGGATAAGACAATAAGTTAGTGATTATTGTTTCTCGCATTGTTGGTAAAAACAAATAAAAGGCAATTACCATGAAGATTCCTTGGACAAAGGTACAAATCATTCCGACAATAAAGATGCCTAAGTAAACATGTTTTCTTGTTTTGTCAAAATATATATTAAATAAATTGGCTGAGACGATTGCGAATAATATTCTTGATAGGCCAAACATGATAGAGGCAAAGGGAACTCCACTCACAAAAGGCGAGAATAGTTGATCTAGTGGTGCAGTAGAATAGGTTCCTATCCACATTGAAGATAGGGCAAAGACTAAGGCAACAGGTACACTTGCACTTATACCCAAAGTCATTGCGCCTACTATTACTAGAATATGTAGTGTGGTTGTAGAAACAACATCAAGTTCGATATAGCCGAGATATGAGAAGGCAAAAATAGCTTCTAGTGCCATTAGAATTAATACTATTTCTTTTTGTTTTGTTGTGGTTAGAGTAACCCCATATAATTTTTCAAATTGTCTCATGATAACTTCCCCTTTTTCATAATTTTAACATCTTTAGCATATTAAAAGTCTTTAGGAATTAATATAAACAAGATTATGATAATTTAGATTATCATAAATTTTCTAAACACAACTATATATATTATTATTCCTAAAACATTAGAAATGATACATGCCCATGTTAGAAACAAAGGACCAAAACTTGGTGTAAACACAAAAGATAAAATAATACGTGTTGCTAATACGATAGTAGAAATAAACGCTAAACTCTTCATCTTTTGGTGGCCCTTAAAATAAGAATCAAAACTATTCTTATAGAAGATTGCGAAATAATTCAAGATAAGAATTAGGAAAGCTTTATCTGCATATATAAAGCTTTCTAGGGTCGTATCTTTAATGTATAAAGATACGAGTGGTTTATTAAATATAATAGTTAATAAAGAAGAAAGGATACAAATCAAAGTACCAAAGAATAATATAGACTTAAAACCGGCATCAACCCTATCATGCTTATTGGCACCGATATTTTGAGCACAGAAAGATTCATAGGCATTACAAATGCCAACAAGAGGACATAATAGAAGATTGTTTAAGGTGAAGGCTACATTATAACCATTGATTATTTCTACACCATAGCCATTGACTAATATTTGTAAGAAAAAGGAACCAAAGGAATATACACTTTGAGATATAGTTGATGGGATCATCATGGTGATACCGCTTTTTAGATAATCAAAAGAGAAATGAGCTTTTAGCTTATAAGAGTTAATTAATTTATTAGCTTTATAGTACATAAAGATAGCACTTAATAAGACTGAAATTAGAGAAGCTAGGGCAGCACCAAGAACACCTTTATCAAATATAGCTACGACGATATAGTCAAGGATTAGGTTTAATACTTGGAAGATTATACAAAGAATCATTGGTGTTTTAGAATCACCATAGCCATTTAATATGCCTTGATTAACTGTTACAATACCTACTGGAATAAAGTTGAGAGCGTAGACAATTAGGACAATAATTGAACCATTCAATAAATATTTTGGGATATGAATTAGTTCTAATAATTGTTTAGCGAAAAGACAATATAGTAGGGCAATGATAGTGGAATATACAAAGAAGACAATATTAAAAGTTCTTTTGGCATCGCTTAGTCCTTGCTTATTTTCTTCGCCAAACATCTTGGCAAAGACTACATTAGAGACAATGGCACCACCTTGTACTAGACAGTATCCTAACATTGTTAGGGTTGAGATATTAGATAGGATGGCAAATTCATTGCCACCTGAAAATCTAGAGACAATGATTGAGTCTATTAGGGTATAAAGTTGGTTTAATAGTTGCAAGACTATTAAAGGTAATGAGAATTTTAATAAGATTTTGTTTATGTTCCCGTTAGTTAAATTCATAAAAGTAATTATACAACTAAGGATATATAATTTATTTATTAATAGAGGAACTAATTATACAACTAAGGATATATAATTTATTTATTAATAGAGGAACTAATTATGGATAAACAGACAAAGAAGAATCTTCTAATGTATCCTTTGGGGACTGTTGGAAGAGATATGATGTATGCACTATTTAATAGTTATCTTTTAACTTATACGATGTATACAAGATCGTTAACTAATGCGCAATTAAGTGCTATTACAATAATTATGGTTATCGCAAGAATCTTTGATGCCCTAAATGATCCAATTATGGGTAATTTGATAGAAAGAACAAGAACTAAGTATGGTAAGTTTAAGCCTTGGTTACTTGGCGGCATCTTGTCTACTTCTGTTGTCGTGTATGTAATTTTTAATTCCAAGTTAGAGGGTTGGGCCTTTATTGTAGAGTTTGGAATTTGTTACTTCTTGTATTCAATAACATTTACGATGCATGATATTTCTTATTGGGGTATGATACCTGCCTTATCAAGTGATGGAGCAATGAGAGATACTTATACTTCTCGTGCTACTTTGTTTGGCGGCATTGGTAATACCTTGGCTCAGATATTGATTCCGATGTTAACAGCTGGTGCTTTGGCACTAGGCGGTTCTTCTAGAAATGCCTATGGTATTATCGCTACTGTCATATGTATTCTTGGACCTTTATTCTTGTTGTTTACGTTGTTTGGTGTAAAAGAGAGAAGGGAAGATAACAAGGAAGTACCACCTTTGTCTTTTAAGAAGATTATTAGTACTTTTGTGAATAATGATCAGTTATTATGGATTACTTGTATTTTCCTTCTTCAACAAATAGGTATTAATATTGTCCTTAATGGTATTGGCAATAACTATATCTATTTTGAGTTTGGCTATAAGGGATCATTGTATTCTTTATTTACAACGGTGGGTATGGCAGCTACTGCTTTCCTTATGATTTTCTATCCTTTGTTGTCTAAGAAATTAAGTAGAAATAAGATGGTTAGTGTTGCCTTGTATATTGGTATAGTAGGTTATTCGATTCAAATATTATGTGGTTTGTTTATGGTGACAAGTCAGCTTAAATTTTTCATGATTACATTGGGATTCATGTTGTCTAACTTTGCCCAATATGGTTTGTATCTAATTATGATGATTTCGATTATTAATACGGTTGAATATAATGAGCTTAAGACTGGTAATCGTGATGAGGCTATTATTTCTTCAGTTAGACCTTTTATCACCAAGTTGGCTAGTGCTTTGGTTGTAGTAATTACTACTTTAACTTATATGGTAGTAAATGCGACTAGTTTAACTAATCAGATTTCTTCTCTTGAACAACAGGCTACACAAGGCTTGATTGATGATGTGACTAAATCAAAGATGATTGAGACTATTATTGGTAGTACTACTTCCTTACAAAGAAATGGTTTATTAATAGCGATGACGATTATTCCTTGTATCTTTATGATTATTTCTTGTGTTTTGTATAAGAAGAAATATATTCTTAGCGAAGAGAAGTATAAGGGAATTTGTGATGAATTAGATATATCATAGATACTAATGAAGGGTGTCAGTTTAGAGATATTTAAAAATGAAGAATTATTGGGCATAGCGATATGCTCATTTCTTGTGCTTATTTGTTTATATTTGATCTATAGAAAGTATAAGAATAAAGAGTTGTTTTATCTTGGAAGTATTGTGGTGATATATGGAATCATTTCAATTTGGAATCTAGGATCTTTTGAAATGCCTATAAGTACATGGCAGCCTACCACTGATAATCAATCGTTTATTCTTGAGTTGAGTCAGAGTGAGTTTGAACAGATTAATATCATCTATGGTGAGGGTGATAATAACAGTCTTGTTGGTGAGTATGAATATCAATTAGGCGTAGATGGTATTATCATTGAAGGCTCAAATGATTTAAGTAATTGGGATAATATCGTTACTTTAGATGAAGGACCAATTTATGAGTATCAAAGTATTAAAGGGTGTTTTAACTATAAATATATAAGGATAAATAGTAGTAGTAAGCTAAATACGATAACCGAGCTTGTCTTTTATAATGATGAAAAAATAATTGATAGTAGAGTGTATGAAGATGATTATAAGGATAGTAAGTATCCTGCTTCTTTAGTAATTGATGAACAAGAAATGATTGAGATTGATCCTATTTATTATGATGAGTTCTTTTTTGATGAAGTCTATCATGTTAGAAACGCAAAAGAAATAGCTGATGGTCAATATATGTATGCCAACACTCATCCATTACTTGGAACTAATATTATTGCTTTGTTTATTAAGTTGTTTGGATTTAGTCCCTTTGTTTATAGGCTGCCAGGTGTGATATTTAGCGTTTTGATTGTGATAGCTGTCTATTATATTTGTAAGAAATTATTTGATGATATTTATTTATCTTGCGTTGGTGCTATCTTGTGCGCAGGGGATTTTATGCACCTAACAACAAGTAGAATCGGTACCTTAGAACCATTTAGTATTCTCTTTATTATCATGATGTATTACTTCATGGTGAAATATTATAAAGAAGATAATTATAAGAAAGAACTAATAAATTTATTATTATCGGGTATCTTTATGGGCTTTGCGATAAGTGTTAAGTGGAATGCGTGTTACTCAGCTGTAGGTTTAGCTTTTATCTTATTTAGAAAATTGTTAGAGAAGAAAGAAAGAGTAATTAAGACATTACTTTGGTGTTTATTATTCTTTGTGTTAAATCCGCTTTTGATTTATTGTCTATGTTATTTGCCAGATAAAGTATGGAAAGATGATGTGTGGTCTTTTAAGAATGTCTTTGAACATAATCTCATGATGTTTAAATATCATCATGAATTAAATGCTAGTCATCCTTTTGAATCAAGATGGTATGAGTGGTTATTGGACTTAAGACCTATTTGGTATTATGCCAATATTAATGATAATGTTTCTAATACCATAGCTTGTTTCTCTAATCCCTTATTAACATGGTTTGGTTTGCCTTGTGTTGTTTATACTTTGTTTAATATTAAGGATAAGAGAGCTTTTGTGATAATTATGGGCTATGTTTCATCACTACTACCTTGGGTCTTTATTTCTAGATCTACCTTTGCCTATCATTTTTATCCAACCAGTATTTTTACAATATTAGCCATTGTCTATACTTTTAGTAAGTTAGGGAATAGAAAGGTAATCAATACTTTTATCTTTGTTTATCTATTGGTTTTTATTGTTTATTTACCTATATGTACAGGTTTTGGGACAACAAGGGAATATATTAAATTGTTGGAAGTATTGCCTAGGTGGTATTTTGGTTGATTTTAATTTATAATACAGTTAGCGAAAACTAACTAGGAGAAGAATTATGAGTAATTATATATATCAATTGGTAGTAGGTTTACTGTTACCATTAGTAGGTACAACGCTAGGTTGTAGTATGATCTTTATCTTAAAGAAAGATATGGATAAAAAAGTAGAGAAGGTATTGTTGGGATTTGCCTCTGGTGTAATGATTGCGGCCTCTGTTTGGTCATTACTAATTCCATCTATTGATATGGCTAGCGGTATTAAATGGCTTCCTGCTGCTGTTGGTTTTATGGTTGGTATCTTATTTTTGTTGTTGTTGGATACAGTTATTCCACATTTACATTTAAATAATGATAAGCCTGAAGGTTTGCCTTCTAAATTAAATAAATCATTTATGTTGGTACTTGCGGTTACCCTTCATAATATCCCAGAAGGAATGGCAGTTGGCGTAGTGTTGGCGGCAATGTTAAAAGGAAGCGAGGTGGTAACACCTGCTGCTGCCCTTACTTTAGCAATGGGCATTGCGATACAGAATTTTCCAGAAGGAGCCATTGTATCAGCACCTTTAAATAGTGAAGGGATGTCTAAGAAGAAGTCTTTCTTATATGGTGCTATGTCAGGTATAGTAGAGCCAATTGGTGCTATCTTAACTATTCTATTAACTTCATTGATTACACCATTATTACCATATATGTTGTCTTTTGCGGCTGGGGCAATGATTTATGTAGTTGTTGAAGAACTTATTCCAGAAGCACAGGCAGGTGAACATTCTAATATTGGTACTGTAGCTACAGCTATTGGTTTTGTCTTGATGATGGTTTTAGATGTGGCTTTAGGATAAAATATAGAAATGATGGATAGAAGAAAGGTTTATAGATTATTGAGTACTATTACAATGTTGTTTGTAATTCTTTATTCTGTCTTTTTTGTGGCAGTCAAGAGTGAACATGAATGCACTGGGGAACAGTGTCAAACTTGTTACCAAATTGAGCTTTGTGTAAAGTCTTTAAAGACTATGCCACTGGTAATAGTTATTGTTGCTGGTGTAGTTGTTGAACATATTTTAAGTAAGGATGAGTATCCTTGTTTATATAGTATTGAAGGTAACACTTTAACATCTTTAAAGATAAAACTTCTAAGTTGATAATTAGTATTTTTTAAATAAATAATTATTGATTTGGAGGTAAAAGAATAATGAAGAAAATAATAGTTTTATTACTAGGTGCTTTGATGGTGCTTAGTGTTTTAAGTGGCTGTGATAAGAAAAATGATAATGATAATAAGTTGAAGGTTGTTACTACTACCTTTCCTATCTATGATTGGGTAAGAGAAGTATTGGGTGATGTTGATGTTGATGTAGATGTTGAGGTTCTTCTTAATAATGGCGTTGATTTACATAGTTATCAACCTAGTATTGAAGATATTGCAAAGATTAATAATGCCGATGTGTTTATGTATGTTGGTGGCGAATCTGATGAGTGGGTTGAGGATGCTTTAAAGAATCTTGATAAGAATGTAAAAGTAATTAATTTAATGGAAGTTCTAGGGGAAGATGTAAAGAACGAAGAGATTGTTGAGGGTATGGAGGATGAACACAATCATAGTAAAGAGGTTTCTACCTTCAAGGATGATGAAGTAGAAGATAGAAGTTTATCTGATTGGAATGGTGAATGGCAATCAGCTTATCCTTTTGCACTAGATGGAACTTTAGATAAAGCTTTTGAATCAATGGCAAAAGATGGTGAAACGAGTGCTGATGAGTATAAGACTTATTATTTAAATGGATATAAAACAGATATCGCAAGCATTGAAATAAAAGGTGATCATATCGATTTTACCTATAATGATGGCACTAAAGTTGGCTCTGATTACAAATATGTAGGTTATTATATTCAGAATTGGTCTACAGGAACTAAGGCAGCAATGTATCGCTTTGAAGCTGAGAATATGGATACTGATGCACCAAAGTATATTGAATTTAATGACCATATGATTGAACCAGCTAACGCAGAGCATTTTCATATTAGAATGAGTAACGAAAGTTTTGATGCGATTGTTGATCCTGAAAATTCTTGGCCTACGTTCTTTCCAATGGATATGGATGGAGAGGAAATTTGTGAGCATTTAGAGGGGCATGATGGGCACGAATCTGATGGGGAAGAATCTGACGAGCACATCTGGTTATCTTTAAGAAATGCTAAGAAGTGTGTTGAGGCTATTAAGGATGTATTGTGTGAGCTTGATTCTAGTAATGCGGATAGATATGAAAAGAATGCTGAAGAGTATATCGAAAAGTTAGAGTTATTAGATCAGAAATATATGGAAGTTGTTGATAGTTCTAAAAATGATACTTTGGTGTTTGGTGATCGTTTCCCATTTAGATATTTGGTTGATGATTATAATTTAAATTATTATGCAGCTTTTGTGGGTTGTTCAACTGAAAGTGAAGCTAGTTTTAATACGATTACTTTTTTAGCTAAGAAGTTAGATGAATTGGGTTTAACAAGTATTTTGACAATAGAGGGTAATAATCATAAGATTGCGGAAACAATCATTAAGAATACTGAAAACAAGAATCAAGAGATTTTGACTTTAAACTCAATGCAGGGAAGTATTTTGAAAGGCGATACTTATTTATCAATCATGGAAAACAACCTCGAAGTGTTGAAAAAGGCTTTAAATTAGTTATGACTATAAAGTGTATTGATTTAGATATCGGTTATGATGGTAAGACTGTTGTATCTGGTTTAAATTTAAAGATTAATGATGGCGATTATTTATGTATTGTAGGTGAGAATGGTTCGGGTAAGACCACACTTATGAAAACACTATTAGGTTTGATACCATTGTTGGGTGGCAGTATTCAAGGTTTAAATAAGAATGATATAGGTTATCTTCCCCAAATAAGTGATATCCAAAAGGATTTTCCCGCTACTGTTGAAGAAGTTGTTTTATCAGGAACTAAGAAGTTATTTTATAGAAAAAAGGAAAAAGATTTGATGAGATTTAATTTAGAAAGATTAAATATCGCAAATCTTTCAAAGTGCAAATTTTCTGAATTATCAGGAGGGCAAAGACAAAGGGTACTTTTAGCTAGAGCGCTTTGCGCAAGTAAGAAGATCTTATTATTGGATGAACCGGTATCAGGATTAGATCCTAAGGCAACTGCAATGATGTATGAGATTATCAATAAATTAAATAAGGAAGATGGAATGACTATCATAATGATTTCTCATGATTTAAATGGTTCTTTAAAATATGCAAGCAGTGTTTTAAATGTAGGTGAAAAATAATGATAGATAAGTTAATTATGTATTTAAATTATCCCTTTGTGCGTTACGCCTTTATTGTTGGTGTGCTGGTTGCCTTGTGTTCATCATTGTTTGGTGTGATATTGGTGTTAAAGAGATATTCTTTTATTGGAGATGGTCTATCTCATGTAGCCTTTGGGGCAATGACTATCTCTACTGTCTTAAGTATTCAAAATGAATTACCTTTCGTGATGTTGTTCACAATAATTGTTGCCATTATTATCTTGAATAACAAGAAGATTAGGAGTGATGCGTTGATTGGGATGTTGTCGGTTGGCTCTTTGGCAATTGGCTATTTGTTGATGAATATATCAGGTACTTCAGCTAATGTGGCAGGTGATGTTTGTAGTACCTTGTTTGGTTCTACTTCGATCCTTACTTTATCTATTAGTGATGTTTATTTGTGTGTAATATTATCGATAGTTGTAATTATTTTATTTATAGGGCTTTACAACAAGATATTCTCAATTACCTTTGATGAAGATTTTGCCAAGGCGGTAGGTGTAAATGTAGAATTTTATAATCTAATATTTGCGATTGTTATTGCGATTATCATCGTTTTGGCAATGAATCTTGTTGGTTCTTTATTAATATCAGCCTTAGTAATCTTTCCATCTTTATCAGCTATGTGCATCTTTAAAAGTTTTAAGGGTGTGACTATTTGCGCTGCTTTCTTAGCGATACTTTGTTCATCTTTAGGAATATTAATATCGATACTAGCAAGTACACCCGTTGGCTCTACGATTGTAGTGGTTCAGATAGTTGTTTTTATCTTGTGTAACTTAATAGGACTTATTAGAAGATGAAGAAGATAATTTGTGTGTTAGCTGTGTTGTTACTTCTTAATGCTTGTAATAAAAAGGAAGAGGAACAAGATAGCGATAAACAAACAATTGTTGATGTAGATTATCAAAGTGAGATAGAGAAAACAATCAAGGAAGAAAATGTTATTGAAGAAGAAATTGATGATGGTGAAATAGATATAGACTTGAGTGAATTAACTAGTATCATGGCATATTGTGAGGTATGCAACATCATATCTGATTTAGATAGTAATAAAGGAAAGAGAATCAAGATAAGGGGCTTGTTGGAATACTATGAGGACCCTGAAACTAAAGAAAAAATATTTGGTTGTACAGTAATGGATGCCACCGCTTGTTGTTCTCTTGGCTTGATGTTTGTTCCTGTTGATGATACAAATTTACCAGAGAAATATTCGATTGTTAATGTGACTGGTGTCCTTGAAGTGTATGAAAAAGATGGGTATGAATTGTGTAGGTTAAAGAATGCTATTGTAGAATGGTGATGTTGACAATGAGCTTCTAAAGTGGATAAAATAATACAAGTTTGAATAGTTCAAATTTGAAGTAAAGGAGGAATCATGGAATCACAAATTGCTTTCTTAAATAAGTTTGGAAGAGCTTATGTTAGTTATTGTAAGTCAATATGTAAACAATACGATATTAATCAAACAGAATTTGATATTTTGATGTTCTTTGGGAATAATCCTGAATATGATTGTGCTAAGGATATTGTGGATGTAAGAAAGATTAAAGCTAATCTAATTTCAGTTAATGTTGATAAGCTTGTTAATGATGGTTATCTTGAAAGAAAACTAGCTTTGGATGATCGTCGTAAGTATCGTCTTTTACTAACAACAAAGGGTAAGTCTTTGGTTAAAGAAGGAAAAAGAATCCAGGACTCTTTTATAGAATTACTATTCGATTCAGTTAGTGCTAAGGATAGAAAAGCTTTTAATAAGGTTTTAGAACTAATTGATAAGAACTTGGAGAGGATTTTAGAAGATTAATGGAATTGTTTATAACTATTTTAGTTACTTTCTTTGCCGGTATGGGGGCAGGTTTGGGCACTGGTTTTGCGGGCATGAGCGCTGCGGCTGTTATTAGTCCAATGCTTATAACTTTCTTGCATATGGATCCGTTTATGGCGGTAGGCATTGCCCTATCATCTGATGTATTAGCTAGTGCTGTTAGTGCTTATACTTATCATAAGAATAAGAATTTAGATGTCAAGAATGGCCTTATTATGATGGCTTTTGTCTTGATGTTTACAGTAGTTGGAAGCTATGTAGCTTCGTTATTGCCATCTAGTACTATGGGCAACTTTAGTGTGCTTATGACTTTATTGTTGGGTGTTAAGTTTATTTTAAAGCCAGTTATGACTACTAAAGAGAATATGGAGGCTGTTTCAAAGAAAAAAAGAATCGTTGGTTCGATTGTATGCGGTATTATAATTGGTTTTATTTGTGGCTTTGTTGGAGCAGGTGGGGGCATGATGATGTTACTTATCTTGACTAGTGTCTTGGGCTATGAATTAAAGACTGCTGTTGGTACAAGTGTCTTTATCATGACATTTACTGCCTTAACTGGTGCTGCTTCTCATTTTATGATTAAGGGTAGTCCTGATTGGTTGGTATTTGGCTTGTGTGTAATTTTTACCTTAATATGGGCACGTATTGCCTCTCTTATTGCGAATAAGGCTAAACCGGAAACGCTTAATAGAGCAGTTGGTGTGATACTTATTGTCTTGAGTGTTTCGGTATTGTGTTTTAATGCATTAGTATAAAAATCAGTTCAAATGAACTGATTTTTTAGTAGGATCTCTTTTTTGATTTGGGTATATTTCTTTTCTGGGATAGGCAACATAGTTCCATCTTTTAAATAGACCTTAAATCTTTCAATTTTGGTAACATTAGAAGGATTAATTAAGTAGGCTGCATGAATTCTTAATAAGTGCTCATTGTGTTTTTCTAAGAAGTCTTTAAGACTACCGTTTATTTTTAATGTGTTTTTTATAGTATGAACTGCAAGTTTATTAGAGCGTTTAACAGTTTCTACGTATAGAAGATCGTTAATTGGAATATGGTAAATGCTTAAATCATCAGCTTTTAAGATTAAATAATAGTCTTGTTTCTCAATTAAGCGAATAGGAAGACCTTGTTGTTGGTAATGATTAGGATAGATGACATCTCTTTCATCGTATTTCCATTCATTACTAACATGGACTACCATAGCTTGCCAGTTATCATTTTTATTTATCCATGAGAATTGAGTTCTTTGGTCATGGCGGTCTGTGTCTCCATTAGGATAGTGGGTATAGATTTCGTATTGAAGGATTACTTCAATGGCTTTTTTGTTGATTTCTATTAATGTAGATTTAATGGAACCTATGGTAAATGTTAATTCGTGTTTATCACTAGAAAAGGCCTTTATGACATTTTCCTTGCCTCTAATTTCTTGTTTCTCGGCAGGACCTAACCATAAGACATTATCAGCTAAACATTCAAAATAGGGATTTAGGTTATTTTTATAATATTCGGTAATTATATATATCGATTTATCTAATGCGGTGTTTTCCATATTTGTGGTCCTTTCTTTTGTTAAAAACAAGTTATTTACAATGTTTGATAAGTTATCTAACTTTAATATAATTTTTAAAATTCCTGTGTATATTAAAATAAATTTTAAAGGTTAGTATTAATTTATACAGTTATATTCTACTACACTTTTATAAGAAAACTATGATAATATAACTATAGAGTTATTTAGGGGTAGGGCAAAATGAGGGAAGAATTATTAGTTAAATTAGATAAGTTACCAGAATCATTAAGGGAAATGAAGAAGCTTTGTGACCATCATAATCCTTATAATATTGCGACGATGATTATGAGTTCTTTTTGCGTTTATTCTAATGATCCTGATGAGGCTATTAAGATGCTTAAGTATTTATATGGTCCAAGACGTTTAACTGATGAGGATATTACTTTTATTAAGGATCGTTTAAATAAGAGTAACAAATATACTCCTTTGTCTTATTTCAAGGGTGCTACGCCTGAAAATGAATATCAAGTGGAATTTCCATATGAGCTTAATATCTTAGATGATAAGGATGAAGATGATTATTTAACTTTGTTTCTAAAGTCTGGTGGTGCTGATGCGCCTCGTCTTCTTAAGCTTAGGAAGAAGAAGGATGGTACTTGGTGGCTTTGGCAGCATTACTTATTAATGGATATTAAGGATCCAATTGTTGATCCTTGGGCATAATCACCTTAATTGGTGATTTTTTTATTGGTCATTATTTCTACAATAAAGTCGAGGTAAAACGTATGAAAAATATAAAGAAAATTTTTGTGGTTTTAATGTCTTTGTTGATGTTGTGTACTATGGCTGCATGTGGTGGCGATAAAAAGCCTAGTGATGATGGTGGTGATAGCAAGCCAAATGTTGTTGATGGAGATAAGGATAAACCAAGTGTTGATGATACTAAGGTTGAAAAGAAGGAGCCTGATTTAAATAATTTAGTAGATCCTTCTGAGATTGTATGGGGTTATCAAAGTGAAGAAAGTAATGATCGCCAATATTGGTATCTTGATGGTGATAAGGCTTCTAAGGATTACATCATGATTGATGATGGTGATTTGTATATTACAGAGGATGGAAAATTGATTGATGATCCTATTGGTATGGATTATGATGGGATGCATCTAAAGACTCATAATCCTGAACGTCCTTATTATGATTTAGTATTTACTGATGAAATGAGCTGTTATGATCTTACAAATAATAAGTGGTATTTGCGTTGTGATAAAGAAAAGGCTATAGATTCGTTAGTTAAAGGTCCATTCTATGCAGATGATAAAGAGGATACTTATATTGAATTCCATAAGGATGGTACTTATAAGTCTGTATGGGAAGGCGATGTTGAGTATGAGAGTGAGAAATGGTGGTTTGAGGATGCATATACGATAGTTTGTGATGATCCTGATTATGAATCTGTTATGAATTATACGGTTGTTTATGAAGGCGATTCATGGAAGGTTAAGAGCTTAGATGGTGCGCGTGTTTATTCGCCTAAGTAAGGAGTGTTTATGAAAAAGGAACAAATGATTAAGTTTGATAAGTTGCCTACTACAGTAGAAGAAATGAAGAAGATGTGTGATCATTTAGATCCAT
>ERZ1034992.241-NODE-241-length-34428-cov-5.701684_pt1 | contig 34428 bp, 29 predicted proteins | sample MGYA00520695_ERZ1034992 | MGnify/ENA primary metagenome ERZ1034992 (study PRJEB33766, sample SAMN09781778) | gut metagenome | biome: gut microbiome | host: Homo sapiens | place: Madagascar | study: EMG produced TPA metagenomics assembly of the PRJNA485056 data set...
TCAATTACCTGCACGCCTGCCATCTCTGCCAGGAAATAAATTTCCTTTTTTGAAAACCGTGCTATATTGGTTCAGTTCAATAATATGTTTTCCTTTTATTTAACAATGAAAAAACAGGAAAGAACACAATGAAAGTATTGGTTATCAATGCCGGCAGCTCATCGCTGAAATTCACGCTTTTCGATATGGAGAAAGGCGAAGAAAAAGTCATTGCCTCCGGACAGGTCGAACGCGTCGGCACCGACACCCCGAATCTGATTTACAAACGTCCCGACGGCTTCAAGTCGGAAGAATCTCCGAAAGTCCGCAATCACGGCGATGCGCTGAAAGCGGTTTGCGCCAAACTGTGCGATCCGGAAGTCGGCGTGCTGAAAAGCCCGTCGGAAGTTACCGCGATCGGGCACCGCGTGCTGCATGGCGGCGAAAAAATCACCATGCCCGTGAAAGTCGATGCGCGGGTGAAAGACATCATCCGCGAATGTTTTCCGCTCGGACCTCTGCACAACCCCGCCAACCTGATGGGAATCGAAGCCTGTGAGGAAATCTTCAAGTCCGTTCCGAATGTGGCGGTGTTCGATACGCAGTTCCACCAGACCATGCCGCCGGAAGCGTATCTCTATGCCATTCCGTATGATTACTACAAAAAATACGGCATCCGCAAATACGGTTTCCATGGAACCAGCCATCACTTTGTGACGAATTCCACGGCGGAATTTCTCGGCAAGAAACTGGAAGACCTGAATATCATCACCGCTCACCTGGGCAACGGCTGCAGCATGGCAGCGGTCAAAAACGGCAAAGTCATTGATACCACCATGGGACTTACCCCGCTGGAAGGTCTGATGATGGGAACCCGCAGCGGCGACATGGATCCCGCGGCGGTGATCCGTATGGTTCAGCTGGGCAGCACGCCGGCGGAAGTGGATACCATTCTGAACAAGAAATCCGGTCTGTTCGGTGTTGCCGGCATCAACAGCGGCGACATGCGCGACATTCAGGCTGCCGCCAACAAAGGCGAAGGCAATGCGGAACTTGCGCTGAAAATGTTCATCCGTCGGGTGGTCAAATATATTGGTGCGTACTATGTGCTGATCGGTAAACCCGATGCTCTGGTGTTTACCGGCGGTATCGGCGAACATTCTCCCGAAATCCGTAAAGCGGTCATCAACGGCATTTCTTCTCTGGGAATCAAGGTGGACGAAGCCGCCAATGCTTCTCTGCACAGCAAAGGCGTGATTTCCACGGCGGACAGCCAGTGGAAGGCGATTGTCATGCCGACCAATGAAGAACTGATGATTGCCCGCAATACGCTGGAAGTCCTGAACCTCAAGTGAGTCAGACCGTGAATGCCGGGTGTGCCGGCATTTCGCATCCGCAGGGAAGGGGACTTGGCTCTTTCCCTGTTTTTTTGCGGATTCAGGGTTGAAAAATCCGAAGAAGCAAGTATAGTGTTGTTTCGCAAAAATGAAACCAGGTTCTTAACAAAACGAATTGGAAACAGAAAAATGTCAGTCAGTGTTTTAGTTGGAATGCAGTGGGGCGATGAAGGCAAGGGAAAAATCATCGACGTGCTCACCCGCGACGCCGAAATGGTGATCCGCTATCAGGGCGGCAACAATGCAGGGCATACGGTGGAAATAGGCTCAGAAAAATTTGTTCTTCACCTGATACCATCCGGTATTCTGCATCCCGGCACGGACTGCATTATTGGCAACGGGGTGGTGGTTGATCCCATCGAACTCAAAAAGGAAATGGAAAGTCTGACCGCCCGCGGCATCTCCGTGGAAAAACTGCAGGTTTCCTCCCGCTGTCATCTGATCATGCCCTGGCACAAACTGCTGGACGCTTTCAAGGAAATGAAGGCGGATCCGGGCAAGAAAATCGGCACAACCATGCGCGGCATCGGTCCGGCGTATACCGCCAAAATGGCGCGGACGGGTCTGCGTGCCGTGGAAATTGCCGACAAGGCGCGTTTTGAAGAACATTTCCGCGCGGAAGCCGCGTCCTATAATGAAACGTATGTTCCGCTGGGCGCGACAGCTCTGGATGCCGACAAGGCTTTTGCCGAAGTCTGGGCGGCGTGCGAATATCTGAAACCTTACATTCAGGATTCCGTGGCGTCTGTTCAGCAGGCAATCAAAGCCGACAGGAAAATTCTGCTGGAAGGAGCGCAGGGGGCTTTTCTGGACATTGACCACGGAACCTATCCGTTTGTTACCAGCAGCAGTACCACCAGCGGCGGAGCCTGTCCCGGAACCGGCATTCCTCCGCGCGCCATCGACTGCGTATGGGGCGTCATCAAGGCATACACCACCCGCGTGGGAGAAGGGCCATTTCCGACGGAACTCAAAAACGCCGAAGGCGACGAACTCCGCAACAAAGGCGGCGAATTCGGAGCTACGACCGGGCGTCCCCGCCGCTGCGGCTGGCTGGACATTGTCGCCTGCCGTCACAGCTGTTTCATCAACGGCGTGGATTTCCTTGCCGTGACCAAGCTGGACGTGCTGGATGATCTGGACACGGTCAAGTTCTGCACAGCGTACAAGATTGACGGAAAAATCACGGAATATTTCCCGGCGGACACCGAAGCGCTGGAACGCGTCGAACCGGTTTATGAATCCATGCCTGGCTGGAAACAGTCCACCACAAATGCGCAGTGCTGGGATGACCTTCCGGAAAATGCGCAGCTGTATCTGCTCCGCATGGCTGAACTGCTGGAAACGAAAATCGGCATTGTGTCTGTCGGGCCGAAGCGCGCCCAGACTTTTGAACGGTGATCTTTCAGATTCCGGAGAAATGCCGTGAAGCAGTCGCCTCTGCTGGTCGTGAAACCGGAAATACGGGATGATTCCGTTTCCGGTTCTTCTCCGGCGGGATTTTTCCGGCATCTGTTTTCGGTTTTCATTTTCCGGACGGACTGGCTTCAGATACTGCCGGCGGTGATCCTGCTGGCAGTCGGAGCCTTGTTTATTTACGGAACCGGACAGCAGATCGGCGGTTTTGCGGCGGCGACATTCTGGAAGCGGCATTTGATTTACATGGCGGTCGGCGGCGGAGTCTGGCTGATTTTTTCTCTGCTGGATTACCGATGGTGCGGACCTTTTTCCGTAGTGCTGTATGTGATTTCCCTGCTGTTGCTGGTTGCAGTGCTTTTTATCGGGAAAAAATATTTCGGCGCGCGCAGCTGGCTGGAGTTCGGTCCCCTCAACTTTCAGCCGTCGGAGCTGGCGAAATTCGCACTGGTTGTTTTGAGCGCGTGGGTCCTGTCGTGGAAAAAAGTGAATGTCAACAAGCCGCTTTGGCTGGGGTTGATTCTGGTCCTGCTGCTGATTCCGGCGGGTCTGACCCGTCTTCAGCCGGACCTGGGTACGGCTCTGGCGATGATTCCGCCGGTCGGAGCCATGATTTTCATCGCGCGTCTGAAATGGCGTTACATGGCGGTGATTCTGGTGATCAGCGCGGTCTGCATTCCCGTTGCCTATTATTCGCTGAAACCGTATCAGAAGGAACGGATACTGGTTTTCTTTGATCCCGGACGCGATCCTTCAAACCGGGGCTGGAATCAGCTTCAGGCGGAAATGACCACCGGGGACGGCGGGCTGACCGGCAAAGGATTCATGAACGGCACGCACAATATGCTGGGTTATCTGCCGCAGAAAGTGTCCAATTCCGACTTCATTTTCCCCGTGATTGCGGAAGAGACCGGATTCCTCGGTTCGCTGGGACTGCTGTTCATGTACCTGCTGCTGATGCTTTCCATTTTCCGGACGGCTCTGCTGGCTCCGGATGGGTTCGGGCGTTATCTGTGTATCGGGATCGCTTTTCTGCTGTTTTTCCATGTGTTCATCAACATCGGCATGTGTGTGCGGCTGTGTCCGGTGACGGGTCTGCCGCTGCCGCTGGTGAGTTACGGCGGAACTTTTCTGGTGACAACCCTGGCGTATCTGGGAATCGTGCATTCGGTCTACGGACACCGGGAACGAAAAAGCATTTTTGATCTGTAAAACGGAAATTCGGATTTGCATGTTGCATTTTTAGTGATATAGTAAAGGCATTATGAAAAAATCAATACTGAAAAAACTGACTGTTCTGCTGTGCGCCGGAGCCATGACTTCGGTGCTGTCGTCCTGTTTTTATTTTGAAATCGAACGCAATCAGCAGAATCTGGCGAAAATCCGCAAAGGCATGACCAAAGCGCAGGTGCTGGAAATCATGGGCGAACCCGTCAAAGGGGAAGCCTACTGTTCGGATAAGGTGTTTTATTATTATACGCGCCAATGCTGGATGGACGGTCTGGTCACGCGGGATGAATGCACGCCGATCGCATTCGACGATTTCGACCGTGTCAGAGGCTGGGGACCGGAATTCAACACCGGCGTCTATGATTTTCTGTCTGAATCCGGACAGCAATGACGCCGGGAAATGCAACGGAAAACGGAGGTTTCATGAAAACAAAGTATCTGCTGTTTTTTCTGCTTTTCATCATCCTTGCCGGAGTTTTCACTTTTCTGCGGACACCGATTTCCGATGCGGTCAACACCCTGCTGATCGCCATCGGGGAGGGGCGCAGCATCCGGGTGGACAATACGGACATGGTCAAGCGCAAAACGGAAAAACAGGTCAAGGTGAAAGGGGCGGGCGGCATAGCCCGTGCCGCGCAGATCAAGGTTTTCAAGGAAACGCTTTCCGCTCCGCCGGAAGTTCGATTGACCGAAGATAAATCCAAGAAGAAACGCAGCGAACTTTTTATTGCGGACTGGGCGGTTTTGGGGCCGTTTGATCTGTCGGTCATTGCCCGGCGGATGAATTTGCAGACGGTGCTGAAACAGGAATGCATGAATGCCGAAACCGCCGGAGTGTCTTTTCAGCAGCTCCCGGAAGGAATGGCCTGGCATCAGGTTCAGACGTTGAGTGCAGACGGCAGAATCGATTTGGCGGAAGCCTTCCGGAAAAACAGCAAAGCCGCCGCCGTCTGGGCTGCGGCGGATATCGTCCTGGAACAGGAATATCCGTCCGCCTGCATGATGGTCGGCGTCCAGCAGTTCGGCAGAGTGTTTCTCAACGGCAAAGAAGTGTTTGTTTCCATTGAGAACTCTCCGGCACGTGCGGACGGCACGGCTGTTCAGGTGCAGCTGAACAAAGGGCGCAACCGGATTATTGTGAAAGCAGCCAGTTCCAATGCGCGCAGCTGGTTTTTCTATCTGCGGTTCGTTTCGGCGGACAAAAAAATTCCGCTGGTCCCGGTAAAATCCGCAAAATAACCGCTTTTTTCAGTCATCCGGCAAAAAAAAGCAGAAAATATGTCTGAATGCCCGGAAAAACATTTGACATGACTTCGGATGATGGTATAGTATCAGAAAGAAGCTGATCAACCAGCGGAGAATTCATGAATTCATCGAAAAACAGACCATCTGCATTCCGCAGATTTTTCCGGTTTGCCGCCGGAGGGGTTCTTCTGTTTTTCCTGGCAGTCTGCCTTCACCTGTCCATCGGCTCATCCGGATCACAGATTTTCCGTCTGACTCCTGCGGGGGAAAGAGCGGGGAATGTTCCGCTTCAACTGACGGAAAGCGGCATAGAGCATGATGCGCTGTTCCTGCCCGGTCGTTGTCCGGGAAACGGTGTTCTGCAGAAACTGCGGGTCCAACGTCTTTCCTGGCGGACGGTTTGCCGCCGGAATCCATTGCTGGACAACGGAGCCGCCGCGGAAGCCGTGCAGATGGAGTATCCGACAGTCATTCCGCGTTACACCAGTATTTTCGAGCCGTGCCGGAATCCGGCATTGCATTATTTTACCATCCATTCCTGTCCTGTCCGCGCAGGACCTCAAACAGTCTGCTGATTTTTAGTTATCAGCCGTGCCATGCCGTGTTGTAATGTGTGTAACCGGCAGCCGGCAGCAAGTGCGTCTGTTCTTGACGCAATTCAGATTAATCAGGAGATTTTGATGAGCACCAGTACCATTGTAATCGGTGTGTTCGCAATTTTGGCGATTTTTTCGCTGTTTGAGTTTATTTACTGTGCGTGGGCGGATCGACGCGAAAACCAGACCCGCGAGAATGAACACTCTAAATGAAAGGATGTTAAAATGAAATTGTTTTTTGTCATAATGGCCGTGATCACTGTGACCGTTACCGTTGCAGGAACTTTCTACGCCGTGAAAAAAGAATTGTCCAGCAAGGATGATCCTTCCGATTTCGCGGATTAACGGAATCTGAACGAACCGCTTTCCGGCTTGACTGTCTCCCGGAAGGCGGTTTTTCTTTTTTAAAGAAAAGGCGGCAGCCGGAGTTCATCCGATTTCCATTCATCCGGAGCGTAAAATACTTTCCGGAGATAAAGTCCCTGCGGCGGTGCAACCATGATGTCATCCGGGGGAACTGCCGGTTGTTCCAGCAGATTTTTCAGATCATCCGCCGATTTTTTTCCCAGTGCAACCTCATAAAGCAGACCCGTCAGGCGGCGAACCATTTTATACAGAAATCCGCTGCCGGAAAAATAGAAACACCACAACGGACCGAACGGAATCAGTTCCGCCCGATGAATGGTGCGCACCGTGCAGGTGTCGGCTTTTTTTCCGGTGAAACTGCGGAAATCATGAGTTCCCGCAATCAGATTCAGCGATTTTTTCACTTCATCCGGGAAACGGATTTCTGGCCAGTCCCAGCAGAGTCCCTTCAGAAAAACATTGTAGGAGCCGGTATGTACGGCGTAAACATACGCCTTGCCGCAGGCGGAACGGTGGGCATTGAAATCCGGATCGGCGAAAGACAGATCAAGCAGTCGCAGGTCATGCGGCAGACGGCGGTTCAGCAGAGCGGACAGCTGTTCCGCGGTAATCGGTTCGGCTGTTTTGAACGACAGCGTCATTTCCTGTGCATGAACTCCGGCGTCCGTGCGTCCGCAGCCGGTAACGGACAGCGTGTCTTCATGAAAAACGGAACGCAGGGTTTCCTCCACGGTCTGCTGTACGGAAGGGGCGTCTTTCTGCCGCTGCCATCCGGCGTAACGGCTGCCGTTGAATGCGATGGACATCCGGTAATTCTGCATGATCCACCTCAGGAATTGCGCCGGACACGTCCGCGGTGGGGCGGTGCTTCCAGCGGGTTTTCGGGCCAGTCATGTTTGGGATAGCGTCCGCGCATTTCCTTGCGGACAAGGAAATAGGAGTCCGCCCAGAAATGCGCAAGATCCGAGGTTATCTGCACTGTGCGCATGGCGGGGGAAAGCAGATTCATGACCAGAGGGACTCTGCCGCCCGCCAGCATGGGGGTCCCGGTCATGCCGAAAACTTCCTGAAGACGTACCGGCAGCAGCGGCGGGTCATGGGAATAATCAATGCGTATGCGCGAGCCGCTCGGCACTTCAATGCGTTCCGGCGCCAGTTTGTCCAGTTTCATCAGACGCTCCTGTCCGATCAGGGTCTGAAACGCCGCCGCCAGAGTATCGCCGCGCAGGGATTCAAGGGAATTGCTGCGTTCCGTCAGAAATGGAGCCAGCCATTCTTCCATGGAATCCGCCAGTGTGTCCGCGGAGAAATCCTGCCATTCCTCACCGCCGAGAACGCGATGAAGGAAAGCCAGACGCTCCAGACAGGATTTTTCATGTTCCGACCAGGGCAGGGGCAGTTTCCGGATGCCGTCGAGCAGAACTTTCTGCCGTTCTTCCGGCGGCAGATCCGGGGTGTTGACCGGCAGGGGGTTGCGGTGCAGTGCAATGGAGCCGAGCCGTTTTTCCCGGAAAACATTCAGGGCGTTGGTTTCATTGTTCCAGATGGCGACGGTTTTTTCCTGAATCAGTTCAGGAAAATGGCGTTCCAGTTCCGGCAGCGAAAGTTCGGCAGAGAGATAAATGGTCGGGACAGCGCCCGCGCCCTCCACGACCGGAGCGCAGAGAAATTCATGTTTGCGCATGTCGTCGTCCGGACGCAGTTCCGCCGTAACGCCGTTGGACAGCACATATTCCCCGGAATGCGGAGACCGGGCGCGGGCAATCCGGTCCGGGTAGGCTTTTGCCGGAAGAATGCCGCAGTATTGCAGATCCTCGGAAGAAAAAGTTTTATCCGTCAGCTGGCGGAATGCTGCTTTGACCCGCTGCAATGCCGCGCGGTCGATGCGGAATGCGGAGTCCGGATTTTTTCCCGGCAGCAGGAAATTCAGCCGTTCGGTCAGATCGGAATGCGGGGCGTCGCGCAGAAAATCGCGGTCGGAAAGAATGGCAGCCAGCGCACAGCCCAAAGCGGGGACATGCAGTTTTTCCGCACAGGAGATCATGTGCGCCAGACGCGGGTGCATGGGACGTTTGAGCAGCAGGCGTCCATGCGGAGTGAGACGCAGATTCTGCGGATCGACAGCACCGAGCGAGCCGAGCAGTTCGAATGCTTGATCGAGTTTTGCCCGCGGCGGAGGATCCAGCCAGCGGAGAGAACCCGCCGTATCGGGAGTCAGTCCCCAGTTTGCCAGTTCCAGGGAGAAGGACGCCAGATCGGCTTCCAGAATTTCCGGTGTGCCGAAACGGGCGAACCCGTGTTCTTCCGCCTGACTCCACAGCCGAATGCACAGCCCCGGTCCCGTCCGGGCGGCACGTCCGCGCCGCTGGTCGGCGGATGCCAGCGGGATGCGCACGGTTTCCAGTTTATTCATGGCGCTTGCCGGGGAAAAACGCGGAACGCGCATCCAGCCGGAGTCGATCACGATCCGCACGCCCGGCACGGTTACGCTGGATTCCGCCACCGGAGTGGACAGTATGACTTTGCGGAACGGTTCGGGGGCGGGCGCAAGCGCGCGGTCCTGTCCGGCTTCGGAAAGATTGCCGTAGAGCGGCAGAAACAGCAGATGCTGTTCGGCGGCATCCGGGAAAACGCTTTCCAGTTCCGCCATGGCGCGGCGGATTTCGCCTTCGCCGGGGAGAAAAACCAGCAGATCGCCGGGATGATGATTCAAGGCATAGACCACCGCCGAAGCGATGCTCTTTTCCTGCGGTACATTGCGGTTTTCCGGCGGACGGTACAGCGTTTCCACGGGGAAGACGCGTCCTTCGGATTGGATCAGGGGGGCATCATTACCCAGCAGATTCTGGATCCGGGCGGCATCCAGGGTGGCGGACATAATCAGAATGCGGAGTTCTTCGCGCAATGCGCTCTGGACATCCAGCGCGAGAGCCAGCCCCAGATCCGCCTGAAGACTGCGTTCATGATATTCATCGAAAATGATGAGTCCGACATCCGGCAGTTCGGGGTCATCCTGAATCATGCGGGTGAGAATACCTTCCGTAATGACCTCGATTTTCGTTTCCGCGGAAACGGCACTGCCGAACCTTGTCCGGTATCCGGCGCGTTTTCCGACCGGTTCCCCCAGCAGGGCGGCAATCCGGCGGGCGACACCGAGAGCGGCAATCCGCCGGGGTTCCAGCATCAGAATTTTTCTGCCGCCGAGAAATTCCGAATCCATCAGGGCAGGAGGCGCGAGCGTGCTTTTTCCCGCACCCGGCGCGGCACACAGAACCGCCGAAGGGTGAGCATTGAGCTGCTGTTCCAGTTCCGGCAGAACTTTTTCGACCGGCAGACCCGTATTCAGGCAAATCATATCTGTCGCAGCTCCTGCATCAGGGCGTTCATGACTTCCGAGGCTTTGCCCGGCAGATAGACGTCGGTGATGGTGTCGGTGAATGCCGAAGGCACGGGATTGATTTCGATGATTTTCGCGCCGTGACGTCTGGCGGTTCGCGGCACCTCGCAGGCGGGCATGACTTCGCCGGTGGTGCCGATCACCAGCACCCAGCCGCATTCCGCAGCCAGCCGAAAGGAATCGTCAAAAACTTTTTCCGGTATGCCTTCACCGAAAAAAACAAAATCCGGTTTCAGCAGTCCGCCGCATTCCGGACAGCAGGGCAGGGGCTGGTCGATGAGTTTGCGGTCCGGTCCGAATTTCGCATGGCAGTTCTGACAGACCAGCGCATCCAGCGTGCCGTGGAACTCGTGAACTTTGTCCGCCGGTGCGCCTGCGCGCTGATGCAGACAGTCGATATTTTGCGTGACAATGCCCTGGATGAATCCCTGATTCAGCAGTTCCGCAACCCGGAAATGGGCGTCATTGGGTTTTGCCTGTCCCCAGTGATCGTAAAAAAGTTCGCGTATTTTTGCCCAGCAGGCGGCGGGTTCTTCGAAAAAACGGTCCAGTTCGATGAAGGACGGATCGACTTTGCTCCAGAGTCCGTTTGCACCGCGGAAAGGGGGAATGCCGCTTTCCACCGAGATTCCCGCCCCGGTGAATGCCATGCCGCGGCGCGGTGAATTCCTGATGATTTGGACGGCATTTCTGATTTTTTCGATAAAATCCATGGAAAAAACTCCTTTCCCGTTTGCATTTTTCCGGAACACAATTACTTTGCCTGTCATTATACAGTATCAAAGGCGGAATGACAAATCAAAATTGAAAGAAATTCAGAGAATATGAGCAGAAAAAGCAGCAGTAAAGGGACCGGCGCGAAACTGCGGCGCGCCGCAGCCGGAGCCGTCCGGAAAAAAGCCGGCAGCGAAGTCCGTAAAAACGCCCGGAAAGTATTCCGGAAAATTCCGCTGAAAATCCTGATTCCAGCCGCGGCCGCGGTCTTCGGCATTCTGGCAGGAGTCACATTCGTTCCGGAAGAACGGGTTCCCCGCGCATTGGAAAAACCGCATACCGCACTGCTGACCGCCCGCAACAAACTGATCCGCATGAGCGGACTGCCGATCTCGCGGTATGATGATACATTCATTTTGCCGAACGACGGTTCCGCACCGATCCGGTTGTACTTTGCACCGTCCCCGAAAATCTGTCCGGCAGTGTGCGCGTTCATCCGGTCTGCGGTCCGCTCTGTGGATGTCTGCGCTTTTGACATCAAACTGGATGCTGTTGCCGACGCCCTGATTGACGCGAAAGCGCGCGGGATCGACGTCCGGGTGGTTACGGATACGGATTATCTGAAAAATCCCGCTCTGTGCCGGCTGTCCCGCGCCGGAATTCCCATTGTTTCCGACCGCAAATCCAGTCTCATGCACAACAAATTCATTGTGGTCGATTCCCGTTTTGTCTGGACCGGTTCCTACAATCTCACGGACAACGGCACGGAACGCAACGACAACAATGCCCTGCTGATCGAATCCCCTTCCATTGCAAAAGGTTACGAGGAACGGTTCAAGCAGTATTGGAATGGCAAATTCAGCACGGAAGGGAAGCGTTCCGCACCGCAGACGAATGTTTTCATCGGGCGGATTCCGGCGCAGTATGCCTTTTCCCCGACGGATAAAGTCTGCGATATTCTGATGCACGAACTTTCCGGCGCAAAACATACCGTGGATGTCATGGCGTTTTCCTTCACCGGAGCGGAACTTGCCGGAAAACTGCGGGAACTGGTCAAACGGGGTGTCCGTGTCCGCTGTCTGTTCGATTACGGTCAGTCGAAAAACAAAGCCAGCCGCGACGGGTATCTGCGCAAAATCGGCGCACAGGTCTATTATTCTCCCAACCGCACTGGAAAGATGCATCACAAAGTTTTTATCATAGACGAAAAAACGGTTATCACAGGAAGTTACAACTTTTCCCGTAATGCCGAAAAACGCAATGACGAGAACATCCTGCTGATCCGTTCTCCGCGTCTGGCGGAACTTTACACCAGAGAAATGGATCGCTGCATAAAAGGCGTCAAAGGGTATTGATTCTGACCCGGCGGGGCAGACAGCGCAGGTGCAGGTTGGCGTAACGGCGCATGGCAATGACATATGCGCCCGCCAGAATGACGGTTGCACCGACCCATGCGGAAGGCGACGCGAGACACACTCCGTTGTATCCGAAGAAGCGTGCCAGCACCAGTGCGGCAATGACCCGGAACACCAGTTCGGCAACCCCGCCCATCAGTGGCACAAATGCAAACCCCATCCCCTGCAGCGTGTTGCGGAAGATGAACAGCAGTCCGAGGAAAAGATAGAAGCAGCCGTTCAGCACCAGAAAGGTCTGCGATGCCTCCACCACTTCTGTTTCTCCCGCGCCGACAAACAGCCGGGTCATGGGACGCCCCAGCAGAACCACAAAGGCACATGCCAGCAAACTCAAAACCACGCACAGCACAACGGAGCGGTTGACTCCCGTGCGGATGCGCCCGACACGTCCGGCTCCGTAATTCTGTGCCGCGAATGTCGCCATGGTCATACCCAGCGACGCCATCGGCTGCATTGCCACCAGGTCGATTTTCGAACCTGCGGTGAATCCGGCAACGATGTTCGAACCAAAAAGATTCAGCACTCCCTGCAGGATGATGCACCCGATGGCGGTAACGGAAAACTGAAAAGCCATCGGCAGTCCCACCCGGAGATGTTCCAGGGCGAATGCGGTGTCCCATTTCCAGTCGGAACGTTTCATTTTAAGGATCGGGAATTTGCGGATCACGTACCACAGACAGAGAAACCCGGAAATCGCCTGGGACAGCACGGTCGCCCATGCCGCGCCGCCGATGCCCATATCAAAACTCAGAATGAACAGAAAATCCAGTCCGATATTCAGCACGGACGCCACCACCAGAAAAAACAGCGGAGTCATACTGTCTCCAAGGGCGCGGATGATATTGGAAAGCAGGTTGTAGAACACCGAAGCCCAGATGCCGTAATAGATGATGACCATATAAATAACTGTATCGTCAAAAATGTCATCCGGAGTGTTCATCAGCCGGAACAGCGGTTTTGCCGTAACCACACAGAGAAAAGTCAGTACAACTGTGGTAATAATGCTCAGGTAAGTGGAGATTGCCATCGAACGCCGGACACCGTCATGGTCGCCCGCGCCGAAACGCTGTCCGGTGATAACCGAAAAACCGCTGGTCAGCCCGAAGAAGAAACCCAGCACCAGGAAACAGACTCCGCCCGTAACTCCCACTGCCGCCAATGCCTGAACGCTGATGGTGCGTCCGACGATAATGGTGTCCGCCATGCTGTAAAACTGCTGGAACAGGGAACCGATGAAAACGGGAAGAGTGAAACGGAGAATCACTTTGAGCGGATTGCCGATTGTCATATCCTGTGTCATGCTGCGCATCCTTTCCGGCGGACGTCAGTTGTCTGCCTGTAAGAACGGCGTAATATACAACGGCTTTTTTATTATTCAAGACCTGTTTCCGCGATAATCGGAAGGAGAAACGCCGGTGCGTTTTTTGAAGAGCCGGGAGAAGTAATATTCGTCCGGAAAACCGATTTCCGCCGCGATAAGTTTGACCGGCTTGGCGGATTCCTTCAACAGAATTCCGGCAATTTCGATTTTCCGTTCCAGCAGGTATTGATGCGGCGGCATTCCGAAATCTTTCCTGAAAATCCGGATGGCGTGCGGCAGCGAACAGCCCACGGCTCGGCAGATTTTCTGAAGAGATGGAGCTTCGGTATAAAGATATTGTTCCAGCAGCAGTTTGAGCCGTTCCGACTCCGGCGAATGTTCCGGCTGAGGAGTGGAACGCGTTTCCGCAATCGCCATGATGACCTGAAGCATGACTTGCGGTCCGAGTTTCTGCACCTGTTCCGGATGTTCACGCAGCAGTGCCAGTCCCTGTTCGAATTCATTGCGGACCGGACAGTCTTTCAGGTGATACACCCCAGTCAGACGGTAGGCGTCCTGCAGAGCCGGAATCAGCGGACCGCAGACATTGAACCAGAGTTTCACCCAGGGATCGGCGGCACTGGACCGGTATTCGTGTTCCGAATAATGCGGGACAATATAGACATCGCCGGCTTCCGGGTAAAAATGCTGATCTCCCAGCCGGTAATGCCCTCTGCCTGAAATGACATATTCAAACACATTGGTGCTGGAACCGTTCCGTTTCATGCAGTAACTGCCGTCGCACCAGGAAATGCCCGCCAGCTGAATCAGCAGCGGGCTGTTTTCCGGCTGGGGCGGAAACATGATGATTTTTTCTCTGGTCATTTTTCGGTTTTCCCTCTTATCCATACTATAACAGAGAGAACCCGGAATGTCAAGAGGAAAAAATCAATATTTGCTCCAGTCCGGTTTCCGGCTGAAAATCCGGTGAATTTCGTCCATGTCGAACTTCGGCGTCCGGTCGTAATTATAAATACCGTTCTGTTCCTGCTCAATATCGGTGAGCTGGGTGTAGCAGTAGCCGCCGACATTCTGGAGATCGACCAGCATATTGGTCTGATCGCGGATTCTGCCGAGTGCTTCTGTCCGGCTGGCGGGATCGGAGCCGTATCCCCATGAATTGTCGGCGAACGCCGAACGGTCTTCCGGAATGAACCGGACTCCTCCGTATTCATCGACAATGTACGGCTGTCCGTGGTATGCCGGCAATTCATTCTGCGGTTCAACACAGTAGACCGGCTGGTCTGCCGGACACAGTGCCGCGGCAAGTTTCCGGGCGTCCTGTTCATAGTGATGCACGGTCCAGAGATCCGTATCGACATGGATGTAGCCGCTGGAATCGTTCACCGGACGGGTCGGGTCAAGCTGCCGGGAGAGACTGACTGTTTCGGCGATGACGCGGCGGTGTTCCGCCAGACTCCAGTAACCTGCGGTTTCATTGAACGGAGTCCATGCAATGATGGACGGATGGTTGAAATCTCTGTCTACAGCGGCAGCCCATTCGGAACGGTGATTGCAGAAACCGCGGTAATGGTCGACTTTCCGGTCTACGCCGAACGAATGATCCCAGAATGCCAGTCCCCAGTCCGGAAATTCGCCCCAGGTGAGATACCCCATCCGATCCGCCCAGTAATGGAAGCGTTCCTCAAAAACTTTCTGATGCAGACGCGCACCGTTGAAACCCGCTTTCATGGAGAGTTCAATATCCTGTTTCAGATCTTCATCCGAGGGCGCAGTCCAGATTCCCTTCGGGTAAAAACCCTGATCCAGCACCAGCCGGAGAAAAACCGGTTGGTTGTTCAGATAGAAACGGTTCCCTTCAACATGACATTTCCGCAGTCCCGCATAGGATTCTACGGAATCCAGCATTTCTCCGCCGGCGTTCCGGACTTCGTAATGCACATCGTACAAATGTGGCTTGCCCGGTTCCCAGAGAACCGGCGACGGAATTTTCAGTTCGACGGGGATGCCGCTGCTGCACGGCAGTGCGGTCCGGGCGCAGATTTCCCCGTGCGACGAGACTTGAATATACAGGGCGTTTCCGCTCTGCAAAGAATGAAATTCCGGGATGAAAATCAGCATTCCCCGGTCGATGTCCGGAATGATCCGGCATTTCTTCAATCCCTGCGGTGAAACTTTTTCCAGCCAGACAGTCTGCCAGATTCCGGTTGTCCGGGTGTAGCTGCAGCCGGCGGATTTCCATCGTACGCTTTGTTTACCCAATGGCTGACAGCCGCCGCGTGTATCATCCGTCACATGCAGCACCAGCTCCGCGGGAACGCCGGGCTGGACAAAACGGGTGACGTCCAGAGTGAAGGAGACCGTACCGCCGGTATGCATTCCAACGGAAACGCCGTCGATGAAAATTTCGCATTCGTAATCAACACCGCCGAAGTGCAGCAGAATGCGGGAATCCTGCCAGTCTGCCGGAACGGTGATGGAACGGTGATACCATATTGCTTCGATGAAATCGGTGTGATGAACACCGGAAAGTTCCGATTCAGGACAGAACGGCACCCGGATTTCGGTTTCAAATCCGCGGCTGTTCTGCCAGCCCTGTTCCAGACCGCTTTTGCCGGGATCCAGACGGATTGTCCAGGTTCCATTCAGATTCAGCCAGTTTTTCCGGAAAAATTGCGGCCGGGGATGCTCCGGACGCGGAATAGACGTGTTCATTGCGCGAGTCTCCTTATTTTCTGTAATAGATTTTTTTCTCCGACAATATCTCTGTAAATGATATTATAACCGGAGTTCCGGATTTTGGAAATGGACAAAATAATCAATATGATAGACAGAATTGACAAAAAATGCGATGTGAGGTCAGAAAAACTCTGTATGCGGCATGGTTCTGCGGAATTCTGCCGGACTTTTGCCGAAACAGACCCGGAAGACTCTGGCAAAATAATTCTGACTGCTGAATCCGCACAACGCCGCCGCTTCCTTGACGGAATAATTGCGTCCGAGCAGACTGACCGCCCGCTGAAGCCGGAAGGACGACAGATATTCCTGCGGGGAAATGCCGCATTTCGCCGTGAAAACCCGGTGCAAGGTGGAACGGTGTACGGCAAGCCGCTGCGCCGCCTGGGCAATGGAAAAATCCGGATGATCGAATTCTTCCGCGATCATGCCTTTGAATGCGCTGACCAGATCTTCTTCCGCGGCAGGAAAAGGATTGGCGGCTCGGCTCAGAATTTCACAGGCGCGGATTCCTGCCTGAAGCACTCCGGACAAGTCAATCTCGGTCAGGTCAAGGATCATCCGGTTGAACAGTTCCACCGGACAGGCTCCGGCATGACGGACGGTCTGCGAAAAACCGAAAGTCCGGATCAGGGCGGGCAGGTCCGGTCCGTCGATGGTCAGCCAGTAGTATTCCCAGTTTTCCCGGTCCGCAAACAGCTGATGTTCGTCGCCCGGCAGATAGCAGAACACATCTCCGGCGGAAATTTTCATGACTTTGCCTTCATGCACGGCATTTCCGCTGCCGTCTGCGCACCAGAACAGTTCAAGGAAATCTTTTTTCATGATCATGTCCCGGAATCCCGGTTCTGCCAGATAATGCCCGGCGGAACGGACATGACAGAATTCCCGGATGGCGTCCGGTGCCGTCGCCCGGTATTGTTCCTGTCTGAATTTCAAAAGAGCCATAATTTCCCTTTCTGCGACATTTCTGCTATATAAAATACATAACTTCCCTTGAAAAAGCAAGCAGGGAATGTATTGTTCTGCAAACAAAATTTTCAATTATACCATGAAAGGAATCTTTACGATGAAGCCGACAGAGATTTCCCTGAACGGGGAATGGGGATTTTTTTATTCTCCGCAGAAATTTGATTATGCCGCCGGAATTCTGCCGGAAACCGGGGAATATACCGGAAAAATGGTGATTCCCGGTTACTGGGATGACCACTATGAACTGTTTGACGAAGAGGATTTCTTCGGTCTGACGGCGCGTTTCAACCCCGATTACCGCAAACCGCATTTCCCGATGGGGCGTTCTCTGACTCCTCATGCCGCAAGTTCCTTCCTGATTGGCACGGGGTATTACCGCCGGACCTTTGTTCCGGAGTTTTCCGCGGGACAGCACACCGTGCTGACGGTCGGTCCCGCCATGTGGGGCTGTTCCGTGTTCTGCAACGGCAAGCCTGCCGGCACGTTTTCCGGATATTCCACGGCATCGGAGTTTGACCTGACCGGTCTCCTGCGTCCCGGTGAAAGCAACGAACTGATCATTGTGGTCTGCAATGTGCATGATGACGGCGGCGCGTATCACCGGGTGGACGGTTCGCATGACGGGATTCCGTTCGGTGCGCGTCCCGGACAGCATCGCGGTCTGGCGGCGCAGGGCTATCAGTCGGAACGCGCCGGAATCGGCGGCGGAGTTTCCCTGAAAATTTCCGGAAACGCCGTCATCTCCGACTGGTGCATCACCTTTGAAAAACAGAAACCGCACTGGCATGTGGACTTGCGCGGCGGCACCGGCAAAACTTTGCGCTGGTCTCTGCTTCATCAGGGGGCTGTGCTGGATTCCGGAAGAGTGAACTGCACGTCCTGCCAGCTGGATTTCGTTTCGGAAAAAGTTCCGCCTCAGCTGTGGAGCGACCGTTCACCGGCATTGTACGACGCCGTGCTGGAACTCTATGACGGCGAAGAACTTCAGGACCGTGTCTGCCGTAAATGGGGCGCACGCAGTATTCATACGTCCGGCAATTCCATCTATGTCAACGGTCTGCCGACGTATTTCCGCGGCGCGACGGAACACTGTTATTTCGCGGAAACCTGCAATCCGCATTTCGACAAAGACAAATATCTGCACGACTTGGGCGTGCTGAAAGCGGCAGGCTTCAACTTCATCCGCTGCCATACCTGGTGTCCGCCGGAACCGTTCTACGACGCCTGCGACGAACTGGGATTTCTGGTGCAGACGGAACTGCCGTCGGTATATACTTTTGCCGAAGCCGAAGCCATCATCCGGCTGATCCGGCGTCATCCCTGCGCCGTGATTCTCTGTGAAGGCAACGAGAAAATCATCTGTGAAAAAGCCATTGAACGTATGCGTCATCTGGTGGACATGCTGCATACTCTGGCGCCGGGAATGCTGTTCAATCCGCAGGAAGCCATGCGCGGCATTGAATATGAATTCAAACCGGAACAGAAAATCTGCAAAACTCCGTTTGAACATGATCCGGCGCGTCTGGCGGCGACTGGCGAATTTTCCGATGTGTACGGTTCGCTGGGCGGCGGATATTTCAGTTATGCCCATGACACGTTCCCCGGCGTTGATGCCGTGAACGAAATGCAGTCCATCTATCCGAAACCCTGTCTCAGTCATGAGATCGGCATTCTGGGCGGCTATCTGGATTTCTCTCTGGAAAAACGCTATGAAGGCACGTTCATCGGAACGGATCTGTTCCGGGCCGCACGGGAAAACATGCAGAAACACGGCGTTTACCAGTATGCCCGCACCTATTATGAACGCAACTGTCTTTTCATTTCCTCCATCCGGAAACAGCTGATCGAAAATCTGCGTGCCTGTTCCAGTATCGCCGGTTATGATTACCTCGGCGGCATTGACACACATTGGCATCTGATCGGTTATCCCTGCGGTATTTTCAATGAATTCTACGAGGAGAAATACGGCGAAACCATTGCGGACGTCCTGCGTTACAATGCGGAAACGGTTCTGCTGTGCGGCGCGGGAAACCGCCGGAACCGTCAGGCAGGCACTCGTTTCGCCGAGAATCTGCTGATTTCCTATTATGGCGCGGCGGCGTTGACGGAAGGTGAACTTTCCTGGACGTTCTCGCTGGAAGACGGAACGCCCGTTGCTTCCGGAAAATCCGCAGTCTGCGGCATCCAGCCGGGTTCGGTGGAGGTTATCGGACAGGTCGAATTCGAGCTGCCGGACTGGAAATCCGCCCGGTGCTGCCGTCTCCGCGCAGTGTTTTCCGCCGGTGGACATGTGTGGGAAAACAACTGGAAATTCTGGGTGTTTCCTGCCGCGGGGGCTGCGCTTCCCAACGGCGTCCGCTGCGTAAAGATGCTGACGCCGGAAATCATTGCGTTCATGAATGCCGGCGGAGCCGTTCTGCTGACAGATAATTTCCCCGGCGAAACGATGGCGGAGACGTTCCGTCCGCACACATCCGGGCGTTCGCTGGGACATTCCGGGACGATCCCGCATGAGCATCCGGTCTGGCATGAATTTCCGCAGGACGGTTTTGCCGACTGGCAGTTCTTCCCGATGATGACCGGTTCCGCGTCGCTGATCCGCGATGAGGACATGCCGGAATTTGCCCCGATTCTGGAACTGATTCCGAGCTTCAAACTCATCAAACGCAAATCTCTGCTGTCGGAATACCGGGTCGGACAGGGCCGTCTGATGATCTGCGGTTTCCATCTGCGGGAGGATGACCCGGCTTCGGCCTGGATGCGGCATGTCCTGCTGGAATATCTCGGCAGACGTGATTTCGCGGACGCTCCGGAATGGCAGACGGATAAACTGCTGTCCCGTCTGAATGCCGGAGTGCAGGCGGCTGCCGGGAAAAAAATTGACGCCGGGGGCCGTCCGGTCGGTTGAGCCTTTTCCCGTTGAATTGAAACGGACTTCTTCATGCGGAGTCCGTTTTTTTTCTGTTTTAAAAACTATGTCCGCTGGATTTTCCGGAAAGTGAACCTATATTATGCGGAAACGGGAGATACACACAAACATGGCTGGGACAACCGCAAAACGCGCACCGCGCAACCGGACGCTGACGCTGTCGGCGGAACGCCTTGCGCAGCTGCGGGAAAAACTGGAATGTCCGGAAACAAATCTGTCCGCGGAGACCATGCGCGACCGGATTTTCTGCGGAGATTTTTTCCGGCTGATCCATCTGTTTCCCGCTCATTGCGCCGACCTCATGGTCATAGATCCGCCTTACAATCTGTCGAAAAATTTTCACGGTCTGAATTTCAGCCGCAAAAAAGACGCCGGTTATCTGGAATATCTGGAATCCTGGTTTCCCGGACTGCTGCGCCTGCTGAAACCGGGCGGTTCCGTTTACCTGTGCGGCGACTGGCAATGCTCCGCCGCCGAGTATCTGGTGCTGTCCCGTTACCTGACGGTCCGGAACCGGATTGTCTGGCAGCGCGAAAAAGGACGCGGTGCGGCGAAGAACTGGAAAAACGGCTGTGAAGACATCTGGTTTGCCACGGCAGGAAATCAATATTATTTTAATGCGGATGCGGTCAAACTCCGGCGCAAAGTGCTGGCTCCTTACCGCGGCCGGGACGGTCAGCCGAAAGACTGGGAGTCAACGGAAAACGGCAAATTCCGCATGACCAGTCCGTCGAATTTCTGGGACGATGTTACTGTTCCGTACTGGTCCATGCCGGAAAACACCGATCACCCGACGCAGAAACCGGAAAAGCTGATCGCCAAACTGATTCTGGCGAGTTCCCGTCCGGGCGATCTGGTGTTCGATCCCTTCATGGGCAGCGGCACCACTGCGGTTACGGCACGCAAACTGGGACGTCATTTCGCAGGGATCGAGCTGAACCCCGAATACTGCTGCTGGACATTGGAACGGCTGGAACGCGCGGAACAGAATCCCGCCATTCAAGGTTATTCCGATGGTGTGTTCTGGGAACGCAATACCGAAAAAGAACAGACCAGCGCCGGGCGCAAGAAACGCACGGGACTATGATATTTTTGCAGGAAAAACAATTTCACAGCATCGCCAGTCGATTTCATACATTCGGGTTTCACCGCAGAAAACGGCTCCCGCTTTTTCATAAAGACGCAGGGCAGGGGGATTGGTTCTGCTGACCAGGATGCGCATTCCATCATAACCGCTCCGGACGGCGGCTTCGAGCAGCTGCCGCAGCAGCAGTGAACCCAGACCGCAGCTCTGTTTTTCCGGCAGAATGCAGATCCGCATGAGGTCGCAGGGGTGCTGCATACGGGGATTCCAGAATGGCAGCTCACTGTGTTCCGGACAGAGCCGGATGGTGCCGGCACCGAGCAGTTTTCCGGCGGAATCCGTCAGACAGTACAGCGAATGAATCGTCAGGTCATCGGAGATGTTTTCCTGTGCCGGATAGGTTTCATCCCAGGCGCAGCCGGGCAGTCCCAGCTGAGCGCGGTACAGCTTCCAGATTTCCGGTTCATCGCGGTGTTCCGCTTCCCGGAAAATCAGATTTTCATGTTTCATCATAGTCTGTCCTGTAAGAAAAAAGGATGTACCGCATGCACGGTACATCCACTGCGATCAGAAACAGAACGGATCTTATTTCATAGCCTGGGCGACAGCGACCGCGACGTCGACGGAAGCGCCGACCATCGGGTTGTTGCCCATGCCGATCAGACCCATCATTTCGACGTGCGCCGGAACCGAGGAGGAACCCGCGAACTGAGCGTCGGAGTGCATACGGCCCATGGTGTCGGTCATGCCGTAAGAGGCAGGACCCGCAGCCATGTTGTCCGGGTGCAGGGTACGGCCGGTACCGCCGCCGGAGGCAACGGAGAAGAATTTCTTGCCGGCGGCAAGACGTTCTTTCTTGTAGGTGCCCATGACGGGGTGCTGGAAACGGGTCGGGTTGGTGGAGTTGCCGGTGATGGCGATATCCACGTCTTCCTTCCACATGATGGCAACGCCTTCGCGGACGTCATCGGCGCCGTAGCAGCGGACTGCGAGACGGTCGGGGTTGCTGCCGTATTTCTTTTCGGAAACGATTTTGAGTTCGCCGGTGTAGTAATCGAATTCGGTTTCCACACTGGTGAAGCCGTTGATACGGGCGATGATCTGGGCGGCGTCTTTGCCGAGACCGTTCAGGATCACGCGCAGTTTGTTCTGACGGACTTTGTTGGCGGATTTCGCCAGACCGATAGCGCCTTCCGCAGCCGCGAAGGATTCGTGACCGGCAGTGAAAGCGAAGCATTTGGTGTCTTCGGAGAGCAGCATGGAAGCCAGGTTGCCGTGTCCGATACCGACTTTGCGGTCATCCGCGACGGAACCGGGGATGCAGAAGCTCTGGAGACCTTCGCCGAGCGTCTTGGCGATTTCGCTGGCAACCGTCTGACCGCGTTTGATGGCAACGGCGGCGCCGACGAGATAAGCCCAGCAGGCGTTCTCAAAGCAGATGGGCTGAATGTCTTTGACACGCTGATAGATGTCCAGACCTTTGGCTTTGGTGATTTTTTCGGCTTCCTCGATGGAGGCGATGCCGTTGTCGTTCAGAAACTTGTTGATCTGAGCGATTCTGCGTTCATAACTTTCGAAAAGAGCCATGATGTTCTCCTTAATCCTTGCGCGGGTTGATGACTTTGACGGCGTCGCCGAAACGGCCGTAGGTCTTCTGGAACTTGGCAACGAAATCTTTGACGGTCATCTTTTCGAGATCTTCCGTGGCGGACTTGTTGACGAATTCCATCATTTTGCCGAGGTTGACAAACTGGTAGCCAATGACTTTGTCTTCATCATCGAGAGCCAGACCGGTAACATATCCTTCCGCCATTTCGAGGTAGCGGACGCCTTTGGAGGCGGTGCTGTACATGGTTCCGGTAATGGAACGCAGCTGTTTGAGGTCTTCCAGTCCGGCACCGATGGGGAGACCGCCTTCAGAGAAGGCCGTCTGAGTGCGTCCGTAAACGATCTGGAGGAAGAGTTCGCGCATGGCAGTGTTGATCGCATCGCAGACCAGGTCGGTGTTGAGGGCTTCGAGAATGGTTTTGCCGGGGAGAATTTCGGCGGCCATGGCGGCAGAGTGGGTCATGCCGGAGCAGCCGATGGTTTCGACCAGTGCTTCCTGGATGATGCCGTCTTTGACGTTCAGGGTGAGTTTGCACGCTCCCTGCTGCGGGGCGCACCAGCCGACACCGTGGGTCAGACCGGAAATGTCTTTGATCTCCCTGGCTTTTGTCCAGGCGCCTTCCTGCGGGATCGGCGCGGGTCCGTGCTTGGGACCCTTGGCGACGCAGCACATCTGCTCGACTTCATGTGTGTAATTCATCGCATATTCTCCATTGTTTACGATGTTAGAGGGTTGCATAACGAATTCAATATATTAATTTACTGCCGAATCTCTGTTTTTTCAAGCGGGAAATATTGCGGAGACGGGGAAAATTTCAAGGAAGTTGACTGGATGAATGGCAGAATATGTGCTGTCGGCTGGATGGAAGCTGGAACAGATAAGTTTTCTGAAAATCTCTTTTCAAAGTCCGGTGTCGTCAAGTTCAAAACGGACATTTTCTTCCGGACCGGTGTTTTTTGCCGCCGCTCTTTTTTCGGCGACTGTATCCCAGAGAGCCGTCAGAGCCCGCAGCTGATCGGCGGATTTGTCGGATTGCGAAACAATGGCAATGTATTTTTCCTTGATCCATGCTTCATCCGCGATACATTGTTCCGCCTGTAAACGGCGCAATTCGCGGATCCTCCGGTTGATTTCCGGATTTTCCAGCAGATGCCTGAGGCGTCCCGGACTGATTTTGTAGCCCGCTTTCATTGCCGCTTCGGCTGGACGCCCCCAGCATTCCAGCGCGCAGATGCGGCAGAACTGCTCCTGTTTCCGCGTGAGCCGCGGACGGTTTTCTTTCTGAATTTTTCCTTTCGATGTTTTCATTTGAACTCCTTTCCAATGCGGTGCGGAACGTCAAATGGAACACCTGAAAAAACGGAACGGACTCCATTCAGAAATCCGTTCCGCTGAAAAAGATTCAAAGCGGCTGATTCGGGAATTTTCCGGGATCGACCTGATCCTGACTCCATCCGGTCTGTTCGTAATGCACGATATTCATATCCCAGCCGACTTGCCGCATATGCTGCGCCACCGCCAGCCGGAGCGCCAGGGTGGTGTCATGGGCTTTTTCCGGATTCCAAGCTGCCGCCGCCGTGATGCCCAGCGCATGACAATGACGCGAGTCATGATAGATATGCCAGGTGGTTTCCAGCATACCGAACATGCCGGAACGTTCCGCATATTTGCCGATGCTCAGCGTGCCGGCGGCATTCTGCCACGGACAGCCCAGCACGTCGAATTTTTCCTGCTGGAAGAACTGCATGGTCGGCCAGACTTGTTCCTTGTCTTCGGGGTTGACGTGTTCGCCGTACTGCCAGTCGGCAATGATGATGTCGCGCGGCAGTTCCTTGTACAGCTGGTCGAGTTTATGTTCCGGCAGACCGCAGACAATATAGTCTTTCCAGCGGGGATCGCCCTGTTTGAGCAGCATGTCATGCCACATGATGACCCGTGCTCCCTGTTCTGCCAGCAGGTCGCGGAAATACCGAATATGATCCTTCACCAGATCTTTCAGAACTTTTCTGCGACAGTTGCGGCAGGTTCCGATGTTGTCCGCTTCATCGCAGCCGATATGGAAGAACGGCGGATGTTCATAGAATTCATCCAGTTCCAGTACCAGGTCGGTCAGGATGCGGCGGGTTTCCGGGTTGGTGAGACACCAGGTCCAGCCTTCCGGTTCGAACAGCGGCTGAAGCGCCGGATTGTAATCCAGAATGGCGTGTTTCCCCGTAATGGAACGCGACGCCGAAGCATGACCCAGCAGATTGAACTGCGGAATCAGGGTGATGCCCAGTTCCCTGCCCAGACGGATCAGCCGTTTGAGTTCCAGACGGCTGATCTTGCGGTCCGCCCAGCCCATTTCCGGATGTGATTCAAAGGGAAAGACGCCCCAGGTTTCAATGACGGCGTAATTGAATTTGTGATATGCCGCCAGACGGAGCTGTTTTTCGATGTCCCACAGCGGCGTTTCCGGAAAAATGCAGAAATGAATGCCGCGGAACGGCATCGCCGGTTTGTCATGAATGGAACACTGCACCAGAAAATAGCCGGAGACTTTTTCCGTGCCGCGCTGAACTTCCGCCAGCTGCCGCAGAGTCTTGAATGCGTTCAGCATACCTGCCTCATCATCAGCGGTGATGGTCAGTTCCGTTTCCGTGATTTCAAGCTGATATGCTTCCGGGCCGAGTTTTTTTTCGGCGGCGCACACGGTGATGGACGGAAAAATTTTCCAGTAATCTTCCGCCAGCTGCTGCGCTCTGGCAACCGGCCGGGCGGTCCCGTCCAGATTCAGGATCATGCGGCAGCCGTCCTGAAGCAGATACTCGGCTCCGTCGCGGAAACTGATTTCCTGCGGAACAGGAATCAGACGTTCGGTCAGTATTTTGATTTCGTGAGAATCCATAAAAAAATCATCCTTGTTCAGAAAGAAAGTTGGGGTTGGAAAGTGCTTCAATGACACGGAAGCGATCCGTCTTGGCACGGTCATAATCTCCGCATCGGGTGGTCAATACCACTGCAAAGAAATCATTCCTGAAATCCATGAACAATGTCTGTCCGCTCCACCCGGAATGCAGCAGCGAAGTCCCGAATGCGCTGCCCGGCATATGACTGTCGCAGATGACCCAGCCGAACCGCCGGTATCCATCGGTTGCCGAACCGCGGTCCGGTGCAATTTGCGCGAAGGCTTCCTCTGAAAAAATCCTTTGTCCGCCCGGAGCGGCTCCGTGCCGGAGATAACAGCGGAGAAGTTTTGCCAGGTCTTCGGCGGAGGAAAACATTCCGGCGTTCCCGGTGGATATTCCATCGCGCCAGAGCCGGCACGCGACAAAATCCGAAATCATGCCTGGTCTGTCGGTTCCGATGGTTTGCGCCAGACGTTCCGGCGGAATATGTTTCAGCGGACAGCCCAGCGAGGAATCGTTCATTTCCAGCGGCAGGAAAATTTCCTTCCGGCAGAATTCCGCAAACGGAGTTCCGGTGATTTTTTCCGCAATCTGCCCCAGCAGAATGTAATTCCAGCAGGCATAATGTGCGTTTATGGTTCGCGGATGCGGCGGCGGAAGCGTCAGGACTTTTTCCAGCATTTTTCTGCCGGATTCATCGAAATACGGACGGGATTCGCCCGGCAGTTCGTAAAATCCGGAACAGTGATTCGCCAGATCCCGCACGGTAACCGGCTCTTTCAGTTCCGCCCGGTATTCCGGAAGATATTCCGTGAACGGCCGGTCAAAATCAATGAGTCCGCGCGAATGACAGATCAGCAGCGCCGTGATGCAGGCGGCGGCTTTGGTCACGCTGGCAATATCAATTACGGTGTCGGTACGCATGGGTACTTTATGGCTGTTGTCCGCAAAACCGAAACTGTTCTTATACAGATCCTGTTCCAGAGTTCCGGAAAAAACTGCCGAACCATTGATTATGCCATCGCTGATTTCGCTTTCGAAAATTTTCTGAACCGTATTCATCTCATTTTCCCTTTTGAGTTTAGCTGACATTCAACAGGAAATATAGCGGAGAGTTTGTTTTTTGCAAACGGAAAAAAGAAGACCTGAAAATTTTCAGATCTTCTTTCCGGCTCAGCCTCAGACTTTTGCGGGAAGTCCGGACTGGACGCTGGCATAACAGGCGTTCATGCAGTCGATGGTGCGCCGATGCCATTTGAGGTTGATTTTCGGCTGTTTGTGATTGCGGATGCAGCCCACAAATTCGTCGATCAGACCGATCCATTCATCGAAGTACGTGTACTGAACTGTATAGCGGTCGTTCGGTGCGCCGTTGTGATAGACGTTCGGACCGAAGCAGTCGCACATGATGGTTCCTTTTTCGCCGGTGACGGTTACGTTGACTTCCATGCGTTTCGGGAAAACTTCCCAGCCGGGGGCGGGGACTTTCAGCCGTTCTTCCATGCGGGACCAGGAGGGGTCGAACAGGAAGGAGACGCCGTTTTTCATTTTGCCGTTGACCAGAATCATGTCTTCGACTTCGAGTTCGGGACGCAGGTTCGGGGCGACTTCCGAATAAACGTAATCGAAATCGGAACCCGTCAGCCAGCGGATCAGGTCGAAGATGTGCGGATGGTCGCAGAGCGCGCCGCCGCGGAAACGGGGATCACCTGCGCGCAGCGGAACCCGGCTGCCGTAACTGGCTTCCGGACTGCCCTGCCACGGGAACGCCCACACCGGCGACAGCGTGATATTGGTCGCCTGAACGGACAGAATCTTGCCGATTTCGCCGTCGGCAATCAATTTTTGGAGACGTTTCACCACGGGGTTGTAGTGCATTTCCAGTTCAACCTGGCAGACAATGCCGGCTTTGTCGACCATTTCAATCATTTCGTCATATTCTTTCGGATTGAAAGTCGGGATCTTCATGGAAAGAATATGCACGCCGCGCTCGGCGCAGAGTTTCATCTCTTTGAGATGCTGATCGTTGGCGGAGGCAATCACGACAGCCTCAATGTCGGGATGTTTTTCAAACATTTCCTCGGCGGAAAGATAGCAGGGAACGCCGTTGTCGTAGAGATCATAAACATCTTTGGCGCGCTGGTCGGCGGCGCAGGATGCAACCCAGTCCAGTTTGGAATTTTCCCGCAGAGTCTGGTAATATTTGCGGGTATGACCGTGGGTCAGAGCCATCATGGCAATTTTTACAGGTTTCATGATTATTTCTCCTTCGTGTAAATGACTGGCTTGCCGCTCTTTTCCGTCGCCAGGGCGTCGGCAGTCTGCTGAATGAGTTTTGCATCAATTCTGTTCCATTCTGCGGCGAGGGCGGGATTGGAAAGAACCGCATAGGCGGCGCGGATCAGCAGGATTTCTTCGGTTTCGAAACCGAACAGTTCCGTGTCAATGTCGGTGAAACGTTTTTCGCCGTCCGCCGTGAACTGGTAGATGGACGCCTGCGGGACCTGGGTATCGACAGTGCGGTCGCACGCCACGCCGCGGCGGGCGATGATTTCGTGACGGTCCATCTCCTCCGTGCCGGAGGGCAGGGCGGCGGAACATTCCACGGAACAGCTTTTGCCGTCGAACAGTTTGATGATCAGATTGGCGGTCTTTCCGCCGGTTACGGCGAAAATCGACTTGATTTCCGATTCGCCCAGATACGCGCAGAGATCCAGTTCGCGGTAAAGCAGTTTTTCCAGTGCTTTATCCGACACCATCCAGGCGAACCGCAGGGTGGAAACCCCTTCCAGCGTTTTGCCGTCAATGATTTTTTTGAGTTCCACAAAACGGCGTTCGATCCGCCACGGCAGCAGCTTGACCTGCGTTCCGTCATTCATTTTCAGTTCGGCGGCGGCTCCGATGGAGCCTTCTGCACTTGCAGCCAGTACGCCGTCCGCCTGAACCGCATACTTTTCGCGGAGCCATTGCAGCGCCGCATTCATTTCTTTCAGTTTCATATTTCTTCACTCCTTGGTTAGAGTTAAAAAGTATCTGCAATCGGGAACAGCAGGGTTCCCTGTTTCACTTCCGCTGTCGCACGGATCATGCGGTCCGTCTGAATCTGCGGCAGGTTCAGCATGAGTTTGTTGTCATTGTGTCCGCCCTGGACTGGCACAAACTGCCGGACCGGATGTTCCGGATCTGCCGAAAAGGCTTCGAGCAGCTGTCCCTTCCGGTAAAGGAAATAAGTATTGCCGTCCAAAGCCCACTTATGTTCCGGTTCCGCAAAAAGTTCCAGCCAGGTCTTGACGGATCTCCGGCACTTGCCGTTGAAGCTGCCGCCCTGACGGTAAATATCCCGGATGCGCCCGAATATTTTTTCTTCCGGAGTTGCCGCCTCCTGTTTTCCGGACAGATATTCCGGATGCAGGGCGGACAGGTTCAGCCGGAACGTTTCGTGCGCAGGAAAATCTTCCGTGCGGATCTCCCGGCCGCGGTCCGGTTCATAGAGCTGCCAGCCCATCGAGAGATATACGCCCGGCTTGTCCGTGTAGAGCGGCATCATGGGACAGTCCGCATACTGTGCGCGGCAGAACTGCAGAGCAAACTGCTGAAGCCGCCGCGCATAACCGCGTCCCCGGAAATCGGGATCGATCCCGACGTCGCAGAGTCCGCCGCAGGATACCGTTTCGCCGTCCAGCAGAAAAGTGTACTCATGCACGCCGACGGTCCCGATCATCTGTCCGTTCACGCTGGCGCAGAACAGGGTCAGGTCATACGGAAACGACTTCATGCCGCGTTCCAGCCGCGGCGTCCAGAAATCCGGAAAACAGCGCAGCAGGAGCGGAGTCAGTTCGTCGAAATCCGAAAGCGGAAATTCCTTTATGATCAGCTCTGCCATGAGTTACAGACTCTTCACCAGCGGTTTGTATTTTTTCAGATACGCGGCGTTTTTTTCGTCGCCGCCCGGAGCGTTCGCACTGTTCCAGACCGGCGGGATGATGCCGCGTTCCAGGCAGATGTTGCAGCATTCGATTTCCAGCAGATGTGCGATCGTGAAATCCACCACGTTAGAGACCGGCGCAATCGGTGTGCCGAGTCCGGGGATGTTCACAATGGCGTCGCCGACCGGATTGTAATCGTCGATGCAGACGTCGGCAAAGTCGAACAGATTCTTGCCGGATGGATGCCGGATGAAGTGATCCGCCGGCATTTCCTTCTGCCAGTACGAGCTGGCGACCGCAATGATTTTGCCGCCGCGTTTTTTGATTTCCATGGCGGCGTCGATCGTGGCGGGATTGATTCCGATGTTATGAAAAATAATGACCAGATCGTCCTGTTTTAAATCATAATATCTGATGATGGACGCTCCGAAATTGACGGTGCGTTCGAGTTCCAGGTATTTGAGGGCCTGATTGAAAACCGACAATGCGGTTTCCATCAGCGGGTTGATGTTGGCGAGACCGCCGGCGCGGAAGAACATTTCTCCCATGGCGAGCGTGGTATGCCCGCCGCCGGCGTACACATTGATGAGCCTGTCATTGGCAATGGCGTCCGCCATCAGTTCCGCCGCCTTGCGGATATTGCCGCCCTGTTTTTCGACAACTTCGCGGATGTTGGCGATTGCTTTGTCCACGTACCCGTGATCGTTGATTCCTGCCATGGCGATTTTCCTTTATCTGATGATTTTTTCTGTTGTTTCCGCCAGTTTTTTCAGCGTGGCGGAGAGTTTTCCGAATGCTTCGGCATGATCCGGAGCCAGGTCTTTGAGCGGTGTTTCATAGAACTTGTCCCGAACCGTTTTCCGGGTTTCTTCAAACATTTCGGGATATTCCCATGGAGTATGATCATCCGCTTGGATTTTTGCCGCTGCCCATCCTGTATATGCTTCCATTTCCGGCAGATAAATTCCGCTGAAAAGTTCGCTGATGTAGGAACGGCAGTAACCGTTTTCCGCATTCCCTTTGAGTGTTTTTTCGAAAAGCGGATAAGTTTCGTGTTTTTTCTCCAGAAGTTTCAAGGCGTCATACAGGGAATAATCCTCGTGAGCCGCCAGCAGATCCGCTTCCAGACGCACGGTTTCTTTCATGTCTCCGAGACGTTCAAGCACATTTTCGGCAGAGCATTTTCCGTTGCGCCATTCTTCCATGGAAAGCGCAAGACGGGCGAAACCGTAGCTCTGCACTCTGGAGACAGTTGTTCTTGCCAGGTCAATGATGTCCCGTCGCATGAATTTGTCCAGATCGTCCAGATTCAATGCCGCAATTTTCCGGAAAATTTCCGGAGCTGCGTTGATTTTTCCTTCGAAATGTTTCTGTTGTCTTTGCAGTCTGCCGAGGTTTTCCACATTCAGAGTGGAAAGCACACTGTTCGACAGCAGGCGGAACAGCATGTCGGAGAAAGAACAGCTCAGCGCGGCGGGGTCCTGCGGTCCTGACCAGCCGGTCAGTTTCGCCAGCGGAAGAACCCTCCGCCAGATTTCATACATTTCCTCGGTGTGTTTCACATAGCGGCGCCGGCAGAATCCGGGGAGGAATCCGTCGATCCGCACCTGATCCGGATTCCAGGCGTTTGCAGGCATGTAGTCCAGCATGAGGGTGTCCGTGTGCGAACATTCCGGCCAGAGAACCAGACCTTTGCACATGGGATCATCCGCCGCGAGCGGCAGACGGCGTTCGATGATATCGTAATTTCCGCGGATTTCGTTTGCCGGCTCGTAAGCGTGGAAAATACCGAAGATCCACGGGAATTTCCGGATGAGACCCCAGTTGGTGAAGTTGTTGATTTCATCCGTGGTGTCGGAAGTGTATTCGAAGATCAGGGTATGTTCCGGGTCGAGTTCCGCGGTCAGCTCCTGAACTTCTTTCGTATTCCAGTACATGCAGAAATCCCAGCTGCCGATCAGCAGCGGCGCGTTCGGATATTTTTCACGCAGTTTGCTGATGATGCGGCGGTAGGTGTAAAGTTTCATCTGATGATTGGAGGCATGATCCTCATAACATCTGCGTTCCGCCAGTCCGATCGTGTGGAAAATTTCCGGCGCGCCGTATTCCCGGATGTGCGTTTCGGTCAGTTTGAAATAATTGTCCAGATTTTTGTCGTCCCGGATGTCCCATACCAGACCGGTCGGCTGGTTGTAGCCTTTGGTCGCCTGCGGCATGAATTTCGGCTTGACTTTATTCAGAAAATCATACGGAGTCCGGCTGTACCAGTGGGTCATGGTGCCGAGATCTTCCGGATGAAGCAGGTCGCGTTCCCGTGCATAAGCGAGAATTTTTCTGCGGAGTTCGCCCCGGTATTTCAGGGACCAGAACAGGTTGCGGTCGTCGTACGAACGTTCCACGGATTCCGGCACTTCATATCCCGGATAGTCCACCAGTTCCGGGAAGGCTTTCTGAAACAGATCATCAATCCCGATCCGGAGCATGAACAGATTGAGACGCTTTTTGAGCATCCAGTCGATTTCCTGTTTCCACTCGTCGAAATCCCAATGTTCCGCCTGGAAACGGTTCAGGCTCCGGTGTGCGAAATAACGCAGACCGCGGTATTCGAAACGCGGTCTCGCGGTAATGCTGACGCCCGCGATGTCGATCGTTTCCTGCTGCGGAATAATATCGCCGTCCCAGAAATAACGGCAGTCCGCCCGGAATTCAAAGAAATGGTAGACGCCGTAAAGCAATGCGCGGGGACGCCCCCCGGCGATGAACAGCAGACGTCTTCCGCTGTCTTCCGCGGAAATCAGCTGATAGTCGTCCGAATTGGTTCGTATTTTGAACTGCGGAATGACCTTTTCAATGATTTTGCCGTGAGTGAATGCGTTGACCGCATCGGAACCCAGTACGGCAAGATCGCTTTTTCCGTCGTCTTCCGTGACAACTTCGGGCAGCTGCCCCGTGGCTTTCCGCCAGAGCGCGGCAAATTCATCCGACGCAATTCTGCAGATGCCTTCCTTTTTCGGAATAAGAATTTTCAGCATGAGTCCCCCCTGTTTATTTTTTGAGCAGCCGTTTATAGTTTTCCCCGATGGTGTCCCAGAGTTTCAATGCGTCCGGCGCGCCGACCACGGTTCCGTAACCGCCCCGGTACGTCCAGGCGGCAATGCGGTCCACTCCCAGTTCCGCGGCAATGTCCGCCCATCTGGCAACCTGCGCCCAGTCCTTCGGCTGTTTGTAGTAACCCATGAGCCAGCGTTCGGATTTCTTGCCGTATTTCTTTGCAATGGCGACCGTGCGTTCGGTGATGTCGCGGAAGAAATCTTCCGGCAGCGCCCAGTTCACGATCGTTGTGGAGAACACGTCGAAATACGGACACGCCGCCACCATGTCCCAGTTGTCGTAGCCGCGGTATTCCGAAACATAATACCCGTTCTGGGTCGCATGTACGCAGCAGGTGATTTCCAGATTCGGGTTGATTTCCTTGAGTGTCTTGGATGTATCGGACAGCACCACCAGAGCTTCGCGCCAGCGGAACTGCTTGACGTCGTTGGTCATATAACGCGGCATGGCATAACCGTAATAATCTTCGAAACGTTTGCGGCAGACCGGGCAGTAGCAGGTCCAGTCATCGGCAACACCGCCCGTGATGGAGGCGATTCCTTTCGGAAAGGCGTAGTGCGGTTCGTCCCAGAAGAAGCCGTCCGGATTGCATTCCCGTGCCAGCGTCACGCAGAAATTCTTGAAATAATCGCGGTAGCTGTTGGTGTTGAAACACGCATACGGCAGTTTTTCGCCGGTGAGGGCGGAGACCTGACGGTTTTCCACGTTGTCCTGCAGAAATTTGCTGACCTGTTCACCGCCGAAGTATTTGCCGTTGCCCCACGGATCAATCAAAACACGCAGTCCCATTTCGTGTGCTTTCGCCACGATTTTCGGAATGTTCGGACGCCAGAAATCGAAATCAAACTCTGTAACTGCCAGAATTACCGTCGTGCAGCCGTGTTCGATCATTTCCGCGAAATCTTTTTCCGCGTGTTCAACATAGTTCAGCCCGTAATAGCTGATGGATGTTTGCGTGATTGCCATTGTTGTTGTCTCCTTTATGGGGTTTATGGTCAAATCGTCCAGATCGTTTATTGTATCTTCATCCGGGTGCTTTGGCGTACAACCAGTTTTGAATCCAGGTAGCGGCAGACTCCGCCGTCTATGGATTTGAACTTGATTCTTGCATACAGGGATTCAAATGCCAGACGCGCCATATCCTGAACCGGATACGATACGCTGGTCAGCGGCGGATACGTTTCCGCCGCAGCCGGAAGATCGTCAAATCCAGCTATTGCAGCTTCATCCGGAACCGGAATTCCCAGCTCGTGACACAGATTGATTGTACGGGTCGCAAACAGGTCGTGATAACAGAAAATTCCGAGTCTTCCATCCCGTTTCCGTTTCAGCAGTTCCGTGATTTCCCGGCGGCATTGAGCAGGATTGTTGTAATCCAGCCGCAGAATGTTGGATTCGGGCAGCGGGAAGCCGCTGTCCAGCAGACCCGCCCGGAATCCGAACAGACGTTGGTCGTGCAGTTTGCCTTGCTGTCCGATATAGGCAAATTCGGTCAGCCCCTGTTCAATCAGATGCTGTGCCATTTCCTGTGCCGCTTTCTGGTTGTTGACCAGAACCGCGTCGCAGCTGACGGTTTCGAGACGGCGTCCCAGCATGACATACGGAACCGGAAGATTTTTATAGAACGCTTCCTGTTCCGGAGTGGACGCCCAGGGACAGATCAGAATGCCAGCCACCCCCTGACGGCAGAACATTTCAAGCCGCTCACATTCCGTCTGGAACTGATAATTGCTGGAAGCGATGATCAGGCTGGCTCCGATGGAATGGGCAAATTCTTCGGCATGACATGCCAGTTTTGCGAAGTACGGGCTTTCCAGACAAGTTGCCAGAAATCCGATCAGCAGCGGTTTGCCCTGTTCACGCGAACGCGGCAGTATTGCGGCTATCCGATGGTTGCGGCCGGATTTTTCCAGAATGCCTTCCTCTTTCAGCCGGCTCAGAATCCGGACTGCTGTTTTCAGGGAAACCTGTTTGTTTTCGCTGAGTTCGCGGGTGGTCATGAACACGTCGCCGCAGCGGCCTAATTCCCCTGTGGCTATCCCGTCCATCAATTCCCGGACGATCATTTCTGTCTTGATTTGCGGCATTGTTCTACTT
>ERZ1034992.248-NODE-248-length-34062-cov-69.667274_pt1 | contig 34062 bp, 62 predicted proteins | sample MGYA00520695_ERZ1034992 | MGnify/ENA primary metagenome ERZ1034992 (study PRJEB33766, sample SAMN09781778) | gut metagenome | biome: gut microbiome | host: Homo sapiens | place: Madagascar | study: EMG produced TPA metagenomics assembly of the PRJNA485056 data...
ATTTTATCACGGGCGGGTATAATTTCAGCTTTCTTCCCTTGCCTTAGCTAGCTTTCTGAGATAGTCAGCGTCTAACTTCCCTGCATCTGCCTGCTTGTGGTGTTCTTCGCATAGACAAATGAGATTGTAATTGTCTAATAGCTTGCTGTTATCGTCTCTTAGCTTGGTTATGTGGTGTACCTCAAGTCCCTTATAGGTATATATTCCTTTGTCCTTGCACACCTCACATAATCCATTGGCTTTCTCTCTGATCTCTTTGCTTTTCTTTGCCCATGCGTATTTACTTCTTAACTTGCGTTCATCTCCGCCCCTGTAAATACGAGTAAAAGCAGGACATTTTTCGCCTGCTTTATGAATACGGCCACAATATGGACACGCTTTGTACATTATTTTACCCTCAATTTCTGCCCTGCATAGATCTTGTTCGGATTAGCAATACCGTTGATCTGTGCTAAATGCTGATATGTTGTGCCGTATTTAGAAGCAATACCGCTTAATGTATCACCACTTCTAACAGTGTAATATACTGCCTGAGATGCACCTAGCTTCTGGTTGACGATATTCTGAATGGAATTATAGTCATATCCTGCTTGTGTGAGTCTGTTCTTGCGATCTTCACCATTGCCCCACTTTCCGGCAATGACTTCCTGTGCAATCTCGTCATTAGATTTCTTTGCCAGCTTTGCATTCACTGCGTTCTGAACTGCATCGTAGTTATACCCTGCAGCAGTTAAACGCTGCTTTCTGTCAGCTCCATTTCCCCACTGTCCTGCAATCACTTCTTCAGCAAGCTGATCAGTTGTCTTGGATGAAGGCTTTGGCTTGACTGTGCTTGTTGACTTGCCGACATATGCATCCCATGTGGATTGATCTCCATAGAATACATTGCAATCAAGATTGCCGTTATAGCCGTTCAATCTTCCTGAGCTAGTCCACTGCCACATGCAGTAGAATTTCCACCACTTTACTTTTGGATGCGATCCGGCATTTGCCATATTATAGTTGTAATCAGTAGCATTATCTCTGTACTTAGCTACCCACAGGCCATAGTCTGCATTTGCAACGCTTGACCAATCATAAGAGTTAACTACTGATTCGCTCATATAAATTACAGGCTTAACTCCTGATCTTTGGTAAACTCTGTCTAGCCATGCTTTTGCATATGCTACGTTGTGTTTGTTTTCTGCTTCCCAGTCAAGAATAGGAATACCTTTGCCGAAATATCCTTTACAGTTATTGTAAAAATAATCAGCTTCACGGATAGCGTCGTTATTTGCTGTTGGTCTAGCAAAATGATAGAATCCAATCTTTTTTCCTAGCTTCAATGCTTGCTGAATAAATCCATCACAGCTTTTGTCAACATATCCAATGCCCTCTGTTGCTTTTGCAATTACAAAGTCGCATGGTACTTTTGATAGGTCAATTCCTCTTTGCCAATTTGAAATGTCAATACCGTTTAATGTCATTTTTCTCCTCCCGTATGTTTTTCCAGTTCCTTGATTCTCATCTCGTGATCATCTTTGTATTTGAACAGCGTATTTACACGCTCTGTCACAAGAATGAGTTGCTCTGATACCTTTTTCAACTGCTCTGTTTTCTCACCATTTTCCGTCATCATCTTTTTTGTGGTGTCACAGAAATCGTCAAGTTTCACGTTGATCTTTACGAAATTTTTTTCGATGTCCATCTGTCGATTCTTTTCTCGCTCTGCCTGTTCTTCCTGTCGCTTTTTGCCACCTGCAAAGGTGTTAATCAACGTACATGCAAGCGATGTCAAAGAAATGAGTAATGCGATGCTTACACTTGCTTCAGGAGTCATTTATTCACCCTTGTTATAGTTCGCCGAACTGATCTGTAAACATGCACCAATGCACGTTCCAAATGCCGAAATAGTTCCTGCAATTGCTTCCGCATAACTCCAACCCCAGATTTTGCCGAGCGTGATAATTAACGCTGAAAATGCGTTTGTTCCAACAAGTGCCACCCACTTAAGAGTGTCATATGTTTTATTAGAAAATACAATTTTTTTGACCACTTTTGCCACCATTTTTTTCCCTCTTTCTCAAATTGATTATACTCTAATTATTACCAAAAAAAAGGGCTTCTATGCCCTTTTTTCAATCGTAATTTTAACGTACATCATTCATAGGAATGCATCTATTTTCAAATTTCTTGTAAGCATCAAGATACCATTCTTTTTTATCTCCGTTATATGTAACTTCGTAATACATTCCATCATGTAAATCCGTACTCAATAGATACTTCCAGTTTTGAAGTGTCTTACACTTCCATACAATGTATGGTTCTTTATCTGTAAGTGCAATTTCTTTGTCACTCTTATCTAAATGTTCTTCAACATATCTTCTGACAACTCTTTTTGCAATAAAATCCATATTCATGTTATTTTTCTCCTCTTATTTTTGCTCGATAATGATTTTTCCGCTTTCTGCCTTCACTGTGATTTCTTTTTCGGGATCAATTCCAGATTCCTTTATGATCTTTTTTGAGATTGAAGCATTGTACGAATTGATCTTTACATCACCGCAAAGTGTTCTATACTTCATTTTTATAAGTTTCGCCATTTTTTACCTCTCTATTGTTTAAGCTTCTTCGTACTCCTCTTTGATTTGTTCCATGACCTCTTTGCCTTTTTCGTTGGCTTCTTTTTCCGTCTTGAAACAATTTCCACTCTTCCATATAGCATAGTCCTCAACAAATTCCCCAAACATACCGCAAATAGCTTGGTTGGTTCTTGCACTATAGCTCCAATATTGTTCGCCAAATTTAGGCTTCCAAGGTTTAGGAACTGGTACGAGTACACCACATAAAAGTCTGTCAACTATGGTTGATTGCTCTCTTCCCCATAAAGCAGCGTTTGAACTTACGGCGGAATAAACTCCATCATCTTCGATTCTGTACACATCTTTACTTTCTTGTTCACTATTAGGCTCTACAGTTCTGAACTCTTCACCTAGTTCTAATCCGAGCATTGCTGCAAATTGCTTGTAATAATTCATTGCTTTCTCCTTTTTTCTCCGTATAATATTTTTTCTAATGTATTAACCACCGAAATCATTCTATTCAAGATGCACTCGCCATTCTTAATATCTAGCTTGCATTTTGTACAAAGCTCCCCCTCACAGAATTGCAAATACAGTTTGTCTACCAAGAAATGCAATTCTTTTGCACACTCTTTTATTTCTTTGCTTTCGCTTACTTCACTTTTCATAACCGCACTTTCTTTCACTCCATGTTGGCAACTGCTCATCAAGCTTTTTTAATGCGCTTGTCAATTGATTAATAGTAACATTTACTGCACCGTTCAGCTTTTCACCTGTTGCATTAATCACAATAGGTGCATTTGCTTGAATTTGTAATGTATCTCCGACTTTCTGGAAAGATGCTCTTTCGCCTGTTTTTTCTTTAAATACTGCTATCCATTTCATAATTTGTTCTCGCTTTCTATAATTTTTCTAAAATATCTTGAATCTTGTTTATCTTGTTTCTGTAATAAACTTCTGATCTATGCGCTTTCTTTCTGCATTCAAATAGCTTTTCTGTGTACTTCTTTTGTTTATCTAGTAAATCTTTTTTTAATTCGCTGACTTCTTTATTCTGCAATAGTATTTTTGGGTTGTTTGAAAATACCCAATCGTTTAATACGTGATCACTCTCTTTTTTCATAATCTTTTATGTTCTTGATGTAATCTACTAAGTTGTAAATGAATATAATTAGTAGTGCCGGAATTGAAACTAGCATCATGATTAATGCAATTGTCATTTTTTGTAATAAATCACTTAGCATGGCTTTACATCCATCCTAGTTCTTTGCACTGTTTATTAATTGCTTCCAGTGTGTTCATATTTATTTTGTAAAATCCAATTCCGATTAGTTTTGCCCCTTTTTCAAAATAGATATAGTCTTCCTCAGAACGAGAATACTCAATTGTATTTGCATTTTCTATTTTGATGTAGCCACACTCTTCAAACATTTCTTTTGCGTTCATATTTTAATTTTTTCTCCTCTTTAAATATCTCCTTAACCTTGTCCCATCTTTCATCAAGCACCATATAACATGCTTCACATATGATTGACCATTTAATCAAGTACAAAAGTTCAAACGGAATATCTTTTCTGTTGTCGCTTCTGTTTTGACCTGCAGTCTTTTGCATGGTCATATGAATCAATTCATTCACATGTTCTTCTAATCCAACAGGATTTGCTGATCTTTGACCTTTTTCAAACATTTTCCATATATCATCCATCTTGCTTTTTGCTCCAATCTAATTTTTGACCGCATCCACTGCAATATAGACTTTGATAGCATTCTTCTTTGCATTCTTCCTCATATCCTAAAAAACTTGAACAATTTGGGCATTGGTATATATTTGTTTCTTTGCCATGTATTACATCTGTATATAATATCGGCTCTTTAGGTGTTTCTTTGTCTACTAACTCTTGCAATCTTTCCAAGCAATACCTTAATACAGGACGTATTGAAGCAGATGTGTATCTTGCATGTTTTGGATCAAGAGCATATTTTTTAACAGTTTCCAGTTTATCCTGATAATTATTCATAAATTCACCATTTCATCGTGTAGCACTTTCTAATGCTTTCATCATGTGCAACCAAATAATCAATATCTGTTTTTCTCAAAATATCTATCATTCGTTGCTTTGCTTCTGCCATTGTTTCGTTTTCTTTCATTGGCATGTCAATTTCAACCCATGCATGATATAAATTTTTTTCTTCTTTACTCATTTTCTGTACACCCCCAGTTCTGGATTCTCTGCGATTTCTTCCACTGTCGGTGGATAGTTCTTGTAGCTTTCCTGCAATACCGCACCCGCAAATATTGTGATCATTCCAATCACCAATACTGCACATCCCAGAACTTCAAACGCAACTTCGAAAAATGTTTTCATATTGCTTTTTTCCTTTCTTTTTTTCCTGCGGCTGCTTTCAGGTGAACCGCTAACCTTTTACAGTGCTTGTTAATGCATTTTGTTTCTATTTGAAACATTTAAAAGTTTAATATATCCATAAGTCTTGAGTCCTGCATCATGCTCTTTCTTCTGTCCTCACCGCTGACAAGTACAGGAAGGCACATCTCAATAATTCGGCTGTAGATTCTGGCTTTGCTCGTATCTTCTGCGTGGTGTAGGTCTGAATACTTCAGATTTGTTGTAATGATCATAGGTTTTCCGCTCCTATATCTTGCGTCAATGATGTTATATACAAGCTCGTTGACGTACTCCGTGTTTCGCTCGATTCCCAAATCATCAATAACTAAAAGATCAAACTCGTTCAGACTGTCCAGATAGTTCTGCTTCCCTTCATACATGCCCTGCAATGTATTGATGATACGTGCAAAGTTCGTGACAAGACACGGCACACCATGGTCAATCAATTCATTTGCAATGCATGATGCAAGAAACGTTTTTCCCGTTCCAACTCCACCAAACAGAATAAGCCCTTTTCCTGCTTTTCGGAACTCGTCAAATTTTCTAGCATAATTTTTGCACATGTCACTAGCCTTCTTTGATTTCTCGTCATCATGATCAAATCTGCATTTCTGAAGCTCTCTGTCAGGAAAGCCTGTATTCCTGTATCCTGCAATTCTTGCAAGTCTGTCCTGTTTCTTCTGCTCTGCTTCCTTCCTGTCTCTTTCTGCAATCAAGCATGAACACATCACCGGCACATATGCACCGAACGCCGACATCCATTTTCTTCGTGGCTCATGGCATTTCCTGCAAAAGATCATGTTTCCTTCGATATACTCAGATTTATCATCACACGTTTCTAGCATTCTCTTGGTTGCTTCTGTGGTTAGTTCGCCATTCTTAAAAATATCAGCTGTGCTTTTCATGCTGTCAGTCCTTCCTTCTGTCTTTAGTTATTCCTTATTAATTTCTTCTTCTGTAACTGTTGGCGCTGCATCATACTCTGTATATGTTTCTGTGCGTCTAAATAGCTTATTGTCTTCTCTGTATTCATAAACTACTTCAAACTTTGTGATCTCGCCAGAATATAGTGATTGATTCCATGATTCGATTGATTCTTTTACTTCTTTCTCACCAACTGGATATACCTTATCAATTTCGCCATCATCATAATAAACAATGATATCTGGACTTGTGCTAAATTCTTTCATGTTTTTTTATCTCCTTTGCTTTCGCAACATTATAATATCATTATATGATAACTATTACAATACCTTTTGTCGTATTTCGTTTCTTTTTGAAACTTTATTTACCGTAGAACATTTTCATAAGTTCTTCTTCAGATTCGTAGCCATTCTGGTCGTATTTCTTCTCTGGCTCTTCATTATGTTTCTGAGGCTTGAAACTGTCGTTTCTTTCCCATGTTCTAATACATGCTTTCCAGTCCTTAATGTGATTCTTACCTAGCATCCATCCTCTTGCACTGTAATAATCAATGAAATGCTGTGCGTCAATGTTGTTTCCTCTTTCTGTGCAATACTCCTGCACTTCCTCAACAGTAGGTGCCTTGAATTTTTCCTTTTTCTTCGGTGTGTTGTTGTTTCCCCCTATATTACTATCTATATTATTATCTAGAGTATTATCTAGAGTATTATTATCTAGAATATTAGGTAAACTTTGTTTAATACCCCCCGTTAAACTTTGTTTAATACCATGTGAACTTTGTTTACTACCCTGTTCAACTTTGTTTACTACCATTGACTTAGGTTTAAATGCTTGATACTCGCAAAACTTTACACCATTCACGATCTTTTCATACTTTGTGATATATCCTTTTTCAGCCAATGACTTTAGGCATTTTATACAGCTTTGCTTTGTTGAATTTGTCCAATCCGCAAGATACTGTAGACTGCCTGTGAACCTTGTCTCATCGTCCTGTGAGAATCCATATATGATCGCATACACAAGAAGCTCGTTTCCTTTCAGCCCTAGTCTTGTAACCATCCAACCGGATATGCTGATAAAGTTCTCGTCTTTTACTTTGCTCATGTTTTTATTTCCTTTCTTTTCTGTATCTTCAATCATGTGATTGCCTTTCTAACGAAAAAACTGCACAGCTTTAATAGTCCGCCCACTATCAAGCCATACAGTTCTCGTGTCTATTCAGTTTTTCCCCTGCTCAGCGGGGGCGGCCACTAAACAGACAATATAGTTTATTAACTACTCTCTAATATTATCATCACATTGTGATTAAATCAACACATTTTGTCAACTTTCGTTTCTTTTTGAAACCTGTACCGCTTGTAAGACACGCTCTCTCCAAACCGATTTTTTGCCGTTTCGAATGTCTCATCGAACTGGTATCCCTCTTCCCTCAACTCATATATTCGTGCTGACAGTCTTGTAATTCCTAGGTCTTGAAATGCTTCCATACTGCTGATGCTTCCGAACTTCTGAATGTAGAATACAATCTTCTCACGCTGATTCATTGCATATCCTTCCTTGTGACGATCTTTATAGTAAGCTCAGGATACCGATACTCGAACAGTTTTTGCTTTAACCGAAATACGTCCGTAATTACCGATATAGAGCCTTTTACATCTTCAATGATAGTTTTATCATTCTCGGCTAGAATGTACCTGAAATCGGCTTTATATACGGTTTTACGCCATGTCTTGCCATTCTTTCGAAATAATGGTATAAGCTCATACTCCGGCTGCAGTTCCAGATCACGAATAACCCCTGCACACTCCATCATCTTGAGCTGTGCATACCGTTCAGCTTCAAGTTTTGAATCAAACTTGATTCCATCTATAAATGTCTTTTTATTGTGATATTTTCTCATAGATACGACTTTCCAAATATATTTCTAAATTTTTCTTTGTTCCATCCGTATGTCTGCATGGCTATATGCTGTCCGTATTTCTTCAAGTAAGCGTCAAAATCGTGTCCGTTAATGCAATGCACGCCGTAACTGCTCATGTTGTGATCTTCCGGCCTAATGAACACTACAAGTCCATATTCAATTGATTTCTGCCTGTTTGCCGTACCAAAAAAGATTTCATGCCGTACAAGTCCATTCATGCGCTGTGATGCCCATTTGTATAAATGATCGTTGCTGTAAAACACTCCTGCCGGAATTATGCATTTTTCCATTTTATTTTCCCTCTATAAATTTCAATCTTTCCACTTCAGTTTTAGTCAGTGTAGGTATTCCCATTTCTTCGCAATCACTAATCAAACCGTCCAGTAGAACGGTAAACTCTTTAGAATCCATGCATGAACTACCTTTATAAATTTTGTAATGCGTAAATTCCTTGCCGTTCACCGTTCCGCTGCCGATTTCATCAAAGTATTTGAAATATCCGGTTAAATCAATGCTGCTTTGAACGCTGATAACCTCATACACGCCGTACCGCTCTAGCATCATTTTGTGCATAGTGTCATTGTCTGTCTTCAATGCACTAGCTAACTCATGTAGCAGTACCCAATAGTAAGCGTTTTGTGTCAGCGTCCGCTTTGCTTTCTTTTCCTTGATTTCAAATATCTTTTCTCTGTCCTGCTGGAATAGCCATTGTATGATCTTTTCAGCATTTCCAATCATTTAATCACCCCTAAAAAGGTAAATCTTCATCGTCAATGCCTGCCGGATATTCACTGTATGCGTCCTGCTTTGGTGCTTCCTGCGTCTGTTCTTTCCTGTCCTGCATAAACTCTACCGTGTGCGCTAAAATCTCTGTAATATAGCGCTTTTGCCCGCTATTATCTGTATAATTCCGTGTGCTGATACTTCCCTCAATGCCTACTCTATCGCCCTTGTGTACGTAGCTAGCTAGCAATTCCGCTGCCTTATCCCATGCCACGCAAGGAATAAAATCTGCTCCGGCATCTTTTCCCCTGCGGTTTACTGCAATCGTGAAGGAAACAACGCTTTTACCGCTCTGTGTTTTCCGCATTTCAATATCTTTTGTTACTCTACCAACAATTAAACATTTGTTCATTTTTCTGCATTCTCCATATATTGTTCAATCAATTCCCATGTCATTTTCTCGTTTACAGGGCTGTCAATAAATTTCCTGATGCCATCCCTTAGATGTAGTATCTTCAAGAATTTTGCATCAACTCCGTAACTTTGCATCAGTCCAATTCTGTATAAGTTCAGCTGATATGCGATTTTTTCCTTGTTTAATGCGCTCACTGTTTTAATATCCGCAATGCCAGTTTCACCATCCATCAGTATTGTCATGTCCAACCGTCCGCATGCTATCGGAAAATCATCCTTGAAAATCACAATCGGAAGTTCACTGTCCAGAACCTCGAACCCATATTGTTTCTGCAAAAACTTAAAGTTCCGCACTGCTTCTCTTCCATCATCATAGCCAGAAACATTAAAGTTCTCGATTGCCTTATGTACTTCCGTGCCTCTTTGAGCCGCATTACTCAACACGGCAGGCGGTACATTTGCATAATCATTTCTATACTTAACGCCAAGAATCTGTGTGACACTTGGCAACATAAGTCCATCATACAGATATGTATGAGTTTCATCGAAGTATTCAAGCGTACCGCCTTTAATGCTGAATGTTTCCATCATTTCACCGTGATGCGGATGGATGGTTTCACTTTTGAGATTTTGGCGTACAAGTCATAAATATCAGGATTTTCTTCCTTGAATTTCTTGCTGTCAAACTTTTCTGCGTCATGTTCTGGAATAAATGCGATTTTCAAAAACTCGTTGTCAATCTTTATTACTCCATTCTTCTGCATAGCATCGAGAATTTCATTCTTCATATTTTCCTGCTGTTTCTTGATTTCTTTTGCCTGCTTCTCAAGGCTGATGATTCTCTCGCATACTTCTTCAGAAAATGCAACGTCTGAGCCTGTTCTTTCGATAATATTATTCATTTTCACTGTCCTCGACTTCCTGATGAGAATATTTGTCCGTTACTTTGTGCATACAATTGTACTTATCACCAAAAGCTTCAGTAATAAACTCGTAAGTGTCTGAGTCTTTCGCAACAGTTGTCTTACATAAAACCATGTAAAAGTCATTCATTCCATCAATACATACAATGTCACCTTTCTTGATGTATGTGATCATCGGCGCACAGGCAAGAACTTGTCCGCCATCCAAACCAGAACAATAAATCAAATCAATAAATTCAGTCATGTTTTTCCACCTTTCTCTTTGAAATAATTTTTCCAATCAATTCTGAAGCCTTTGTCATTGTCATATCTTCCAACTTCTCAATGCCGTTCATCTTTAACAGCTTGTCAAGATTCTCACCGGTATAATTGTTAGCAAGAATCTCAACCTGTTTCGGACTTGCCTTTCTTTCTTCACTGTTAGTTGCTTCTTCATCATTGCCGCCCGTATCTTCCTCTGTTGCCATGCCAAGGAATGCACCCAATGAGTAACGCTTGCGGTATGTGATCTCTGCACCCTCATCCTGCAATTTTGCATCTTCCTTTACATCAAACGGATAAGTGTTGGTTTCAAATACGTGTCCTGTCTTGTGAACAAGAATGCACTTAACACCACACACACCGTTTTCATCAAGCCCGATAGGCTGTAGCAATGCAAAGTTCTGATTTTCCTTGATTTTGTTTAAGATGTTGTCTAATGGCACATAATTAAATGCCTTGCTCATCCATTCTCCTGTATTCCGGTTCTTCACGGAATATTTGACCTGTGCTGACTTTTCAAGTCCTTTCAACTGGTTGACCAGCTCGATCAAATCTGCTGCAATTTCTGGTGTAATGTTTTCAAATCCCTTCATTTTTCTTAATTTCCTTTCTTTTTGAAACATCCAATTCGTACTGTTCAATAATTTTGCTTAATTCTTCTGCGTGACCGCTTTCTACGATTTCTGCTACGATTTCATACATTTTTTCAGCTCCCAATAATCAAATTCGCATTTTCATACCCAAATACATTGCAGAACGCTTTGACAAGCTGTGTAGAAGGATTGTGCGTTCCCTGCTCGATGCATGCATAATGGCTTGTAGATATTTTTAACATCTCTGCCACGTCCCTTTGCGTGAGTCCTTTAGAAGTCCTGAAGGCTTTTAGTTCTGCTCTTCTCACTGTGTGCCCCCCTTTCTGCTCTTACATTATAAACCCATATCATCAAATTGCAATTACTTTTCATCGAAACACGATTATTTTTTTATTGTTTCAAATAGCAACGTTATGTTATCATCGAAATATAAACTTTTTTAGGTGGTGTAGAATAATGATCAACAATAAAACAATCGGAAGGAAACTCAAAGAACTGCGGAACTCTCGTGGTCTAAGACAATCTGAACTTGCTGATCTTGTCGGGCTTTCAAGACCTGCCATATCAAATATCGAATCTGGGAAGCGTTCGCTCACCTTATCAACCTTGAAACGCTTTTGCGAGGTTTACGGCATTGATATATCTTACTTTGGAATTGATACAACAAGCTATGACGAAGCGGCAGACCTCACACTGCGCATCGAGTCTCTGTTTCACGATCTTCCAGAGTCTGAAAAGGATGAGCTGTATCTGAAGATAATGAAACTGTACCTAGACAGCAAGAATGTTTCTGATTGAAACACTCTGTCGAAAAAAAAGAATTGTCTAACTCATATTCAATTTTGAGATTTTCCTGTTCAGCATAAAGATTAAACAACAACGAATATATTTTTTCTGCGTCCATATTTTCACCGCCCCTCATCGGCTAGTATGGACTGCTTTTTTTATTTTCAAACAAACGGAGGTATTTTTATGAGAAAAAATCTGCGAGTGGCAGGATATGCCCGTGTATCTACCGATGAACAAAAGAAATACGGATATTCAATACAGGCTCAGACTGAAGAAATAACGCAATGGTGCAACGACAATGATCATGCCCTGCAACATATCTACATTGACGAGGGCTACTCAGCAAGCAACATGAAACGCCCACAACTTCAAGCCATGCTGTCAAACCTTCGTGATCTTGATGCAATAGCTTTCACACGTCTTGACCGTCTGTCACGTAACGTTCTTGAAGCAAACAAAATGCTTGAATTGCTCCAACAGAACAATGTTGCCATGATCTCCATATGTGAGGACGATATCAACACGTCCACTGCAAACGGCTTGTTTATGTTCAACCTGAAAGTCAACCTTGCAGAACATGAATTAAAAAAAGGCTCTGAGCGCATCAAAGCCGTATTTGAATACAAGATTGCACAAGGACAACCTATCACTGGCAATGTTCCTTTCGGCTACAAAATCACCACGGAAAACGGTAATAAACGCATTGTGATTGACAATTCAAAGGCACCAATCGTGAAAGACATTTTCGAATCATTTCTCCTGCATCAATCAGTCCATCACACTGTTGAATACGTAAATAATAAATACGGACTGTCTCGACCTTACATGTCCTACATGCACATATTAAAGAATGAATTTTATGCCGGCTCATACCGTGGCAATTCCAATTACGCCGAACCATACATCACACGAGAAACATACAATGCCGTTCAGACCGCATTACAAGCCAATATACGCACAGGAATACAACGCCATGTATATTTATTCACTGGACTGTTAAGATGCCCAGAATGCCGTTCTAAGTTGGTTGGAGTGAGCCATCCAAAAGGTGGCAAGCGATATTATTACTATAGATGTAACAATGCCCACTCAGTGCATACATGCACCCACAAAAAGCACTATGCTGAACTGTCAACGGAAAGATATCTCTTGTCTAATCTTGACGATCTTTTGAAAAACCATATAGCTACAATATCAAGCATCACGTCTGAAACAAAAGACACAACTGAAAAGGAATTAAAAGAACTAAGAAAAGAACTTGATAATCTGAATTATATCTTCATCAAGAAACGTATGCCTGTAAATACCTATGAACGTCTGTACGCTGAGACGGAAGACAAAATAAAAAGGCTTGAATCTTTCAAACCTCAAAGCACTGATCATCTTAACCAATTTTTGAACAGCGGTTGGCGCTCAATATATGACAACCTCACACGTGAGAATAAACGCACACTGTGGCGAAATGTACTTGATTCTGTTCACGTTTCCCCTGATGGAATAGAAGTTTTCTTCAAATAAAAAGCAGACATTTCTGCCTGCCCTTTAATAGAAGAACGATATACAGATATCAAATTCTGCACCTATAATATACACCAATCAATCACCGAATGCAAACGGTGATTTTTTCTTTACTAACATTATGTGGCCTGTAGGCTATGACAAGTTAGTATAGAATTTTACGCATAAAAAAAGCCCGCCGAACACTCCGACAGGCTAAACAAAGAAAGCGGTGAACATGAAAACACCACGTTCCTAGTATATCATGATTTTGCTCAATATCCAACCACTCTCGTGATGTAAATTGCATTTTCGGCTGAATACGTTGAGCCGTTATTCTTCAGCGTGATCTGATAATTCTGGTTGAATGTGATCATTGACCCCGACACACTCACAAGAGCAAACTTTGCATAGTCGTAATCCGCAATATAATGAATCGTTCCCAGATGCACAAGTTTGTTGTTTGGGTTGAACACCTTCACGCTGCCACATGCATTATCTCCGGAAGACCTGTAGAATATCTCAATATACGTGTAGTTTTCCACACTGTCTGATAATGTGACAGTTCCTGCCGTACCGCTTGCGCTGTTGTAAAGCACCTGACCATTAAGGCAAACGCCGTTCACTTCAAGACTGTTATTGTACTTTGGAAAGCAATTTACACCGAAGCTGTATTTCTTGATGTCAGTGTACGTAATTGGGATGCCCTTTGCAAGAATCAGATTGTATGTTGTTTTTCCTATCCGGTCGGAAACTTCAACCTGAACATTCCACTCGAACTTGTTATCAGCCGTGAAATTAACATCCACATTGTTCTGAATGGTTGCATAACTTCCATATGAACTTTCAGAAACCTTCTTTGTTCGATACCTGATTGTGACTGTATTCTTGCCACCGATTGATGCATAATTCGCATTAACGTTCAGAACACTTTCTGAGTAATAATTGTTTTTACGATTAAGTTTAATAATGGCACTTGGCAAACTCCAATCATACACAAGCACCGTGATTTTTCTGATGCCCTCATTTCCCCTTGAATCAACGATTTTGACGGTCACTTCCGTGTCGTATGATACATTTACCACACCGACATTGATTGTGCCTGTAGAGCCGTTTAAACTGCCTGTATACGCATTACCATTTACAACAGCAGTAATTGATTTCAGCGTGGCACTGTTTAATGCCTGCGCATTGCTTACGCTGATTTTCAATGTCGAGTTATTCCTGATAATGTACTGATTGTTTTCTGTGATTGCAACCGTTTTAGAATTTGAATCATCATACGAAACATCAAATGTCGGATTAGAATTTACTACATGTGCAATGATTGCACAGCTTGACGTACCTATAACCGTACTGCCACTGTACGTTGTAACAACAATTTCGCCTGTCATTTCGTTGCTGTTTGGCATTTGTGCATACAGATTTGATGCGATCTTGTCCGTATCCAATGAAATGTTATCCGTTACGCCAGTGCCGATTGTATAGCTGTATGAACCCAATTTCAGCACCACTGTATGCGTAAATACTGTTGACTTGCGGTTCATATGAACGACGATCGTATCTCCGATATTAAAGTTTGGAGAATTGTTCGGCCATGTGTTCAGACTCGGCTGTGATGCTCTGCCAATATCGGGAAGGCTCCAACTTCCAGAACCTTTGCAGTTTACGCTCGTAACATAAATTGCACACTCTGCATATGCTGTGAAACTCTTTGCACCGTTGCTGTCATGCCCGATTGCAAGCTCTCCAGATGCCACAACCGTTCCAGTGTATAACTTAATTCTAGTGTTTGATTGATAAACAACAGTGCCGTTTACAGTGCATTTGAAAGGGCCTGCCATGTACCAATAGCCAGACTTGATTCCTGCACCCTTCAACGTCCATGAGATAACCGACTGATTGTTTACGGTGCTTTGACTTTTTAATGACCAGTCAAACTGTAAACATGCACCATCATACGCTGATGTTTTGAATGTTCCTGATGTAGCCATATCACACCCCCACTATGCCGATGCCATCATTTGTAACAGTATCTCCATCTTTTACTGTAATCGGAATAAACCGTGCTTTATTGCACAACGTGATCTCTTCCTCAATAACAGATTTTTTCTGATGGAACTCGTCACCTGAAACCCAGAACGTTTTTGCTCCTGTGCGGTCATATCCTGCAAAACCAACTGAATTATTGACCACAAGATATGAACCGTCAAGCCCATACATAATCAATCCGTTTTTGTCGAGCTTTGCAATCAAATTATTCGCTTCATCGTATACCTCAATCTGTCCGTTCTGGTTAAGGTTTGAGCCTAGTTTCAACGTTCCACCCTTGATCATATCAGCAACAAGATTGACAACGTTGATATGTTGCATATTCAGCGTATTATCAATCGTCCATGCACTCTCGAATGTGCCATTGATTCCTGTGCTTGAAAAAGCAATCCCACCACTGTTAATCATAATAACGTGGTGCGCTTCTCCCTTTGGCAATGCATCAACAACAAGAATTTTATCGCCTTCATACACTACATAAGAATTGCCAAGCATGCCTAGAATTGTTTCCTGAGCATGTTGAATTGCATTTGAAAACACAACCTGTAAAGCAGAATTGTTCTGCTCTACGCTCTGCTGAATTGTTGAATTTACTGTACCCATCAAGTTAGAAACTTTCTGCTGAAAATTCCCAAATTCAAGTTCTGTATACTTCCCAAGAATGCAATCATAGTCATACGAAATGACATGTGTCACGATGTCAATACCCATCGGCTCGTCAATAACTTCGATTGTATCACCTATATCCGTCAGTTTTTCAAGATTAGCCTTGAGTGTATAATTCACTTTTGGCACGCAATTCTCGTCAACGTATGCCTGCCCCTGCTTTCTCAAATCCTCAATAAGTGCATTGTTGTATGCTGTTTCATCAAGATGCCCTTCTGTATCTTTGTACAGGTCTTGATCGATATTCTGATTGAAAGATACAACCTTTGTAAATGGAATATCATACTGTGTCTTGCTGTAAAGATAGACTTCATCCAACAACAAGCCATCTTTGCCGACTGGCATGAGTTTTGTAACAACATTATCCCAGTTTGCCGTACATGTCATTTCTTTCAGATTCTTTTTGTACCTGACAGTCACACCATTATCACGCCCAATCGTGCTCATGATTCCGAACCTGTAATTGTCACGTACAAGGTGCCCACCCCAACGCTCCAGAACTGTGCTAAAAGCGTCATACAGCGATGTTCTCACGCACCTGTATGAATTTACCTCTGCAATATCAGACACCGTCTGAAACGGACTAGGATTGTCCGTGGCACTGTTCAAATGATCTAGCGCATCGTTGCAATTCTTATCGACAACATAGCTATCTGCAATCACATAGTTTTCTGCATCATATGAGATATGCTGTGCCTTGATTGTGATCTTGTGTTTTGTCGTTTCTGGATTTTTAATGCGAAATGCCTGTGCGCCCTGTGGAGTATCTGCAACGATAATCCTGTTTGCTGTCAAAAGATCAACATAAGAAATGTCCGCTTCAACCGTCAAATAAAATTTGCCGTTATCTTCCTTGTGAACTTTTGCTTTGAATGGCTGAATAACTGCATCGCCGTTGCTTGAAAAATCTGTGTCTGTTGTTCCAAACAATTTTATCATAATTTTACCTCGCTTAAATTATACAAAAAAAGGCGCTCATTGCGCCTGTTTTTTTTATTCTGATAACGCTTTTTCTACAGCATCATGCCATCTCTTAGGCACTTCTTCCAGTGTCATGCGGTTCATTGCGATTTGTCTTACGTACCATTTAACCATGATTATTCGCCCCCTACGATTTCTGCAAGTGAAGCAATTGCTTCATTGATAGCAGTGATGTCTGCTGTATTCTGCTCTACCAGCTTTCGTGTAGTCTTTTCTTCGAGAATGATTTCTAGAATACTTGTATCTGTATTGAATGTGATTCTGTTTCCTAATACGTAGCCTTTGTAACTTGCTACCTTTTCATCCAAATCGTTGAATACGTTAACTTCTTCTGTGTTGGATTCTGTAAGTCTGTTCTTTGCATCTTCAAATGCCATGTTTTCGATGCTAAAGATAACGCTTGATTCTTTGTTTTCGTAAGAAGCAATAGTAATTTCTGAGTTGTCCTTTAAAATAATTTTCATTTTGATTTCTCCTTGTTAAGATGTACGCTCCCAAATGTAAACGGCTAGGTATGGCTGCATACTTGATGCTCCATCAGTATTTCCTGCAATTCGTGCGGCGTATGCATTTTGTCTGCTTTCTTGAGTTGCTTTTGATACGTTGTAAGTCCAGTCACTAGTCCATGCACCAACATCCTTTATATTCATAGTGAATCCTGTTCCGTATGGACCAACTCTTGCTACCATAGCTCCACTGGAGTGGCTATGAGAAGCACTTCCTCCTGTTGAACCTAGTGGGTATTCGGAGTTTGCACCAATCAAGCACCTTCCATCAGCAGTTTTCTTCCATGTTCCGCCCCATGCTGTCTGAGGGTTGAAAGTAGAACTTGTACTGATGTAGATTGAGCCGACTGGATGCTGTGAATTGTTAACCCATCCTTTTATTTTTCCCCAGAAATATGTGAGTCCTGTCTGATCTAAATATTTAGCCATGATTCCTCCTAACTACCGACAATTTCGTCGATTTCATAATTGCTAATTGCCGAGATACTTGTTGCGCTCAGATTATCCAATTTAGTTTTATCAGACGAAGACATCAATCCATTTGTATACTGTGTCGCAACTCCATATGTTGTATTGTTATCCTGCTGAGTAAACGTAAACTTTGTTCCGTCTAGTGCCGTTGCTGTAAATGTCGTTCCTGATCTTGTAATGCTTTTGATTGCCTTTGACTGATCATAGTTTGCAACGTTTCCTAGACCTACTTGCACTTTCGTGACTCCATGTGGATTTCTTTCATTGCTTATATGGTTTCTGGCTGTAGAATCCTTGACATTGCATGTTGTACCACTAGGGAGTTTGATACTTGATATATCAGCCATTCAAGCAACCCCCTTTATTTTGTTGTAATCGTTGCGTTTGTTCCTGTAAACGCTGGTGCGGATGCACTAGCAGACTTAATGCCTGTTGCAACCGTTAACTCTTCTCCTTTTGTTGGCAATGAACCTGCTGAGAATCCCAATGTTAAAGTCTCATTGTCAACCGTTGCCGTGAAATTTGGTAATGTGCCTACACCAGTGATTGGTGCAACCTTCGCTGTGTTTACAGCAACAGAAACAGTCGGTGCGGAAACTGAACCTGCCGGTGTATATGATGCACTCGCAGAATCCTTGAATGCCAGTCCCTTGAGACTGCCTGTACTACCAAATTCATGCCACTTTTTGTCTGATGTAGACCATACAAATTCAAGCTGTCCGTAAATTACAACGTCACCGTTTGATGGCGTATAATCTGCTTCATTGATCTTGATTGGTGATGTGCTAGAGCCATTCGCAAGTGCCGTTGTTGTAACTCCTGCGTAATGCATAGCACCTGTTCCAGATCCTTTGAGCATGCTAATGTCATTTCTTGCTGTTGCATCTTTGATGTCGTAAGTGACTCCACTAGGTAATGTGATTTCTGAAATATCTGCCATTTTTATTTTCCTCCTATAATCAGATTTTCTTTGCTAACAGTATACGTCGTACCGCTGTCCCATTTCAACCTGTCTTCACGTGATACGTGTATATCTTCATTTTTTGCATGTATGTTTATTTCACTGTTCAAATTTTCAAATTCTTTTTTTGCTTCGCTTGCGCTCTCAATATCATAATCTGCAAGCGATTTGCTTCCTTTTACTTCAACATTGTTGATTTTAGGAATATTTTCTAATTCGTTATAATTGTCTGTCCCATCTGCCCCAATAACTGAAACGCTATCCATTTTTACGGTTAAATAGTCATCGTCCGCAAGCATGATAATTTTGTAAACATCCATGCTTTACACCCCTTTTTCGGTATCACCTGCGAACGTGACTTCTTCCGTGATAATCAGCTTGCCTACAAAAGTCTGATGTATCTGGTCACCTCTGATAAGCTCAATGTCATAATAATAAGTCCCATAATCAACGTTGTCTGTATCTTCCGGCATAATAGAGAATGAATATACATTTCCGCGTTTAGTTATCGTTCCATCAGTCAGTTTTTTCTGAATGATAATTTTACTCGCAGATGTATTTGCTTTTACCGTGAAAGTAATTTGAGTAAATTCTTTGCTTACCTCTGTATCGTTTGCATCACGAACGGTAAAATGAATATTTCTAATGTCCCCTCTAGGCATTCTAATATGTTCCATGCATTACACCCCCGTTATAGAATCTATCTCCGCATTTGTGATTGTCTCAAACGTTGCCCATACGGAATCATAATCGGTGTTGCTTTTCTTTTTCAAGAACTGTCCTGCAATTCCTCCAGAAGGAATGCCACTGCCTTTGTCTCCCTTTGCACCATTTGTCACCGTGAAAGTGGACGTTGTACCATCATTAAACCGGATTGTGTAAGTGTCTACAAGCCCACTTGTGCTAGTTTTTTTGATTTCCTTGATGCTCTGTCCTTCCTGACCTTTCAGCATCAATATTTTTACGATCGGTTTTCTGAAATATTCGCTCATCTTGTCACATCACTTTCTATTTTCAGTGCTCCATTGAGGATGGTAAATACATCCCCGTTCAGTTCGATTGACAGGTCATAATAATACATTCCTGTCTCAAGATTTTTCGTGTCCTCTGGTGCAATACGAACAATGTAATACAGCTTTGTGCCGTCCTGCTTTGCAAAATTGATTCCCTTTTCTAATTCCTTATGGAACAATGAGTCATCATCGTCAAAATTCGTTTTGCATGTAAAATCTACCTTTTCTAATTTCTGCGGTGCTTCGTCAAACTCAACTTCAAATGCAAAGCTCAACGTGTCACCCTTGATCATTTCAAGATTCGTCTTTTCCATTAAATCCACCTCGACAGCTTTTCAAACGCAATATATGTAAGCTGACCATCCCATGACACGGAATTAGGCCCAACTTTCAGTATAAATTTGTCATAATTGCCGACAACATATCGGTTCATCAATACATCGTCATTATACGCTTCAAGCCTTTCTGTGTCTATTGTGATAGCGGATGATGTACTTAAATCAATCCGAAACAACTGCACACCATTCAACGACAGATTGATTGTTCCTGAACCCTTAATATGAATAATAGGTTTTGAAACATAATTGCCGTTATTTCTTACTGTGATAGCACTTGTCGGATTGCTGAACACCTTCATTTTTTCGATTGTACTGTACTTGAACGGCTGCACATGATACGTGATCTCAGCCGTTCTGAATCTCATAAGGCGCTCATAATCGACAGCATCAAGAATGTCGTATCTGTAATATCTTTCTGGTTCATTTGAAAACGTGACTGTTCCGCTCGTATTAAAGAACGGAATAATATCATCAATGTCATAATCTCCAAACAGACCGATTTTCATTTTTTTGTCGTACGCTGAATATCCAAGCCTTGTTATCACATCACCGTCACGCCCGTCTATCTGCTCAATACTCGTTCGCATCAATGGTTTTGTAATCGGTGGCAATTCCTGAATCAGCAATCCTTTTAAATATCGGCTGTCAATTCCATTTTGAATAACGTAATTTCTCATATTTTCTCCGCCTTAATTGTATATCAACTTTGTAACAGTTTTATCAACAAAGTGTCCCATTTCTTCATCATCCATTTCAATCTTGACCTGTGACAATGCATCCTTGAATGCCTCAACCATAGCATTGTAGCTTCTTCCACCACTTGTTGAAATACTGCCATTAACGTTGAATGCGTCAGACATGCCATTTGCCAGTGCTTCAGTCTGATTGATTAACTCTGGGCTTGCCTTTCTCAAAGAATCACTCAAACCTTCCACCATGTCAGGCATCCAGCTCTCGTATTCAGCCAATGGCCCTTCGTCCGGTCTTGAGAAATGAAGAAATGACTTGATTTTATCTGCTACACCGCTTACCGCATCTGTAACATAATGAATCGCATTTTTGATGCCGTTTGCGATACCCTGAACCATGTCAACACCCCAGTTATACAGCTTATTAGGAAGGTTTTTAATGCCGTTAATGATAGTTGTAGCAACATTGCCAATAGTTCCGCCCAGATTGCCAATCATGGACGCAATTCCGCTAATGAGCGAGCCTATAATCTGTCCGCCCATTGCTAGGATTTGTGGCAAGTTTTGCGTCATAACCTGCACGAATGTTGTAATCAATCTAGGCGTGTATGCAATCAACTGCGGCAATGCACTAACAATCCCGTTAATTAGCGCAACTAGAATCTGAATGCCTGCATTTATGACCATAGGAAGATTAGAAAGTAGCGTTGCTTCAATGGTTGCGACAATAGTAGGCAACATGGCAATAAGTTGTGGCAATGCTTCAGTAATACCATTAATTAAAGCTACTAACAACTGCACACCTGCTTCAATGATAGCAGGAAAATTAGCAATTAGTGTATCAACGGTCTGCTGAATAATCGTAGGTAACATAGCGATCAACTGCGGCAATGCGTTTGTAATGCCTTGAATCAGTGACGTAAGCATCTGCAATCCTGCATTGATAAATTCCGGTAACATGGTAATCATAGCCTGTACAATCTGCATAATACCATCTGTAATAACAGGCATCATCTGCGGCAATACTTCAAGCACCGTTTGAATCAGTGAAGTGACCGCATCAATTAGAATAGGCAATGTATCACTCAATAGCGGTGGGATTTCCTGCACTAGCTTAGGAACTACCGTTTGCAGTAATTCACTTGTCACCTGTGCCATGCCTTTAATGATCTGCTGAACCCTTGGAATCATGTTATCAGCCACGGCAACTACACTGTTTACAAGATTATCAATCAATTCACCAAAATTAGCGTTATCATCTGCCATTCCGGTTAGTAAGTTCTGCCAAGCAGCTTTCATGGAGTTAGTAGAACCTTCAAGCGTTGAAGCGGCTTCTAGTGATGTTGTGCCTGTAATACCTATTTCCTGCTGCGTAACGTGAATTGCTTCAATGATCTTATCAAACGGAACATCTTTAACAGTTTGCGCCGTTACCTTTACTGAATCGCCTAAAACGCCTGAATCATTAATCAATCTAGCCATTTCAGACTGAGTACCGCTATAGCCTAGCTTCAAGTTATCCAGCATTGTATAGTTATCTTTTGCAAAGCCTTGATATGCGTTCTGAATCATGGTCATGTTAGTACCCATCTTATTAGCATTATCAGCCATATCAATCATTGCTATGTTAGCAACGTCTGCCGCCTTTGCAGTATCGCCATTCAAGCCCTGTAACAAGGTTGCTGAAAAGCCTGTAACCTGTTCCATGTACTGATTAGCGCTCATTCCTGCCGTTTCATAGGCATTTGCGGCGTATTCCTGTACCTTTGCGGATGCATCACCGAAAAGAGTATCAACGCCGCCTACAAGCTGTTCATAGTTTGAATAGCTTGCATAAGCCTGTTTACCTACATCTATGAAAGCACTGCCTAATTTTTTCAAGCCGTCAAGTGCCGCATGAATGGCATCAGTAGCAAGATTTGAAAGAACACCCTTCATCACGGTAAAACCGCCGTTTGACGCTTGTTCAGCCTGCTTCCCGCTTTCTTCTGCTTCTTTGCCTAAATTATCAAGTGCTTTAGCCGTCTGATTAGCTTGCGTTTCAGCGTTGGCGGTCTTGATCTTCATATCATTCAGCGCTTTGCCTTGTGCATCATAGGTTTTTGTGCTTTTGTCTACTTCCTGTGCTAAATCGTTGACAACTTTTTTCTGATCTTGGTATTCTTTCGATGTTTCACCGTACTTTGCCTTGATTTCATCAAGTTTTGCTTTTTCTTGATTGTATCTGTCTAATAATGCATTGTGTGCCGTGCCTGCTCTGTCATATTCAGCCTGCATTGTAGGCAACTGACTTTTTAACGATGATAGCGCCGTTTTCTGCGTGTCTAGTGCCTTTTTTAGTTGTTCAGCCGATTGTGCTAGTTCTTCCTGTGATCTTGAACCTGCTTCAAAACCGGATGATGTAGCTTTCATTTCAGAGCTGACAACCTTTAAACTTTGCGTGATCTGTGACAAAGCACATCTATATTCACTCTCACCTGTTAGCTTGATTGAACCGCCAAAACCTGCCATGCTTTCACCCCCCTTATTAGAACCATTCTTCTTCTTTCTGCGTTTTTTCGTATGCTTCTGCATATGTCATGTTTGCTGCACGTAACCGCATTTCTAAATCCCAATCATCTTTATAATGACTGTACAATTTATTGAATAGCGTTAATGTCAGCCGCCCTACCTCATGGAACGACATATTCAATTTCGTTTTCCCGATGAAATAGAACCATGTAAAATCAATCGGTTCCGGTTCCTCGGCATCATCGGGAATTATGCGTTTTTTTCGTTACTTTTCGTGCTTTCAACAACGGTATTATTCATCACTTTTGTTGCGTTCAAAAGTCCATATTCTGTGATGATTCTTCCAACCTGCTTCAGCGTCAGCGGCTTTGTATCTGTTCCCTGTTCTTCATTCTGGATGTCAATTCCTTCATTTATCATTTCACAGAAACCAAAAATAACCGCCTTTGCGTTTGGCTCTCCGCCTTCTCCTTCTGTCAGATTGCCCCATTTTTCAAGCGTTCCGTACTTTTCCTGAATTGCTTCCATTACGTTAAGGTTGAATACAACTGGATAATTCTTTCCGTTAAGCGTGATCTTTCCTTCAATGTCTTTCATTTCATTTTCCCTCTTTTCTTATAAAATAGGGACGGTTTTTATACCGTCCCATGTTTCGCTAATTAGACGGACGCTTTCATCAGTCCTTCAAGATATGTAATTGCTTCTGCCTGTGTTGCAAATGTCTGTGTCTTTGACCAGTCACCATTAGCAAGCGTTGATACTGTCCCTTCAAGTTCAGACGTTGTAAATTCAGTGCTTTCACCCTTTGTCTTATCATCCTGTGACGGTTCACTAAACTTCACCTTGCAAAGAAACTCAGCCTTGTACTTACGAACGCCGTTTACCATCTTCACAACAACTCTGCCGAGTCCTACATAAGGCGCTGTATCGTTTGCATTGCGTACCATTTCGCCGCCTTCCTCTTCTACTGTATGCCCTAGCAAGTCAGCCATTGTCTGAGTATCTTCTTCATCAATGCCAATAGTTACCGTGCCGCTCTGAAATGCCGTGTCACTCTCTGCAAGTACATCATCTGCATACAGTTTAGCGGAACTAGTAGAAATATTAACCTTGCATGAAACGGCCTTAGCAGGCTTCTTAGCGCCTGCATACTTTGCTGTTCCGTCCTCTGTTTCTGTCAACTTAGAATATCTAAAATTGTTTAATCCGATCTTTGCCATTTTATTTTTCCTCCCTTAAAATCGCAAAACATAATGTTTTATGATAGTAACCTGTATCAGTTTCGTACATGTCAGCGGATGATCTGCTAGGTTGCCATACAAAATCATTTGCTTTCAATAGTGATTTTACGCTTTTCACGATATTGGTATAATCGCCTTTTGAATATATATCAAAGTCGTAATAATCCACATATCCTAGCAGTTCATCATCACCACTATATGAACTGTCTGCATCTGTCTGCATATAGGTTATATACGGTTCTCCATGTCCCTCATAATACAGGAATGATACCGGAACGCTTACGCCGTCAACGGTAAAATCTTTGAATAATGTTTCAATCAATTCATTCATCAATCAGTCCCCCACTTGCCTTTTTCTGTGCTTCACGCATGGCCTGTTCAATCTGATTTTTTTTAAATGACTTTCTGAGAAACGGCTGCTTTTTAAATGGTAAATTGCTTCTGCCATATTCAAACACATTAGCGACTAACGGTGCAGGAACTACATGCCCTTGTTTATTTTTGAAATAACCATAGAAACCAACTTTAGTATTAATTCCGCCGTCTGTTGGTGTTTTATATACTCTAGTCAGTTTCAAACAGTGCATAATATTTGGACCAATAAATGACTTAGGAATATTTGATTGAATGTTTTTATAGACAACTTCCGCCCCCGCCTTAGTCATTTCACCGAAAATCTTATCTGCATTGTCGTTGATTGTGGTTAAATCCTTCATCAATTCTTCCGGCAATTCCATTTCAAACTTAGCCATCAGTGCGTCACTTCCTTTGCCTGTATTTCAAGTTCTACACCTTCCTCATTCACATTATTAAGATATTCTATTGTGTACTCTTTGCCGTTGAACTCAATCAGCATATCACGGTTAATTTCCGTAATAGGATATCTGATAGTGAAGTTGGTGTATGCTTTTTCAAAATCAGTGCCGTTTTTAATCAGCGTCATTCCCCTAGTAGTTTTCACGCTTGCATGTGGTTGTAATACAAGCGTTTTCTGCTTTGTCTGAAAGCCGTTAGAACTCTTTACTATCTCTACTTTGTAAATGCTGATACGCTTGTTATACTTCCCCGCATTTATCATAGCAAATTCACCGAATGCATGCCTAAGATTGTTTCAACAACCGTGTTTAAGTTCGTACTGTCAACGTACATAGTACGGTTATCATACATATCCTGTACTAAAACAAGCACAACAATTACAAAATCTTGATAGTTGTCTAGTTCTGTTTGTCCTGTATAGCTTTCAATATACGTTTTAGCGATTTCTAGCAGATTATTAAGCATCTGTTCATCGCCATCTGTAAGCTCATCAATTCTGAGATAATCAGCAATATCCTCAACCTTGATATCACTTACTTTTCTAATTTTGTTCATGCTACACCCCCTTTACAGGGTTTTTCTTTTTCTTTTCTTCAACAGGTTCAATGTACTTTGCAGATAACAGGTCTTTAGCAATAAGGGGGTTATCAATTTCCTTGACTTCCCCCTTTGCCATAGTCACCGCACCTGCAAAACTCACAAGTGCTTTATATTTCATAATTAGCCTGCCTTGCAAACGAGTTTTGCGATTTCCTGAGCGTTCTGTACTTTGGAATCGAACTCAAACCATCCGATAACACCAACAGCGTGTTCGTCAGCAAACTTTTCTCTGAGAACCTGAACATTGATTTCTTCGTTGAACTTTGTTGCAAGTCCCTTCATGTTACCGTAATAAATTGCCGTGTTGCCTGCTCCGATTTCCGGCATGTTGTCAGACACATAGACAGGCTTTCCAAGCAGAGAAGTTCCAAACGGTGTTGAAATATCATCATTAAGCATGTACTTGCCTGTGGAATCCTTCAACAGTCTGAGCGCCGTTCTTGTCTTGTTAGACATAATCCAAATAGCGCCGTTCTGGTAATCATCCTTGATTGCGTCATGCAGTGTAATCACTTCGTCAGCAGTGATAGCAGTTCCACTTGCCGTTGTAACAATGTTGTCCAATGTGGAAAGTCCTGTTACCTTCGCCGTTGTACCAATAAGCAGTTCATGCTCAATGAAACGCTTGATGCTTTCAGCCATTTCAGTTACCACAAAATCAACAATGTTAAACTTAGCGTTGTTAATCAGACTGCTGCTGATCTTAGACAGCGCACCCGCAAGGAATCCTGTGAGTGAAATGCTAGCAAACTTGCCATTGCTTGATGTCAGCGCCTTAAATTCAGTCTGATATGCAACTGTAATATTTCCGCTTGTCTCGTCATAATATGGCAGTTCAAGTGTACCCTTTACGTTATACTTTGTAGACTGTTCCAGAATTGGGCAGATATCATACACCTTTTTAATAATCTGGTTAGCAATTGTTGTCGGAATTACTGCACCGTTGTCTGTCATTGTCAGCTCTCCGGCACGTTCATGTACTACACGTCCACGGATGTAATTCTCAAATGTGTTTCTTTCGCTTGTTTCAATGTCTCTCTGTTCCTGTTCCTGTTTCTTCTCGTCCATTCCTGGTACCCCCTCTGTTGGTGTTTCGTCCTGCTTCTTTTCAAGCGGCTTTCCAAGTTCTCTAAAATCATCATCAAGTTTCAATGTATCAATGATTCTTCGCACATTGTCACGGATTTCTGCAAGCTCCGCTGCTTCATCCTGTGTAAGTTCACGCTTTTCTTCCTTTGCCTTGTTGAGCACTTCTTCAGCTCGTGTAATAAGATCATTCTTCTTTTCAATCAGTTCTTTTGACATTCAATTTTCCCCTTTCATCTCTTTAATGAGATTTTCCCATTTGGAATAGTCAACTTTCTTTTCTTCCTGCTTCTCTGTATCGTCTCTTGTTTCAATTTCTGTGATGCATTCATCACCATGATTAAGTGTAACATCGTCTGAGCGCACTGTCACAAGTGTTCCGTCATATGCTGGCGTTCTTGTTCTGTCAAGCAACGATACTTCATATAAGTCGAGATCATTCACATCTCTAGTTGTCATGCCGTTCTCAACATGAGTATCAACACCACCGTCACGGTCAGCGAAACCAAATGACCAACCAACAAGATCACCGTTGCGTGCCTTTTCTGCTACATCCTTATCATTAATAACAGCATGAGCACGCAATCCGATATTGTCCTCTGTCAGTTTCAGATTGCCTGCCTTTGTGCTTCCAAGATCACGGTTCCAGTTATGGTCAAGCAAAATGTGAATATCATCATTGCGTTCAATCGCACGTTTGAATGCGCCTTTTTTAATGCGTTCAACGAACTTGCCAATGCGTGAATTAAGCGGCTTAGATAGACGCTCAATAGCGTTCACATAGCCGTCAATTTCCACGCTATCATCTTTGACTCTAATTTCCATATGTTCACCACCTTATCCGTTACTGCTGTTTCCGTCTGCGTTAAATTCCTGCTCTTCTTCATGCCCTTCAATCATGGCATCTTCACTGCTTGTATCTGTCTGTTGCCCTGTGTTAGGCGTGAAGTATTTCTGTGTCTGCGTATCGTATAGCACCGCTCCAAGTCCAACATTAACAACGTCCAATCCTTCAACATAATTCAGATTTTCGGATTTTCTGATTTCATTCAGCGTCATAAATCCGGTTTCCTTTGCGGTCTTGTATGCGTTATAGCGTTCCTGTAAACTTGCCTTCACAATCTCTTTTGTGTCAAATTCAAAAAACATATTTTTCTTTTCTTTTTCCAAAAGAAGATCACGGTTTAAGGCGGTTTCAAACGCTTTGATAATGGGATAAATGGCTTCCTTAAATGTAAGATCAAAGTCACCGCTAATATGAAATAGGTTATTGATTTCACCCTGCAATGTCATTTTGCTTTCGTTCAATTGCATTTCTACAGATGAATTACTCGCTTCTTGAAACTCTAGTCCATTATTCAGAACGACAACATTTTCTTCATTGTTAGCATACATGTTTTTCCATGCACGTTTTAATGTGTCAATTTCTTCCTGCCCTAGCTTTCTGTTTGACTTCAGGAATCCTTTTTTATTGCCGCCGCTCTTAACTAATGATAGCTGATATAAAAGCGTCTGATATGCCGTTTCTAGCGCCTTTGACACCTCAACGGTCAGCCCTATACCGCTTGCACCGTCTTTCGTATTCCGTAACAGCTTGATAAACTCATACGGTTCATACATGTTGCCATCAACTGAGATTTTATATTCCTTATGTATCGGGTCTGCATTTTTCAGAATAGCAACATTGTTTTCCTGTACGTAATACAATCCGGTAACGTCATTGCGGTTTTTCTGAATGAATGCATAGCCACCCTTGCCTAGCAGATAATCTTCTACCATGGCTTTTTTCATTTGAAAAGCGTCTAGCGTATCACCTGTATCGCCGTTTAACAGCTTTGTGCGACTATCGTTTTCAACTTCTGTGACTTTTTCCTGTTTGTACTTGTACAACTTCACAGGCATACATGCTACACTGTTACAAATAAAATCAACTGCGCCGCTTACTGATGGCAAAGTCAATGCCTTTTCCCTTGTGATAGTTTCGCCATTCAACAATGCCCTTAGCAGGACATCACTCACCTGTGGTTCTAGGGTTGGTGTTGTGTCTCTTTTTTTGTACCTGTCAAAGAATCCCATAGCACACCCCCCCCTTTCAAATTACTTGGACTGTAAAATCGCTCTGGTTAAGGAAATAATCCTGTTGTAACAAGTATACCGCATCAATCATGCTAACCACCATGTCAACCTTTCCGGTCGATTTCTTTTTTGTAACGTACATATTTTTATTTGTGTCATATGTACATCTGGCGTTCTGAAAATTGATTTCTAACAGCCTGTTGCTTTCGTACTGGAATTTGCCGTTTAGAATCTGCTCTTTTAATAGTTTTGTTGGCGGATGCAGTACGGAAGAATGCTGTTTGATTTCAACCATGTTATATCCTGCTTTTTCAAGCTTTTGAGCGGTACTGAGAGCGTTCCATCTGTCATATCCAATAGCCTGTATCTGGACGCCGTATTTACCCTCTAAATCAAGGATAAATTGCTCAACTACATTATAATCAATTATTCTGTCACCGCAAGCAATAACATGTAAAGTCTTGCACAAATCCCTATAGTTGATCTTCTCATACTGTGATTTTTCCTCAATCCTTCCTTCTGGGATGAAAGCCCATGATTCCGCAAGGATATTGTTATCTTCATCAACCGACACCATAGAAACGCTCGTATTATCGTTTGTTTCGGACAAATCCAAGCCAAGATAAACAATGCGCCCATTCCAGTCAATATCTGCAACCTTGCAAGCCTGCACGTCCTTCACATCAATGAATGTTTCAGTGCCTACACCTTGATAAATGATGTTGCAGTGCTTAGTTACAAAGTTCTCTCTTGCACTTTCAACGGCTATAGCGTATGCCCTTTTCTTCAAAAGGTCTTTCCATATTTCCGGTATTTCAAGTGCAACAGGGTTAGCCTGTTTCAGTATTAAATCGTCTGTTTCCCAATTTTTAGGATTATCCGGCTCATACAATAGAGAAAAGCGTGTATCGTCTTTCTGCACACCGTCTAGCACCTGCTTTGAATACTTCACTTCATCTTCAAAAGGGTTATTGATTGTTGGATACTTTGTGGAAATAATAAAACCTAGCTTATTAAGGATATTCAACTGCCCTGATCGCATTGCTTCAATCGGATAGTTTACAGGCAATGCACCTACTTCATCAGCACAAAAGGCGTTAGGCAACTTACCATCCATACGTGACGTAGAATAACTTAATGGTATATATTGCGTTTGCGTAGGTTTGAACATGATATAATCACGCAATATCTTAAAACGCTTTTGGTCATGATATTCATATACCAATGGGGATGATCTGATAGTTTCTGCAATGGCTTCTCTGATTTCTCTGGACAGCGAACCATCCGGCGCTACACTGTAAAACTTTGAAAACTGCGGTTCTGTCAGAAATAGCAAAATGAAGATAGTTGCAATGGTATATGTCTTGAAGTTCTTACGGCATATCTCTAAAACACCTGTTTCATATCTTCTCTTGCTTTCGTTGTCTCGGTAAACAGTACATAGAATAGCTGTGTAAAATAGCCACTGATACCCACATGTGCAGTCATATAGTGGCTGCCCTGCTTTCAAGCCTTTAGGCATGTTCAAAATCTTCAATATATTGTCTAATTGCTTCAACTTTATATCACTGATCTTATACTTTTTATCTTTGCCGTCACAAATACGCATAAATTCCTTCATCTGAAGTTTAACGTACTTAGGGCATTCTTTAGTTTTTACGCTTTTCTTGCAAAAAACATAAGCCTTATTCTCCATCATCATCACCACCATTGATAATTTTCATTAGTGGGTCTGCGTCCTGTTCTCCTGCATCGTCAACGCCGAAATTTCGCAAAATACGCATCAATGTTGCAACCGTTTTGTTTGCACTGTCGGTTGTCCTGTTATAGTCCTGTATTGCGGGATTGCTATACAGATTTTTACGTCCCTTTACGTATTCTTTCGTTACCTGCATTCCATCAGATTTCAATGATTTTTCAAGTTCATTAAGAATATTCAACTGTACTTGATACCGTTTGAACGTTGTCACGAAAAAGAAATTAGACTGCACCCCTGCATCTTCTGCAATCTTCAAAATTTCTCTAGCCTGTTCGTTTAAATCAACCTTTGCCATGTTGCATCACCTCACTTTTTAACCGCCTATATACTTCATTATTTGCTTAGAAAGTTTCTTTTGCGCCTTTTCATATGTTGCGTTTGTTATAGGTCTGTTTGTCGCTTCTCCGAAACTATTTACAAACGGCTTTTTGGTTTCTGTTTTTCTCTGTGCTTTTCTCTGTTTTGCCTTTGCGTTTTCAATGGTATTTTTCATTTTTCTTAGCTTTTCATTATTGGCGTTCCATTGTTTTCTTGCCTTTGCGTTTTCTGCATCCGTGCCGGAATACATCGTTCTGCCTAGGCTAATTTGCTTTTCTAATAGCTTGTTATACTTGTTTTGTAATGTTGCTATATTTTGTCCACCGCTAGCGCCTTTTGCAATAGAACTTCCTGTACCTCTTCCGCCCATGTCCTTACCCCTTTTTGATACTCCAAATTCCTAGATCGACAGCTTTCTGTCTTACTTTTGCATCTTCCTGAATTAATCCTTTCAACTGATCTGTGCTCATTCTTCTGGTTGCCTTGAGCTTATTGCTCTTGGCCAACTTATAAAGTGCTTCTGTCTGTAAGTTAGACAAAGCATTTGCTTTATTTTTTCTATAACTGTTTGTTCTGTCTTTAATGAAATCTTCTTTGTTTATCTTTAAATGCATTCCTTTAGAACTCATATATGTTACTGTTTTTTTACTTTCAGATATTTTTTTAAAAGACCCCATAAAACCATTATTAATTAAATAGTGATCCTGACTGTTATTACTTAATGATGTTTTTAAATCATAAGGCAAAAAACGGCCATCATCGTAATAGTCACTTAGCTTTAGATTTTTAGCAGCATCTGAAATCGCATCATCATAGGCCATTGATACAAGCTTTATGTCTTCAGCATTTTTAAGAGAAGAAATATCCTGACCATTCTCGACACGTGACTTGTAATAGTTCAATGTCTTCAACTGCTCGGATGTAAGATTTCTGCTTTTAGATGCTGATGAAATTCTGCTATAGTTTGCGCCACGTCCACCCATGAATTACCACCCCGCCTCTTTACCGGCGTTCTTCATGCCTTTAGAAGTATAAGTATATCCGTATTTCTTCTGATTAGCTTTTAGCCACCAATCCGCACCGTCATTATAGCCGTATTTGTTCGTGTCCCACTTTGCATTATTCACCGCCTTTAAAAATTCTTTAGGCTTGAATTTGCTTGTTTTACTGATCTTATAATCACCCTTGGTTGTTTTATTTGAGGATGTTGCCACAATGCTGTGAATCTTTGTGTTTGCAAAATTTGCAAGGTCAGCGCTTGAAAAGTTACTGCCGCTAGGATGATTATGAATGATCGTGTCACCCTTATCACCGGAAATGCCTACACTATGCTTGCCACCTTTTATATGCTGTTTAACATATCCGTTTTCATCAACTGCAATAGCATATTCCCTGTTAGCATTGCCGTATTTGCTTTGAAACCGTCCTAGTACCGCATCAACGCTATTTCCTTTTGATTCTCCATAGTTTAATTCAGCAGGAAGAAGACGCTCATTTTTTCCACCGCCTTGTTCTTTTGCACTACTGAAACCGCCGCCCATTTTAGCTTTTCCACCGCTACCGGAACCACGTCCACCGCTCCAATCAAGATAGAATGCGTCTGATTCTTCAATGATCTTTGCAACGCTCGGATTATCCTTTAGCAGTTCATCAAGATTTTTATACTGCTTACTTTCGTTTGTCTTGAAATTGTACAATTCATAGTCATTAAAGATATTCCATTCATCAGAAATTTTAATGCCGTTGTTACCATGCAATAGCTTGTCAAAATATTCAACTTTCATCTTTACCCCCTTTCCAATCATCCGTTACATGATTGTTAAAATAAACAGTCTTTATATCACCGTAATCATAATCCAATTTGCCGCCATAAACAAGAATTGCAGACGGTTCAATCTGTTTAATCATTTCCGTTACGCCGTCACGCCACACGTTCAAAGCATCTTGATCTCTCTTAACCCCTATCGTACTGATACTAACTACACTTCCTTTAGGGATGCCACGGAAACAAAATTCAAACGTTGCAGGTTCAGCCCATGAAATAGTTGGAATAACTTTAATGCCTTGATTCTGATAGTAGTTTCCAATGAAACGACTTCTGTATATGTTCCATATCTTCATAGGCATAGGCATATCCATATACAAGCTAAAATCCGGCGATAGAATACAGTCATAATCCATTAAAATATCTGTATAATCATCTGGTTTATTCCATACTCTTTCAAACTGATAATCATCAATATAAAAATGAATGCCGCAATTCTTGTTTTCTGAAGTCTTAGCGTAATTGAACCCTATTAAATCGTTAGGTATAAAATCGGTTTTATGAATGGTAGGCATTTGCCAAAAGTCATTTGTCAGACTGTCATAATCAATAAGTCCTAAATTGTATGCATCGTTTGTGCGTTCTCTTTCATCACCATACCAACCGTCATCATCTTCAAACTGTGATTCATCTGTCTTAAATTCTCCTATATCAACGCCAAACGCTGACATATCAAGATCAATGCTATCAAGTTCAACACTCAATTTGTCCATATCCCACGTTGCAAGTTCCGACACCTTGTTATCTGCTACACGGAACGCCTTGACTTGATCGTCTGTAAGATCATCCGCATGAATGCATGGAACTTCCCTCATGCCTAGTTTCTTTGCGGCTTTCAACCTCGTGTGTCCTGTCACAACAACGTTGTTTTTATCGCAAACGATAGGCACTTTAAAGCCAAACTCTTGAATGCTTGCCGCCACTGCATCAACTGCATCATCGTTATGCCGTGGGTTGTTCTCATATGGCTTTAAATCAGCAATATTGATATATTCAATCTTCATTTCATTCATTTAATCACCCCATTTATCAATATTCCGGCTTTTAACAGCTTTTTAAGGCATTTTATAACCTTTTATCGGTTTTTCAATAACTTATCAGCGGTTATTCCAAAAAATCACGATTTTTCATAACTTTTGTAT